>Ga0126369_10003329_pt1 | contig 11611 bp, 10 predicted proteins | sample PanSoiMetaPlot_1_FD_109646 | JGI IMG/M metagenome (GOLD analysis project Ga0126369, IMG submission 109646) | Tropical forest soil microbial communities from Panama - MetaG Plot_1 | ecosystem: Environmental > Terrestrial > Soil > Tropical forest > Bulk soil | place: Panama | collected 2016-02-17 | reverse complement strand
GCCGGCGAAGCCCGCTTCGACTTCTGCGGCGCAGAAGCCTGCCGCCAAAAAGCCGCAACTGTAATTCGATGGGAGGTCGCGACACCCCCTCCAGCGTGTTCGGCTTGCAAGGAATTGCTGCCGGTACTACACTCGCGCGACCTGGCATTTTGTGATTTGAATCGAGGAGGAATCATGAATCGGCGGATCGGTCTTGCGGCGGGGGCGTTGGTGGTGGGAGCAGTTTTGACGGCGAGCGGGATGTTTTCGCAGACGACAATTCAGCCAACGAGAAAAGTGATCAAGTTGGCTGGCGGGCCGGTCTCGGCGCCGTTCAGTGACGGGATCTTGTCGGGGAATACGCTTTACCTAGCGGGCCGGATTGGGGTGGACCCCAAGACCGGAAAAGTGCCGGAAAAAATTGAGGACGAGATTAAGTTTCTACTGGATGGGGAAAAGGAAGTGTTGGCGCAGGCCGGGATGACCATGGACGATCTGGTGTACGTGCAAATTGCCTGCACGGATTTGTCGCTGTTCCAGAAATTCAATCCGATTTACGCGAGTTATTTCACGACGAAAGATTACCCAGCGCGGGAGTTTATTGGGGCGGGGTCCCTCTTGATTGGGGGACATTTCGAACTGCAGGCGATCGCGGTAAAGCGATAGTCCTAATCCGAATTTGCCGTAGTCAACGATAAGCAATGCCCGCGTTGCCGTGCCCTCATAGGCTTGACATGCGGCAGTGAATGCCCTTATAATGGCACTAGCTTTTAGCCTTTATTTGGACGTGTGACCATATAAGGGCATTCTTGTTCTTGCCTCAGATTGACATAATCCTTGTAAGTCATTGTACTGTAACATATTACATGTAATTTGAAGATTTAGATCAAATGGCGGATTGGGTGCATCATTGTCCGCCCGGAAGAAGAGCAATGCTGAAAATCACAACACAGAAAAAGCGTGGGAAGACGATTCTGAATATAGAGGGGCGACTCGCAGGGCCGTTAGTTGGGACCCTGGAACAGTGCTGGCGGGAGCTTCGCGCCGCCTCGCCGGAAGAGAAGCTGCACCTGAACCTTTGCGGGGTCAGCTTTATTGACGCGGCGGGGAGGGTGCTGCTGAAGGAAATTCACCGGCAAGGCGGGGAGCTAGTTGCGGAAGGGTGCCTCAACCAGGCGATCGTGGATGAGATCGTTAAAAGCGAAAAGGATCTCAAGAGCCACAGCCGCAAAGAGCGTTCGAAGGGAACGCATATCCTTTTTTATATCGTCTTGTTCAGCCTATTGGCGGGCGCAGTAACGGCGCACGCCCAGTCCAATCGGAAAGCCCAGACGCTGCCGGGAGCGCGACCGACCGAAGCGTTGAGACTAACCCTGGATCAAGCCGTGGCGCTCGCGCTCAAGCAGAACCCCACGGCGCAAATTGCGATTTTGACCGCAGCTCAGAGCGAGCAGGACAAGAACATCGCCAGGGCGGGGTTGCTACCACAAGCAAGCGCGCGGATTTCGGATGAGGCGCAAAAAGTAAATTTGCGCGCCCAGTTCGGAGGCGTGCCGGCGTTTCCCGGGCTTCCGAGCACCCTGGGACCCTTTCAATTGTTTTCGGCCGGACCGAGCGTGAGCGCGCCGGTGTTTGATTTGACCCTGTGGCAGAGATACCAAGCGGCCCGGAACACGGCAGACGCCAGCAAGGCCAACAGCTTGTCAACGCGCGAACAAGTGATTCTTTTGACAGTTTCGCAATATATCGGCACGCTTCGCGCTGTAGCGAACGTGCAAGCATCACAGTCGCGGGTCGATCTGGCGCAAGCGCTTTACGATCAGGCTGCGGACCTGCAGAAAGAAGGCGTGGGCACGGGCATCGACACGCTGCGGGCCAACGTGGAATTGCAAAACGAAAAACAGCGGCTGCTCGAAGCGCAAAACGACAGAGAGACTCTGTTGTACGGATTGAGCCGGCTGCTGAATCTGGATCCGCGGCAGAAAATCGAGCTGGCGGACGCGCTGAATTTTTCAGACACGCCGCAACCGGAAGTCGAGGCCAGCATTGAGGCTGCGCTGGCCGATCGGCAAGAGTGGAAGGCGCTGAATTTGCAGATCAGGGCCGCAGCAGAAGAAAAGAAAGCGGCGCAATCCGAGCGGCTGCCGTCGGTGCACTTCGATGGCACGTTCGCTTACGTGGGGACTTCGGGGAACACAACGCTTCCGACGTACACCTATCAAGGAAGTGTGAACGTGCCGCTCTTCACGGGCGGAAGGATTCACGCGGAAGTTGTCCGGGCGGACCTGGAAATTCGAAAGCTCGAAGAGCAACGCGCGGATTTGCGCAACCAGATTGCGCTGGATGTGAAGACGGCACTATTGAACTTGGAATCAGCGCGCAATGAAGTGCAGGTAGCGAATCTCGGCGTGCAACTTTCGAAAGAAGAAGTGGATCAAGCGCGCGACAGGTTCAAAGCAGGCGTAGCGAACAACATCGAGGTGATCCAGGCGCAGGATTCGCTGTCGCGTGCGAACGACAATCAAATTGCAGCGCTTTACCGGTTCAATCAGGCGCGGGCAGATTTCGCACGGTCCATCGGTCAGATGGAAAAAGTTTACGCCAAGTAAAGGTGGGAGACTATGAGCGTTGAGATAGAAGTGGGACTGGAAAACGCAGCGCGAGCGCCGAAGGTGACGGAAGAATTGCCTTTGGAAGAGGCGCCAAAGGGCCTGGCTAATCCTAAGACGAAACGCGTGCTTTTGGGGGTGGGAGGCGTGCTCCTGGCCAGCTTAATCGGCTTGTTTGTTTATTACCACAACCGTGAAACAACTGACGATGCGCAGGTAGACGGACACATCACTCCTGTCGCTTCCAAGGTTTATGGGCGCGTGGGAGAAGTGCTGGTCGACGACAACGAGCCGGTCAAAGCAGGGCAAGTGTTGGTGAAGATCGATCCCAGGGATTACCAGGCGGCGGTGGACCAGGCTAGAGCCGCGTTGTTGCTCGCGGAAAGCGAAGCAAAGTCGGCGGGAGTGGACGTGCCCAGGACCCGAGAAAACGTATTGAGTGGAACGACCAGCGCGGACGCACAGCTGCTCGAAGCGAAAGCAGAGGCAATGCGCGCGCAGACCACTTATGAACAAGCGCAGACCGCAGATGTCGCGTGGGCCCAGGCGAACGTTGAGAAAAGTTTGGCTAACGCGGAGTTGGCGAAGGCCGACCTGTCGCGTTATCAGCCGCTAATGGAAAAAGGTGAAATCTCCAAGCAGCAGTACGACGCCGCGAAGGCCAACGCTGACGCGACGGCGAGCGCTCTGAAAGCAGATCAGGAAAAACTAGCGCAGGCGCGCCGCAATGTCGACGTTGCCAAAGCGCAACTCGAAGCGGCCAAAGCCCGTGTGGAGCAGGCAAATGCCGAGGTCGCTTCAGCGCATGCCAACGTGAAGCAGGTGAGCATGAAAGCTGCGGACGCGCAGGCAAAAATCGCGAAAGTGGAGCAGGCGCGCGCGGCGCTGGAAGCGGCGCAGCTCAGTTTGGGCTACGCGGAGATCACCGCGCCCGTGGATGGCGTGGCGACGCACAAGCAGGTCGAACCCGGACAGATTGTGCAAGCGGGGCAGGGCCTCCTGGTGGTAGTGCCACTCCAAAACGTGTGGATAACGGCGAACTTCCGAGAGACGCAGTTGAAGAACATGAAGCCGGGACAGAAAGCGGAGGTGAAAGTGGACACGTACGGCAAGACCTTTAGCGGGCATGTGGATTCGATTGCAGGTGCAACGGGATCCGTTCTGAGCCTGCTGCCGCCGGAAAACGCGACGGGGAATTACGTGAAAGTCGTGCAACGCATTCCCGTAAAGATAGTGCTGGATCCGATTCCTTCGGAGAAGGCGGTGCTGCGCCCGGGAATGAACGTGGACGCGACCGTGCTCACGAACTAAGCGGGAATAAGGAAAGGGAGCAAGGCGGTTGTACGTAGAAAAGATGCCAGGCCTGGAAAGTAAATGGGGAACGCGCGAGCGATGAAAAACAGAATTCTAGCCAAGCTGAGGAATCCGGACGGGACGATCAACCCCTGGGTGATCGCCGTCACCGTGACGCTCGCGACGTTCATGGAGGTGCTGGACACCTCGATTGCGAACGTTGCGCTACCGCATATCGCCGGCAATCTGTCGGCGGGAGCAGACGAATCCACTTGGGTGCTGACCTCCTATCTGGTTTCAAATGCGATTGTGCTGCCACTTTCGGGCTGGTTTTCGGGACTGCTTGGGCGGAAGCGGTTCTACATGATGTGCGTGGCGCTGTTCACCGTTAGCTCGTTTTTGTGCGGGTTGGCGCCAAGCCTGGGAATGCTGGTTGTCTTCCGGATTATGCAAGGCGCGGGCGGCGGTGGTCTGCAGCCAAGCGAGCAGGCGATTTTGAACGACACGTTTCCGCTGGAGAAGCGCGGGATGGCGTTTGCCGTGTACGGTGTAGCCGTAGTTGTGGCTCCGACGATCGGCCCGTGGCTTGGCGGCTGGATCACCGACAATTTTTCGTGGAGATGGGTTTTTTACATCAACGTACCCGTGGGGATTCTTTCACTGCTACTTACGAGCCTTTTGGTAAGCGATCCGCCGTACATGAAGAAGGCGAATTTGAAGGCGGGGTTCCGAATCGATTATATCGGGATTGCTTTGATCAGCCTCGGACTGGGCAGCATGCAAATCATTCTGGACAAAGGGCAGCGCGAAGACTGGTTTGCGTCGAAGTTCATCATCGGGTTTTTTGTGCTGATGCTGGTGGGGATCATTGCGGGAATCATTTGGGAGTGGCGCGAGAAAGAGCCGGTGGTGGATTTGAAGATGCTGAAAGATCGCAACTTTGCGGTTGCCACCATCATGATGTTTTTCCTCGGCTTCGTGCTTTACGCGAGCACGGTGTTGATTCCACAGCTCTTACAGCAGTTGATGGGTTACACGGCGCAGCTGGCAGGGCTAGCGTTGTCACCAGGTGGAGCGGTGATCATGGTGATGATGCCGGTGGTAGGAATCTTAGTGTCGAAAGTGGACACACGGGTCCTGATCATGTTCGGCTGCGTCGTCTCGTCTTTAGCGTTGTTCGTAATGGCGGGTTGGGACCTCGGGCTGGATTTTCGGCACGCAGTTCAGGCGCGCATGCTGCAGGGTTTCGGACTGGCTTTCCTGTTTATCCCGATTAACGTGGCGGCATTTGCATACGTGCCGAAAGAAAAGACCAATATGGGCACGGGAATCATCAACCTGGCACGCAACGTCGGCGCGAGCGTAGGAATTGCATTTGTGACGACCATGCTGGACCGGCGGGCGCAATTTCACATGGTTCGGTTGACAGAAAAGGCCAATGCATTGAGCGCGGCGTATCACAGCGCGCTGAACGGCATCCAGTTGAAGCTGGTTTCGGCGGGTGCGACGGTTGCGAACGCTGGCGCGCAGGCGCAAGGAATGATTTACGGCACGATCCAGCGGCAGGCGGCGATGCTGTCGTTCCTAGACGATTTCAAGATCCTCGGCGTGGTGTTCTTTGCGATAGTTCCGGTTCTGCTACTGATGAGGAAGCCGAGGGTGCGGGGGAACGTGCCAGTGCACTAAAGAGTTTTTTCAACTCCAGACGTCAAAGTGATTTCACCGGGAATGGGGGAACGACAATGGCGACACAAGTGGCAGTGGGAATACAAGGCAGTGAGGAGAAGCTGATTCGCGCGGGGCAGCGAGGCGATCACCAAGCGGTGGAAACGCTCTTTCGCCGCTACCAGAGGCCGCTGTTCCAGACGGCATTGCGCGTGCTTGGCAATACGGAGGACGCGGAAGACGCTCTGCAGGACGGGCTGCTTTCTGCGTATCGCAACTTAAAGCGCTTCGAAGGCCGTTCACAGTTTTCGACGTGGCTGACGCGCATCGTGATCAACGCGGCGCTCATGCGGCGGCGGAGCGCGAAGGCGCGCCCGGCGGTTTCGCTCGACGAGCCGCCGCGCGAGGATGAATTGCCCGCTACGGAGCGTTTTGCGGACGATGGGCTGACTCCGGAGCAGGTTTTTGCGAACACGGAAATCCGCGAGATGCTCAGCGAGAATCTTGACCAGCTTTCGCCGCTTCTGCGCACGGCGTTTGTCCTGCGTGAGGTGCAGGGTTATTCGACGGGTGAAGCCGCGAAGAAGCTGGGAGTCACGGAAAACACGCTGAAGGCGCGGTTGTGGCGCGCGCGGCATCAGTTGGCCGAGCGGCTGGGACGGCGTCTGCGGCGGATGCGCGACGGCATCACCGGAGGCGGCATGGGCGATGCCGAGTGCAGTTATTGCTAAACAAAAAATGATGTAAAAGGAAGCAAAGGAAGTTGAGGAAGTAGAGGATAACGGGGCCGGCAGCAATGTCGGCCTCATCGCTTCTCGAAGCGCACTCAGCCGTGACTAGCCTAACGTGAAGCAGCTTTGTAGCGGCCGAGGACGCGGAGTTCGCTGGTGGCTTTGCGCACTTCGGCAAGAGCATGATCCAAATTGGCGGCGTCTTCTGCCTCCACATCAATGAAAAACTGATACTCCCAGGGATGGCCGTGGATGGGGCGGCTTTCGATCTTAAGCAGGTTGACGCCATGTTTCGCGAAAGGCTCAAGAGAAGCGAGCAGCGCGCCCGGGCGATGTGCGAGACGCATGGCAAGAGAAGTCTTTCGGGCTTCTTCGGTGAGCCACGAAGCGGCTTCCTTTTCCGGAACGAGAAGCACGAAACGCGTGAAGTTCTCGACGTTGTCCTGGATGCGCTCAGCAAGAATTGTGGCCCGATAGTGTTCGGCGGCGCAGCGTCCTGCAATGGCGGCGCGAGATTTGTCTCCAGTGGAAAGGGCTTCGCGCACGCTGCCGGCGGTGTCCTCGGCGGGAACTCGCTTCCAGTTCGGATGGGCGGCAAAAAAACGCTCGCACTGTGCCAGCGCCATCGGATGGGAGGCCACGGAACGGATGTCGTTTAGCGAGGCTCCTGGCAAAGCAATCAGTTGCATCTCGATGGGCAGGATGGTTTCAGCGACGATAGCGAGGCGGCTTTCCAGAAGCAGATCGAACACGCGCACGACCGATCCTGCGAGTGAGTTTTCGACGGGCGCGAGAATGCCGTCGGCTGCTCCTTCCGCAATGGAGCGGAACATTCCTTCAAAGGTCGCGCGCGGCACCGTAACGATGGATTCACCCAGTAGTTGAATTGCAGCCGCTTCGCTGAAGGCGCCGGGCTCTCCTTGAAAAGCAATGCGCATTGTCTTGCGATTCGTAGTGGCCATAATTTATTGGGCTATCTTGCAACAAGCTGTAGAAAACTCAAAGCTGCAGCCCTGCGACAATACCTAGCGCGCTCGCGGCACGTGGGCCCACCAATTTGGAGGTAGGTTTGGATTCTAGGAGCGAATTCCTTGCCCGGGAGGCCGTGTGCAACGGCTATAATCGCTGATTCCAAGGAGAGGTGTGTGTATGAAAAGGCCGGAAGCCGGAGAATTCGCCGAATACTATGGAAAGTACATCGCCAAGGTTCCGGGCACAGATGTGGTCGGTATCCTGGAGTCGGAGCGCTCGCGGATGTCCCGGTTATTAGCCGGGCGCAGCGAGCGTGACGGAAATTTCCGCTATGCGCCGGACAAATGGTCGATCAAAGAGATATTGGGGCATGTGACGGATGCCGAGCGAATTTTCACTTACCGGGCATTGCGGATTGCCAGGGGCGATGAGACGCCACTCGCGAGTTTTGAGCAGGACGACTATGTGAAAACCGGAGGATTTGCGGGGCGCACGCTGGCCGACCTTGTGGAGGAGTTTGCTGCGGTCCGCTCCGCCAGCATTTCTTTGTTTCGATCTTTCGATGAGAAAGCTTGGGGACGGCGCGGGGTGGCCAGCCAGAACGCGGTGACGGCCCGGGCGCTCTGTTTTATCACTGCTGGTCATCAAATTCATCACCGGATGATTTTGGAAGAGAGCTATTTTCCCGCGATTCCGCGAGCCTGAACCGGGGAAGGCGTGCTCGGGCTAAATGCGCGAATGGTCCACAAAGATGCGCTGATACGGCGCGTCACTGCGCGCATGGTCAGGGCGTGCGACCACAGGCCGTCCCGTAGGAGTATCGGCTGTTTGTTGCGAAATGCGGTCAGGCTTCTTGCGCCGGAGTATCCCAAGATTGGTGCACTGCCACCGCTTGCCGGTTTTCATCACCATGGCCGGGCTCCTTTCTCGGAGGACCTACCAGAGATAGCGGTAAGGTAGATTTCAGGCAGAACCATCTCAACTGTGTAAATTTTATACCTAGTAATAGATATGAGAGCAAGCGCAACCAAGCTGGTTGGGCCATGCCAGAAGGAGGCGTTGGTCAGTCTGTCAAAAATGGATGGGGGCTCGTGGAGCAGGCCTCGGCAAATTGCGGCTTAGAGGGCCTCCAACCGACTTGCAAGTCGAGCAAATAAGGCGGAGGGTTGGTTGCGGCGTGGACGGGCGGCTGCTAAAATTTGAAATTCGCTGGAACGCGGCCGTCTGCGCTGGAAGTGCAGGCGGCTTTTTGTGCGTCTTGGAAGACGCCCGCGTAACGTGGGCGGCTGACACCCGGTCTTATCGGCCCGATTTCCCTCGAGATTTTTCGAGTATGACTTCGGTGAGAGCGCACTCCCCTCACCGGTTTCTGGCCCCACGGAAGGGAGACTACGAGTGGCTAAGTACGATGTGGCGATTATCGGGAGCGGTCCGGGCGGGTATGTCGCGGCGATTCGCGCCGGCGAACTCGGCCTGAAGACCATCGTGGTAGAAAAAGATCCTTTCCTTGGCGGCACGTGCCTCCACGTGGGCTGCATTCCCACTAAGGTGTTGCTGCATCACGCCGACATTTACGATCACATCAAAAATGGCGCCGAGTTGGGCTTTGAAATCAGCGGACTGAAAATCAATTGGGCCAGCGTGCTGGCCCGCAAAGACAAGATCGTCAAGAAACACGCCAAGGGCATCGAATTCCTGTTCAAAAAGAACAAAGTCGAGTGGGTGCAGGGCTGGGGAAGGTACGAAGGACCGGGAAAGGTCAGCGTTGAAAAAGACGGCAAGAAGACGGTGATCGAAGCTTCGAACGTGCTCATGGTGAGCGGCTCCGAAGCGAAGTCGCTGCCGGGGATCGAGCCCGACCACAGAACCATTCTCACCAACCGCTCGATTCTGGAGCTTCCGGAAATCCCGAAATCACTGATTGTCGTTGGCGCCGGGGCCGTGGGCGTCGAGTTTGCGTCGGCTTACAATTCCTTTGGGACGCAAGTCACGATTCTGGAGGCCCTTCCGCGCACAGTACCACTCGAGGATGAGGAAATATCGGCGGAACTGGACAAAGCTTTCCGAAAGAAGGGGATTCAAATTCATACCAGTGCGACAGTGGAAGGCGTGAGGAAAGACGCGAAAGGCATCGTGGTTCAGTTCAAAGACAAAGAAGGCAAGCCGCAGGGGCTGCAAGCAGAAAAGCTGCTGCTGGCCGTGGGCCGCAAGCCGATGACCGATGGCTGCGGCTTGGAGAAATCCAAGGCCAAGCTGGAGCGAGGGTTTGTGCACGTGGGCGACTACATGGAGACCGCGGAAAAAGGGCTGTACGCCATCGGCGATATCGTCGCGGGTTTGCCACAGTTGGCCCACGCGGCGATGATGGAAGGGATTGTTGCTGTAACCCACATCGCGGGCAAGCCGGCGCAGCAAATCGTGAAGACGCGGATTCCCAATGCCACGTACTGCGAGCCGCAGATCGGTTCGATCGGGCTGACGGAAAAGCAGGCGCGCGATGCGGGATATAAGGTGAAGACGGGAAAGTTTCCTTTTGTAGGGAACAGCAAGGCCACAATTCTTGGGAATCACAACGGGTTTATCAAGGTTGTTTCCGACGAAGCTTACGGCGAAGTGCTGGGGATTCACATTATCGGGCCGCTGGCGACCGAGATTCTTGCGGAAGCGGCAGCGGTGTTGAGTCTCGAAGGCACCATCGACGACATGATGAACATGATTCACGCGCATCCCACGGTTTGGGAAGGAATGGGAGATGCATTTGCGTCCGTCCGCGGATTACAGATTAACGTGTAGTGACTGGTGATTCGTGACTGGTGACTGTTGAGAATCTGCCACACTGTCGATCTAGGGATAATTGCCTACGCGGAAGCGTATGCGCTGCAGAAGCGCATCGTTGCGGCGCGAAAAGCGGATGTCATTGAAGACGTGCTGCTCCTTTGCGAGCATCCACACGTGATTACGCAGGGGCGCAACGGGAAGCGCGAACATTTGTTGGTGGGTGAGCATGTCTTGCGGCAAAAAGGGGTGGAGTTTTATGAGACCGGCCGCGGCGGCGATATTACCTATCACGGCCCGGGGCAGATTGTGGGCTATCCCATCCTGAATTTGGCCGGAATTCGGCGGGATGTAGTTTGGTACGTGCGAATGCTGGAAGAAGCCATGATTCGTGCGACTGCTGAGTTTGCAATCATGGCCAAGCGCGTCGTTGGCAAAACTGGAATCTGGGTGGATGCGGGAAACAAGGAAGAAAAGCTTGGCGCGATTGGCGTGCATATCAGCCGTTGGGTTACGTCGCACGGGTTTGCGTACAACGTTTCGACGGATTTGCGGTTCTTCGACCTGATCGTGCCGTGTGGAATTGCGGACGGGAAAGCGACGTCCTTGGAAAAACTGTTGGGGCGCACGGTGAAAGAATCAGAGGTCGCTCCTCGCCTTGCCAAACATCTTGGAGAATTGTTTGGGCTGGAAATGAAGGAGTCTTGCAAGAGAGAACTGCTGGAGAAGCTGGAGCGCGCCGAGCAGTCGGTGGAGGTTTCTGCCTGAAATGGGAGTCGCAATGACCAAGCAGATGCCCAGGGAATTGACGCGGCAGCAGTACCTGGACCTGTACTACTACATGCGGCTGAACCGCGAGGTCGAAGAAACCATGGTGAAGCTCTTCCGGCAAAACAAGATTGTCGGCGGGCTTTACTCCAGCCTGGGCCAGGAAGCGATTTCTGTCGGGACTTGTTACGCGCTGGAGAAGAAGGATTGGATCGCTCCCATGATCCGCAACATCGGGGCGCTCCTCGTGAAGGGCGTGCCGCCGCGCGACATTTTCATGCAGCACATGGCCAAGTACGATTCGCCCACGAAGGGCCGAGACGGCACGAGCCATTTCGGCGACCTGGACCGTTTGCACATCATTTCGCCGATTTCCATGCTCGGCGATTTGATTCCGGTAATGACCGGAGTGGCGATTGGCGGTCGCTACCTCGGTCAAAAGATTGTGACCATGACCTGGATTGGCGACGGCGGCAGCTCGACGGGTGTGTTCCACGAAGGGCTGAACTTCGCGGCCACGCAAAAAGCGCCTTTCGTGCTGATTCTTGAAAATAATCTTTGGGCTTACTCGACGCCGGTGCGGCGTCAGGTGCCGCTCGAGAATTTGGCAGATCGCGCCAAGGCGTATGGGATTGACAGCTACATCGTGGATGGCAACAACGTGGTGGCCGTCTACAACACGGCTCGCGAGGCTGTCGAGCGGGCACGCGCCGGCGAAGGGCCGATTCTGATCGAAGCAAAGACGTTTCGCCGGCTGGGCCACGCGCAGCACGATCCCGCAGATTATGTTCCGAAGGAAATGCGCACGTACTGGGAATC
>Ga0126369_10003328_pt1 | contig 11612 bp, 8 predicted proteins | sample PanSoiMetaPlot_1_FD_109646 | JGI IMG/M metagenome (GOLD analysis project Ga0126369, IMG submission 109646) | Tropical forest soil microbial communities from Panama - MetaG Plot_1 | ecosystem: Environmental > Terrestrial > Soil > Tropical forest > Bulk soil | place: Panama | collected 2016-02-17 | reverse complement strand
TTCGGCACACGACGCGGTCAGTGTAGAGAATGGAAACGCCGTACTCGCGTACCGTTGATGAGGAAAAGCCGATGCGTACCTTGACGCGGCCGAGGAACGGAAGCAGCGAAGACTTCCAGAGGCCCTGATAGTCGATGGCGGCATCCCAAGCTTGCGAGCAGATTTTGGCCAGAACGCGACGAACACTGCCGAGGTCGCGCGAATCGACGTGCCAGATTTGCGAGGCCAAGCCGCTGGACTCGACGAGCGACACGAAACGAGGATGAGTGAGCCAGACAATTTCAGACGAGGGAAAAGACTGGCGTAGACCAGCAACGGCCGGAAAAGTGTGAACAATATCGCCGAGTGAGCCGAGGCGGACTACTAGGAAGCGCTTCTCAGGCATGCGGAGCCTTGCGAACGGAAGCGAGCAAATTGCGCGTGGAGTGGCCCTTGGGGTCGCCAACGATAGCGACGCGGATGCCCAGGCGATCGGCAACGGCGCGTTCGGGGACGGTTTCGGCCGTGTAGTCGGTGCCCTTGGCGTGAACGTCAGGAAGGAATTCCTCGAGCAACCGTTCCACGTTGGGTTCAGAGAAAACCAGGACGAAATCGACAGCGCGAATTGCGGCGACGAGTTCAGCACGGGCTTGTTCGTTGAGGATCGGGCGGCCAAGGCCTTTCAGGTGACGAAGGCTGGAATCGGAATTCACGGCGACGACCAGAATATCGCCCTCGCGCCTGGCACCTTCGAGGTAGCGGATGTGGCCGACATGCAGCGTGTCAAAGCAGCCGTTGGCGAGAACGACGCGCTTGCCAGCTTGCTTGGATTCACGAATCAAGGCGCGAAGTTCGTGGCGAGGGACGATTTTGGTTTGGGCTCGGCGCATGGATCAGGGAGTCGTCCCCGAAGCGCAATTGTGAATGGCTTCGAGGAGTTCGGCGCGAGAAACGGTGGCCGTGCCGCGTTTCATGACGACCAGGCCAGCCGCAATGTTTGCGATGTGGGCAGCCTCGAGTGGAGTTGCAAGGCTGGAAAGAGCGAGAGTGTAGGCGGCCAGGACGGTGTCCCCGGCGCCGGTGACGTCGACGGCTTGATCGCTCCCGTAGATCGGGATGTGCGCGGGCTGAGAAGATTTTTGGAAAAGAGCCATGCCGTCCTTGCCGCGAGTGATGAGGAGGGAGCGAAGCTTGAGATCGCTGAGAGTTGAGGAGGCGCAGCGTTCGAGTTCAATGAGATTTTTGCCGACGACGGTGTGATGAAGGGCTTCCATTTCCGCTTCGTTGGGAGTTGCGGCGGTGATTCCGACGCGCTTGTAATCGGTGAGGCGATAGCGGGAGTCGAGAGTGATGGGAATGTCTTTTTTGATGCGGCCAATGGCGGTGCGCAGGTCTTCGAGATTTACGATGCCTAGACCGTAGTCGGAGATGGCCAGTGCGTCGGAGCGAGCGATTTTTGCCAGGAGGGCGGTGCGTAATTTCTTGCGATCGGTTTCCCTGAGGGGATGGGTGGGTTCATAGTCGACGCGGAGAACCTGCTGCGCGACGGTGTGGGCCCAGCCAGCGAGGAAACGCGTCTTAGTGGGAGTGGTCCAGCCTTTGGCACGAACGATGCAGGACGTGTCGATGTGGCGTTCACGGAAAGCGTTGATGAGCTGGACGCCGGGGTCATCGTCGCCGACGGTGGTGATGGGGATGACCTTGGCGCCGAGGGAGGCGAAATTGTTGGCGGCGTTGGCGCCACCTCCGGGAACGAGTTGTGTTTCGCGATGGCGAAGGATCAGGACGGGAGCTTCTCGTGAGACGCGAGTAATTTCGCCGTATTGGAATACATCGGCAACAAAGTCGCCGAGAAGGACAATGGTGCGAGAGGGAAAACGTTCCGTGATTTCGGCGAGTGCGACCAGGTCGACAGCAGGTGATGCGACTGTTGCTGTTTGTTTTTTTGTGCGCTTCATCGCAAACCTTAGAAAGATGGATAGAACAGTTCAGCCCTCAACGGCTAAAGCCGGGTTGCACAGCAAGCAAATATGGAACGCCTGAGCAGCTTGCGGTTCACCTCGAAGGCGGTCCTACGAAAACAACCGTGACAGTCAGCAAGCAAGATCCAGAAAGTGCTACAGGTCACGATACGAAATCCGTGCAGGGGATTCAAGTTGGCAAGATCGCGAGCCACGGGTTTGTGGCGGCTTCGACCATTTCCGGTGTGACCTGTTTCATGCAGCGATGATCGGTGGGACAACGACGCAGGAAGCAAGGGTTGCAATAAGGCTTTTGCTGCACGATAGTGCCACGCGAGGTGACGGGCGCGGTGCCGAACGGATCGGTGGGACCGAAAACCGCGACGACGGGCAAACCAACGGCAGCGGCCACGTGCATCGCTCCGGAATCGTTGCCCAGAAACAGGTGGCACTGCGAAAGCAAGCCGGGGAGATCGGCGATGGCGGTTCTGCCGGTCAGGTCGATGGGCTTGCGATGCATGTTGGCCAAGATGGCGTTGGAGACAGGTGCCTCGGCGGCTGTGCCGAAGAGGATGACGTCAGCGTCGTTGTGCGCCAGAAAGCGGTTGGCCCATTCGGCGAAGCGCTCGGGTGGCCAACATTTTGCGGAACCGTAAGAAGCGCCCGCGCCGATGGCGATGCGCCGAGCGTGTGGGCGAGCGCCAGCTTCGATCAGGACTTGCGCGGCATGGACCCTAGCGGAATCGGAAACTTGCAAATCGATATGGTCGACTTGCGGCAGGGTGTCGAGCCAGCCGGCGCGACGAACGAGTTCGAGGTAGTAAAACTTTTCGTGAGGCGGAATTTCGCCAGGCTTGGGTACGGCGATGGCTTTGGTGAGTAGCAACCTGCGAGCATCGCGGGCGTAGCCGATACGTTGGGGGATTTGGGCGCGCCAGGTAAGCCAAGCGGCGTCGAAGGCGTTCTGCAATAACAACGCAGCGTCGAAGCGGCGCGAGCGTAAGTCCGAAATGAGGCGCCGGCGGCTGGACCCGCCACGGTGTTCGCCGATGGGATTGTAGGTGATGATTTCGTCGGAGACTCCTTGGCCGCGATAGATGTCTGCAACATAGAGGCGAGCGAGAATACTGATGTGGGCGTCAGGAAATTTGGATCGGACAGCACGCAATGCAGGGAGGGCCAGGATGGCGTCGCCCACCCAGTTGGTGGCGCGGATCAGCAACTTCATGCCGGCCTCGGGCGGGAAACCAGTTGCTGTTGGATGGCCGCGAGAAAGGCATCTTCCTGAAGCACAGCGAGATCGATGATAGCGATGTACACGGGAAAATCCTGGAAGTCGATATCGCGCAGATTGTGAGCGTCCTTTTCTGTGGTGATGAGCGCAACTGCATCGACGAGCCGGGCCGATTCGAGGAGTTCGGCGGCTTCGGAGTCGGAATAACGATGATGATCGACGAACGCTTGCTTTCCCGCGATGGAAAGCCCCCAGTGTTCGAGGTCAGCTACGAACGCACCCGGATTGCCGATGCCGCAAAAGGCGTAGAACGGGCCCGCGCCAAGTTCAGAGGTGGAGAGAAGATCTTGTGATGCTGCGGGGAATTTGCGAAAGCCGAGCAAGTGAGTTTGCGCGGCGAAGACAGCGGCGTTCTGGAGCTTGCCGATGGCGGTGTCGGCGCCGGGATTGGTTTCGGTGCGCGTGAAAACGAGGAGATCGGCGCGAGACATGGCTGAAAGCGGTTCGCGAAGACGCCCGGTGGGAAGGAGGCGGTCGTTGGCGGCGGGACGAGAGGAATCGAGGAGAAGAATGTTGACGTCACGGGAGAGTTGGAGATGCTGGAAGCCGTCGTCGAGTAGGAAGATGTCGATGCCGGCTTGCTGAAGACGAAGGCCGTTGGCGTAGCGATCGGGGCCAACGCCGAATTGCACGCGGTTGCCCAGACGAGATTTCATGAGCTCGATTTCATCACTGGTGCCGTCGCTGCCTTTGTAGCCACGCGAAAGAATGGCGACGCATTTGCCTTGGGCGAGAAAACGCTCTACGAGCCAGATGACCATGGGGGTCTTGCCGGTGCCACCGAGAGTGAGGTTACCGACACTGATGACGGGAGTTTGCAATCGCTTGGCGCGCAGGATGCCTCGTTCGTAGAGCCAGGCACGGAGTATCACGATGGCGGCGTACAAGACGGATAACGGCCAAAGAACTAGCCGCGCCAGTGGCGCCAGATTCATCGCGCGGGACCGCCCAACTGTTTGAGGACTTCGGCCAAGGCACGATCGAGAGCACCGCGGCTGGATTCGACCAACTGCCGAGCGGCGTTGCCCATGCGCTGCATTTTCTGTTGATCTTTGAGGAGATGGATCCACTCAACGCCGGCGTCTTCGGGATTGTCAACCTGGATAGCAGCGCCGGCTTCAAGGAATCGCGCGGCAATGGCGGCGAAATTTTCCATGGAGTCGCCGAAGACAGGAACTTTGCCGAAGGCGGCCGGCTCCAGAATATTGTGACCACCGGAGGGAACGAGAGAGCCGCCAACCAAGACGCCGTCGGCAACCCGATACAGGGAGGCAAGTTCGCCGATGGTGTCGAGGAGGAGAACGGTGACGTCATCGGGAATGTCACGGCCAACACCGTTGCCGGAGATACCTGGGCCGGGAATGGCGAGCTCGGAGCGGCGAATAAACTTACGATGAGATTCGTCGATGAATTCGGCTGCGGCAGCGAAGCGTTCTGGCTTGCGCGGTGCGAGGACGAGAAGAGCTTTCGGAAAATCGCCCTGAACGACGCCGAAGGCGATGAGCGAGAGAGGTTCTTCGGTGGCAACGACGCTGCCGGCGACGATCACAGGCCAACGTCCGCGGCGCTTAAATTCTTCACCTAGCCAGGAGGCAAGCGGCGTGGGAGCGGGCAGTTCCATGTCGTACTTGAGATTGCCACTGACGGTGACTCGATCGGCGGGAGCGCCGAGAGTGCGCATACGCTCGGCGTCCTGAGGAGTCTGCATGAGGAAGGCTGAAGCGTTGGAAAGAGCGGAGACGAGGAAGGGCTTCAGATAAAAGCCAAACACGCGAAGGTAATGTTGAAAGCGGGTGAAAGACTTTTCGGAAATGCGACCGCTGACGAAAACAACCGGCACGTTCCGCTGCTTGGCTTGGCTAAGAAAGTTAGGCCAGATTTCGGTTTCAAGAATGATGACGATGGCGGGCTTGATGGCGTCGAGAAATTTGCTGACAGAAAAGACCCAGTCGAGCGGGAAATAGATGATAGCGTCGGCGAAGGGGATACGCTCCCTGGCTAAAGCGTGAGCGGTGATGGTGGTGGTGGAAATGATGAGAGTCCGGTGTGGATACGCGTCGCGGAGGCGCTTGGCCAGTGTGACACCGGAGAGAGCTTCGCCGACGGAAACAGCGTGAATCCAGATCGCGCCGGGACGTTGCGCGGATAATTTTTCCAATTCGGGAATGGAAAAGCCGAGGCGCTCTCCGAGATTAGAAAGATATTTTCCTTGGCGCAAACCCTTTATGATCCAATAAGGCGCACTGAGCAGGGCGGCAAGCCCCATCAAAAAGCTATAAACGAAATACACTTATCGTGGCTCCGGTCTGATTCCGGTGACGCAACTAGATGCGCACCGGCGGCAGGGCAACCCTGCCAGTTCCCCAAGAATCGAAGGGCTCAGGATGCGAACAGTCTATTATAACCTTATGCGAAATCTGGTTGCTTTGCTTGTGTTAGCTGCCATCAGTCTGTCCGCGGGTGCGCAAACTCCCATGCAAGATGCGCCAAAGACGACACCGAGGAAGGCGCAATTCATGGACACGCACGAAGGGATGAGCATTGGGGTGGAACCGTGGACACAAGCGATCGCGTACAAGCAGAAGTTTCCGAAAAAGTCGCCGTTTAACGGAGGAGTGGTGGCGCTGCAGATGACGTTTCGAAATGATTCTGACGAAAGCATCAAGATTGATGTGCAGAGCATTCGCCTGCTGCTGTTGATTGGGGAGGACAACCGGCAAGAGTTGTCGCCGCTGACGGCGGAAGATGTGGCGGACACGGTTTTGCTGTCGAATAACGGGAAGGACCCCACGCAGCGGCGGAATCCACTGCCGATTCCCGTTGGCAAACCGAGACCATCGCGGGACAAGAATTGGACAGAGTTGAAAGATGCTTGCCAAAATGCCGCGGTGCCGTCGTCGGTAGTGGCGGCGCACAGCACGTTGGTGGGGTTAGTGTATTTCGATTTGCGCAGCGAATGGGATTTGTTGCAGAACGCGAGGGTGTATTTACCGAGTTTGGTGTCGATGTCGACGAGACGGCCGTTGTCGTATTTTGAGATTGATTTATCGCACGGCGCGAGGGAGTGACAGCGACGACGCCAAGGGAAAAATCGCACCCTTACAAACCAAGGGTGCGGCACCCAAGGACAAGCTAAGGGCGGGAATCTACAAGAGGCGAGGCGATTTGCCGCGTGCAGCCACGTCCGTTACCATGGAGTGTCGAACAAATTCCATCCTACGCGGACACATGATCAACTTTTTAGAAGAACTGAATCCAGAACAACGCCTTGCTGCGGAAACCACCGAAGGACCCGTGCTGATCTTGGCCGGTGCCGGAACCGGGAAAACGCGTGCGATCACCTACCGCATGGCCAATCTGATGGCGAAGGGAGTGCCGGCGGAAGCGATCCTGGCGGTGACGTTCACGAACAAAGCGGCCGAGGAAATGCAGACGCGACTGGCAGACCTGCTGTTGCGCGCGGGAGTTCCACCCGAGAGGCCGTGGATCTCCACGTTCCATTCGTCGTGCGCGCGGTTGTTGCGGCGAGAGGCGGTGCACGCCGGATTGGCGAAGGATTTCGCGATCTACGATGACGACGATCAACTCGCCGCGGTGAAGCTGGCAATGGGCAATCTGCGGATCGAAGATGAGGAACTGACGCCGCGCAATGTCTTGAACCGAATTAGCTACGCGAAGAATCAAGGGCAGGCGCCGGAACAGATGCGTGCGGAAGCGTTTGGACCGGACACGCGAAAGTTCGCCGATATTTATGCAGGATATGAAAGCCTGTTGAAGCAGAGCAACGCAGTGGACTTCGACGACCTGCTGCTGCGCACCGCGAAGGTGTTGAGGGAATCCGCAGGGGTGCGCGAGAAATGGCAGAAGCGTTTCCAATACCTGCATGTAGATGAATACCAGGACACGAATCGCGTGCAGTATGAGCTGCTGCGATTGCTGACGAACGAAAAGAAGAATGTGTGCGTGGTGGGAGATGAGGACCAATCGATTTACCGGTGGCGCGGTGCGGACGTATCGATCCTGCTGAGTTTTTCGCAGGATTATTCGGCAGCGAAGGTGGTGCGGCTGGAGAGGAATTACCGTTCCACGCAAACGATTCTGGATGCGGCTGCGGGCGTGGTTTCGCACAATGTTGGCCGGCTGGGAAAGAATCTGCGGGCGGAGAAATCCGCGGGGGCAAACCTGCGCTATTTCGAAGCGCGCGACGCACAGGCTGAAGCGGAATTCGTTGCCGGCGAACTGGAACGCATTCTGAACGACGATCCGGACCAGACTTGCGCAGTGGAATACCGGACGAATTTTCAGTCGCGATCGTTTGAAGAAGTATTCCGGCGGCGAGGACTGCGTTACAAGCTGGTGGGCGGATTCAGTTTCTACAACCGGGCAGAGGTGAAGGACGCATTGGCATATGTGCGGGTGATCCTACATCCGGAGGACGACGTGTCCTTACTGCGGGTGTTGAACGTGCCGCCGCGCGGGATTGGGAAGACGACGGTGGATGCGCTGCGGGAGATCACGCAGAAAGAGAATCTTTCGTTTTGGGACGGCATGGAATCGCTGATGACCAGCCCGGCGTCGAGCAGAGCGGTGGCGCCGCTGCGAAGCTTCCGGGAACTGATGGTACGACTGCAGGAAGCGTACGCGACAAAAGAGCCGGCGGAGTTTTTGCGATACGTACTGGACGAAACGGGTTACATGACGATGTTGAAGGACCGGAATACGCCGGAAGACGTGGCGCGCATCGAAAACCTGGAAGAACTGGTGCGCGCGGTGGTGGAGAGCATGGAGGCCGGGGAATCCTTCTCGGATTTTCTGGATGCGGCGGCGCTGGTGAGCGACGCGGACTCGTACGAAGGCAAGGCCGGAGTGACCCTGATTACGTTGCACAGTACGAAAGGATTGGAGTTCGACCACGTATTTCTGACGGGACTGGAAGACGGGATTTGCCCGCACAGCCGCAGCGTGAACGAAAAGAAAGGCATCGAAGAGGAACGGCGGCTGGTGTATGTGGGAATGACGCGTGCGAGAAACACGTTGACGCTGACCAGGGCGGTGTACCGGCGCGTGTTTGGCAACGAGCAGCAAATGCGCGCTTCCCAGCCCTCGCGATTTCTGAGCGAGATTCCCAGCGAGTTGGTGGAGACGGCACGCGGCTCGATGGCCGACATGGGAGAAACGCGGCGTTACGAGCCGGATCCCGAGTATTCGTATTCTGCAGATGAATTTCTGCGAAGAGTGCGCGGCGTGAAGACGCCGGGGGCGCAAACGACCGCGCGGAGAGCGGCGTCGACGAGCCCATCGTTTAGCCGGCCGGCCTTCAAACGGGGAGCAAAGGCTGATCCTCTGTTGGGAACCAAAGTGCGCCACCCGGAGTATGGCGTGGGCACTGTCGTTGGAGTGGAAGGCGATGAAGAGGACCGGAGATTGAGCGTGAGTTTCCCGGGACGAGGGACGAAGAAATTTGTGGAGCGGTACGCGAATTTGCAGCAGTTGTAGTGGCTAATCGGCGGACCGCCTCGGAAGGCGCTCCCTACAAAGTCTACGAGCCACCCAAGATGGCGACGTAGCGGACCTGCCCAGTAAGAACCCACACGCAACCTGACGACAATAAGCTCATCGGCAAGCCAAAAGAAGAACCGCCCGCGCAAGAGAGAAAGTGTTCGGAAACGGACAGGACTCACGTGGAATTTAGCGAAAATTTATAAAGGTTCCTGTCCTCTCTTCGGGTGGCGCGGCTTCATCCCGTGCCGCAGGGCCGCTGGATCGATCCGACCTTACGCGCCGCGGGCTTCTTTGCCGCGTTGGCACACAGACTCTGACCCTGAACCACAGATATATGGGTGGCGCGCGTGCGGATTAGTTCCATCTTTTGCCGGTCGTGGGGGAAGTTACAAGAATTTTGCAAAAAAAACGGGGAGATTGCGAACAAGTCAGCGGGATGCCTCGTCTATGCACAGTAAGGGAAGGATAAAAAAAGGGGCTAAACAGATCGCATCGCTCCTGGTTTGACGGCCTGAGCGACGGCGACCTCGCGGAAAAGTTATAGCCTGTGCAGGCTTGCCCTTTTCGTTTAACCCCGCCTCATTTTAGAGGGCTCTCTTCCCGTAAGGCAACTGTGAAGATGACGTAGAGAGATCTACGGATGGAGGATCCCCATGAGGCACAAGGTCTTGGCCCTGCTCCTGATTCTGACCGTGAATTGTTATGGACAAGGGAGGCGCGCTCCGGTGGACCCGGACCGTCCCGGTGTGCCGCTGGTTGAGCCTCTACGGAATCCGTTCCCGGTGGTTCAATCGGGGCAGCCTATGAACAGTGGGATCTATGCGCAGCCGGGCATGTCTGGAAAGGTCTCTGTCAACGAACTGCTGATTACCCCCAAGGCCCTCCACGAGTTGGAGCAGTCGTTGAAAGCGTATAAATCAGGCGACTTGCTTAGTTCGGCGACGCATCTGGAAAAAGTGCTGGCGATCGACCCGCAATATTATCCGGCGCACAATGTGCTGGGAACGCTGTACATACGGTTGCATGAATACCAGAAGGCCCTGGGCGAGTTTGAGAAGACAACCGCTGCGCAACCTCGATCGGCGCAAGAGCTCCACAATCTGAGCGCGACTCTGTGTCTATTAAAGAGATATCGGGAAGCGGAAAGCGCCGCGCGCGCGACGTTGCAGATTGACCCGACGAGGCCGACAACGCAATATGTACTTGCCAATGCCTTGATGGGGCAAGGGCACGTTACCGATGAGATGCTGGAGCTGTTGCGGCAGAGCAGCGCGGAAGTGCCGAATGCACGGCTGGTTCTGGCGCATGCGCTGATCGGCCGCGGGGCAACAGATGAGGCCAAGGCGGAATTGCACGCGTATCTGGCGACGCCAAACGCGCCAGGAAAAGACGAAGTGCAAAATTGGGTCGACCAGCTCGAGAAGAAGCCGGCGCAGTAGACGTTGGTATCTCTCAGCGGCTACTAAAGCTGCGTTGATTTCTTATCGCTTATAACACGACTGCACAATTTGCGGAAAAATCATAATTCATCGTCATCCCGAGCGCAGCGATGAATCTGCCTTCTCCTTGGCATTTTGCCAAAAGCGGATCCCCCTTTCGCTTGGGTTGACAACCCGCCGGGAACCTCCACGCTGCTCCGCGCGACTGTTCCAACGCCTAACACGTTACCGCGTGCACGCGAAGGTCATTCATGGCCCCACGCTGGATGGCGCGGTTGCGCGGAGAAGCATATCGCGATACAGTGACCTCGCTATCATTCCTACATGGCGCATCCGGCCGAAACCAAGCCATTCAGGGTTTCTTTCAACGGCAAATGAAGATGCCCGGATGCGAGACGGCGCGGCAACCTGCACCGACAGAAGTGTCTGTGCCACAGGATCGGAGCGGCTGGGTGGATTCACAACTTTTTCGATGCAAGAACATCGATCAGCTCATCTCGGACTCGGAACACCCCGAAAAACGATTAAAGAAGACATTGGGATGGATCAGCCTGACCGCATTGGGGATTGGAGCCATCATCGGCACAGGCATTTTTGTGCTAACCGGGACGGCGGCAGCGGGCGAAGAGGTGCTCTACCCTTCCCTGTTGAAAGCGCCGGTGCTGGATGTGCTTCTGCACGGAGCGCACGCGCTGGGAGCTTCCGGGCGGCCGGGAGCAGGGCCGGCGATTGCGCTGTCATTTTTTTTGGTGGCCATCGTGTGCGGCTTCGCCGGCCTGTGCTACGCGGAACTGGCGTCGATGATCCCCATCGCGGGCAGCGCCTACACATACACGTACGCGACAATGGGCGAACTGGTGGCGTGGATTATCGGGTGGGACCTGATCCTCGAGTATGCGGTTTCGAACATGGCGGTGGCGGTAGGATTTTCCGCGTATGTGAACAGCTTGCTGCATTCGTTCGGGATTCATCTGCCGGACGCCTTGAGCGCGCCGGCGTATCAACCAGGCATGGGCTGGCTGCCGCACTTCAACCTGGTCGGATTTTTGATCGTGATGATCCTGACAGTACTGCTCGTAACCGGCATCAAGGAATCGGCAGCGTCCAACAGCGTGATGGTAGCCATTAAACTGGTGGCGATCTTCGTGTTTGTGATTTTCGCGTCGAAATACATCAACCCTATTAACTGGCAACCGTTTGCGCCGAACGGATTTCAGGGCATCCTGACGGGCGGGGCCATCGTGTTCTTCAGCTACATCGGATTCGATTCGGTCTCGACGGCTGCGGAAGAGGCGAAGAATCCGCAGCGCGATTTGCCGATTGGCATCATTGCAACGCTCGTGGTCTGCACCGTCTTGTACATCGCGGTGGCAGTGGTCCTGACAGGCATAGTTCCCTGGCAGAAGCTCATCGACGACGCTGCGCCGGTCGTAAACA
>Ga0126369_10003326_pt1 | contig 11613 bp, 9 predicted proteins | sample PanSoiMetaPlot_1_FD_109646 | JGI IMG/M metagenome (GOLD analysis project Ga0126369, IMG submission 109646) | Tropical forest soil microbial communities from Panama - MetaG Plot_1 | ecosystem: Environmental > Terrestrial > Soil > Tropical forest > Bulk soil | place: Panama | collected 2016-02-17 | reverse complement strand
TTGATGCCTTCGTAATGCGCTTTCGCACTGCCCATCATGCCCTGGCGCCACCAGTTGTCGATCACGGCCTGGGACACCTTCGCGCCCGGCCGGTTGTAGCTGTAGAACGGGCCGCTCGCGAGATCTCGATAGAACTGCGCGCGGTTGGCGGCGAGCTGTCGCCGCAGGTCGTCGAAGACCTCGATCGGCAAGCCGCCCGGATTGGCCGGGGTCTTCACCATGATGGGCGGCACGGCGCCGATGAGCGCGAGCTTGGCGACGCGGCCCTTGCCGTGACGCGCGACATAGTGTGTCGCTTCGCCGCCCCCCGTCGAATGGCCAACATGAATGGCATCGCGCAGACCGAGATGCTCCACGACCGCGGCGGCGTCCGCAGCGTAGTGGTCCATGTCGTGACCATCGCTGACCTGGCTCGACCGGCCATGGCCGCGCCGGTCATGTGCGATGACGCGATACCCCTTCGCGACGAAGTACAGCATCTGCGTGTCCCAGTCGTCGGCGCTCAGCGGCCAGCCATGATGGAAGACGATAGGCTGCGCGTTCTCCGGACCCCAGGCCTTGTAGTAGATCGTCGTACCGTCCTTGACCGTGATCGTGCTCATCTCGGTTCCTCCGGACTGTTCGTCCCTGCCCTCGGACTGTTCGCGACAATCGCGCGCTTTCGACCGTCACCTCGGTGCGCGCGTCCTGGTGATCTGTCGATCGACGTCTCCGCTCGTGACACGTGCACGGCATTGTACTGACGCCGTCATTACTCGGCCAGCATATGCTTGCGCTGCTGCAGATAGCCGTCTCGCACGGCTGCGTACGGGTCGATGACATCATCATCGAAGCTCGCGAAAAGCTCGTAGTTGAGTGCGCGCTCGTTGAGTCTCTTGCCCGCGGTCAGGCCGAGAGCTGGGAGCAGCGGCACGACGTAGCTCAGCGGGTCGATGGCACGGTCGACCAGCTTGCCGATCCCGTCTCGGACGGTGAGCGGCTCCGTGAACGGCAGCACGAGATAGGGACCAGGGTCGGCGCCCCATTTGCCGAGGGTCTGGCCGAAATCGGCGGGACCCTTCTCGATGTGCCAGACATCCTTGGCCGGGTCGAAGAGTCCCCCGACGCCCGCGGTACTGTTGATGAGGAAGCGGCTCACTTCACGTCCCGCGCCCTCCCACTTTCCCTGCAGCAGGATGTTGACGACGCGTGGAACAACGGTGACGTTGTCGAATGCGTTCGCGATCATCAGCTGCGCTCGTGCAGGCACCATCGTCTTCCATTGCTTGGCAACGGGCTTCATGGCGTACGTATCCATGCGGCGGTTGAACTCGAACATCTTAGCGTTGAATTCTTCCCACGGGTCGTCGGGTTCGACCTCGGCCGGCTCGATGGCCGGCGTCGGAGTTGCCTCGACCTGATAGACGAGTGGCGCCGTCGTGGACGGCAGATTCCATTCGTCAGTCAGCCGCAACGGGACGGCCGAGATCAGATCCGCGTCGGGATGATCCAGTGTCTTGCTGGTCAGCTCCGATTCAGCCTGCGCGTGGGCTGCAGCCGATGCGGTGAAGAACACAATGAGTAACGCGCACGCGACCCGCCGCACCTGCTCCACTCTCTTGATCCTCCAAGGGGTCCGGACGACTGAGGATGATGACCCTCGCGTGCCGCGGCAATACGACCATGGTCGAGCATTCGAAATTTCCAAAACTTGCAGCGCGGGGCGGGGTTTATTTCCGGCCGGGCGGGGCGATCTCGCGTTGTGTCATGATCCCGGCACGATCATTCCGCAAGGAGAGCGCAATGTCCCAGTTCCCCGAGTGCCTGCTGATCGTGACAGCCGAGGTGGACGCGGCGGTCGAAGCCGACTGGAATCGGTGGTACGACACCGTTCATTTGCCAGACGCGCTCAAATGCCCGGGAGTGCAGCGCGGCCGGCGCTATGTCTCGACGGGCGCGATCACGGAGAGCGCGGCTGGCAAGACGGAACGGACGGCAAAACGGATCTACACGACGATCTACGAGCTCGACAGTCCGGACGCGATCACTACTCCGGAGTTCCGAGCCATGCGTGGCTGGTATCAGTTCGCGCCGCACGTCCGCTCACGCACCCAGGTGATCGTTCCGGTTCATGATCAACGGGACTAGGAGCCGCCGCGCATGAGCCAACCCGCGAAGGCGACCACCGTGACGATCATCGGCGCAGGGCTGGGCGGCATCGCGCTCGTAGCTAATCTGGGACTGCTCGGCTATCGTCTCCGCCTGCACGATCGCGATGAGGCGCGCATCGCACGGGTGCGCGAGCGCGGCGGGCTCGACGTGGAAGGCCTGGCCAAGGGCTTCGCGCCCCTCGAGCTCGTGACGCCCCAGCTCGCGCCGGCGGTGGACGGTGCAGACGTCATCGTTGTCGTTACAGGCAGTCACTTCCACGCCGACGTCGCGCGCAGCCTGGCCGGCGTGCTCCGCGACGGTCAGTCGATCCTGCTCATCCAGGGCGGTACCGGCGGCTCCCTTGTCGTGCGGAGAGAGCTACGCGCGGCCGGCTGTCGGGCCGCGGTCGACGTGAGCGAGATGGACAACTACCCCTACTCGCTCGGGTGGCCCGAGCCCACGCGCGTGAAGCTGACGATCATGAAGCGCTTCCTACAGGTGGCGTCGCTGCCGGCGTCGCGTGTCGAGAAGGTCCTGGGCCCGCTGCGCGCCGCGTTCCCACAAGTGGTGGCCGCGCCGAGCATTCTCACCACCGGACTCACCAACATGAACGCGACCCTGCACGTGGCAAACATGGTGGGCAACATCGGTCGCCTCGAGGGCAGCGGCAACGCGTATCGATTCTACGCGGAGGGGTACACGCCGAGCCTCATCACGCTGCTGGAAGCGCTCGATGCCGAACGGCTAGCCGTAGCCAGAGCGTACGGCGCGCAGGTGCTCAGCATCCACCAGTGGCTCTCGAACACGTACGGACTCGGCGGCGACTCGCTCCGCGAGACCTTCCATCGTCTGACTCACGAGCCCACGGGACCCTACCAGTGGACGCCGACGCCGCCGTCGCTACAGCACAAGTATGTGATCGAGGACGTGCCGTGCGGGCTCGTCGCCATGTCGGAGCTGGGGCGAGCCGCGGGCGTGGCGACGCCGGTCATCGACGGCCTCATCACGCTGACCTCGACGATGCTGCGGCGCGACTTCCGTGCGGAGGGACGGAATCTGGCGCACTTGGGTCTGGCCGGCAAGACCGTCGGCGAGATCCGATCGATCGTGGAGACGAGATCGACTAGCTGATCTGTCCCACGTCCGCTGGTCGTTCGAGCCAGCCGCTATTTCGGTCCGAACACGTCGATGGCGATGCGGCCGGCGTTCACGGCGCACGGCCAGCCGGCATAGAACGCGACGTGGGTGATCAGTCCCTTCAGCTCGGTCTGCGTCACCCCGTTGTCGAGCGCTCTCTGCATGTGGCCGCGCATCTCGTCGGTCCGGTAGAGCGCAGCCAGCATGGCCACGGTGATCAGACTTCGGTCACGCTTGCTCAGGTCGGGATGCTCCCATACGTCGCCGAACAGCACGTCGTCGCGGAGCTGCCCCAGCTTGGGAATGAACTCGTACACCGTCGGTTTCTTCGGAGCCATGTGTCGATCTCCTCGTGTGTGGGGTCGACGGACTTCGTCGCCAAGCCGCCACAGCATGCCACATTCGCGACCCCTGCTGAATGGAGCCGAAGGACAATCCCGCGAAGTGCCATAGAGTTATCGCCTGATTGCATGGATGCCGCGTGAGCGTGATGCTTCAGTAAGATGCCCTTGCGGTTCGAGCTTCGCAGCCTTCTCGCCTCGCGTCGGCCGACGCCCGCCATCACGACGATCGCCCTCATCGTGCTCGCGATCGCCGTCGGAACGCTTCACGGCGGTGCGCAGGGCCGAGTCGAGAAAGGTGATGCGCGGCGCGGCGCGGCGCTTTTCAGCAAGCTGCCGTGCGCATCGTGTCACGACATCACTCGACCGTGGCCCGGCGGCGACGTGTGCCCGAATCTGGGCAACATCGCGACGGAGGCCGCGCGGATCGTTCGACTGCCGGAGTACCGTGGCAAGGCCAAAGACGCGGCCGGGTACATCCGCGAGTCGATCGTGGATCCGAATGCCTACATCGTGCCGGGTCGCAACTATCGGACACCGGACGGGCAGAGTGTGATGCCGAAGGACTTCGCCCAGACCTTGAATGCGAAAGACCTGAACGATGTCGTGGCGTTTCTGCTGACGCGCACATGACGCCGCGGGGGCGACCACGAAATCCGGCGCGCTGCGCCGGAATACTCAACCCTGGAGGAAATCATGCGACTCACGGGTAAACGCACCTTTGCTCTCTTCGGTCTCCTCGGTGTCCTTGGCTTCGCAGCCGCTGCCTCGTCTGCGGACTCACTGAAAGTGACGATGGCGCCGCAGTCCGGCTCGAGCGAGTCGGGCACGGCGACGCTCACGAAGGAAGGCGCTGACTCGACGAAGGTCGTCGTCAACCTGACCGGCGCCACGGGCCCGCAGCCGGCCCACATCCACAAGGGGAGCTGTAGCAACCTCGATCCGAAGCCGACCTACCCGCTTTCGCCTGTCGCGAACGGCAAGTCGGAAACGGTCGTGAAAGCGTCGCTCGATGCTCTCGAGAAGGGTGGCTACGCGATCAACGTTCACAAGTCGGCGCAGGACGTGAAGACGTACGTCTCCTGCGGCGAGATCGCCGCGAAGTAACACCCGGCGCGACACGCGCTCTCCTTCGGATCTCGCCTTGTGTCATGGTCCCGCGGGACCATTCCGCAAGGAGAGCGCAAGTCCGTCGGCGGACTGCTAGACGTCCGATTCGTGAGCGGGTCACGGACGGGCGGTGCGGGGCTCTCCAGAAGAAACTGGCGATTCCGAGCTGCTGCGTCTTCTGAGTCGCTCGCTGGTCCGCTCCAGGAGCACGTAGAACACCGGAACGAACGGGATCGCCAGGAACGTCGACGCCACCATCCCGCCGAAGACCACCGTGCCGATCGCTTGCTGGCTGGCCGCGCCGGCTCCGGAGGCGACCGTCAGCGGCACCACGCCCAGGATGAACGCGAACGAGGTCATCACGATGGGGCGGAATCGGCGGCGGGTCGCCTCGACCGCGGCCTCCGCGATGGAGAGGCCTTCGTGATGCAGGTCGCGCGCGAACTCCACGATCAAGATCGCGTTCTTGCTGGCGAGCGCGATCATCAAGACCAGGCCGATCTGCGTGTACAGGTTGTTGTCGTAGCCGCGGGTCGCGAGCGCGAGGACGACTCCGACCAGCGCGATGGGAACGACGAAGATGACCGCAGCGGGGGACGTCCAGCTCTCGTACAAGGCGGCCAGCACCAGGTAGACGAGGGCGATCGAGAGGGCGTAGATGAAGTACGCCTGGTAGCCGACCTTCTTTTCCTGAAAGCTCGTGGAGGTCCACTCATAGGCCATGCCTTGGGGCAGCGTCTCGCTCGCGAGCTGCTCCATCTGGGCGAGGGCCTGGCCCGAGCTGAACCCGGGAGCCGCGGAGCCGAACACGGCCGCCGCCGGGTACAGGTTGTAGCGTGTGACCAGCTCGGTCCCCTGGACCTGCTTGACCTCGATCAGCGCGTTCAACGGAACCATCTCGCCGTTCTGGTTGCGGACGTAGAGATGTCTCAGGTCGTCGGGCTGCAGACGGTAGGCGGCGTCGGCCTGAACGTAGACCTGGAATACCTGGTTGAACCGGTTGAAGAAGTTGACGAACGAGGAGCCCAGATACGCCTGCAGCGTGTCGAAGATGCTCGACGGCGAAACTTGGAGAGATTCCGCTTTCGTCCGGTCGATGTTCAGGTAGAGCTGGGGGCTCCGATAGCTGAAGGTAGTGGCCAGGCCCTGCAGGCCCGGGCGCGACGTCGCCCGCTGCGAAAGGTCAGCGGCCGCCCGCTGCAGCTCGGCCAGGCCGAGGCTTCTGCGGTCCTGCACCATCATCTGGAAGCCGCCGGTCTGCCCCAGACCGCGGATCGGCGGCGGGATGACGACGAACGCCAGCGCCTCCTGGATACCGGCCAGCTGGCGGTTCAGGCCGGACACGATCCGCTCCTGGCTCAGGGCGCGGCCCCGCTCCTTCCAGTCCTTGTACACGACGAAGGTTGCGGAGAAGTTCGGGACGTTCGCGAAGTCGAGGATCGAGAGCCCGCCGATGGTCACCCACGCGCCGACCCCGTCGGTGCGCCGGAGAATCTCATTGACCTTCTCCGCAACCTCCCGTGACCGGGGTTGCGAGGCTCCTTCTGGCAGGATCGATACTAGGATCGCGTAGCCTTGGTCCTCGGCGGGCAGGAAGCCGGTGGGCTGGCGCACGAATGCCCACGCGGTCACTCCGATGATCACGACGAAGAGCACGAACATCGGCGCCGCGTGCTTCACCATCCGAGCCACGATGCCCACGTACGCGTCGGTCATCAGGGTCATCGCGCGGTTGAACCCGCGGTAGAACCAGTTGGGTCGCCGGTCCCCGCGCGGCCGCAGCCACAGGGCGCACTGGACCGGCTTGAGGGTCAGCGCGTTCAGCGCGCTGATGACCGAAGTCGCGGCGATGACCAGCGCGAACTGGCGGAAGATCTGTCCGGTGATGCCCGGCAGGAAGGCGGCCGGCAAGAAGACGGCGACCAGGGCGAGCGTGATGCCCATCACCGGCCCCGTCAGCTCCTGCATCGCCTTGATCGTGGCTTCCTTGGGGGCCATCCCCTGCTCGATGTAGTAGGAGCTGCTCTCCACGATGATGATCGCGTCGTCCACGACGATGCCGATGGCGAGGATCAGCGCGAACAAGGTCATGAGGTTCACGGTGAAGCCGAGCGCGGCCATCGCGATGAAGGCGCCGATGATGGTGACCGGAACGGTCGTCGCCGGCACGAGCATCGCCCTCAAATTTTGCAGGAAGACGAGAATGACGATGAGCACGAGGACGCCGGCGATGAAGAGCGTCTCGTAGACGGCGCGGATCGCCTCCCGGACGAACAACGTGGTGTCGTACCGGATCGAGTACTTCATGCCCTCGGGAAACTGCTTGCTCATGTCGGCCATGGCCGCGTACACGCGATTGGCGACCTGGATGGCGTTCGCGCCCGGCAAGGAGAACACGACGATCTGCGCCGACTTGTGACCGCTGAACCGCGAATAGTTGCTGAAGCTCTGCTGGCTCAGGTCCACTCGAGCGATGTCGCGGAGCCGGACGATCTGCGGGGCCGTGCCCGCAGTGCTCCGGATCGCGATGTCTCCGAACTGCTGGGCATCCGAGAGCCGGCCCAGAGCATTGATCGTGAACTGGAAGGGTTGATCGCCCGGCACGGGCGACCCGCCGAGCTGGCCGGCCACGACCTCGACGTTCTGGCCCCGGATGGCGGTCATCACATCCGCGGTGGTGAGTCCGAAGGTCTGCAGTCGCTTCGGGTCCAGCCAGACCCGCATGCTGTACGAGCCCGCGCCGAAGATTCTCACCTGGCCGACGCCGGGGAGCCTGGCCAGCGGATTCTGCAGGTCGATCAGCGCGTAGTTGGAGAGGAAGATCTCCTCGAATCGGTCGTCGTCGGAATAGAGGCTCGCCACCAGCAGGATGTTGGGCGAGACCTTCCGGACGGTGATGCCCTGCGCCGCAGTCCCCCCTGGAAGCTGGGACAGTGCGCTGTTGGAGGCGTTCTGGACCAGGGACAGCGCCGTGTCGAGGTCCGTCCCGACGTCGAAGGTGACGGTCAGGGTGTACGTACCGTCGCTGGCGCTTGCGGAGGACATGTAGATCGAGCCCTCCACACCATTGATCGCCTGCTCGATCGGCACGCCGACCGTCGCCGCGACCACCTCGGCGCTCGCGCCGGGATACCGCGTGGTCACCTGGATGGTCGGCGGAACGATCTCGGGATACTGAGCCACAGGCAAAATGTAGAGGCACACGGCCCCGATCAGAATCGTCACGAGCGCGATGACGTTCGCGAAGATCGGCCGCTCGATGAAGAAGGCGGAGATCATGACCGCGGGGCGCCCTGCTCCGGTTTTCCTTGTGCGCTCTCGCGCTCAGGTGTGACCTGCCGTCCGGGGGCGGCCTTCACGAGCCCGTTGACGACGACCCACTCTTGCCCCTGGAGGCCGTCGTCGATCGCCCGGAGCGCGTCCACTGCGGGACCGGTCTTGACGCCGCGGCGCTCGACGACGTTCTTGTCGTTCACGACGAACACATAGGCGCCCTGCTGGTCGTGACCGATCGCCGCGTCGGGGACCAGGAACGCGGCTCGCTGCTCGACGGGCACGCGAACCCGTGTGTACAGACCGGGGAGAATCCGTCCGTCCGGGTTGGACACGACGCCGCGCATCAACAGAGTGCCGGTGGTCGACGTCAGATTGATGGCGGCAAAGTCGAGGCGCCCCTCGTGGGGATAGCCGTCTTCGCCCGGCAGCCCAACCTGCATGGGCCATTTCCGAGCATCCGAGGGCCCGGGGACTCCGCCCGTGCGCTTCAGCAGACGGGCCAGATCGAGATCACTGATGTTGAAGTAGACGTAGATAGGGTCGACCTGATTGATCTGCGCCAGAACGGTGTTCCCGTCGGTACCGACGAGGTTGCCGGGATCTTTCAGCCGGCGGTCGATCCTTCCGTCGAACGGCGCCCGGACATCCGTATAGCTCAGATTGAGCACGGCCAGGTCGCGCTGGGCCTCGGCGGAGCGGAGATTGGCCTGGGCCTGGTCTCTCTGAAACCGCCAGTTCTCGATGTCGGATTGAGAAGCAGCCCTGCTCTGCGCGAGATTGGAGAACCGGGTGAACTGAGACTCGGCGTACGCAAGCTGCGCCTTGTATTGCTGGATCGCCGCTTCGGCTTGCTGCAGGTTGTTCTCATACGTGTTGCGCTGGATGAGGAAGAGCGGCTGGCCCTTCTTGACGATCTGGCCATCCCGGAACAAAACCTGCTCGAGATACCCGGTAACCCGCGCCACCAGCTGCACCGTGTAGATGGCCTGCGTGTTCCCGCTGAGATCCAGATAGTCGGTGACCCTTCGATGCACGGGCTGCGCGACCGTCACCTTCGGGGGCGGCGGCGGTTGCGGCTTGGGCTGCTCTTTACAGCCCGGCAAAATGCCCAGGAGCGAGGACACCACGACGCAGGTGGTTCCGAATCGTCGAAGCCTCGTGGCCCTCGAGCTGTCTGGCTTCATTCCGTTACCAATCGGGAAGCCGGGGAGTGGAGCTCGGTTCACGCGACGACGGCAGATTGTAGATGGATGGCGTCAGCAAGTCGCCCCAGTTCGTGCGTCGTTCCATCTCCGCCTTCATCTCGGGCGGCACGAGATCCTCACCTTCCCGAACCTCCCAGCCGCCCCCGAGGGCGCGGTACGTCCCCACGAGGCTCGTGGCGATGCTGCCGACGGTGCTGGCCAGACTGTCCTGTTGACTCAGGAGCGCCTGCTGGGCGGTCAGCACTGTCGTGAAGTCTGTCACGCCCTCTCGGTACCGGAGAATGGCAATGGCGACCGCGCTCTTGGCGGACACGACACTCTGACCGAGAAGATCCGCCCGGTCCTGCGCCCGGAGGAACGCCACCAGGTTGTCCTCGACGTCCTGCTGGGCCAGGAGCACCGCATTCTGGTAAGCGATCAGCAACTGCTGGAACGAAGCATCCTGCACGCGGACATCGTTCGTGATCTGTCCGTAGTTGAGGATGTTCCATTGAACGGTGGGACCGGCCTGAACCTGGCGGCTTCCCCACCTGAACATGTCGCTCAGCTTGAATCTCGCCAGATCGGTCGAGACGAACACCAAGCTGCCGACCAGCGAGAAGGCCGGCAACAGATCGGCCTTGGCCACGCCGATCTGGGCCGATTGCGCGGCGGCCTGCAGCTCGGCTCTGCGGACATCCGGTCTGCGGCGCAGCAGGTCGGCCGGGATGCCCACGATGACATCGCGAGGGGACGCGGGAATGGCGGACGGCCCCGCCAGCAGATCGCTCAGATCGCTCGGCGGCGTTCCCAGCAGGACGCTGAGCGCGTCCCGCGCCTGGCGCAGCTGCGTCTCCAGGCTCGGGATGGTTGCCAGGGTATTCAGGAGCGTCGTCCTCGCCTGGTCGACGTCCAATTGCGTCGCCGTCCCGAACGCCAACTTCGCTTCGGCGATCTTCAGGCTTTCCTGCTGAGTTTCGACGTTCTCGCGCGCGATGCGAATGCGCTCCTCGGCGGTGCGGACGGTGATATAAGCGTTCGCCACATCCGCCGTCAAGGTCACCAGCGTGTTGTCGTAGTCCGCGAGCGTCGAGAGCAGGCTCGCATCGGCCGACTCGATGTTGCGTCGAATCCTGCCCCAGAAGTCGAGCTCCCAGCTGGCCTGGGCCCCGATCTGCGATTGCCAGTACGCGACGGTGTTGCCCTGCGCTGCGGCGGCGAGCGCCCCCCGATCGCTCGTGCGGTTGTACTGGGCGGAGCCGACGACCTGCTGCGTCTGCGGGAAGATCTCGCCGACGGCGATCCCGAGCTGCGCGCGGGCCTGCAGGACGCGCACGCCGGCCTGTCGCAGTGACAGGTTCTCCCGGTAGGCGCGCTCGATGAGCCCGTCCAGGGCCGGATCGTTGAACGCCTTCCACCAGCCTCGATAGGTGGCCGACGCCGTGCTCACCCGAGGGTCCGCGTTCTCCTGCCAGTTCGCCGACACCGCGGTCTTCGGCCGCTGGAAGTCCGGCCCGATCGCACAGCCCGCGAAGGCGAGGAGCACAAGAACGAGAGGAAGGACTTCAGCTCTCGGGCAGGTCGTGCGCGCAGCCGCGCGCCCGTGGCGACGGTTGGGCAATCGTGTATGGCTCATGCAACCCACACTGGTTGCGATGTAGCTGCGACCGCGATCGATGCGCCGGCCGGTGGAAGATTCGGGACCTAGGCGATCCCTCGTGCTCCCCAACGCCATCGTACATGCAGCGTCAATCCGCGACCGAGGCAGGCGGGCTGGGTAACGATCCTTCGGGACGCTAGGGGCGCACCTCGCGGCCGAGATATTCCACGGCGGCCTGGAGGCCTCCGCGTCCGTGCGGAATGCGCAGCGCACCGAGCGCCATCTCGACCGCACCGAGCACGCCGAACATCATCGGTGCGTTGACGTGGCCCATGTGAGCGATCCGGAACGCGCGGCCCTGCAGATCGCCGATCCCGCGGCCCAGGACGACGCCACATTTATCGCGACAATAGTCGCTGATCACGCTCGGCTCGCGGCCCTGTACGAGCACCGTGGTCACCGAGTTCGCACGCTCCTCGGCGCGGACCACATTGAACGCGAGCGCGTCCCCCTCCGCCCAGCGGCTGACGGCATGGCGCGTGGCCTCGGCGAGCAGCGCGTGGCGGCGGATCGCGGCGTCGAGGCCTTCTTCGAAGACCATGTCGAGCGCCGTGCGCAAGCCGAAGAGCAGGTGCTGCGGCGGCGTGCCTCCGTATTTCTGGTAATGCGCCTCGCCGTTGCGGAACGTCCAGTCCCAGTAGCGCGTGCGCAGGTCCGCGTGCTGATGGACGGCGTGCGCGCGCTCGTTGGCGGCGACGAACGCGAGACCGGGCGGAGTCATCAGCCCCTTCTGCGAGCCCGCCATCGCGACGTCGATGCCCCACGCATCCATCTC
>Ga0126369_10003323_pt1 | contig 11618 bp, 9 predicted proteins | sample PanSoiMetaPlot_1_FD_109646 | JGI IMG/M metagenome (GOLD analysis project Ga0126369, IMG submission 109646) | Tropical forest soil microbial communities from Panama - MetaG Plot_1 | ecosystem: Environmental > Terrestrial > Soil > Tropical forest > Bulk soil | place: Panama | collected 2016-02-17 | reverse complement strand
ATCGTGAAAGACCTCGGCACTATCTGGGAACAGAACCTGCCGAATCGGGTGCGCGAGCTCACGGCATTCGTACCGCCCGAGATCGCCAATCGTGTGACGCTGGAGGAGCAGCTTGCGTTCGCGACGACCATTGCGCCGAAGCTCACCATCCAGGGCGGCACCACTGAAATCCTGCGCGGCATCATCGCGCGCGGACTGGGCCTCAGGTAGGATCATATGGCCGACATCGGAAAATTGCTGTCGCCGCAATCCGTCGCCGTCGTCGGGGCCTCGTCCGACGTGCAAGGATTACGCGGGCGGATTCTGCAAACGATTTTGAGCCATCCCTTCGCGGGCAGGGTTTATCCGGTCAGCCGCAGCGCAACCGAGGTTCAAGGACTAAAGGCGTATTCATCGGTCGAAATTCTACCCGAGTCTGCCGACCTCGCAATCCTGATTGTTCCTGCCCAATACGTGCCGACGGAGCTTGAGCGTTGTGGCCGTGCGGGTATCAAAGCGGCGATGATTCTGTCCTCGGGTTTTGCCGAGGAGGGCGCAGCGGGCGCGCGTATGCAGGACGACATCTCCGTCATTGCGCGCCGCTATGATATGGCCGTGAGCGGCCCCAATTCAGAAGGGTTCGCCAACATAACTGCGGCGTTCTGTCCGACCTTTAGCCCGGCATTGGATAAGAACGCCGGTCCAATCAAGCCTGCCCGCGCCCTCGGTGGAGGCCAAGTCTCGGTAATTTCCCAGAGTGGCGGCCTGGGCTTTGCAGTTTTCGATCGCGCTCGCCCGCGCAACCTCGGCTTCCGGCATATCGTCACTACAGGCAACGAAGCGGCGCTCGAAACTTCGGACTTCGTCGATTACCTGCTCGACGAAGGGATGACCGACGTTTTTCTCCTGTTGCTTGAAGATGTAAAATCGCCGGAAAAGTTCAAGCGTGTCGCCGACAAGGCGCTGCACGCCGGTAAACCAATCATTGTCGGCAAGATTGGTCGATCGGAGGCAGGCGCGCGCGCAGTCGCTTGCCACACCGCGGCACTTGCCGGTTCAGAGGCGTCCTATCGCGCTGTGTTCGATCATTATGGCTTGATCGAAGCGCGGGAGCTCGATGACATGATCGACTTCGCGGTCGGTTTCCTCGCCTGCGGGGATCGTATGCCGGCGGGCAAGCGCATCGGCATCTGTACCGCGTCTGGCGGTGCCGGCGTGTGGATGGCAGATGCCTGTGTCGCGGCAGGTCTGGAGGTGCCGGTGCTCGACGAGGCGACACGGAAATCAATTGACGTGCACATTCCCCCCTACGGGACATCGCAGAATCCGGTTGATTGCACCGCGCAGGGAGTTCACAAACTGGGCTACGCGACTTTCGCGCACCTGGTCGCGCAATCTCCTTTGATTGATGCAGTCACGGTGGTCGTGACCGCGCGGCGATCCGCCTTCCTCGAAATCGACCTGCCGAAACTTGAGAACCTGAAAAGAGATACCCGCACACCAATATATATGTGGACTTATACTTTGCCGTCTGATCGCAGCGTCGAGATTCTCAACGCGGCGGGTTATCCGCTTTTTACAACCGCATTTGGCTGCGCGCGTACTATACGCGCCATGGGCGATTACCGTGCTTTAAGGGAACGGACATTAAATAAGCCGCGAACGGCGTGCACACCCCATCCGGCCTACGAGAAGGTCCATGCGGCATTAGCGGCAAGCGCCACCGTCTTGAGCGAATACCACGCACGTTCACTACTCCAGGCCTATGGTATCGATGGGAATGTGGGCACGCTTGCGGGCTCCGCGGCAGAGGCCGAAGCGGCGGCTAGAATCATTGGTGGACCGGTGGCTGTGAAGGTCCAGTCTGCCGATATCCCGCATAAGACCGAGGTTGGCGCCGTCACATTAAATGTGGCTCCCGAGAACGCGCGGACTGCCTATGAGCGCGTGCTTGAGAGCGCCAAGCGGTTCGTACCGACCGCCGATATTGAGGGCGTCTTGGTGCAGCCCATGGCACCCGCCGGACGCGAGGTGATTGTTGGTGTCAGCCGCGATGAATGTTGGGGCCCGCTGCTCATGCTTGGCCTCGGAGGTGTCATGGTCGAGGCGGTACGCGATGCGGTGCTTACGCCAGTGCCACTCGCTCACGAGGCGGCGCTCGCGCTGATCCACCGCCTGAAAGCCAGCGCAGCGTTTGGCGCTTACCGCGGCATGCCGCCAGCCGACACCGAGGCATTAGCGGATCTCATGGTTAAACTCGCGCAGTTCGCCTTCGATCATGCGGACGGCGTCGCTGAAGTCGATCTCAATCCTGTCATCGTGCGCGCCAGGGGCGAGGGTATCACCGTGGTGGACGCCTTGATGGTCAAGCGCACCGTGCAACGCGCTGAACGTACGGCTGCTGAGTAAGAGAGCACACGCATGAGTGACATCGGCATCGAAAAGAGCGGTCATGTGGCCTTAGTCGAGATCCGCCGACCACCGAACAATTTCTTCGATATACCCCTAATTAAAGAGATTGCCGGCGCTTTCGAGAGCTTCGATGATGACATCCATATTCGGGCCGTTGTTTTGGCGGCCGAAGGCAAGGCATTTTGCGCCGGTGCCAATTTCGGCGACGGTTCAAGGCTTGACGCGCAGGGCCGCCGTCCCAGCGAGCCGGGTCCAGGTGTCGCGCCACTCTACATCGAGGGCAACCGGCTGTTTCGTACAAAAAAACCGATTATCGCAGCGGTACATGGGGCGGCTGTCGGCGGTGGCTTGGGCCTTGCGATGGTGGCTGACTTCCGCGTGGCCTGTCCGGAGGCGCGCTTCTGCGCCAACTTCACACGACTGGGCTTTCACCCTGGTTTTGGTCTTACGGTCACCCTGCCGGCCGTGATTGGCCAAACCAAAGCCGCGCTGATGTTCTATACCAGCCGCCGGATCACTGGTGAGGAAGCCTACGCGATGGGTCTTGCGGATGTGCTGGTGCCGCAGCAAGACGTGCGTGACGCAGCGATCAAGCTCGCGCGCGAGATCAGCGAGAATTCACCACTTGGGCTTATCGGCACGCGTATGACCATGCGCGGCGATCTCGCTGATCGCGTGCGCAAGGCAACCGACCGTGAATTGGAAGAGCAAACAAGGTTACGAAAGACAGAAGATTTCAAGGAAGGTGTGAAAGCGGTATTCGAACGGCGCTTGCCGAATTTCACGGGTCATTGAGTCCACCAGTCTCACGTGGCGACGAGGTCATCCAATGAGCGGGGGTGAGATTGCAAATACTATTCGAATTTCCCTCCTGCTTGTGTTTCTCGCCGTTGTCTCGGCGTCACGCCTCTGTGCGGCAAACTATCCCGATCATTCGGTGAAGGTAATTGTGCCATTCCCGCCTGGCGGCGCAACGGACATAGTCGGACGCATCGTCATGCAGAGGCTGTCCGAGCGACTTGGTCAGCAGTTCTTCATCGAAAACATTAGCGGCGCTGGCGGCAACATTGGCATGACAGTTGCGGCTCGGGCGCCGCACGATGGCTACACGATCCTGCTCTCATCATCGAGCATTGTAGTGAACCCGAGCCTATACAAATCGATTCCGTTCGACATTGAGAAAGATTTCATCCCGGTCACCAAAGCGGGCGCGTCGCCGAATTCCTGGGAGGTCAACTCCGAATTTCCAGCCAAGACGATGAAGGAGTTGATCGAATTAATGAAGGCCAGCCCGGGCAAGTATAGCGTGGCTTCGCCTGGAGCTGGTACGACACCATCATTGGCGATCGAAATGCTCAAGCAGGCGCTTGAAGTGAACTTCGTCACCGTGCCGTTCGCTGGTGGTGCACCGCTAGCGCAATCCCTGCTCGGCGGATTCACGCCCATCAGCTGTAATGCTGTCAGTACTACGATGGCATTAATCCAGGCCGGCAAAGTTCGAGCGCTCGCGCTTACCAGCAAGCAGCGTCTGGAAACTCTGCCCGATGTGCCGACGCTCAATGAACTTGGCATCAGGGACCAAGAATCTGAAACCATGGCCGGCGTATTCGTCCCAACCGGAACGTCGCAGGCCATAGTGAACTTGTTGCAGAAGGAAATCGCTGCGATCGTCCATATGCCAGATGTCAAACAACGCTTACTGGAAGCCGCAACTATACCGGACGGTGATTCCTCGGCTGACTTCGCCGCCTACGTCACGGACGAGGTCGCCAAATGGAAGCGGGTGATCGAGTTCGGCAAGATCGACAAGATTTGAAGCAGCAGTGGACTTTCATCAGCGAATTGTCTGAAAGTGTGGTGTTCACTCAATCGTGTTCGCCGAATTCAAACTGTCAATCAGCGATGAGCGATAAAGAAATTTTTTATGCAGCGTAATGTCCTCGGACGTGCGCCTTAATTCATCTAAATGTTGACGGCGAATCGCTGGGTCTTTTTCTTCGAGCGTTTCTTTGTTCTGGATCGTCTGTGCTTGAACGTAATCGACCTGCGCCTTGCGACGCTGCCGCGTGTAGCGATCCAGCAGACTGGCCTCGGCACGGCCGAACCAGACCTCGGCAAGTTTTTCGGCAAGATTGATGGCGTCATGGATGCCGCCGTTCATCCCCATACCACCGATTGGGTTGTTGACATGAGCGCAATCGCCGACAAGCAGCACGCGACCCTTGTTAAAGGTGTCTGCTACACGCTGATGTACTGTGTAGAGTGCATAATAGGGAATATCATAATCGCCGTTTTTCTCGTAGATCCCCCGCAGACGGCGTTGTAGGCTCGCAACGCTCAACACTTCCTCATCCGTCGCCGTCTCCGGCACCGGGAAAACGCCGCGCCAGATGCCCGGCGGTCCGCGACCTTTGACTTTGAACAGATTGAGCCATTCGTCGGGATCGGAGAAGTAATTGCGCGTGCAATAGCCCTTGCCTGTGGCGCCGAAGTCAAAGCTAGTACCGATCTTGATGAAGCGCTCGGGCCACGTAAATCCCACGAATGCGATCTCGGCGAGGCGCCGTACCGTGCTGCTGCCGCCGTCGGCGCCGATGAGGTATTTGCCACTGAGTTTTTCCATGTCACCTCCGGCATTGATAACGGTTGCCTCGACGCCGTCGCTTGTTTGCGCGAGATCGATGAGCTTGGTCGAAAAGCGAACGTCGCCAATGCCGCTCGCGCTGATGTAGGGCAGCGCGGCGTGCACCAGTTTGTACTGCTCCCACTGCAGTACATAAGGGTACGGCACTTCACCCTTGAGAAGGTTAATGTCGAACTCGGCGACCAACTCACCGGTCACGCGGTCACGATAATGGAATAGCGGCGCTGGCATGCCGCCCGACGGCATCTCTGAGAACATCTCAGTGACGAGGCCGAGTCCAACCAGCATTTCGACCGTTGGCGGGTGGATGGTGGCGGCGCGCTGGTCCTCGGCAGCGTCCGGCAATTGTTCGATCAGCGCCACCGAGATGCCCTTCTTGACCAGCGCGAGCGCCATCACGGCTCCTACCGGTCCGCACCCGGCAACGATCACGCGATTGGCGTCCCGCCCCATCATCTGACACGTATCTAGATTGGTCTCTCAAAACATCCGACGCCTCGGTAAAGTAGTAACGCTGACGAGCCTAGAATTTCGTTTACTGTGTATCTTGTTCTCGGCTGCCAAGGCATTTCAGTTGCTCGCGAGGCACCCGGCCGAAGCAGCGCTCGCTCAAGCGTGTCCGTTGCCTTCCGAATGTGATGGAATAGCTTCTCCATGCGCAGAGCTATTTCCCGCTGAAACGGTATCAAGATCCCTATTGCCATTTCCATCAGCGCGCTTCCAGCGTCTGTGCACGCCAATCGTTCGCATAGACGGACGCTCACTCACGGCCAGCCTTCGTCCCGGGAGTTGGCAGCGTTTATTGGTCGGGCGGTGGCGCTAGCGACGTGGGCGGAGTTACCGGCGCTGGCGATGACGGGGGCGCTATCGGCGTGGGCTTGCGTGCTGGGGCAGGTCGCGGCGGAGGAGGCGCTGGGGTGACCTTCGCAAGGATTTCCACGTCTGCGGCCTCCAGCTTGCCGAGTTCGCGCGTCACCCGGTCTAGGCCAGCGGCGAGTTGCTCCACGATTTGCCGCAGCGTAGCTAAATCCCGCCCCATCTGCTGTACCTGCGCCGGGTCGATGGCGGGGGCGGTAGGCGCAGTCTGGGCAACGGGTAGCGCTTGCTGTTCGGAACCGGCCGGTGGCTTCGTCCAGCCAAGCTGCCGGATCGAATTTGCGATCATTTGCTTGGCTTCCGGCGACGAACCAAGTTCCGGGGCGCTGGTCGCGATTATCTGTTTTGCTACGTCGCCATAAGACTGCCAAGCCAAGGTGGCTGAAACACCGATTAAGATAGCGACAAGGTAGCGGGTGAACCCTCGCGAGCTTCGCCGTGGCATCCTGCTTTCTACTGAAAGATCGTAATTTGCTTGGCGCTCCAAAACCTCGTGGTCGGGGTAAGAAGTGATCCCCGGACGAAGGTTATCCCTCTCCACGGGCTCGAACTCCTCCTCCTCATCAAGCTTCCGCTGAGGGCCTGGACGTTGAAAGTCTTTGAGAGTGGTAGGCAACGGTTCGTCTAACCTATCGTCAGAACCATGCAAATCCTCGATAGAGTTTGACTGATGGCTTGGACGTTCAAATTCTTCGAAAGCGGCACGTAACTGTTCCTTGAGGCTGCCGGCTACGTCTAACTGCCGTTGGCTAGCTTCTCGTTTCGGAACCATCTCATCAGCAGGGTTCATCGGCAGGTTTCCCTAAGTGGGGGCGGCTACAAATCTCAGCAGATGTATCGCGGCTTTATTGCGGCTCTTTCGAGGGAATACCGGACGTCGGCCCGACCGGGCTTTGCTTCTTGATCCTCGGTCAAGGTGAGCGGCCTATTGGCCGTCTTTGCCACTGAGCATCTTGGCCACTTTGGCAACTCAGCGGACGCTTGTGACACAGCAGCCCGGCCGCATCCGTGAGCACTGTTTATGGGTGAGGCAGTAGGCGCGGCGGTATTGGCGCCCGCGAGGACGGCTGCGCGGGGGGCGTCGGCTTACGCACAGGGGCGGGGCGCTTCGGGGAAGACGCTGCGATTTTCTCAAGGATTTCCTGGTTGGCGGCCTGTAGCTTCTCGATCTCGCGTGCCATCTCACTTTGACTGGTGGCTAGCTGCTCGACGGTTGCACGCACGTCGGCAAGATGCCGCTCGATGACTTGTCCCACGGCGGCGATATCCGTCTTTATTTGCTGTATTTGCTGCGGGTCGAGGGCAGGGGTCGCTGGCTTCGCTACGACCATCTCTGGCGTGGTTGGGGTAACGGGTGTTGCTTTGCTTTCGGCCGCCAGCGGTTTCGTCCAGCCGAGCTGCTGCATCCAGCTTGCGATCATTTGCTTGGCTTCCGGCGACCAGCCAAGTTCTGGGGACCTTGTCGCGATGATCTGCTTTGCTGCCTCGCCGTATTGCCAAGCTAAGATGGCTGAAACACCAATACAAATCGCGACCAAGTAGCGAAACCCTCGCGAGGCCAGCCTTTCCGTCGCGTTGTCTATCGATAGCAGACGATTACGAATTACCTTTCGCTCTGAAGCCTCGTCGTCGAGGTGATGACTGATCGCCAAAAGAAGGTCATCCACTTCCTCCACAGGTTTCGGCGGAGGGCTTGGATGTAGCAAAGCTTCGACAGAGACGCGTAATTGTTCGTCTAGCTCCTCCGCAGGCTTTGACTGATTGTTTGTGCGTTGATGGTCTTTGAGAACGGCTTGCAACTGTTCTTCCAAGTCATCACGTGAACCGGTCATAGCACCGGACGACTGACCTTGGGTTGGTACTAGTTTGGCAGCCTCTTCATCAGCAGGGTTCATCGGCGCGTTTCCCGACTTGGGATTTTCGAACTCGTAGCTCGCCCACACTAGCTTACCACTTTCGGCTGAGGTAAGCGGGCCATTTTGCAGCCTTACCGCTTGATGGCCTAGGTTCCATTATCGAAAACCCCCGGATTGGTTTCCGAAATGAACTACCTCGAACTCTGCTCTTGACGCACAATTTTTGCACCCTCAACCATCGCTCGCATCTTGCCATAGGCGATGTCGCGGGGCAGGTATTTCAGCCCACAGTCGGGTGCCACCACAATACGTTCGGCCGGCATATGTCGCAGCGCACGGCGGATACGCGCTGCGACCGTTTCCGGGGTCTCGATCGCCGTGTCCGACAGGTCGAGTGTGCCGAGTATGATCGTCTTGTCCGGTAGCTTTTCCACTATAGAGCAGTCGAGATTGGACTGCGCTGTCTCGATCGAAATCTGCTGTACTGGCGACGCAGCCAATTCCGGCAGGAATGAATAACCCGACGGCCGCACGTGAATAATGGCGGCATAGCCGAAGCAGATGTGGATTGCGGTCGTCCCTTTGACGCCCTCGAGAGCGGCATTCAACCCACGCAACCCGTATTGACGCGCCTTTTCAGGCCGCGCCTGCATGTAGGGTTCGTCGAGCTGCACGATGTCTGCGCCGGCCGCGAATAGGTCCTTAATCTCAGCGTTAACCGCCGCTGCATAGTCAAGCACCATCTCCTGCTCGTCCTTGTAGAACTCGTTCTGTGCCTGCTGCGACATGGTGAATGGGCCGGGTACTGTGATTTTGATCGCCCGGTTGGTATTGGCGCGCAGGAACTCCACGTCGCGCACTTGGACGGGTTGCTTGCGGCGAATCTTGCCGACGACGCGGGGCACTGGATTTGGGTGGCCGGACCGGTCTAGCGCGGTGCCTGGATTGTCAATATCGACGCCCTCAAGTGCAGTAGCGAAGCGGTTGGAGTAACTTTCGCGGCGCTGCTCGCCGTCGGTGATGATATCCAAGCCGGCGCGCTCCTGGTCGCGGATGGCGAGAAGAGTAGCATCGTCTTGCGCTTGTTCGAGAAATTCCGGAGTTACACGCCACAGCTCCCGCGCCCGCACGCGTGGTGGAAAACGGCCAGCAAGCTTGTTGCGATCGATCAGCCAATCGGGCTGCGCATAGGAGCCCACTAGTGAGGTCGGCAGCAGCACGTCGGTCATAAGGCAAAATTCCTCGTCAGTTTTTTTGGTATCGCCACGTTCTGCAGTTTCACATAGTCGGGTAGACCGTTTTTAAATGGCGGATAGGCTTCGCCTGCGATGAGAGGCGTCAAATAGCGGCGGGCGGCCGCAGTGATGCCGAAGCCATCAGCACTGATGAACCCAGGAGGCAAGAGCTTCTCCTGGTCGGCAGGGTCAATACGATCCGAAGGCGATGTTTAATGCACTGAAAGTGCTTGTCTGCTAGTGATTCGCGCCAATGCCCTGCAGCGCTGAACAGCCTGAAAGCCGCAGACATTGATCGATGGCCTCGGAAAGTCTGCTTTCGGCGCAGGTGATGTCCCCGCCGGGCGATCATTGTCAATTCAAGTTGTTCATGATCCGTTCGTCACATATTACATAAGGTTACATAAGGCTTACATAAGGTTACATAAGGCCGACGCCGTGTTCTGATGCGGACGATCCTCGCCGCGGTGATGCCTCGTTGGGCGAAGCGAATCAATCTCGTGAGCGGGTCCGCAAAATCTTGGTTGCTTCGTCGCTTACGCTCGTCGCAATGACGAAGGCCGGCGCACCTATATAGCTTCCCGAGATGATCACGCGCCCGCTGGGCGCCCGCGGGTCGGGGGCTTTTTATTTTGTCATCAACAATGTCTGCTGGTGACGCCGCGCGCTGTCAGGCGAATTTTGCTTGCGTGATTTCCTCAAGCACGCGTCCCTTGGTTTCGATGCCGACGGCAAGGAGTGCAAACGACGCGATTAGATAGGCAAGGGCAAAGGTATGCAGCACGTAAGCGCCGGCGCCGTAGGCCAGCATGAGCCCGACCACCGTCGGCGCAAGGAATGAGCCGATGCGGCCGATGCCAAAGAACCAGCCGACCGCGGTCGCGCGCAAGTGCGTCGGATGCAGTTCGCTCACGTAAATTCCGGTCGCGCCGTAGACGCCGGGATTGACCCAGCCGACCGCCGCCGCGGCAAAATAGAGCCACATGCCCGAAGCGAGCGCGAACCAAAGATGGCAGAACGCCCCGATGAAATAATACAAGAACAGAACCGGCCGCCGGCCGAACCGGTCGATGAGAAAACTGCAGGCCGAATAGCCGAACACCGCGGTGATCGCCTGCACGAGCTGGAACGTGATCGCTTGGGTGAGCGGGAAGCCGCGCTGCTGCAGGATCGTGGGCAGCATGAACAATATGCCGTTCGATGCCCACAAAAAGCCGAACGAGACGACCCACAAAAGCAGCGTGTTTTTGATCCGGCCCGGAGCAAGGAGTTCAGCAACGGTGACCTTGACCTCGGTCCCGACTTCCGGGCGGATATTGCCAAGGGTTTTGATCTCATCGGGCGACAGCGCGCGTCCGATCCACCGCCGCTCGATCTCTTCGACGGTCTTTTCCGCTTCGTCGACGCGGCCCTTGCTCAGAAGATAGCGCACCGATTCGGGCATGTAGCGCCGCACGAAGAACAACAGCACGGCGGGAAGGACGCCGACAACGAACAGCGCCCGCCAGCCCCAGCGCGGAATGATGAACAGGCTCAGCGCCGCGGCGATCACCAGCCCGACCGGGAAGGCCGCCATGATATTGCCGGCCATCCGGCCGCGAATGCGGCCCGGGCTGAATTCCGAGGCGAGCGTCAAGGTGACCGGCACCTCGCCGCCAAGGCCGAAATTCGAGAGAAATCGGAAAACACCAAGCGCGACGACATTCCAAGACGTGGCGACGAGGCCGGTAAAGACCGCAAACAAGCCAACCGTCGCCTGAAACGCCGTGCGGCGGCCGATATAGTCGGAGAGCGTGCCCCAGAACAGCGCGCCCAGGAATGCGCCGATCAGGCCGACAGTCGCAAGGAGCCCGGATTGCGCGGGGCCGAGGCCGAATTCGCGGGCGACCGGCGGAAGCGCCGCGCCGAACAGCGCAAAATCCACCGCGTCAAACGCAATGCCGCAGAACGCAAGAATGAAGAAATTCCTGTGCCAATCCGAAAATGGCAGCCGCTCGAGCCGCGTGACAAGCTGTGCGGACTTCGTCTGATCATCCTGAGCAGTCATGCTTCCCCCCGCCCCGAAATCTTCAATGTTCGTTCTGAACGGATCGAAGGGTGCTACATTCCTCTTTGTCTCACAAGGTGCGTGCGGCATTGCGGGCGTCGCTGGCATTCCCGTCAACGCACAAGAGACATTGCGACATCGTCGGGCTCGATGCTCGACTATCGGCGGAAATTCTGCTCTTCGTACGCCGAACGAAGGCGAGGGGGCCGGCTTTGATCATCGACATATTCAATCATTTCATGCCGCGGCCTTATCTCGACCGTATTGCCAAGCTCATTCCCGATCACGTTGCGGTAACCGCGTTCCCGCGGCTCGATACGCTGGTCGATGTCGACGCCCGTTTGCGGCTCGTGGAAAGTTTTGACGGCCTGCGGCAGGTGCTCTCGCTCGCCAATTCGCCATTGGAAGCGATCGGCCCGCCCGCAGTGGCGGCCGAGCTCGCCCGCATCGCCAATGATTGCTTGGCCGAGATCTGCGGGAAATATCCGCATGCATTTCCGACATTCATCGCCGCGTTGCCGCTTAACGACATCGAAGCAAGCATCAAGGAAATGGATCGAGCGATCGGT
>Ga0126369_10003322_pt1 | contig 11619 bp, 8 predicted proteins | sample PanSoiMetaPlot_1_FD_109646 | JGI IMG/M metagenome (GOLD analysis project Ga0126369, IMG submission 109646) | Tropical forest soil microbial communities from Panama - MetaG Plot_1 | ecosystem: Environmental > Terrestrial > Soil > Tropical forest > Bulk soil | place: Panama | collected 2016-02-17 | reverse complement strand
GTCCATTGCAGTCAAAACTATGCCCGCTTCAATACCCGGGTAATCCAGATCAGAAGCACCGCGCCGATAAACGCGACGAGAATGCTGCCGATGACCCCGCCGCCTGCTGAAATTCCCAGCAAACTGAACAACCAGCCGCCGACAATTCCGCCTAGCATGCCCAAAACAATGTCCATCAGGAGGCCGTAGCCGCCGCCCTTCATCACTTTGCCGGCAAGGAATCCCGCGATCAGCCCGACGATGATCCAGTACAGCAATCCACCCATGGCAGCCTCCGAAGTGAAATGGGCGCGGCGCGCAGTATGCGCAAGGTTTTAAAAGATTCCGCGGCCGAACGTCAAGCGCAATCCGGTCGAAAGCAGCAAATCATTGCCCTTGAGGTTGAGCGGCGGGTTGCTGATGTAGCGATCGCTGAAAGTCACTTGCCATCCCAGCCAGTTTTTCAGCTTGGTCGTCGCCGTGGCGTCGAAGTTGATTCGGTAATCACCGGTCGAGCTCAAATTTGGAAAGAAAGTGAACTGTTCAGTAAAGGTCGTCCGCGGGCCGAGCTTCGCGCTCAGTGACTCGCCAACCAGGACCTCGGCACTGTGGCGCGAATCGGAGGGCACCAAGATTTCGGCCGGAGGAGGAGCCGGATTTGCCGTCACATAGGATGAGAAATATTCCTGGTTAAAACTGGCCCCACCAAACACATCAAATTGGGTTTTCTTGGTGTTAATGAGGTGATACCCCAAACCGCCCCCGAGAACATTGCGCAGATCCAGGTTCTGCAACTGGTCGGAATCAAAGTCAGTAAATCCAAAAATATAGACTTTCGCATTCAAATTGTGTTCGTAGCGGATTCCGGCGTGGATGGCATTCGCCGTCGTAATAGCCGGATCCTGTTTGCTATCCTTCGAATAGACTTGAGTGTAGTACAGCGAGAACTTGTTCTTGGGAACCACCCGCGCAGCTTTGCCCGCGATGGTCAGCGCGGTGGCAGCTGAGTTTCCTTCTGTGACGCTTAGGCCTAGATCGAACAACCCGCTCCAGAAATCGCGCAGCCCTGGATGTTGCAACCGGTCGTATTCCGCCTGTTCCTGGTCATTTCGAATCGCTTTAATCGCCGTATGTTCCGTGGCAACCTCACCCGCTTCCTTGGTGCCAACCGTCAGCTTTCCATCCGTGGTCGCCACAGTTCCTGCGATCACTCGGCCATCGGAGAGCGTCAGGTTCAGCGGTTGCGAAGAAACGATAGCCGTCACCGCGTCCCACTGAACGGTCACGTCGCCGGCAAATTCCGTCTTGATTTCCAGCGTTTTCTTGTCGTCATCGGTCTTCACGATGGTTCCGGTCAACCGGTCGCCATTTTTTAGAGTCACCTGGTCCGCTTCCAGCAGCGCAGCGGACAAAGACAACGACAGCATCACCAGGATGAACGCTCGTCGCATACCGAATCTCCTTAGAAAATCGCGTAGGTTTGACTTCGAGGGCGCGGGCGGCCTTGCATAAAATTCGCAAGGACATTGCAGCTTTGAAAGTTTACTTGATTCGCTAAACGCTTCCCACTTAATCGTGATTCTGCGGTTTGTTGTTGCTTGTGATTATACTGTTGCAAACAAAAAGGAGTCTCGATGTCACTGTGGTTGAGCAGACGTGTGTTTTTCGCGTTTATGACGGCGGCGGTGGCCGCGGGTTGTGCCTCGCCGCCGACGCCCAAGGAATTGGTGCAGGCAACTCCTCGCAGACCAACGATCGTTTTTATGACGGATTTCGGCACCGCCAACGACGCAGTCGCAATCTGCAAGGCCGTCATCGCCGGTATCGCTCCTGAAGCTAGGATTGCGGACATCACGCATCAGGTCACGCCCTTTCAAATCGAAGAGGCTTCGCGTTTCTTGTACGGAGTCACGCCTTACTACCCGTCTGGAACCGTTTTTCTGGTGGTCGTGGATCCCGGCGTAGGAACCTCCCGCAAGGCGGTAATTGTAAAGACCAAGAAAGGACAATACTTCGTGCTGCCGGACAACGGCTTGGTCACTGCGGTAGCGGACCGCGATGGACTGGCCGGAGCGCGCGAAATCACCAATCAGAACTGGATGTTTCAAGACGCCGTGTCATCCACATTTCACGGCCGCGATATTTTCTCGCCGGCCGCGGCTCATCTCGCCGAAGGCTGGGATTACACGATCGCTGGTCCCGAAGTCTCTCAGCTCGTTCGCCTCACCCCCAAAGCCGCATCCGCAGATGCAAAAGGCATCAGCGGCGACGTGATTGGACTCGACGATCCCTTTGGGTCGCTGATCACCGACATCACACGGGATGATTTTGAGAAACTGGGGTACGTAGTCGGTGACAAGGTCGCAGTTCTGATCAACAAACGACCCGTAACATTGCCTTACGTCAAGACCTTTATGAACGTTCCGGTCGGCGACACCTTGCTTTACGTGGATTCGCGCGGGCGTGTCGCCGTCGCAATCAACCAAGGCAATTATTCGAAGAAATTCGGCGTCGAACCTGCTGCAACCATCTTCATTCCGAAAAAGAGCGACAGACCGCCAAGACTGACAGAATCGGCCAAACCAGCAGCGAAGAATCAACACCCTTAGGCGTACGCTACCGGATCAATCGAGCTTGATTTGCTTTTTGCTGCCAACCGGCGAAAAATGAAATTTCGCCCTCAGGGAGAAAGCTCATGCCCGAAGCCGTTATTGTTTCCGCTGTTCGAACACCGGTTGCTCGAGCCTATAAGGGCACTCTGCGCGCCACGCGCCCAGACGACCTCGCCGCGCTGGTCATCAAGGAAGCCATCGCGCGAGTGCCCGGCCTTGCGGCCGCCGAGGTTGATGACGTAATCCTCGGCTGTGCGATGCCCGAAGCCGAACAAGGAATGAACGTCGCGCGCATCGCGGCGCTCCGCGCTGGCTTGCCCGTCGAGACCTCCGCGATGACCATCAATCGATTTTGCTCTTCAGGATTGCAGGCCATTGCTCTGGCCGCGGATCGCGTACGCGGCGGCGGTGCGACGGTAATTGTGGCAGGTGGCACCGAGTCCATGTCGATGGTTCCCATGGGAGGCAACAAGATTTCGCCGAACCCCTGGCTCGTCGATCACTATCCCGATGCCTACATCAACATGGGCCTCGGTACCGAAAATATCGCGTGCAAGTTTGGCATCACGCGTGAAGCCGCTGACGCATTCGCTCTGAACTCTCACAAGAATGCGACCGCCGCAATCGCCGCTGGAAAATTCAAGGACGAAATCCTTCCCGTCGAGGTCTCTATTACTTCCCTGCCGCTCGAGGGAAGCGGCGCGGCGAGCAAAGCCAAAGCTCAAAAGCCCGTTACACAAACCGCGATATTCGATACCGATGAATTACCGCGCGCCGATACTTCGCTGGATGTGCTAGCCAAGCTAAAACCCGCGTTTCACGCCAAGGGTACTGTGACTGCCGGCAATAGCTCGCCGATGAGCGATGGCGCAGCTGCGGTCGTCGTGATGAACGAAGCACACGCGAAGGCTCTCGGTGCCAAGCCGCTAGCGCGCTTTGTCGCCTATGCGACCGCGGGCTGCTTACCCGAGGAATTTGGCATCGGTCCGGTTCACGCGATACCCAAGGCGTTGAAACTCAGTGGATTACGTCTCGATGATATTGCCGTGATTGAACTCAACGAAGCTTTCGCCGCGCAGTCGCTCTCTGTCGTTCAGCAAGCCGGCTTGAATCCCGAACGAGTGAATCCGAACGGCGGAGCTATCGCCCTTGGACATCCGCTCGGATGCACCGGCGCGAAACTGACCGCTTCAATCGTGCGCGAACTCGAACGCCGCGATGTGCGCTACGGCATGGTAACCATGTGCATCGGGGGAGGGATGGGCGCCGCCGGAATCCTCGAACGTTTATAGTTGGATTTATCGGCCCAGAGTGGTTGACCGCGGATTGGCGGGCTTGTCGGGCTCGGACTCCATCAGCAGCTTCAGTCTCGCCAGATCATTGTGGACTTTGCGTTGCGCTGCAAGCGTCAATGCCGGCTCAAGGATCCGGTCGCTCAAACTGACAAACTGTGTATGCGACGTAAATGCCAAACGTGTGTAGTCATCGCCGGAGATCAATTTGAAGCTCGCATCGCCAGAAAAACCTTCGTTAGAATCTCCGGACGAAACCAGGAGATGCAATTCCTGATTGGGAACCACGCGAGCTACGCGCAACGTCATTTCCACGCGGTGGGCTGCAATCAACTGCGTCATTTTGAAGCTGCGCTCGCCGGTTGGTGAAGTACTAGCGTTATCTATGCGCAATTCCACCACGCCGGAAATCCATCGGCGTGCGAGATCCTCTGAGCTGATCCAGCGAAAAACCGCCGGAGCCGGCCTCGCGATCGTCACGTCCTCTTCAATCGTGCCGCGATCGCCGCGACGCGCCGCAAACCACAGCACTACGGCCAGAGTCAGAGCGACGGCGACGCCTAACTGAATGATCCGAGTGAGGAAACGCATGCATCCCTCTCGGCGCAACTATCCCGTTTGAAAGCATCTTATTCTCAAGGATGATGCTAACCAAGCCAAACCGACGCATCGCGTGTGCTAAATGCGAAACCGTAACTAAATCGATTTCGCCTTCAATTGCCGTGACTTCAAGCCGGGAGTAAAATCCATTGTTGCGTAAAATGTAGCCGAACCTTCCGACTCGCTTGGAGGCACCCGATGGCGACCAGCGTTGTTACGAGCACTGCTGCAAAGGGGGGCAGCTTTCTGCTGGACTCCCTAACCCCGCAGGACGTGTTCACTCCGGCTGATTTGACCGACGACCAGAAGCTGATCGGCCAAACCGCTGAAGAATTTGTGATCAAAGAAGTTCTGCCGCTGGTGAAAGATCTGGAAAACAAGAAGACCGGCTTGATGGCGGAGCTGGTCCGCAAGGGCGGCGAGCTGGGGTTGATGGGCGGCGGAGTGCCGGAAGAGTACGGCGGAGCGGGGCTCGACAAGATCGCCACGACCGTGCTGACCGAGAAGCTTTCCATCTATGGCGGATTTGCCGTTACGCATGGCGCGCACGCCGGCATCGGAACGCTCCCGATAGTATATTTCGGAACGGAAGGACAGAAGAAAAAATATCTGCCAAAACTTGCGACGGGCGAACTGATCGGCGCGTACTGCTTAAGCGAGCCGCAAGCGGGTTCAGATGCGCAAAATTCCCTCACCCGCGCGGAAATGAATGCCGAGGGCACGCATTACGTACTGAACGGGCAGAAGATGTGGATCACCAACGGCGGCTTCGCCGACCTCTACATCGTTTTCGCGAAAATTGACGGAGAGAAGTTCACGGCGTTCATTGTCGAGCGCGCATTCCCGGGCTGCAAGCCTGGTAACGAAGAACACAAGATGGGCATTCACGGCAGTTCGACAACCCCGGTGTTTTTGGAGAACTGCAAGGTGCCCAAAGAGAATCAGCTGCACGAAATCGGGCGCGGGCACATCGTTGCGTTCAATATTCTGAACGCAGGACGGTTCACGCTCGGCGCGAGTTGCGTCGGTGGCGCCAAGCACGTCCTGATGGCAGCATCGAAATACAGCAAGGAGCGAAAGGCTTTCGGCAAATCCATCGGCGACTTCGGTTTGATGAAAGAAAAATTGGCGGAGATGGCGATTCAGATTTTCGCCGTCGAATCCATGGTGTACCGAAGCGCAGGAAATATTCAAGCAATGGTTGCAGCTGGCACAGGAGACAAGACAGCGCACCTGATGAAGGTGTTGGAAGAATATGCGATCGAGAGCTCCATCGCGAAAGTGTACGGCAGCGAGATGCTGGACTTTGTTGTTGATGAAGCGGTGCAGATCTTTGGGGGCTACGGTTTCCACGAAGAATACCCCGTGTGCCGCGCGTATCGCGACTCGCGCATAAACCGCATTTTCGAGGGCACGAATGAAATCAACCGCATGCTGATCGTGCAGATGCTGATGAAGCGGGCCATGGGCGGTCAGTTGTCGCTGATTCCCGCAGCGATGAAACTGGCCGATGAAATTCTCGCAGGTCCATCGTTCGAAGAGACTCCAGAAGGAGTTCTCGCGGAAGAGGCGCGAGTCGTCACCAACGCGAAGAAAATCTTCCTCCAGGCGGCGGGCGGAGCGGTGCAGAAATTCCGCGAAAAATTAGCCGACGAGCAGGAGCTGGTCGCGGCGCTGGCGAACATCGTAATGGAAATTTACGCCATGGAGTCGTCGCTACTCCGCGCGCAGAAATCGACCGGAGCCAAGGGCGAAGTGTCCAATGCGGCGATGATTGCCGCGGCACGCGCGCTCATCAGCGATGCCATGGAAAGGGTCGAGCACGAAGCGAAGCGGGCACTAGCCGCGGTTCACCAAGGGGACATGCTGACCACGCAGATAGCCGTACTCAAAAGATTCGGCAAACGCGGGCCGGTGGATACGATTGCGCTACGGCGTCAGGTCGCAGCGGCAGTGCAGTCGCTGGACCGCTACCCGTTTGAAGGCCGCTGAGCTAAACCAGTTCCGGGTCGAAAGCCTAAGCTTCGACCGAACAGCGCGTTTTGCGGAAGTGGCAGAATGAGGGTCCATCGTCTCTCCTCCTGCTCATAGATTCCATCGAGGGCGGGCCGTCAGTTTAACCAGAGTGATCGCAGATCTGCGTTCCGTTGACCTTCCGTTTGCCCAGCAGAGTCGATAAGTGATAAGCAATTGGGAACTAAACGAAACAATGGAAACAATGGATTGCTTCATAGGAACTCGCGAAGTAAGCGCGAAGCTGGGCCAACACGGATGGGGAATAGACTAAGCTTACGAGGCTCCACCGCATGATGATGGACGGAGAGGTCTGCCCGGATGACGCGAAAGATTAGCGTCCTGGCTCTGGCGATTGTTGCGCTGCATATCGCCGAGGCGACTGTACTCGGCAAGTCACAGGGCGGTGCTCTACTCGGAAACCTGCTGCAAATCCTCGCAAGTTTTGTTGCGACTTATGCGTGCTTTGATGCGTCGCGGCGTTCGGCAAGTCTGGGCCGCGCGTTTTGGATCCTGGTCGGGATCGGCATCAGCGTGTGGGGTCTTGCGAACATCGGTTGGACCTACTACGAGATTGCGGAAGGAATCGAGCCGCCCGAGCTTTCTTTCGTCCGCTTCATGTCTGACATGCAGCAAGCGTTTTTTACCATGGCCATCTTGCTCGACCGCGACGAGCAAGCCAAACGCGTCGACATCGGATTCCTGCTGGACGCGGCCCAAATCACGCTGATTTTCCTGTTCATCTACGTACGGATGTACTACATCCCGTCCCTGACACTCGATCCGCACAGCGCTCTGCTACGGGAGTATGCGATCACGATTTCGGAAGTGACTGCGGTCTTGCTGCTGGCGCTTCTGCGGGCAATCTTTGCCAGCTCGGTGTACGCAAAGCGGCTCTATGGAGGGCTGGCGGCATACCTTTTCGTGTACGCAGTCGGATCGAGCATTGCGAATTTCGCACAATTGCATCGCGAGATCCCGGGCGGAACTTTGCTGGACCTGGCGTGGACCGTGCCACTGCTGTGGGGCGCGTTCTGGGCGTCGAAGTGGGAAGACCAGTCCGAAGAAGAGCGCAGGCTTCAGCGAAGCATGGGAACAAAGACCCTGGGCGAAACCATCCTGACGAACACGATGTTCGGAGCCGCACCGGTGCTGGTGTTCTTGCTCTCATCCGGATTGGGCCAGGAGTGGCGCGAGGTGCGCGACGTTTTGCTGACCATTTCGGTGGCGTGCTATGTGGCGCGCATGGCGATTTCGGAATACCGGCAGACACGAAGCGCTGATTTGGCGCGGCGACAAGCAAGCGCGCTGGATTCCGCGGTGGATGGAATGGCGATTGTGGACAGCGACGGAAAATATTCGTACGTGAATGAAGGCTACGCAAGCCTGCTCGGGAATGTCCGCCGCGATGAAATGGTTGGCCAGCCATGGAAAGCGGTTTTGCTCAAAGCTGGCCTCGGTAGGATGAACTCCGAGCGGGAGATTCGAAATGCGCTCCAGAAAGACGGAAAGTGGTTCGGAATCTTGGAGGTGCCGCGAGGGCAAGGAAACTATGTCCCAGTCGAGCTGGCGGTTACGTCGCTGCCCGACGGCGGATTGGTGCTGGTCAGCCGCGATTTGACGGAACGCCGGCAAGCGGAGCAAGCACGAGCTGAAGCGGAAATTAAATACCGGATGATCGTCGAGCGCGTGGCGGCAATCAGCTACATCGCGGAGCCAGGCGTCTACGGCCGCTGGTATTACGTGAGCCCGCAGATTGAATCCATTCTCGGCTACACGCCGGACGAATGGCTGGCGAATTCGGAAAAGTGGATTGAATTCATCCACCCGGACGATCACGCGGCGGTGATGGAAGCCGAGGAGATCGGCCTCCGGCAAAAATCGTTTCAGGCGGAATACCGACTGAGGCGAAAGGATGGCCGCAGCGTCTGGATCAGCGATACGGCCGTGATCATCCAAGGCAGCGACAAGCATCCGGTCATGGAAGGGATTCTGGTGGACATCAGCGAGCGCAAGCTGATGGAGATGCAATCGCAGCAAGCGCGGCGGATGGAAGCAGTAGGAAGGCTGGCTGGCGGAATCGCACATGACTTCAATAACTTGCTGACGATCATCAAGGGCTACACGGAACTGGCGCGGCGGAGAGCGGAGACTCCCGAGCTAAAGACGGACATCGAACGTATTGAAGATGCAAGCGAACGCGCGGCAGCGCTGGTGCGGCAATTGCTGGCGTTCAGCCGGAAACAGGTGTTGCAGCCCAAAAACCTAGACCTGAACAGCGTGGTAAGCGGCCTCGAGCAACTTCTGCGGAGGCTGCTTGGCGAGCACATTCAGCTGAAGACCACGCTTCACGATGACTTGGGAACGATCAAAGCTGATCCGTCGCAAGTGGAACAGGTGCTGATGAATTTGGTGGTGAACGCACGCGATGCAATGCCCGATGGCGGACGGTTGATTATTGAGACGTGCAATGCGGAGCTGGATCAGAAATACGCGAGCGAGCACGTGAGCGTCAAGGCAGGCCCATACGTGATGCTGGCGGTTTCCGATACCGGCGTGGGCATGAATGCGGAAACTGTGGCGCACATTTTTGAGCCATTCTTTACGACGAAGAGCGGAGGAAAAGGGACCGGGCTCGGGCTGGCGACGACATACGGAATCGTCAAGCAGAGCGGCGGATATATCTGGGTATACAGCGAACCGGGTCAAGGTACGACGTTCAAAGTATATCTGCCGCGCTTCGATGAAGAAGCGGAGGCCAGTGCCCGCACGAAGTTCAAAAGTACCGTGCCAAAAGGAAGTGAGACGATACTGCTGGTGGAGGACGATGAGGCGGTGCGTGAGCTAACGGAAATGGTTCTGCAATCGTACGGGTACAACGTGCTGGTGGCACATGATCCCGAACACGCGCAAAAGCTATCGGATAGGTCGGGGCCGGAAATCGCCCTGGTGCTGACGGATGTGGTCATGCCCGCGATGAGCGGCCGCGAATTGGTGAGACGGCTGACCGACAAGCGTCCGCATTTGCGCGTGTTGTACATGTCGGGGTACACGGACAACGTGATCACGAGCGGCGGCGTACTGGAGCCGGGATTGGCATTTCTGCAAAAGCCGTTTACGCCGGCGTCACTTGCCAACAAGGTGCGAGAAGTGCTGGACGCGACAGCGCCGGTTGGAAAGCCGCTCCCTTAAGAACTGGCAAAAGATTGCGGGGAAAGAGATGTTAAGGCTGGTCGGGCTGCGGATTGTCCTCGGCCTTGGGTTTGCCGATCGTCGAGAGTGTTTCGATATTAAAGCGTTTGTAATCAGAATAGCGGGTTACTTCGTTGACCTTAAAGCCCTTCAAGAGCAGGACACGCGCACCAAGGTGGGCTTCTTCATAGGTGGGAAGCCAGACTTCGTTGTTCACGAAGGCCTGCTCGAAAACAAAGCTGGTACCTTTTTGTAGATTGGCGATGAGCCCCCCAGCCAGGCGAACGTCTTTGACGAAGTATGCTTCGAGGCGGGCGACATCGTGGGCTTTTTCGTCAACCCACACGACGCCCGCTAACTGCTGGACGACGCGCTCCGCTAAATTTTTCGGCTTGTATTCGGGATTGCCTTCGAAGTCGAAGACGAGCACATCCTGGCCGCGGAACCGCTCGCGCCGCGGATTGACGAACTGGCAAGCGCGAAGAAAGCTTTCGATACCCGGCTCGTCGGAGTCTTTGTCGTCCTTGCCTTCTTCCTTGGCTTTTTCTCTCTTCTTTTCTTTGTGTGCCTTCTCCTCCTGATATTTCGCTATGCGTTTTTGCACGCGTTCGTTTTCTTTCCGCTGCTCGTCGTCGCTAAGTGGCTTGCCGTCCTTGCCAACGAGAGTGGAGATTTCTTCGCCGTCGAGATAGAAGAATGTTTCTTCGCGACGCTCCAGCTTCGTGACCTTCCCGGAGCCATCGTACTGGGTTTCCTCGACGGAACGGCGACCCGTGTAGTTTTCTTTCAATCTGTCGATGACTTTCTGGTTGGCGTCGATTTCGGCGAAGAGCTGCTTGAGGTCGGGAAGCTGGATTTGGGACTTTCGGGGAAAGTCAAAGACACGTTCGCCGATGACGCCATTCACAGAGACGCGCTGGATCACGACGTCGTAGCTTTCGGTGCCGCGCCGAACCAGGAGCCTGTGGGGAAGCTGAATTCCTGCTTCCGTGCCATAACCCCCGTAGGAAATCTCCAGCGGAGCGCTGTTGATCGCACCGGTTTCCTTTCTTAGAAGGTGCGTGGTCGAGTCGAAATAAAGCTGCCGCTTGATGCCGGTGGGCATGGTGACTTCGAGCTGCCAGGCATTGGAGCCGTCGAGGTTTGCCACGCCTACATAGGCAACGCCGACTTTATTCTTGTGCAGATCGAGCAGATGACTGTTGGCCAGGAACGCGGATGCTTCGAGTTGCAATGCATCCTGTGCCAAGAGCGTGGACGCGTCGCCCGAAGACGTCTGCCAGGCTGATTTGCCATTGTAGGCAAGTATTTCGGGGTGTTCGCCAATGAGGAGTTCGAGATAGTAGCGGTTCGGCCATTTGGTATCTAGGGTGAATGTACCGGCCCGGCCGTCCGCGGCGCGAGTGAGCGTACCTTCCAGGCTGATGGTGCGAACTTTCGAGAGCTTGGCAGCGCCGCCGACTGCCTTAAGGTATTGGTCGATTACTTTGCCAGCATCTTGCGCCATGCTGCCGGCCGCGCTAAGCGAAGCCCACAACACTACGAGTGTCAGCCGGCAGTGAACCGAGGCACGCATGCTCTTGTAAGTACAAACGCAGCCGCCGCGAAAAAGTTTCTGCAAATTTGGCCCGATTTGTACCGCGCCTACGCCAAAGGCAGAGTCAAGGTTTAGGGCGCTTCGAATATTTTTCGAACAAGCGCTTGTGTTTATTGTCAGTGGAAGTCAGCAGACCCTTGATAAACAGATATTTCACCTCGCTGGTCAGCTCGAGCGGGTCGCCGTTGGTGACGATGACGTTAGCCAGCTTGCCGGTTTCCAATGTGCCGACCTGGTCGGCGATTCCGAAGATTTGCGCCGGGTAAAGGGTGACCGACTTCAGGGCATCGTCTTGAGAGAGGCCATGTGCGGAGGCATTGGCGGCGTTTTGTCC
>Ga0126369_10003320_pt1 | contig 11621 bp, 11 predicted proteins | sample PanSoiMetaPlot_1_FD_109646 | JGI IMG/M metagenome (GOLD analysis project Ga0126369, IMG submission 109646) | Tropical forest soil microbial communities from Panama - MetaG Plot_1 | ecosystem: Environmental > Terrestrial > Soil > Tropical forest > Bulk soil | place: Panama | collected 2016-02-17 | reverse complement strand
GAGAACGGCAGATGAAAGTGCACTTTGAAGGATGCAGGCTGGAAGGAGTCCTGACCGGGTTCACTTCTTCCACCCTCACCGTCACGGAACACAATCTGAGAGATAGTCCTGAAATTGGCACCATCGCCCTCACGCGCAAATTCGCGGCGCGAGGCACGGCTATAAGCGCGACCAGCAAATCCGCACCTGCGAGTGCGGGGCAGGACTGGACCAAAGCGGGCGAGGAAATGCGGGCTGAGAAGCCGGATCGTGCGCGACGCCATTTGGAGGAGGCGGTGCGCGTTTATCCTGGGTTCGCCGAAGCGTGGTACCGGCTTGGCGTGCTGCAGCTGATCTCGAATCCTCAAGATGCTCAGGTCTGCTTGCGGAGAGCGGCCGCTGCCGACCCGGCCTTTGTTCCTCCCCACGAGCAAAATCGCTCGACTGGCGGTGCAACAACAGGATTGGCAAGGCGCGTTGCAGAGCATCAGCCGTTACCTGCAACTGGATCCGCAGGGCAGCGCGCACATCTGGTATTACAGCGCTCTTCAAATTCCCGCTGGGGAACCTCGCTGCCGCCGAAAACGGCGCGAACAAGCTATTAGCCATGGATCCTCTCCACAACATCCGCAACGGCGAACAACTGCTCGCCGTAATCCTGGCTAGAAAGGCCGATTACACGGCCGCCCTGGCTCATCTCCGCCACTGCCTTTCCTACGTTCCCGACGGCCCGCACGCGGAGCTGCTCCGAGCGCAGATCGCGCAACTGGAAAAGCACGTAGCCAAGACTAACTAACCAGGCCCACAGCTTGTCTGTTCTAGTTCAGGGATGGTTAAAGTCGCATAAAAACCGCCGGAGGCGGGCTGCTTTTCCGAGGGTATGGGAAGTGGCTCCATTCAACCACCTCCGGAGGTTCCTGTTCTTTTTTCGTGGCCTTACTCCGAAATTTCATGATCAAAAACACGAATCCGTTAACGGTGGTCGTAACCGACTACACGAATCGGCTGCCACACTTTGCTCCTTTTGCTCCACACCAGCGTGAACCGCACGGTTGCTTCGAGATGTTCGCCGCCGTCAGGCTGCTTCGAATAGATGCGGTGGAGGCCTGCCTCTATGGCATCGCATGGGGGAGCCGAATTGATGATCAGCGAGGACTGGTCTAGCTCCCGGCGCAATTTGATGCCCTCGCGCAGCGATAATTCAGAGAGTCGATAGTCTCCTGTCGATTCTTGACAGGTGGATCGTCCTGATAGAACTCAAGATCCGGGCTGAGAGACGACATGTACTGATCGGCATTACAACTGTCATATGCAGCGAGTTTCGCGCGTCTGCCGCAGTTAGTTCCGCAACCAGCTGCGCATCGGCATGAGCCCCGGAGCCGGCTTAAATCAAGAACCGCGTTCGCTCCACCCCCGATGGCCGTTCCAACAAGATGGACGTGGTTTGAATGAAGAGCGAAGCAATGCCTGCAGCCCGTGTGTGGAACGAAATATTGTTGCCGCTAATGCTTCCGGCTTCGATCGGGGCTAAACGATCTATGGATGGGCCAACGCTTCCGGAGAGCTTCGATAAGTCCTGCTCCAATATGAGCGCTGTCACATCGTGGCTGATTTTTCCATCAGGAAGAGCATTCGTGAGGGTACCAAACCAGACGTGATCGATTCCGTTTGCTGCCGATGGGGTTGTCGCGCTCAAAGCAAGATTGGAATGGAGTAAGCCCAGCAAGATAAATCCCGGATGCAGGAAGCCGATTGATAGTCATCGCCATATCCTCTCCTGTAGCCAAAGCGTCGCCCGGAATGTATTCTTCGATGATTTGTTGCCGGCAACCACAAGTACGGCCGGGGCCGTTTGCGCCAAGGCGGTCGTTGGCTGCGTCAGACTACGCTCTAAGAAATGCCGTTTGGACGACGAAGGCCAGGAGAGGCCACCTGTAAACACCGAGAATTCCGGTGGTGGCTAAGTTGGAAGCGACGGATTATCGTGTTCGCGTGAGCGGTCGTGAACCGACATCACTCTTGAAAAGGAGAAACACTTTGAACCTGCTTCACTTCAGGTTGGCCGCCGCCTGCACCATGACCCTGCTGTTGACTTCGGTTGCATGGGGACAGGAACAGGATGGCGATAAAGTTGATCTGGCTGCCTTGACGCAGATCAAGAATCAGGCTTTTCAGCACTCACAGGTGATGGAGAACCTCTTCTACATCTCCGAGGTGTATGGACCGCGCGTCAACAATAGCCGCAATCACCGGGCGGCGGCCGAGTGGGCGATGCAGCGGATGAAGGAGTGGGGATTGCAGAATGTGCACCTGGAGAAGTGGGGGCCGTTCGGAGACGGCTGGCAGATCAAGAAATACTACGGGGCCCTGGAAACGCCGGCTTATGCCACGCTAATAGGCTTTCCGCTGGCGTGGACACCGGGGACCAACGGACCAGTGACGGCCGAAGCCATGCTGGCGCCGCTTCACTCGAAGGACGACTTTGCGAAATACACAGGCAAGCTGAGAGGCAAGATTGTGCTCATCTTCGACCCGCGCGAGCTGACCCTGCATAACGACGCGGAAGCGCACCGGCTGACAGATGAGGAAGTTACGACCCGTACGAAGACACCGGACCCTTCGCACACCGGCTTTGGCCCGGGGCGGCCAGGAGCTGCAGCGACGCCCGGTGAGTACACGCCAGCGACGCTTTCCACGGCAGCGCCTAGCGGCCGCGTTCTGCGTAACGAGGTGAATGCCTTCCTGAAGGAAGAGGGTGTGGCCGTAGCGTTGACGCCTGGCTACAACGGCGACGGTGGGACCGTGTTTGCATCGTATGGCGGATCGCAGGATCCCAAAGATCCGGTCGGACCGCCGGTGGCGGCCATCACGCCGGAGCAGTACAACCGTATCTGCCGCCTGCTTCAGCACGGCATCACGCCCACGCTGACGTTCGACATTGAGACGGAATACCAGAAGGATGACCAGATGGGCTTCAACGTGGTCGGAGAGATTCCCGGCGCAACCAAGGCAGACGAAGTGGTGATGGTGGGCGGCCATTTCGATAGCTGGCAGGGCGGCACGGGGGCTACTGACAATGGCACCGGCTCGTCTGTGGCTATGGAGGCCGTGCGGATCCTTGCCGCGTTGCACAAACCGATGGCCCGCACCGTTCGCGTGGCGTTGTGGGGCGGAGAGGAAGAGGGGCTGTACGGTTCGCTGGCGTATGTGCAGCAGCACTTCGCTCCACACGACACCATGAAGAAGACTCCCCAGTATGACGATCTGGACGTCTATTTCAATGACGATTCAGGCTCGGGCAAGTTCCGCGCCGTTTCAGCGCTGGGGAATGCGCAGCTTGCGGCGATTTTTCAATCGTGGATCGCACCCATCAAGGATCTGGGGATGGAGGCAGTGGTGGGCTTGACTGCCGCACCCACTACGCAGCCCGGCGGAACAGACTCCACCAGCTTCTCGTGGATTGGTTTGGATGGCATCGGCTTCATGCAAGACCCGCTGGAGTACGGCACGCGTACCCATCACTCGAACATGGACCTGTATGACCGCGTACAGAAGGGGGATGTGATGCAGGGAGCCATGATTGAGGCGTGGTTTGCGTACAACGCGGCCACCCGCGCGGAGATGCTGCCTCGGATTGAAACGCCGGCGCCATTGATGAAGGACCAACAACCAGCACGCTAGTGTTCTGCGTCGGCCAGTCGACGGGTGTGTCCCGTGGTCAGGGAGTTCTGAGAGTATAGGGCGGCGTTACTTCCATCGTCGTCCTACGCAACCGTTCTCTACGGTCAGCCGCGAAGGATGGGAGCGCCGAAGGGAGCGCCCGTCAGTCCGCCATCCACCATCAGCTCGACCGCATTGATGTACGACGAATCGTCCGAGGCAAGAAAAAGCACAGCCTTGGCCAGATCTTCCGGCTCGCCCCAACGGGCAAGCGGAACCGTGGAAGAGAAGAAGTCGGAAACCTTTGCGGATTCCTCCGCCGTGGCAGTGGCGCGCGCCCCGCGCTTCCAGATGGGAGTCTTCGTCGCTCCTGGGGCCACCACGTTCACGCGAATCTTGCGTGGTGCAAGGTCCGCGGCGATGGATCGCGCCATCGCGGCGACTCCTCCTTTCGTGGCAGCGTAGGCAGCCACGCCTGGTTGACCGAGATAATTGTGCACCGATCCGTTGAAGATGATGCTGCCGTTGTCGTTCATGAGAGGAGCGGCTGAATTGACGGTAAAGAAAGCACCGATGAGGTTGGTGTGGACCACCTTCTCGAAGGTGGCCTCGTCAGTTGTGCCAGTCGGCGTCTTGCCAGAAATGCCCGCATTAGCGAAGACGATGTCAAGTTTGCCAAAATCTTTGGCGAGTTCAGCGAAGAGCTTGTTTCGGTCCTCCGCAACGGTAACGTCAGCGCGATACCCGTGCGCTTTCGATCCCAGCCCGGCGACCGCTTCATCCAGTGTCTGTTGATCGCGACCCGTAATTGCGACTTCCGCGCCTTCCGAGATGAATAAGCGGGCTGTGGCCAGGCCGATGCCGCTGTTGCCACCGGTGATGAGAGCCTTCTTGCCTGCGAGCTTCATGATTCCTCCTAGATGACCGACCGTCACAACGACGATGGTCGTCCTACATGGAAGGTTTCATTAAAAATGTGCTACCCCGTCAAGGAACCGCCGCCAGTGGACTGTGTTGCTCCTGAGGAGTTCCTGGCAGAACTGGCGGATTGGACGAAAATCCCAGATGACGCAGAGCTGACCCGGCCCGGTAACCTGAAAATCCCATGATCCTCAGTCGGTTGTCTTTCGACAACGCAGCCAAATGGAGAGCATACTAACGTGATGTTTCAGGACGTCAGGTACGCTCTGAAGCTCTGGGCGGCAAGGCCATGGCAGACAGGATTTGCCATCGCGGCCCTCGCCATCGGCATTGGCGCAAACACGGGCGTGTTCAGCGTCGTCAATGCATTGCTGCTGCGCTCCCTTCCGTTTCGCGAACCGGACCGCTTGGCCCTTACCTATGAGTTCATCCCGCCACACGATACTGCAAAGCAGTTTCATGAATGGAGTCAGCAGAGTAGATATCTCGCCGACGCCGCGTTGTTCGAGGAATTCGATGTAAACCTCGGCGGAACCCGGGTCGCCAGCCGCATCCACGTCGCCCAGACTTCGTGGAACTTCTTCTCCGTGCTCGGCACCCAGCCGGTATTGGGACGTGCCTTTGCCTCAGAGGATGATGTTGACGCGACAGGCTGGGGCTTGCCCGGGCGCAATGCGGTAGCGGTGATCGGTTACGGTCTTTGGCAACAGCTGTTCGGTGCGGATCCAAGGGCTCTGGGCGCGACGGTTCGAGTCGACGGAAATCCACTTACCGTCATTGGAGTTGCGCCTCCGGGATTCGATTTCCCGCACCGAGCTGTTCTCTGGAAACCAGCGGCGTTTAGCCCCGGCAACAACGGTTGGGTGACGGTCGCGAGACTCAGGCCGGGTGTTCCATGGCCCCAGGAGCGTGCCGCGTTTGCCGTGGAGGCGAAGCGTCTGCGGCCAGGACGGGAAGAGCCGGACGATTCGCACCCGAGAATGACGCCGCTTCAGGATGCGCTTGCCGGTTCTGCGAAGAATGCTTCGCTCCTGTTTATGGGTGCGGTGGTGCTGGTTCTAATGATTGCCTGCACGAATGTCGCCAACCTTTTGACCGCTCGCACTGCCGACCGCATGCCGGAGTTTTCCATACGTTCCGCCCTGGGAGCAAGTGCCGGTCGCCTTGCGCGACAGTTGCTCACCGAGGGCCTGCTGCTTTCGCTCATCGCGACGGTAGCCGGATTGGCGATCGCTTATTGGACAACCTCGCTCGCGGCGAACGTCGAGCCCCCCAGTCTCGCCGCACAATCCTATTCCATCCTTGATGTGCGTGTTCTGGCGTTTACCGTGGTCGTCGCCATCGCAACCGCTTTGATGTTCAGCATCTTGCCATCCTTGTATCTGGGCCGCGTCCACTCCTTGGGGACACCCAGTTTCAGCCGGCCTTACGGCTCGCGGCTTCTCCGCACAATCTTGGTCGGCACACAGGTCGTGCTGACGATCGTTCTTCTTGCAGGCTCGGTGTCGTTGGGTCGGGCACTCGTTGACCTGATGAACGTCGACCGCGGCTATGATGTGAAGCAGGTGCTCACGGTAAGCGTCTCTCTGGACGGAACCAGCCATCAACTGGACAAGAAGCAGCTTCCTTACTTCGAACAGGTGCTGGACCGGGTTCGCCGCCTTCCCGGAGTTCGTGCGGCAAGCGCGACAGAGTTTCTGCCCCTGTACGCATCGGCCTTTGTCGGAGGACCGTTTGCGCTGGATGCGCGCCCAGCCGCCCGCAATTCCACGATGATTCCGGTCCTGTCGGACTACTTCCAGACGATGGGCGCGAGAATCTTGTACGGTCGGGAGTTTACGGATGCCGAAATCCGCTCCGGGGCGAGAGTCGCGGTTGTCAACGATCGATTCGCTGCCGGGTTCGGCGCCCCGCGGGACGCGATAGGTCATCGCCTCACGCTGGGAAGCGACAGTTGGAGAATCGTTGGTGTCGTGAAGGGCATGGAGTATGAAACCGATCCCACCACTGCAAACGGAAACGAGGTATTCATACCCTCGACAAACCCGGGCAGCTTTTTCTCCACCTTTGTCGTGCGTGTGGATGGACAGGCTGAGGACCGACTCGCTCAGGTCCGCGATGTTATCCAATCGCTGGATCCACAAGTTCCTGAATTCGGCGCGAAAACCATGGAGCAGCGGCTCGACCAGGTCTTCGCCGGCCCAAAGTTCTACCGCACCGCGCTGTCGTCGTTCGCCGGATTTGCGCTGTTGTTGGCGATGATGGGTATCTACGGCATCATGTCTTATGCTGTGGTGCAGAGAACGCAGGAAATGGGGATACGACTAGCTCTGGGCACGACTCCGCTCCGACTCCGTGGCATGCTCCTGCGGCGGGGACTGCTGGTGGTTGGGGCCAGCGCGATACCCGGAATAGCCGGAGCCCAGCTTTCCGGGCGTTTTCTCGAAACCCTGATCGATGGGGCGAAGCCAGTCGGTCCGGGGACGTCGGCAGGACTGATTTTGCTGCTTGCTGTGGTTGCATCGACGAGCACCTGGTTCGCCAGTCGCCGCATCGCCAGATTCGATATCACCGCCATTCTGCGTGCCGAATGACCCGCGCCGTGCGGGCAAATTCGGTAATTCCCACTCAGCGCGGTGGGGGAAGGCCGTGATTTCTAAATCTGCAGTCGGCTACGCTGCGGCTGCTAACGGGACAACATTTCTCGAAGCTAACTCGCCACGGGAGTTCGAGCAAATCGAGTTGCTTTGGAGAGAAAAAACGCACGGATGAGGCGGCAGTTTTTCCCCGTCTCTTGAAATCTGCGCTTTATCCCGAGTGCCCGTCATCCCCGAACAAGCCCTGGTTTGCTGAGTTCCTTGTTCTTGACAACGCTCGGAACCCAGTCCTGGCGTGCGCCCTTAGCAGGAGCTGTTGTCGGCGAGACAATCGATTGTTTACGCGCGATTCTTGACACACGATCAAGGCCGGGAGCGGGCACGTCGGCTCATGCGCGACGGCCGCCCCTCGTGGGCTGAACGGCTGCCAAGGAGGGTATTATCAACAGAATGCGTCAGTGCCAACCCAGAGTTGCGCAATAGACCTTAGGTTGTTCTTGTACGTGCGTGAGACGGTTAACTCCTGGCCACCTTTGATCCGCAGCACATACTCACCCGTTGGCCAAGGCTGGATCTCCTCAACAAAAGAAGTGTTAACCAGCGCGGAGCGGTGAATGCGGATAAACCCATGCGGTTTTAGCTTTTCGGCCACGGTCGAGATCGACTCCCGGAGCAAATAGGATCCCGAGCGTTTTTCCAGCAATACGTAGTTGCCTTCGGCGCGAATCACCGCCACCTCGGCGGGATCGATGAACAGTATTCTTCCCTTCGCCTTAATGGCAATCTTGGGGGAAGGCCGCGCGAAGAGTGCCTCCAGATGGGGCATGGTCTTCAGCAGCAGGGCCGTACGATCGTTCTCCGTTCGTCGAAAGGCGACATTCAACGCTTCGTTAATGCGGTCGATGGAAAACGGTTTCAGGACATAATCCACGGCATGATTGTCGAATGCTGCGACGGCGTGCTGGTCGTGGGCGGTGACAAAGACGATCGCCGGGATGGGGTAATTTTGTTTGTTCAAACGATGGGCGAGGTCAATGCCGGAAAGTTCCGGCATCCCGATATCAAGAAGGAGCACATCGTACTTCTCATTTTGCATCATGTCGAAGGCTTGCACGGCGTCTTTTGCTGAATGCAGCATTTCGATGTCGCTTCTGCCGCACAACGCCCGCTCCAACGCGGTTCGCGCGAGTGGCTCGTCATCCACGATTAATACTCGCATGGTAGGTCTCCTGCTACGTTGCCCCGGCAAGCTGTGACATTGGCGATTGCGTATGCTGCGGCAAGAAACCAGGAAAGGTGAGTGTTGCAACAGCCACATCGTAGGCATCAATCCGGAATGCAAAAGTTCCCTCATCGGCATACAAGTGCCTGATTCTCGCGGTCGTATTCCGATGGCCCAGACCCAGTCCGCCTTGACTCTTTCCGCAGACACTATTCCTGATTTCCAGCTCCACTCTATCGCCGTTTTTCCGGGAAACGATCTGAATCCAACCCCCTTCGCGGCAGCATGCGATCCCGTGCAGAATCGCGTTCTCCACCAACGGCTGCAAGATTAATTGCGGTACGAGGGTGTCGCGCGTCTCCACGTCAACATCCCACGATATCTGCAGCCTATCCTCGAGCCGCATTTGTTCGAGTTCCAGGTAAGATTCCACAAACTTCAACTCTTCCGCAAACGAGATCAAATCAGAATTCCCGTACTCCAGTGACATGCGCAGCAAACTGGAGAGTTTCAGGACGCTCGACTTGGCTTTCGCGTGGTTGCTGTCGATTAGAGTGGAGATTCCGTGCAGCGTGTTGAACAGATAATGCGGGCGCAATTGGCTCTTAAGCATTTGCAATTCGCTTGCCGCCAGAGCCTGCTGCAGTTCGGCCCGCTCCAATTCCTGCGTCTTGATGCGTTCGAAACTGTAGTAAGCATGCGCAACCACCAAGATTGCGAGATAGCACCAGACCTGAAAACTGAACGAATGCGTATTACCAGCCAGCGCGTGCAGCGTTCGATGGGTGAACTGACCTGAAACGGCATTAAAGGGGGGCAGTAAAGCCCATCGGATACAAGCGGAGGCGGCCAGGTAGGGCAGGCTTCCGAAAAGGTAGCCTACCAGCCGTCGCGCCCACTGGCGATCGGTAATTGGATAGCGGCGCACAATGGAGAATATCGGCGGGGTTAACAGCGCAGCCGTGAAAAGCCAAGCTCCAGAAGCCAGCAGCAGGGTCCAGTAGGGCAGGTACAATCCTCTGTCCAGCAAGGTGACTTTGTCTTCACCCGCAGCCAAAGGTCCCAAGCTCAGCCAAATCAAGATGGACCGCAGATAGGAACGGGCGATCCTCGAAGCGCCGTGGGACATGGCTCCCATATCGAAGCATTTTACGCGACGACCCGGAATCGAGAAGATGTTATTCCCGCCCTACATCATTGCGTCGTGAACGTACAGGAAAGCGGTGTGAAAAGGGACAACCGGAGGCACTCAAGCGTCTCGTCCACTCACGAGTCGTGCGGCCGCAATCCCCTGTTTCGCGTGTGTCAAGTGTTCCTTCCGTCCTTCGACGCAATCGCCGGTTCCCACATTCCGGTCTCGGTTCACTGTGAGACGTGAATGCCGACAGGCCCGTTCAGTCCTGAAGCGGTTGTGCTCCCCCCGGTGGAGGTGAAGTTTGGCTGGCCTATTACTGCCGTCGCGTTCATGCCGCTACTAAACGGAGGCGCGAACACCAGCACGCGCGAATAGAGGGGGTCTGCGACATAAAGGGATCCATTATCGTCAAAGGCAATCCCGCGAGGATTGCTCATGCTGCTTTGCGGGTTGTTGTTCACTGTGGTTGTGAAATTTGGATATCCCAGAACGAGATCGGCTGCTTGGCCATTGGAGCTGGGCTCAAGTTCCATCGCGACCCATGTCAGCTACGGCAAAGATTCGGTGACCTACTCGACGTTCGACCCGGAAGCCACCGATGTGCTGCGCCTCGACTTCGTTCCTGAATCCGTGATGGCGGATGGTAGAGCGCTCGCGGCACGCAAAGATCTGAACGCGCCCGGATTCATCTTTGATGCATCCACAAAAGTTCTGCGCGTCCGCCACCAAGGCGCGAAGAGCGTCAGCGTTCAGGGATCGGGAGAGCAAGCGCCGTCGTTGTACGTGACTTTTGACGATCCTCATCTCGCCGCCGGAGCACAATTGGAAAGACGATATCCCTCCGGGATCATCGATTGGGAACCTGGCGCCTGGCAGATCAGCGTTCCCCATGGAAAATTCGGGACTTTCAATTTATCGCTCGTCGATCCCAAGGCTGAGACGGCCCGGTTTCGTTTCTACGCGCCGCGGATCTTCGTCGGGATCGATGCATACAACGGAGGTTCGTCGGAGGCTGGTGTGACCGTGCATTCCCCGAACGTCCGAGAGGTATCGTTCACCATCAAGCCGGGAGAACTGAGAAGAATTCGCACGGGATGGCGCGACGCAAGCTCAGAAGTCGTGCTCGACCTCAAGAACGGCGCCGGCTTGCGCTTCGATAATCTGGCGTACCGCTTTGAGTGAAGATTGAACTTGAACACCGAGGAGCGGGGGCTGGTCGTCCGAATCGCTCTAGTCGATGAGAAAACACGCGACGTAGACTTCGCCCCTCTCATGGGAACCCGTTACTTGCGGTGAGTAATCGAAGCGGTGTCTATCGCGTCTGTGAGACGAATGAGGTTCTTTGGGCCATTTTGGATGGCTCCTTCGCGAGGACTGTCAAGGTCGGCGATCAAGAACAGTGAAATCGAAACCGCGATCGGGATCACCAGGAAGACAAGCCAATCCGTTCGATGAGCACGCAAACCGATCAGGAAGCTACAGCCAGATGCGATGACAACGATCAGTAACCACGCCACCAACGGCACGCGATTGTCGAAAGCTGCTTGTGTGGAGGCCTCCGAATTCATCACATCATTCAGGCCGGAAATCAGCATTCCTTGTACAGGCGGCGGCGCCGACGCGAAGCCGGAGCGAATGGCGGACCAGAGGTCGTTCTGCAATTGGCTGGTCTCGAAAGAAATGGTTCTCAACCGTTGCGGATTTCGCACTGCGTAGAACAGGAGGCGTTTGTCGAGGTACGTCTTCAGGAGTTCGCGGAGCTTGGGCGCATCGGCTGGGAGCAGGTCGGCGCGGACCCACTCAGTGGCAATGGCGTTGGCTTCGATCTGCTCGCAACTCTTGCGAAGTTCGTAGCGGCTTGTGGCCATGGAAAAACTGAAACCGATGATGAGCCCCAGTAGCGTTAGAGTGCCCGCGAGGACGACGCCTAGGTCGTCGCGCGGCCTATCCTCTGATGCACCGCTTCGCTTGCGAATGAAGTCACCCAGCTTCGCCGACAGGGCGAGTATGCCGAACGACAGGACTAGCACGAGGAGCGGGAAATCTACGGTCAACGCTCAGCCTGCCCTTTCCAATCCCGCAATCTGTTCATGAGTCATGTTGGCTG
>Ga0126369_10003319_pt1 | contig 11621 bp, 9 predicted proteins | sample PanSoiMetaPlot_1_FD_109646 | JGI IMG/M metagenome (GOLD analysis project Ga0126369, IMG submission 109646) | Tropical forest soil microbial communities from Panama - MetaG Plot_1 | ecosystem: Environmental > Terrestrial > Soil > Tropical forest > Bulk soil | place: Panama | collected 2016-02-17 | reverse complement strand
GCCAATCGGCCCTATCGCTGGCGGGTCGGCGTCGCCGACCTGAAGGAGGTCGCGAACCGCGAGCGGAAGATGCCGCGCGAGTACATCACGGCCGACGGCTATCACATCACGCGGGCGTGCCGCAGTTATCTCGCGCCGCTCATCCAGGGCGAGGCGCCGCCCCGATTCCGCGACGGTCTGCCGGATTACGTCCAGTTGCGGAACCACCCCGTGCCGAAAAAGCTCCCGCGCGAGGTCAAGACCTGATCGCACCGCCGGCTCTGCCGGCGCGCGAGCTATAATTCGCCGCTTTCCAAAAACCCCAGGGCCGGGGAGGGCCGCGCAGGGGTTGGAACCGCGCGCCTCCCCCGAAGAACGCCCGCTTCAGAGGAGGTTCCATGACGCTTGCCATCGTCTTCGCCATTGCCTGCGCGGCGATCGCACTGCTTTACAGCATCTACCTGATCACTCGCGTACGCTCGCTCCCGAGCGGCAACGAGCGCATGCGCGAGATCGCCGCGGCGATCCAGCAGGGCGCCGCGGCCTATCTTCGGCGGCAATACACGACGATCGCGATCGTCGGCGTGGTCCTGTTCCTGGTCATCGGCTTCGTGCCGGCGCTAGGCTGGCCGACGGCATTCGGCTTCCTGATCGGCGCGGTGCTCTCGGGGCTGTCGGGCATCATCGGGATGAGCATCTCGGTGCGCGCGAACGTGCGCACCGCCGAAGCGGCGCGCAAGGGGCTGGACGAGGCGCTGGCGGTCGCGTTCAGTGGCGGCGCAATCACCGGGATGCTGGTCGTCGGCCTCGGTCTGCTCGGGGTGGCGGGGTATTTCTCGCTGCTGCTCGCGAATGCGAAAGGCGTCGAGCCGATGATCGAAGTCCTGAAGCCGCTCGTCGGCCTCGGTTTCGGCGGCTCGCTTATCTCGATCTTCGCGCGTCTCGGCGGCGGGATCTTCACCAAGGGCGCGGACGTAGGCGCCGACCTCGTCGGCAAGGTCGAAGCGGGCATTCCGGAGGACGATCCGCGGAATCCGGCCGTGATCGCCGACAACGTCGGCGACAACGTCGGCGACTGCGCGGGCATGGCGGCCGACCTGTTCGAGACCTACGCGGTAACGCTCATCGCGACCATGCTCCTTGGTGCGCTGATGGTGAAGAGCGAGACCGCGGCGGCGGTCATCTATCCGCTGGCGCTCGGCGGCGTGTCGATCCTCGCGTCGATCGTCGGAACCTGGTTCGTCAAGGCAAAGCCCGGCGACAAGAACGTCATGCCGGCACTCTATCGGGGGCTGTGGATCGCGGCGGTGCTTGCACTGGTGCTCTTCTACTTCGTCACCGCGTGGGTGATGGGCGACCTCCTGAAAGCGGTGCCGTTCGATGTCGGCGAGGGCCGCAAGTTCCTCGGCGTCTGGCACCTGTGGGGCGCGGCTCTCGTGGGCCTCGCGCTCACCGGCTTCCTGGTCTGGATCACCGAGTACTACACTGGCACGCAGTTCCGGCCGGTGAAGCACGTCGCGGAAGCGTCGACGACCGGCCATGCGACGAACATCATCGCCGGGCTCGGCGTCTCGATGAAGGCGACCGCGTGGCCGGTGATCGCGGTCTGCGTCGCGATCATCGCTTCGTACTTGCTCGCCGGCCTGTACGGCATCGCGATCGCCGCGACCGCGATGCTGTCGATGACCGGCATCGTCGTTGCGCTCGACGCCTACGGGCCGATCACCGACAACGCCGGCGGCATCGCCGAGATGGCCGACCTGCCGGAGTCGGTGCGCGCGATCACCGATCCGCTCGATGCCGTCGGCAACACGACCAAGGCGGTGACCAAGGGGTACGCGATCGGCTCGGCCGGCCTGGCAGCGCTCGTGCTGTTCGCCGACTACACCCACGCGCTCGAGGCGCGGGGGCAGCTGTTCAGCTTCGACCTCTCCAACCACATGGTCATCATCGGCCTGTTCATCGGCGGCATGGTGCCGTACCTCTTCGGCGCGATGGCGATGGAGGCGGTGGGGCGCGCGGCAGGCGCCGTCGTGCTCGAGGTGCGTCGGCAGTTCAAGGAGATCGCGGGGATCATGGAAGGCCGCGCGAAACCCGAATACGGGACCGCGGTCGACATGCTCACCCGAGCGGCGATCAAGGAGATGATCGTGCCGAGCCTGCTTCCGGTCCTGGTGCCGATCGTCGTCGGCCTGCTGCTCGGACCGGTCGCGCTCGGCGGTGTGCTGATGGGAACGATCGTCACTGGGCTCTTCGTGGCGATCTCGATGACGACGGGCGGCGGCGCGTGGGACAACGCCAAGAAGTACATCGAAGACGGCCACCACGGCGGCAAGGGGTCGGACGCGCACAAGGCGGCCGTGACCGGTGACACGGTTGGCGACCCGTACAAGGACACCGCGGGCCCGGCGGTCAACCCGCTCATCAAGATCATCAACATCGTTGCGTTGCTGATCGTGCCGCTGATGGTCTCGGGTGAGGGGGCCAAGAAAGCCGCGGCGGCGCCAGTCCCGACTGCAGCGGTCGCGGTGTCGGCCGCTATCCCTGCGCCGCGCGCCAAGGACCTCCTCAAAAAGGCCGAGCTCGTGACGGCAGGGCATGGTCAGGACGCGGAGGCGCGACACGTCGAGATCAGCGCCACGAAGTAGGAGACGCTCCGGCCGCGGGTATTCGCCGCGCCGGCTCGCTCTCGCAGCACGATGAACGCCAGCGCACGCTCCGCGATCGCCGGGATCGTCGCGTCGCTGGCGATGGCCGCCGCCGCTCAACCGGCTCCTGAAGCGCCGTCCGGGTTCACGCCGAAGCACGCGGCCGTCGGCAGCCGGTTCATGGCCGCCGCGGCGCATCCGCTCGCGGTCGACGCCGGCTACGCGGTCCTCAAGCGCGGCGGTACCGCGCTCGACGCCGCCGTCGCGATGCAGCTCGTGCTTGGTCTCGTGGAACCGCAGTCCTCGGGTCTCGGCGGCGGCGCGTTCATCTTGCACTACTCGGCCGCCGACAAGCGCGTGCGCGCCTACGACGGGCGCGAAACGGCCCCCGCCGCGGCGCAGCCAGAGCGGTTTCTGGTGATGTTTGGCCGGCCGATGGGATTCCAGGAGGCGGTACTGTCGGGGCGCTCGATCGGTGTGCCGGGGACGCTCGCGGTGCTCGAGCTCGCTCACCAGAAGCACGGCCGGCTCGCCTGGGCCGAGCTCGCGCAACCCGCGATCGCGCTTGCCGAGAGCGGCTTCGCGCTCTCGCCGCGGCTCTACGGACTGCTCGCGCGCGACCGGTACCTCCGGCGCGACGCGTTCGCCGCGCGCTATCTGTTCGAGCCTGACGGCAGGCCGAAGCCGGCCGGCACCATCCTGCGAAACCTGGAGTATGCGGACGTGCTGCGCGAAATCGCCGACAACGGGGCGCAGGCCTTCTACCGCGGTGCGATCGCCCACGCCATCGCAACGTCGGTGCAGAAGCATCCGGTCGAGCCCGGCGATCTCACGGTCGCCGACCTAGAGCGCTATCGCGCGAAGGAGCGCGAACCGGTGTGCGGGCCGTTCCGGCTCTATCGCGTTTGCGGGATGCCGCCGCCGAGCTCCGGCGGAATCGCGATGCTGCAGATGCTGGGTATCCTCGAACGCCTGCCGCGGACCGACTACGCGCGCGATCCCGTCGCGGCGGTGCACCTCTTCGCCGAGGCCGGGCGGCTCGCGTACGCCGACCGCGACCGCTACCTCGCCGACCCGGACTTCATCGATGTGCCGGTCGCAGGGCTGCTCGCGAGCGACTATCTCGCAGGGCGCGCCGCGCTCGTCTCCGCGGAGCGGTCGATGCGACGGGCACCGGCCGGACATCCCCGTGGCACCGAGGCCGCGCACTGGCAGGAGGGCGTCGCGCTCGAGCTCGCGTCGACGACCCATTTCTCGGTCGTCGACACCGAGGGGAACGCGGTGGCCGTGACCTCGAGCATCGAGTCCCGTTTCGGCAATCACCGGTTCGTGCACGGGTTCCTCCTCAACAACCAGCTCACCGACTTCGCGTTCCGCGCGGAGGAGGTCGCCGGGACCGTGGCCAACCGCGTCGAGGGTGGCAAGCGGCCGCGCAGCTCGATGTCCCCGACGATGATATTCGACGCCGACGGTTCGCTCCTGCTCGTCGTGGGCTCGCCCGGCGGGAACGCAATCATCAACTATGTCGCGCGCGTGATCGTTGCGTCGCTCGACTGGGGCGTGGGCCTCCAGGAGGCCCTCGACGCGCCCCACTTCGGCAGCCGGAACGGTCCGACCGAGCTCGAGCGTGGCACGTCGGCCGAGAAGCTTCGCGCGCGGCTCGCCAGCATGGGACACGAGGTACGCCTCGTCGACATGGCAAGCGGCACGCACGCCGTGCAGCGGGTCGGCGAAGCGTGGGTCGGTGCGGCGGATCCGCGGGGGGAAGGGACGGCTCGGGGCGAGTGATCTCAAGTGCGGCGTGCTGCACCGCCAAAGATCGCGCCTTCGGCGTCACGCTGTGCGCGACGCGTCGATGGACGCTCGCAGCCGCGCCGCTAGCCGCGCCGCGTCGCCGAAGCGCTCGACCTCCTGCAGACTGCGCAGCCACGTGAGCTGTCGCTTGGCGAGTTGACGCGTCGCAGCGATGCCTCGCTCACGCAATGCCGCGACGTCGCACTCGCGCTCGAGGTACCTCCAGACCTGGCGGTAGCCGACGCAGCGCATGCTCGGCAATGCTGCGTGGAGGGGATAGCGCTGCCGCAGCGCCTGCAGTTCATCCACCAAACCGTTCTTCAGCATCGCGTCGAAGCGCTCGGCGATGCGACCATGAAGCGCGGTTCGATCGCTCGGCATGAGCGCAAGCGCGAGGAGCCGGAACGGCAGCACCGCGCGCGGTGCGGTGTGGAGCGCCGAAAGCGGCGTTCCGGTGGCGCGATAGACCTCGAGCGCGCGCTCGATGCGCTGCGAGTCGTTCCGCGGGAGACGGCTCGCAGTCGCCGGATCGACCTGGGCGAGCTGGGCGTGCATCGCCGGCCAGCCTTGCTCCGCCGCCTCCGCCGCGATCTCCGCGCGGAGCCTCGGATCCGCGGCCGGCAGCGCATCGATTCCCTGGGCGAGCGCGCGGTAGTAGAGCATCGTCCCGCCGACGAGGAGCGGGATCCGTCCTCGCGCGAGGACGCCCTGGACTGCGGCGATCGCATCCTCCCGGAACCGCCCGGCCGAGTACGGCGCAGTCGGCTCCACGAGATCGATGAGGTGGTGCGGCACGCGCGCCTGCTCTTCCGGTGTCGGTTTTGCGGTGCCAATATCCATCCCGCGATACACCTGTCCCGAGTCCACGCTGACGATCTCGATCGGCAGCGTCTCGCCGAGCGCCATCGCCAGGCGCGATTTGCCGCTCGCCGTGGGGCCGAGGATGGCGAAAGCGGTCCAGTTCATGCCGCGCGCAGTCGGCTGAGGTGCGCTAGCGCCCGCGCAGGAACAGCTTGTCGAGGTCGGCGAGCGAAAGCTGGTACCAGGTTGGCCGCCCATGGTTGCACTGTCCGGAACGCTCGGTGTCTTCCATCCGGCGGAGCAACGCATTCATCTCCGGTGCGGTGAGCGCGCGGTGCGCGCGCACGGCGCCGTGACAGGCGAGCGTCGCGAGAAGCTCGTTTCGGCGCTCGGTCAGCACTTGGCCGCCACCGTACTCGCGGAGATCGCGCAGCAACCCCCGCGCGAGGGCCGGAATATCGGCGCTAGCGAGCATGGCCGGCACTTCGCGCACGACGATCGTCGTCGGCGAGAGCGCCGACATCTCGAAGCCGAGCGCGGCGACGACACCGGCGTGCTCCTCGAGCGTCGCGACATCCACGGCTTCCGCCTGGACCGTGACCGGGATGAGGAGCTGCTGCCGGTCGCTCCGCTCGGCGTCGAGCACGGTCTTGAGCTGCTCGTAGAGAATCCGCTCGTGCGCGGCATGCATGTCGACGAGCACAAGTCCCCGGCGGTTCTGCGCGAGGATGTAGATGCCGTGGAGTTGGGCGAGGGCGAAGCCGAGGGGCTGATCGATCTCGCCGGCCGGCGCGAAAGGTTCAGCGATCGCCGGCCGGTCGGGCGTGGCCCCGTCGCGCGCGCCGGCGAACATGGCAGCGTAGGTGCCGACTGGCTGCGCAACGCCGAGCGAGGCCTGAAGCGCTCGAGCGCTCGGCACGAGCCGGTCGCCGGCAATCTCGGCGCTGACGGTCGGCACCGGGCTCTCGCCCGCCGCGCCGGCGAGCGCACGCGCCGCCGCGTGGCGGACGAACTGGTGTACGGCATGCGGTTCACGGAACCGGACTTCGGTCTTCGCGGGATGCACGTTGACGTCGACCGCGCCGTGGTCGATCTCGACGAAGACGACATACGCCGGATGGCGATCGCCGTGCAGGACGTCGGCATAGGCTTGGCGCAGCGCGTGCGCCAGGAGCTTGTCGCGCACGAACCGTCCGTTGACGAACACGTATTGCGCATCGCGGGTGCCGCGCGCCTGGGCGGGCGCGCCGAGGTAGCCGTGAATCCGCAGGCCCGGCACCTCTCCCGCGAGCTCGCGCGCGGCGTCGCCGAACTCCCTGCCGAGCAGGCCTGCCGTGCGCGCCTCCGCCGTGGCCGGGAGCAGATGGCGGCTGACGCGGCCGTTGTGCCGAAGCGTGAGCGCGAGCCCCGGGCGGGCGAGCGCGATGCGCTCGAATACCTCGGCGCAGTGCGCAAACTCGGTGGCCTCGGACTTCAGGAACTTCCGCCGCGCCGGGGTGTTGACGTAGAGATCCGACACCTCGGCGGTCGTGCCGGGGGCATGAGCGGCAGGCTCGATCGCACCGTGCGAAGCGCCTTCGGCGCCGATGCGCCAGGCGTGCTCGTCGTTGGCGGTCCGCGAGGTCAGCGTCACGCGGGCGACCGACGCGATGCTCGCGAGCGCCTCGCCACGGAAGCCGAGCGTCGCCACGCGCTCGAGGTCCGCAGTCGAGGCGATCTTGCTCGTGGCGTGGCGGGTCATCGCGAGGGCGAGGTCCGCGCGTGCGATGCCGCTTCCGTCGTCGCTGACGCGGATGCGTCTGATGCCGCCCTGCTCGAGCGAGACGGCGACGCTCTGGGCACCCGCGTCGAGGCTGTTCTCGAGCAACTCCTTGAGCACTGACGCCGGGCGCTCGACGACCTCGCCCGCGGCGATCTGGCTGATCAGGTTGTCGGAAAGGAGGCGGATCGCGGGCATCGCTGCTGCCCGGATTATAGGGGCGCCGATACAATGAGCCCCATGGAGCTCATCGCGTTCGTCTGGGATCTGCTGGTCCATCTCGACCGTCACCTCGCGGCGTTGCTGCAGGAGTACGGCATCTGGATCTACGCGCTCCTCTTTCTCATCGTGTTCTGCGAAACCGGGCTCGTCGTCACCCCGTTCCTGCCCGGCGACTCGCTGCTGTTCGTCGCCGGGGCGCTATGGGCGGCAGCCGGCATGGACCCGCGAGCGCTTGCCGGGACCCTGATCGCCGCGGCGCTGTGCGGTGACAACGTGAATTACTGGGTGGGTAGGTATCTCGGTCCGAAGGTGTTCCGGTGGGAGAGCTCGCGCTTGTTCAACCGCCGCGGACTCGACTACACCCAGGCCTTCTACCAGCGCCACGGCGGGAAGACCGTCGTCATCGCCCGATTCGTCCCGATCGTGCGCACGTTCGCCCCGTTCGTCGCGGGGATCGGCAGGATGCGCTACCTGCGGTTCCTCGCGTTCAGCATCGGGGGGGCGGTCCTGTGGGTGGTATCGCTCGTGACCGCCGGCTACCTCTTCGGGAACGTGCCGCTCGTGAAGAACAACCTCACGATCGTCATCTTCGCGATCGTTCTCCTCTCCGTGTCGCCGATCGCGGTCGAGTATCTCCGCGCCCGCGCCTCGAAGCCGGGCTAGCGCTCACAGCGGGTTCCGCCGAGCCCGCTGGGGCTGCTCCAGATCCTCGTTCGTTGCGACCGTCGGCCGCGAGGCCGGCGGGTGGGCGGCAAAGTAGCGCTTGATGCCGACCAGGATGGCGCGCGCGAGCCGGTCCTGGTAGGCGGCGTCGCCGAGCTTGCGCTCCTCGTCCGGGTTGCTGATGAACGCGGTCTCGACGAGGATCGACGGGATGTCCGGCGCCTTCAGCACCGCGAACCCGGCCTGCTCGACGTGTGGTTTGTGCAGCGTGTTGAACTCGCCGAGCTCGTCGAGCACCGCGCGGCCGACCTTGAGGCTGTGGCTGATGGTCGCCGTCTGCGAAAGGTCGAGGAGCGTCTGCGCGAGGTAGCGGTCCTTCGTGTCGAGGCTCACGCCGCCGATCAGGTCGGCTTCGTTCTCCTTGGCTGCGAGCCAGCGAGCGGCGGCGCTCGTCGCGCCGCGGTCGGACAGCGCGAACACCGACGACCCGCGCGCGTGCGGCAGCATGTAGGCATCGGCATGAATCGAGACGAAGAGGTCCGCCTTGACCCGACGCGCCTTGTCGACCCGGGCGGCGAGCGGAATGAAGTAGTCGCCGTCGCGGGTCAGCACTGCGCGCATCGCAGGCTCGGCGTCGATGAGCGCTTTCAGCTTGCGCGCGACCGCGAGGGTGACGTGCTTCTCGTAGGCGCCGCGGCGACCACGCGCGCCCGGATCCTCGCCGCCGTGACCGGCATCGACGACGACGGTGACGAACCGCTGTGCCGGCACTTTCGCCCTTTCGCCGGAGCGCGGCCGTCCGCGGCTTTCGCCATCCGCCACCGGCGGGGAGGCGCGCGGCAGTGACACCGGCGGATCGCTCTCCTTCCTCTGGACGAGCGCCATCAGCGGATCCGGGGGCACGAGCGGGTAGAGGTCGATCACGAGGCGGTGGCCGTAGTCGCCGATCGGCTGAAGCGCGAACACCTGCGGCTTGACCTCGCCCTTGAGATCGACGACGAGCCGAACGGTGCCCGGCTTGAAGCGCCCCGCGCGCAGGTTCGCGACGTGCGGGTCATCCGGCGACACCTTGTTCGCCACCTGATCCATCATGCTCAGGAAATCGGCCTCCTCGAGGTCCACGACGAGCCGCTCGGGGTTTTTCACCGAGCTGAGTTGGTAGCGGAGCGCGACGCTCGTCTCGACCGTCACGCGCGTGTAGTCGGCGGACGGCCAGACGCGCAGGCTGCGGATCGGCTCGTCGGCCGACGCTGCGGCGGCACCGAGCGACGCGACCGCGAGGATCAGCGGGCCGTAAAGCTGTGGGCGAGCGCGTTTAGGCACCAGCGGCCTGACTCCGTATCGGCCTCGAGCGTCGCTTCCCGCCCTCCGGTCGCGGGGATTTCGAGGCGAATGCGCAGATCGGGAGGGGGCAGCAGCCCCGCCGCCTTCTCCGGCCACTCGACGAGGCAGACGGCGTGCTCGTCGAAGCACTCTCTGAACCCTGCGTCCTGCCACTCTCTCGCGTCATGGAACCGAAAGAAATCAAAGTGGTACAAGGTTAGCCTAGAATCGATGTAAGGTTCAACCAGGGTATAGCTCGGGCTCTTTACCTTGCCTGGGAAGCCGAACGCTTGGATGACCCCCCGAGCGAGCGTTGTCTTGCCTGCTCCAAGCTCGCCCGAGAGATGCACCGATGTCCCGGGCTGGAGACTGGCCGCGATCTGCTCGCCAAGGGCACGTGTTGCGCGCTCGTCCGGAAGATGAATATGTAACGGGGCTAACATCCCGGGCGATGACACCGCTGGCTACCGACCTCGCACCACTCGCGACCGCGATCAAGGCATGGGGACGCGAACTCGGTTTCGCTGCGGTGGGGATCGCCGATGCGGACCTGAGCGATGCGGAGGCCGGGCTCGCCGACTGGCTCGCGCACGGGTTCCATGGCGAGATGGATTATATGGCGCGCCATGGCGCGAAACGCGCGCGCCCCGCGGAGCTCGTGCCCGGCACGGTGCGGGTGATCAGCGCGCGCATCGATTACCTGCCCGCCGGTCCCGACCCGGAGGCGACGCTCGGCGACTCGGCGCGGGCGTACGTGTCGCGGTACGCGCTCGGCCGCGACTATCACAAGGTGCTCCGCGGCCGGCTGCAGCGGCTCGCCGACCGCATCGCGCACGAGATCGGCGAATTCGGCTACCGCGTCTTCACCGACACGGCGCCGGTGCTGGAGGTCGAGCTCGCGGTTCGGGCAGGTCTCGGGTGGCGCGGCAAGCACACGCTGCTCCTCACCCGCGAGGCCGGCTCGTACTTCTTCATCGGCGAGATCTACACCGATCTGCCGCTGCCGGTCGATGCTCGGGCCACCGAACATTGCGGCGCGTGCGCGCGCTGCATCGACGTCTGCCCGACACGCGCGATCGTCGCGCCGTACCGCCTCGACGCGCGGCGCTGCATCTCGTACCTCACGATCGAGCTCAAGGGGAGCATCCCGATCGAGCTGCGGCCGCTCATCGGCAACCGCGTCTACGGTTGCGATGATTGCCAGCTCGTGTGCCCGTGGAACAAGTACGCGCGCGTGTCCGAGGAGCCCGACTTCCGGGTGCGGAACGGCCTCGACGCTGCCGAGCTCGTCGACCTCTTCGGCTGGAGCGAGGGCGCTTTTCACGAGCGCCTCGCCGGTTCGGCGATCCATCGGATCGGCTACGAGCGGTGGTCGCGCAACCTTGCCGTGGGGCTCGGTAACGCGCCGCCGTCGCCGCTGGCGGTCGACGCGCTCGCGGCGCGCGCCCACGATTCCTCAGCCCTCGTTCGCGAACACGTCGCGTGGGCGCTCGCGGCTCAGCGCGCGAGGTCGGTCGGCAGGACGTAGTCGGGGTAGCGGCGGCGGAACTCCGCGAGCTCGGCCGTTGCGTCGGCCTCACGGCCTTGGGCCTTCAGGCGCCGGATTTCCGCGATCCATTCTTCGGGCGAGCGAGCCAGGGGTGACTCGCGCATCGCTCGCGCCGGGCGATCTCCGAGCTCCCGGTCGCGGCTGAGCGGCTGCGACAATCTGTTAGCTGGCTCTGGTGCCGCCGGCGCCATCGCGGGCGGCGGTGCAGCAGCCTTCGGCGGGAGCGCCGTCACCGCCTCCGAGGCGGGTTGCGCCGCCCGTGACGCCGCACCGTCCGCCGCTGACGCCGCAGCCCCGGACGGAGCGGCCGCCGATGGCGGCGCCGTAGGCGCCGCGTTCCGCTCCGCCTCGTCCGCTTGCTCCCGCCGCTTCTCGAGCGATTGCGGTGGTGTGGGCGCGGAAGGCCTAGTCGACGACCGTTGCTCTTCTAGCGGAACCGCCGGCGACTGGCGCATCGACGTGGTCGATGTTCCCGAGCTCGATGGTGAGGCGTCGCGCCGCGCGGCTTCCGGTTTGGCCGCCGGTGCGGACATCCGGTCGGTTGATGTCGCCGGCGCCGGCGCTTCCTCGCGCGGGCGGCGTTCCTCTTCCTGCACCATCAGCGTGAGCGTCGCGGCGATCAGGACGGTGGCGGCGATCGAGAGCGGCACGCGCCAGCGGACCGACCACGATCGCCGGCGATCGGCGGCGGCACGTGCCGGGAGCGACTGCGGCCGCGCGTCGACCGCACGGCGCGCGGCCGCGCGGATGCGCTCGTCGAGCTCGGCCGGCGGCTCATCGCGCGCCGTCTGCCGATAGGCCTCGTCGAGGCGCGGATCGCGCGATTCGTTCATGTCCGCTCCGGCTCGCGAAGCTCGGCGCGAAGCTTGCCCATCGCGTAACG
>Ga0126369_10003317_pt1 | contig 11623 bp, 11 predicted proteins | sample PanSoiMetaPlot_1_FD_109646 | JGI IMG/M metagenome (GOLD analysis project Ga0126369, IMG submission 109646) | Tropical forest soil microbial communities from Panama - MetaG Plot_1 | ecosystem: Environmental > Terrestrial > Soil > Tropical forest > Bulk soil | place: Panama | collected 2016-02-17 | reverse complement strand
TTGCGCGCCCGCCTCGATCTGCGCGTTCAGGCAGTCGGCCACCCCGCGAGCGTTCACGTCGAGCACCCGGTGCAGCAGGTCGGGGCGCTGGTACAGCATCTTCTTCACGAGGGCGAAGTCCGCCGACGCACCGCCCTCGATCATGTAGCAGGCGAGCGTGAACGGGCTTCCGGCGAACCCGATCAGCGGCACCCGCGAGGCGAGCGCGCGCCGGATCTCGCGCACCGCGTCGACCACGTAGCGGAGCTCCGCCTCCGGTCGCGGCGGTGCGAGCCGCGCGATCGCGGCTTCGTCGCGCACCGGCCGCGCGAGGCGCGGCCCTTCGCCCTCGACGAACGAGAGCCCGAGCCCCATGGCATCGGGGATCGTGAGGATGTCGGAGAACAGGATCGCGGCGTCAAGCGGGAAGCGCTCGAGCGGCTGCAGCGTGACTTCGGTCGCCGCGGCTGGAGTCTTGCAGAGCGCGAGGAAATCACCGGCCCGCGCGCGTGTCGCGTTGTACTCGGGAAGGTAACGGCCCGCCTGACGCATGAGCCAGACCGGCGTGTACCGCGTCGGCTGCCGGAGGAGGGCGCGGATGAGCGTGTCGTTTTCCAGTTTTGCCATTGGTTGCGGCCCGAGCGCGCGATCAGCGCGGGATTGTGCCTGACGGATTGGCTCACCGGGCGAGCCCTCCCCGAGCGAACGGTCCTCCCCGCGCGAGCGCGCTCCAGCGCGCCGCGGCTACATCTTTTCCTTCATGAGCCGGGTCACGATGAACCGCCACTCCACGGGCGTCACCGGTGTGATCGAGAGCCTGTTGGCGGGCTTGAGGACGCGCATGCCAGCGAGCTCGCGGTGCGCGCGGAGCGCCGTGAGCGGCACGAACGGCGTCTTCTTCACGAGCCGCACGTCGACGTTCACCCAGCGCGGCGCCGAGCGGGTCGACTTGGGATCGTGGTACTCGCTGCGTGCATCGAACTGCGACGCGTCGGGGTAGGCGCCACTCGCGATCTCGGCGATGCCGGCGATGCCCGGTTCCGGGCAGCTCGAGTGGTAGAAGAAGGCCCGGTCGCCGACGCGCATCTCGTCGCGCATGAAGTTGCGCGCCTGGTAGTTGCGCACCCCGTACCACGCCGTCGTCTGCTTCGGCGAGCGAGCGAGGTCGTCGATCGAGAACTCGTCCGGCTCGGACTTCATCAGCCAGTAGGGCATGGGCGCGAATCGCCAAAGCGCGAACGCAGGCTCATCGCCTGCGTTCGCCGCTTATGAGGGGTCCCCCGCAAATGCCGTTAGGCCGTGGATCTTGAACCAGTCGGTTCAAGGTGGTCGCTTTCCGGTCACATCAGGTACGTCCGGCTAAGGGACGCGCACAACAGTGACGCGTGGGTCCGCAACCTGCAAAAGTATCGGTTCAAGAATGCATAGGCCTTGACGCACACCGCAGGGGACATTGATCTGGTGGCGCTCCCGACCAAGTCCGGGAGGGCGGGCCGTCGCAGTCGACTCGCGCGGCCCGGGAAAAGCTTGCGGCTAGAGGAGCCGCTCCTGGGGCGCGAGCACTTGCTCGAGCATCGCCTGCATGACGGCGATTCTACGCCTGGCCTCGTCGCTGTCAAAGCCGTCCGCGCTCGCGGCCGTGGACGATGCACGCGGCGCGCGCGCCTCCAGCAACTCGTGCGCGATGTTCAGTGCCGCCATCACCGCGATGCGCTCGGCGTTGCCGATGCGTCCGCTCGCCTTGATCTCGTTCATCTTCTGATCGAGGTACGACACGGCCTTGAGCAATGCCTCCCGTTCCTCGTCGGGGCAGGTGACCTTGTAGGTGCGGCCCATGATCGAGATGTCGAGGGCCTTGTTCTTCTCGGTCATTCCGGTATCTGGCTGAGCAGCCCGGCTAGCCTTTCTCTCGCCCCGCTGATCTTCTCCGCCAGCCGCCGGTTCTCGGTCTGCAACTGGGCCACGCGCTGCCGCAGGTCGTTGTTTTCCGCGCGCAGCCGCTGGCACAAGTCGACGGCCTGTCTGACGCGGTCCTCTAATGTGCTCAAGTCGGCGTCCATTCGGCACACTATAGTTGTAAAAATTTAGCTTGGTCAAGGAGTAACGAAGCGTTCTCAATGTATTTTCGTGAAGCGCGACACACCTTCACTGGCCGCCCCCCGGCGCTCTTCACCCGATCCCCCGCCCGGCTCCCGTCGCCGTAGCTCGCGCACGCCGAACCACGCGAGTCTCGCCGTCCCAGCGACGGCTCTTTCCCCCCGACTCGCGCGGGCGCACACAGCGTGGTGAGCGCGAAACTGTACAGCCTTATCCTGCATTCATACCAGTCCTAAGAGTGCGCGAGTCTAGGCTGTCGCGGGTGTAGACTCCTTCACGCTCGTTCGTGGTGCCCGGCGGATCTCGTTCCCCGGGTCAAACGGGAAACTGGTGGCGGGCTTGTGCCCGGAAGCCAGTGCTGCCCCCGCAACGGTAGGCAAGCGAGCTCACGTCACACTGCCACTGCGGCCTTGCGCCGCGGGAAGGCGACGTGAGCGGTGGAGCGGCGAAGCGCCGCTCCACCGGCTTGCAAGCCCGGAGACCGGCCGCGGACGATCACCCGGAGCGCTGCGGCGGGCGGTGTTCGAGCGGCTTCCTCGCCCTGCTGTTTCGCGCTCCTTTCGCCACGCTTGAGGCCGGCTTGCGGGGACGCTTTTGCCGGCAGGGAGGAGCAGCTCATGATCAGGCGTCTGCCGCGGGCCGCCGGCGCGCTCGCGCTTGCCGTCCCGCTCGCAACCGCCGCCGACCCCGAGGACGCCGTCGTCGTGACCGCCACGCGCACGCCGACTCGAGTGAGCGCCGTCGTGAGCGATGTCACCGTCATCACCCGGGAAGAGCTCGACCAAGCCGGGGCGTCCTCGCTCGCCGAGATCCTGCAAGGACAGGCCGGCATAGAGATCACGCAGAACGGCGGGCTCGGCACCACCGAGAGCGTCTTCGTGCGCGGCACCAACCCCACCCAGGTGCTCGTGCTCATCGACGGGTTCCGCGTCGGCTCGGCGACGACCGGCACGACCCCGTTCCAGGCGATCACGCCGAGTCAGATCCAGCGCATCGAGATCGTCCGCGGGCCGATGAGCAGCCTCTACGGCGCGGACGCGATGGGCGGCGTGATCCAGATCTTCACCCGCTCCGAACCGGGACCGGTGCAGCCGCGGGCGTCGGCGGGGTACGGCACGTACAACACCCAGCAATACACCGCCGGAATCGGCGGCGGCACGGGCGACACCACGTTCGACCTCGGCGCCGGCTATCTGTCGAGCTCCAGCTTCAGCGCGGTGCAGGATCCGACGAGCCCGTTCTTCCAGCCGGACAAGGACGGCTACCGGAACACGACCGCCACCGCGCGGCTCGCGCACCGGTTCACCCCAGATCACGAACTCGGTGGGACGGTCTTCTGGTCGAGCGGCCGCGTCCACTTCGACGGGTTCATGAGCAGCTTCGACGACTACACCGACCAAACGCTGGCGGCCTACGGCCTGTACAGCCGGAACCGCTTTCTGCCGACTTGGCAGAGCACGGTACGCGTCGGCCAGAGCATCGACGACTCCAAGAACGTGTCCGGTCCGGCGTCGGATGTGTTCAAGACCACCCAGGACCAGGTCAGCTGGCAGAACGACATCACGACACCCGTCGGCGGCGTGCTGCTCGCAGCGGAATATCTCAACCAGAAGGTGAGCGGCACCACCGACTTTCCAGTGACTGGCCGGACGATCTGGTCGGCGCTCGCCGGCTATACGGGCAGCTCGGGCCCGCACACGCTTCAGGCGAACCTGCGCCTTGACGACAACTCACAGTTCGGCGGCAAGACCACCGGCTCGCTCGGCTACGCCTACACCTTCGCCCCCGGCTGGCGGGTCTCGGCCGCCTACGGCACGGCGTTCAGGGCGCCGACCTTCAACGAGCTCTACTTCCCGCCCGCTTTCGGCTGTCCCGCCTTCGGCAACCCGAACCTGCAACCCGAATCTTCGAAGAACCTGGAGGCCGGGGTCCGCTACGAGGGCGGCGGACAGACGGCGGGGGTGATCGCCTTCCGCAACCGCATCAGCGATCTCATCGTCGCGGCCGCCATTCCGGGCAACCCGTTTTGCCTGCGCGCGGAGAACGTGGAAGACGCGGAGATCACCGGCGTCACGCTCACCTACGGTCTCATCATGGGCGGCTGGACGGTGCGCGCGAACGTCGATTTCCAGAATCCGAGGAACGAGACGCAGGACAAGCAGCTTCCCTTCCGTGCCAAGGCGTACGGCGGGGTTAACGTCGCGCGCGCCATCGGGCCGGTGCTTGCCGGGTTCGAGGTCATTGCGTCAGGGCCTCGCTACAACAACGTCGAGAACACGGAGCGCCTTGGCGGCTACGCGCTCGTGAATCTCTTCGGTGAGGTGCGCCTGGCGAGCGACTGGTCGCTCTTCGCACGCGTGAACAACCTCTTCGACAAGAACTACCAGCTGGTGCAGGGGTTCGCCACGCCTGGCTTTAACGTTTTCGTCGGGGTACGCTACGCGGCGAGGTAGCGATGCGCGAACTCATCCTCGGCGGCGCACGGTCGGGCAAGAGCGCGCTCGCGGTCCAACGCGCACGCTGCTCCGGCCTCGCGGTGACATTCGTCGCTACGGCGACCGCCGGCGACGCCGAGATGGCGGAGCGCATCGCCCGCCATCGCGCGGCTCGCCCGCTGAGCTGGCGGGTTGTAGAGGTGCCGATCGCGCTCGCCGCGGCGCTGCGCGCGGAATGCGCGCCGGACCGGCTCGTCATCGTCGACTGCCTCACGCTCTGGCTCGCGAACCTGATGCTTGCGGAGGCGCCGCTCGCACCGGAGTGCGCGGCGCTCCTCGACGCGCTGCCCGATCTCCCGGGGCAGGTGGTGCTCGTCGCGAACGAGGTCGGCCTGGGAATCGTGCCGGAGAACGCGCTCGCTCGCCGGTTTCGCGACGAGCAGGGCGCGTTGAATCAGGCCGTCGCCGCGCGGTGCGAGCGGGTGTCGCTCGTCGCGGCTGGGGTCGCGCTTGTTCTCAAAGGGCCATCGCTCTGACGCGCGGGCGGAAATGCGCGGCGAGCCGCTCAAGGTGGATGTGCTCGCTCACCGCGTCGGCGAGCCGGTCGATATGCGCGTCGCGCACGGTGCGGTAATCAGGTGCCGGCGCCGCGTCGAGCCCGGCCCAGCGAAGCAGCGCGTCGCGCGCCTCCGGATGGTCGAACAGGCCGTGAAGGTAAGTGCCGAGGATCTGCCCGTCGGGCGAGATCGCGCCGTCCGGGCGCGCGCCGAGCCATGCCGCGGGGCGGACGAGCGCGGTGCCGGTCGTGCGCCCCATGTGAATTTCGTAGCCGATAACCGCGGCCTCGGCGAAGGCGAGACGCCCGGCGACCCGTGCGAGCCGCTTCTCCTGGGTGATCGTGGTCTCGACGTCGAGCAACCCGAGGCCGTCTGCCGCCCCCGCCGCGCCCTCGACGCCGCCCGGGTCATCGAGGCGCCGGCCGAGCATTTGAAAGCCACCGCAGATCCCGATCACCTTGCCGCCGTAGCGGAGATGCCGCGCGAGCGCTCGATCCCAGCCCGCCGCGCGCAGGCTCGCGAGGTCGGCCTGCACGCTCTTGCTCCCCGGCAGGACGATGAGGTCGGCCCCCGGGATCGGAGCCGCGAGGTCGACGAACTGCACGTCCACCGACGGATGCACCCGCAAGGGGTCGAAGTCGGTGTGATTGCTGATGCGCGGGAGCACTGGGACGATGACCCGCAGCCGCGCGCCGTCCTTCTGCGGACGCTCCCGGGCGACCGAGTCCTCCGCCTCGAGATGCAGCCCGTGCAGATAAGGCATGACGCCGATCACCGGTTTCCCGGTGCGGCGCTCGAGCCACGCGAGGCCGGGATCGAGGAGCGCCTTGTCGCCGCGGAAGCGGTTGATGACGAACCCGACCACCCGGCTGCGCTCGCTCGCCGCGAGGAGCTCGAGCGTCCCGACGAGGTGTGCGAACACGCCGCCGCGGTCGATGTCGGCGATGAGGAGAACGGGACAGTCGACCGCTTCCGCGAAACCCATGTTCGCGATGTCGCCGTCGCGCAGGTTGATCTCGGCCGGACTGCCGGCCCCTTCGACGACGATGCAGTCGAAGCTCCGCACGAGGCGACGGTAGGATTCGAGCACCGCGTGCATCGCTATCGGCTTGTAGCCGTGGTAGGCCGCCGCTGCCATGTTCGCGAGCGGCCGGCCCTGGACGATGATCTGCGCGCCGTGATCGGTGTTCGGCTTGATGAGAACCGGATTCATGTCGGTGAGGGGTTCGAGCCCGCACGCCTGCGCCTGCACCGCCTGGGCGCGGCCGATCTCGCCGCCGTCGGCCGCGACCGCGCTGTTGAGCGCCATGTTCTGCGGCTTGAATGGCGCAACGCGCACGCCGCGGCGCGCGAGCACGCGGCAGAGTCCGGTCACGAGCGTGCTCTTGCCGGCGTCCGAGGTCGCGCCCTGGACCATCAACGTCGAGTCGATCACGTGCCGATTATCCCATCGGCGCCACGCCGCCCATGATGACGACGACGGCTCTCCTGGCCGCCGCGTGCGTCGCGCTCGTCGCGAGCGCGGCGCACGCCGAGATCGCGGTCATCGACGACCTCGGGGAGCGCGTCGCGCTCGCCGCGCCGGCGCGGCGCATCGTCAGCCTCGCACCCCACGTGACTGAGCTCCTGTTCGCGGCCGGCGCGGGCGGGAAGGTGGTCGGCGCGGTCGACTACAGCGACTACCCGACGGAGGCCAAGGCGATTCGCCGCGTCGGGGGCTACAGCAGCCTCGACTTCGAAGCGATCCTGGCGCTCAAGCCGGACCTAGTCGTCGGTTGGGAGAGCGGCAACGGCCGCGACAGCCTGCAGCGGCTGAAGCAACTCGGACTTCCGGTGTTCGCCTCCCAACCGGGTGCCCTCCCTCTGCTCGCGACGACCATCGAGCGGCTTGGCGCCCTTGCCGGCACGCCGGAGGCGGCCGACCGCGCGGCGGCCGAGTTCCGCGCGCGGCTCGCCGCGCTGCGGACGCGCTACGCTGGGCGGGACGAGGTCAGCGTGTTCTACGCGATCTGGAATCCGCCCCCGATCACCGTCAACGACCAGCATCTGATCAGCGACGTGATCCGGCTCTGCGGCGGACGGAACGTGTTCGGGTCGCTGCGCGCGCTTGTTCCGACGGTCAGCGAGGAGGACGTCGTGCGCGCCGATCCAGAGGTGATCGTTGCGAGCGGCGCGGGCGAGGACCGGCCTGATTGGCTCGACGACTGGAAGCGCTGGCCGCGGCTCGCCGCGGTCGCGCGCGGCAACCTCTACGCCGTTCCGGCAGATCTCATCCAGCGCGCGACCCCGCGAATTCTCGACGGGGCCGAGCGGCTTTGCGCGGCGCTCGAGGACGCGCGGCGCAAGCGCCCCCGCTAGGCGCGGCTCAGCCCGGCGCGAACACCGGCCCGTGCGGGCCATCGATCTGCGCGACCGGATGCGCATACAACCGGCTGAGCGTGTCCGGCGCGAGGACCTCGCGCACCGGCCCCTGTTCCGTTCGCCCGCCGCCGAAGAGCAGCAGCGCGTGCGTGCAATAGCGCGCGGCGAGATTCACGTCGTGCAGGCTCATGACGAGCGCCTTCCCCTCCGGCGTGGCGGAGCCGGCGAGCACGTCGAGGATCGCGACCTGGTGATGGAGATCGAGATGGCTGGTCGGCTCGTCGAGGAGCATCAGCGCCGGATCCTGCGCGAGGAGCGCGGCGATCGACACCCGCCGCCGCTCGCCGCCGGACAGGCTTCCGAGTCGCCGCCCGTCGAAGCCTGCGAGCGCGACCTGCTCGAGCGCGCGGCGCGCGGCAGCGACGTCCACCATGCTCTCCCAGGCCCAGGGCGCGACGTGCGGATGGCGCCCGGCGAGCACTGCCTCGATCACCGTGGCCTCGAACTCGTCGTGCTCCGACTGGAGCAGCATCCCGCGGCGGCGAGCGCGCTCGCGGCCGGTCAACGCGGCGAGCGGATGGCCGTCGAGCACCACCTCGCCGGCGTGCGGCTGCCGCAGGCCGGCAAGCGTCCGGAGCAGCGTGGTCTTGCCGACGCCGTTCACGCCGAGCACCGCCCAACGCTCGCCCCGCGCGACCCGAAGTGCGAGGCCCGTGCAGACGGTCTTGGCGGCGATCTCGACCGCGAGCGCGCGAGCTTCTAGCAGCATCGGGGTCATCGGCTGCGTCGCGCGAGGAGGAAGAGGAAGAGCGGCACTCCCACCACCGCGGTCACGACGCCGACAGGCAGCTGCTGCGGCGCGAGCACGGTGCGCGCCAGCGTGTCGGCGAGCACTAAGAGCGCGCCGCCCGCGAGCGCGGCGCCGGGCACGAGCACGCGGTGGTCGTGGCCCGACGCGAGTCGCACGAGATGCGGGACCACGAGGCCGATGAACCCGACCGTCCCGGCTGTCGTCACGGCCGCGGCGGTCAACGCCGAGGCGATCAGGAGGACGGCGAGGCGGGTCGGTGCGACGTCGACCCCGAGGATCGCCGCGCGATCATCGCCCTGCGCGAGCAGGTTCAGCTTGCGCGCGAGCACTAGCGCCGCAGCCGACCCGACCGCCAGGGCGGCAAGCGGGGCTCCGCCGCCGGCCGCAAGGCTGAGGTCGCCCATCAGCCAGAAGACCATGCCGCGCAGGCGCTGATCGGGCGCGACGGCGAGCATGAAGGTGACGACTGCGCCCCATCCCGCCGCGACGATCACGCCCACGAGGAGGAGACGAGTGGGCATCCACGCCCCGCCCGAACGCCCGAGCGCGAGGACCAGAGCGGTCGAAGCCGCCGCGCCCGCGAAGGCCGCGCTGGGGATGATCACGCCCGCGGCACCGGCGAGGATCGCACCGAGCGCCCCGACCGCGGCGCCGCCCGAGATGCCGAGCACATAGGGGTCGGCGAGCGGGTTGCGGACGAGCACTTGCATGAGCACGCCGGCCAGCGCGAGGAGCCCACCCGTCGCGAACGCGTCGAGCGCGCGCGGCAAGCGCAGGGCTCGCACGATATCCGCGTCGAGCGCGCCCGCGGGCGCCCGCAACGCGTCGAGGACCTTCAGCGGTGGGATCGCGACGCTGCCGGTCACGAGCGCGATCGCCAGGCTTGTCACCGCGAGAAGCGCGAGCGCGGCAAGCAGGACAGCGTGCCGGGTGCCGAGCATCGCCGGTCAGGCGCGCGGCGTCATCGGGTGCCGAGGCCGACCGCGACGACGGCGAGGAGCGCGGCTTCACAGACCTCTACGCCGGCGCCGAGACAATCCCCGGTCATTCCGCCGAGACGGCGCCGGAGAAACAACCACCATAGGGCAATCGCGAGCGGCGCAGCGGCGAGCAGCGGGAAGAGCCACGCCGAGGCTGCGAGCAGGATCACCGTCCAAGCGACGAGGCTTGCGCGCCGCGCTCCCCACGCAAAGCGCTCGGCGCTCCCCGAAGCGAGCGGCGGCAGGGTCTGCGACCAAACCACTGCGCCGAACCGCGCCCAGGCGGCGACGAGCGCGACCGCGGCGAACGGCACGGCGACATCGAACGCGAGCGGCGTCAAAACGACCGCGACCCGCGCAGCCCCGATCGCCTGCGCGAGCGGGGCGAGTTGCTTCGCGATGACCGCGAGCAGCACGAGCTTGGCCGCGAGGGCCAGCACGATCGCTACCACGCCGAAGGTGCCGACGTGCGGGTCGCGCAGCACCTCGAGCAGGCGCTGCGGATCGCGATGCGACGCGCCGAGCGCGTCGGCGAGGTCGGCCAGCCCGTCGAGGTGCAGCGCGCCGGTGACCCATACCCAGACCACTACCCCCGCGAGCGCGCCGACCCATGGATCGACGAGGGCGCCAACCACCAACGCCGCCGCGACGATCCCGCCGATCAGGGCACCGACGAGCGGGAACCAGACCGCCGACCGTGGCAGGTCCTCGGGTCGAAACGCGTCGACCCGCGGCGTCGGGATCCGGGTCAGAAATTGCAGCGCGAGGAAGAGGCCGCGCATCGTCACACGGCGAAGTTGAGGGCGAGCAGGCGGGCGGGTTCGCCGTCGGCAAGCGACAGGCGACAGGTCGCCGCGGGTGGCAACGCGACGCGGCCGAGGCTCGTCGTCGGCAGCGCGAGGCTGTCGGCGACGAGCGTCTGGATCACGCCGGCGTGGGTGATGAGCAGCGCATGGCCGCGTTGCTCGCGCGTCCAGCGCGCGAAGGCCGCGCGTACGCGCGCCGCGAACTCCGCGTACGGTTCGCCGCCTGGCGGCGCAACCTTGCCGGGGTCGCTGCGAAACGCCGCGAACCGCGCGGGATCGAGGGCGCGCGCCTCCTCGGTGTCGAGCTCCTCCCAGTCGCCGAAACGGATCTCTGCAAACGCCGCCACCACGGCTAGCGGCAACCGGCGCGCGGCGGCGACGCTCTCGGCGAACGCGCGGCAGCGGGCGAGCGGCGAGGTCGCGATGGCGCCGATCGGCGGGTTGTCGATCCCAGCGAGCGCGCGCCGCATCTGCGCCCAGCCGTCGTCGCTGAGCGGCGGGTCGGACGCGCCGCGGAACACGTTGGGACGGCCTGCGACCGTCCCGTGGCGAAGCAGCGTGACGAGCAAGGGCTCGTTCACGCGCGCCCCGCGACGCCCGCCTCGGCGAAAGTCGCCATCTCGGCGTGGAGCTTGAGCGCGGCGTTCACCAGCGGCACGACCAGCGCGGCGCCGGTGCCTTCGCCGAGCCGCAGCGAAAGATCGACGAGCGGGTCGAGGCCGAGTGCGCGGAGCGCGAGCCGGTGCCCGAGCTCGGCGGATGCGTGCGAGGCGAGGAGCCACTCCACGGCGCGCGGGGCGATCGCCCGTGCGGCGAGCGCCGCGGCCGAGGCGATGAAGCCGTCGACGAGTGCCGGCACACCACCGCGCGCGGCCTCGAGGTAGTAGCCCGCGATCGCGGCGATCTCGAGCCCCCCGACCTCGGCGAGCCACTCGACGCCGTCGCGCGGGGTGCGCGACCCGGCGCGCTCGAGCGCGCGCGAGACGACGTCGATCTTGCGTGCGCGGGTCGCGTCGTCGATGCCGGTCCCGGCGCCGACGATGCGCGCGGGCGGCTCGCCGGCGAGCGCGCAGATCAAGCACGCCGACGATGTCGTATTGCCGATGCCCATGTCGCCCGCGATGAGGAGCGTCGCGCCGGCCCGGACGTCGAGCGCCGCGTGCTCGGCGCCGATCGCGAGGGCGCGCTCGGCCTCGGCGCGCGTCATTGCTGGCGAGACTGAGAGATCGGCGGTACCGGGCCGCACCTTCGCGTGGACCACGCCCGCGAGCGAAGCGAGCGGCGCGGCGACGCCGACGTCGACCACGGTCAGACGCGCGCCGATCGCTCGCGCGAGCACGTTGATCGCCGCGCCGCCGCGCGCGAAGTTCGCGACCATCTGCGCCGTGACCTCGCTCGGGTAGGCCGATACACCGCGCGCGGCGACGCCGTGATCCGCGGCAAAGACTGTGATCGCGGGAACGATGGCGGCGGGAATCGCGCGCCCCTGGCGCGCCGCGAACCAGCACGCCAGTTCCTCGAGGCGGCCGAGCGCGCCCGCCGGCTTCGTGAGCGACGCCTGGCGCGCGCGCGCCGCGGCGAGCGCCACGGCGTCCGG
>Ga0126369_10003316_pt1 | contig 11623 bp, 14 predicted proteins | sample PanSoiMetaPlot_1_FD_109646 | JGI IMG/M metagenome (GOLD analysis project Ga0126369, IMG submission 109646) | Tropical forest soil microbial communities from Panama - MetaG Plot_1 | ecosystem: Environmental > Terrestrial > Soil > Tropical forest > Bulk soil | place: Panama | collected 2016-02-17 | reverse complement strand
CTGCCCTGCAGTATGCGCGAAGTTCGGGGCTGGTCACGGGACTCGGCACTTCGGTGGTCTATGACAGCTGCGTTCACGGATCATGGGCCCTTGTACGCGACAAGGTAAACATTTCCGGCACCCCTGCGCAAATCGGCGAGCAAAAATGGGTGGCGAACTACGTGGCGATCCGCCGAAACTGGCTCGCCACCCATAGCAATGCTCTCCTGCACCGGTGCCTATACCGGATGGATTCCTTCCAACAGCTCATTCAGGAACAGAAGTGGCAACTCGAGCTGCCTCTCATCGTGCGAGGCATTCAAATCACAGCCGAAGTCCTCATGACGCCGGCCGTTCGAGTCTCGGCGGAAGCTGAAGCGCACCGTCTCCTGAAACTCGAGACTCCATATATGATCGGTGAGGATGTCGTGGCATTACAAACCGCGCTTGCCGCCAAAGGATTCGACGGCAAAGCAGACGGCATTTATGGTCCGCTTACCGAAGCTCGCGTCCGGCAATTCCAAATTCAGGCGGGTTTGAAAGCTGATGGTATGGTCGGGCCGGCAACGCGAGCCGCGCTAGGACTCAGCTAGGGCTCTCGTAGGAGACATTGCGACAGACTTTTCCGGAACGCCAGCCATAGAATTTGCCTACGCTCAGGAGGTACCGCCATGGGCACTCTCTTCTTGGTGAATGTTCCTCACAACTGCAGTGATACCGAGCTCGTCGAATGGATCGAGTCCTCCGGAATCACTGTGAAGAAGGTTCGCGTGATCCGGGATCTTGTCGCAGGAGTGTCCCCAAGTTTCGCTTACGTTGACATCGAAGAAAACATCGCCGTCGCAGATGCTGTCCGCACTTTAAACGGACAGCACATCCGCGAACGGAGCATCCTGGTCAGCGAGGCACGCAAAGGTGCGACCGCCGCTTAGCCTCATCCGATGGGACCGGTCGTGCCGGTCCAGGCAGGCGCGTCGCTCGCTGGAAAAGAATCTTCCGATGCCGCTTCGACTGGTTCCATCGAGTGAGGCCACTTTTTCTCATCTTCCGTAGTGGGAGTTTCGCCAGTCTCCATTAACTGCTTCAACTTTCGCAGTGCCTCTTCAACTTGGCCAGCCGGTTTCTCGCCGAGTAATGTTGAAACCACAGCCCCCACTTTGCCGGCGGGTGGATTGTACTGAAGAGCAACGCGAACAACGGTGCCACGACCGCCGGTGGCTCGCTCGAATCGCACGTAACCGGCGTTGTCGAGGTCTGCGCCATCCAACGATCGCCAGCCAATCATCTCATCCTTGCGATCAACCGTGATCTCCGCATCCCATTCGAGAGTCATCCCGCCCGGAACCTTCAACGTCCAGTGAGAGCGCGTGGGATCCAGGACTTCAACAGAAAGAATGTTGTCGAACAACTTGGTAAGACTCGACAGATTTCGCCAAAAGCTATACAGCTGTTCGGCCGAAGCATTGATCGTCACCGACTTCTTAAACTTGATTCCGTATCCATATGGAAGAGTGTTGATCTGCTTCCCCAGCACGCTTCGCATCGCGTAAAATCCGGCGGCCGCGCCCGCACCAGCGATAAGGATCTGGACTTTTCGGTTCATGTTCAAACTCCTATGCTGCGCGTCGGTCGATTACTCGCTCTTCTCCCGGTGTGCTGACCCCTACACGATGCTCGTAAACCAAGGCGCCGCCTAGCCAGCCCGAAACAGCCAAAACAGCGATCGCGATGATCGACAGCACGACGTCAATCATCTCATTGCCTGGCGACGCGTTGTACCGAAGGCCAAGATTGAAAATGAACAACACGACTACGAAGAGGTTGAGGGCCAGGTGCGTCGTAGCGATCTTCTTCAGCCGGGTATCGGTGAGAGACAGATAATCAATGAAACCCGGAGCCGCTGCTAACAAGGCGCCGATAATGCCGCCTGCCATTAAGTAAAAGGCGAGCTCTTTCCAAAACATGTTATGCGATCCAACGTGATAGATAATGTCGCAGACAAGTGACCCAATCCAGAACGCAATCGGAAACACGACCAACATCGGATGGATTGGATGCCGTCGAATACTTGCTGGAGTATTCATATATAACCTCCGTCAAAATCTACCGAGCATCAGCATGATGATCAGAATGATGAGAATGACTCCGATCGTTCCTGACGGAAAGTAGCCCCAGTTACGGCTGTATCCCCATGCGGGGGTAGCAGCAATTAAAAGAAGCAATAACAAGATGATCAAAATCAGCATCAGTACCAAACCTCCTACGCAGCACGCTGCAAAATTCGGATGCGATCGAATGCATCCTTGATATCCATGTACTGTCGTTTCACGACGTACTGAACGTCGAGCGGCAAATCGGCCTTCAACGCTTCCTGATAATCATTCACCGCAGTTTCTTCCTCATGCTGGCATTCTGCGATCACGGTCGCTTCATCACGGATGCCCCCTACTTTGGCGGCCGTTGGCCGAAACGGGATGGTCTTATCAGGCGCTGTCCTGGCCTCATCGCTTTTGCTCGCTTCTCCACCTAGTCGATGTACCTCGGACTGCAGTTCTGTTATGAATTGGGCTCTCTGCTGTGAAAAGATGTTGAACAATCGCCGAAACTCACTGTTCTGGATGCTTTCGGCGGCGTTCCGAAATCCGTTCTGCCCTCTCGTGCACGTCTCGATTAGGTTGTTGAGCGCCGAGATCACTTCATGATTGTTCATATGAATCCACCTTCTCTTTAAAGGAGGGCAATTGCTATACCACTGGATAGGTCATGTGTTACCACACGCATGCCTGGACTTCCGTGTCCGAGTTACGGGAAATGGGTACGGAGACGGGAACAATTACCTGCCGGAGAGCTCAAGGTTCGGCAGCATACTTGCGGTGCGATACAAGATACGAGGGATGAATTCGTGAAGAAACGGATCATTTTGGTGGTCGAAGACAGTCCGACGGATGAAGCGTTGCTTGTGCGTGCGCTGAATAAGGCCGGAGTCACGAACCCCATCGTCACCGTGAAGGACGGACTCGAGGCGCTCGACTATCTCTACGGAACCGGACGTTACGAGTTCCGAAAAGCAGAAGAAGTTCCTGCCGTCGTATTGATTGATCTGAACCTGCCGAAGCTGGATGGCCTCGAAGTACTGCGGCGAATGCGCGCAGACTACCGAACGAAACTGGTGCCGGTTGCGATATTCACGTCATCGATCGAAGAGCAAGATCTCATCAACGGCTACAGCCTGGGCGCAAACAGCTACGTTCGAAAGCCAATCGAGTTCTCGAAATTCTCGAAAGTCGTGGCGCAGTTGGTGACCTACTGGGTCGAACTCAACGAACCGCCTCCTCCTGGAGAGAAGATCTGGGCGCATCATTTCGATCGTCCCGCGTAATAAATTTAGAGCAACTTGCCTAACTCCACTTCAAGATCTCGTGTGAGCGACCCCCTGCCGCCTTCGGCGGCTCTCCCCCTCACGAGGGGGAGAATAAACTAGTCTCACCCTCGTGAGGGGGAGAAGCGAGCGAGGTCGCTTACACACCATCTCGAATTGGGCCTACGTGACGCTCCTCGACTTCCGTCACCGGACGCGGTGGCGCCTCCAATCATCCATTTCGTTGCGTTGTTCATGGCTTCATTACCACCTTTGTGCAGTCATTTTCTTTATCTCGAAACATGCGGTACGCGCGGGGCGCCTCGTCCAGCGGCAGGGTGTGGCTGATCACAAAGGATGGATCGATGTCACCTCGACGAATCTTATCCAGCAGCGGCCGCATGTATTTATGCACGTGCGTCTGTCCCATCTTCAGCGTGAGCCCCTTCGCGAAGGCCGCACCGATCGGAAACTTGTCAATGAGGCCGCCGTAGACACCTGGAATGGAAACTGTGCCGCCCTTTCGGCATGCCTGTATGGCTTCGCGCAAAGGTTGCGGACGATCGCTCTCCAACATCAATGCCTGTTTGGCACGGTCGTACATATGAACCATGCCTGTCCCATGCGACTCCATGCCTACCGCATCGATGCAAGCATCGGGGCCACGGCCCCCCGTCATTTCCTTTAAGGTTTCAATGACATTGACCTCGGCATAATTGATCGTCTCCGCGCAGCACTCAGCCGCTTTGAGCAACCTCGCCGCCACAGAATCGATCGCAATAACGCGCTCGGCGCCCAACAGCAGCGCGCTCTTCATCGCAAATAACCCGACAGGACCACAGCCCCACACGGCGATCGTGTTGCCTGGTTGTATGTTGCAGTTCTCTGCCGCCATATAGCCGGTTGGAAAGATGTCCGACAAGAAGAGGACCTGCTCGTCGGCCAGGTCTTCATAGATCTTGATGGGACCAACATCGGCGAATGGAACACGAACAAATTCGGCTTGCCCGCCGGGGTACCCACCATACATATGCGAGTAGCCGAACAAACCGGAGCCCGAATAACCGTAAGCTGTATCTGCGATCCAGGCATTCGGGTTCGTGTTGTCGCATAGCGACCACAATTCGCGCTCGCAGAAAAAGCAGCGTCCACAGGCAATCGAAAACGGAACAACGACCCAATCGCCCACTGCGAGGTTCTTTACTTCGGGCCCCACCTCGACGACCTCTCCCATGAATTCGTGGCCGAGTACGTCGCCGGATTTCATCGTCGGAATAAACCCATTGTAGAGGTGTAAATCCGACCCACAGATTGCAGTCAACGTGACCTTCACGATAGCGTCATGCGGATTCACAATGCTGGGATCCGGCACCTCAGCGACTTTGACATTGTTCTTTCCTTGCCAAACCACCGCGCGCATGGCTCATGCCGCCAATTGCCGGTCCAGGATTCGCTTCCGTTCCTGGATCTGCCGGCCGAGATCTTCAAGCTGTTGCTGCGAACAATTTTCCTCGGCAAATCGGAAAATTTCCCCTTCTTCTTCCTCGACGTGCTGATCGACGATTTCAAAGAGTGCTTCGAACCTATCATCAAAGTTTTTCGCCGTTAGCTTCAGGCGGGAAATCTGCATCAGAAGGTCGTTAATATCTTTGTGGTCGTTCAGTGCTTGCGATACCAGCTGCCTTCCCTCACCATTCAGAGCCTTCAAAGCGGGATAAAAAATTTCTTCTTCCGCTCTCGAATGGATCTGAACCTCGCGGCGAATCTGTGCGAGGAGATCATTTCTTCTTTCCAGGTCGGTTTTGCTGGTGCGTTCAAATCTGCTGAAAAGAGTCCTTACAGAACCATGATCTTTCTTGAGCAGATTAAGGGCGTTCATTTCCGAGAGTCCTCATTGTCAGGGGAATCTGAGTGAATATGTGCAACCGCTATGCCAAACCTGATCTGGCGTCCGGTTTGCACAAGTTAAGTCGAGGAGGAGGACGCGCGTGTCGATTGTTGTTCGACGACGGCTTCCGATTGGAGCCGAACCCAGCAGCGAGGGTGTTCATTTTCGCGTTTGGGCGCCGTCAAGGAGGAATGTCGAAGTCGCGATCGAGCAATTCTCGCCCGTTCGCCTCGCGAGCGAATCGAATGGGTACTTTTCAGGCATGGTCGGCTTTGCCCAGCCGGGAATGCGATATTGGTTTCGTCTCGACGATGCCGCACATCTTTTTCCCGATCCAGCGTCTCGATTTCAGCCCGAAGGTCCACACGGTCCGTCACAGATCGTTAGTCCGTTTTGGTATTCATGGAAAGACGACTCGTGGCCGGGCGTGAGCATCGAAGGCCAGGTGCTCTACGAGATGCATATCGGCACATTCACCAAAGAAGGAACTTGGAACACCGCACGGGAACTCTTGCCGGAACTGGCCGCGTTGGGAATCACACTACTAGAGATCATGCCGGTCGCCGACTTTCCCGGTCGCTTCGGTTGGGGATATGACGGAGTGAATTTATTTGCGCCGACACATCTCTACGGCGCTCCCGACGACTTCCGCGCCTTCGTTGATCGCGCGCACGCCGTGGGGCTCGGAGTTGTGCTGGACGTCGTTTACAACCATCTTGGCCCGGATGGGAATTACCTGAAGGAATTCTCGCCAGCTTACTTCACCAACCGATATGAGAATGAATGGGGCGAACCGATCAATTTCGATTCAAACGATTCTGCCGGAGTTCGCGAATTCTTCTTGTCGAACGCATGCTATTGGATTGAAGAGTTTCATCTCGATGGCTTGCGCCTTGATGCGACGCAACAAATGTTCGACAGCTCGCCAGAACATATTCTTGCGTCTATTACGCAGGAAGCGCGCCGCGCCGCTGGAAAGCGGTCGATCGTGTTTGTCGGAGAGAATGAACCGCAGCGTGCCCAATTAGCCCGCTCGCCTGGGGCCGGCGGCTATGGGCTCGACGCGATCTGGAACGATGATTTTCACCACACAACACGAGTCGCCCTGACGGGTCGCACTGAAGCGTATTATTCGGACTATTGCGGCAGTCCACAGGAGTTGATTTCGGCCATCAAGTGGGGATTTCTTTTCCAAGGTCAGTATTACACCTGGCATCACCAGCGCCGCGGCACGTCTGCCCTGGATCTCGCACCAAGGACGTTCGTGAACTACATTCAAAATCACGACCAGATCGCAAATTCAATTGACGGCGCACGCCTGCACCAAGTAAGCGCGTTCGGCCAGTACAAAGCGATCACGGCGTTACTCCTTCTCGGTCCGGGCACGCCCATGCTTTTTCAAGGACAGGAGTACGGCGCATCGACCCCGTTCCTGTATTTTTCAGATCACAAGAAAGAGCTGGCGGCGCTTGTGCAACAAGGCCGGACCGATTTTCTCGCGCAATTTCCAAGCATTGCGAGTATGCGCGGGGAATTCGTGGCAAGCGCGCCTCAAGACCCGGCGACATTCGAACGTTGTAAACTCAATCATGCCGAGCGTCGCGATAACAAGTACTGGGTAGCACTACATCAGGACCTTCTGAAACTTCGGCGAAACGATCCAGTCTTCCACGCGCAGCGATCGGATTGGATTCACGGCGCAGTATTGGGCGACAGTGCATTTGTCCTGCGATTCTTCGGTAACACGCATGGCGACCGCCTTCTGCTAGTGAATTTAGGTCGGGATCTCCCTCTTCGTCCCGCGCCAGAACCGCTGCTTGCGCCTCCAGATGACGCACAGTGGGAAATGCTTTGGTGCAGCGAATATCCTCGATACGGAGGGTCGGGTTGTCCGCCAATGCGGAAAGGACCATGGAAGATTCCCGGACATTGCGCAGTAGTGATGCAGTCAAGAAACCTATGAAAGAAGAACTGGCGATTGAAGAGGTCATTCAGAATCGGATGCCATGGTCGAAGACCTCGGAAACCGAGTCACCGGATCCTGTTCTGTTGCTCACGCGCGAGTGGCTTGTTGCGAATGGGCTTGGTGGATATGCATCGGCTTCTGTTTCAGGAGCGTGCACGCGACGATATCACGGGTTGCTGATAGCTTCACTGCCCGCACCGTTGGGTCGCATGGTAATGCTCAGTCACTTTGGCGAAGAAATCGCATTGCCGGATGAGTCTGTGGTGGATTTCAGCGGCGAAGAATGGAGTGAGCAACACATCGATCTGCATTCCGCGGAATTCCTCAGCGAATTCCGCCTGGAAGCCGGCCTTCCCGTCTGGCGATATAACATTCGAGGTTGCATCCTGGAAAAGCGGTTGTGGATGCCCCATCTGCAAAATACCGTTCATGTCTCGTACCGCTATCGCTGCAATGAGGGACTAATCCGGCTGCGACTCCGTCCATCGATGCATTTCCGCGAACACGAAGCTCCTGTTTCGCAGCCGATTCAGAGCGCATATAAAGTGCAGGCTTTCGGCGACAGATATGAAGTTTTCACTGATCCACCTATTCCGCCTCTTCGGTTCCGTCTTCACGGGCCAAACTCCGGCTTCGTACTCGAAGGCGGGAGATTCAAAACTATTTTTTACCGAGTCGAGCAAAGCCGTGGCTATGACTCCACTGGGCCCGTCTGGAGTCCGGGATATTTACGAACCACGCTTCGACCGAATGAAACATTCACCGTTATCGCGTCAACGGAGCCGTGGGAAACCATCCTTGCACTCGATCCCGAAGAGGCCATTAATCGCGAACGAACCAGACGCCGAAAGCTGGTGGAGATTGCAAAGCCCGAACTGAAATCCGGCTGGCCTGTCGAACTTGTTCTCGCGGCGGACCAGTTCATCATCACACCCAACACCCGTATGGGCGATGTGGCGCGCGCCCATGCTGCAGGTGATGATGTTCGCACGGTCATCGCAGGCTACCACTGGTTTACGGACTGGGGACGCGACACGATGATCAGTCTTGAAGGTCTGACATTGACGACCGGACGCCACCTCGAAGCCGGTTACATTCTCCGCACCTTCGCGCACTACATCAAAGACGGTCTGATACCGAACATGTTTCCCGAAGGTGAGAACAAAGGCTTGTACAACACAGCCGATGCCACGTTGTGGTACTTCCATGCCATCGAAAAATATCTTGCAGCAACAGGCGATCGCGAGACACTGGCGCAGTTGCTACCGAAGCTCATGGATATTGTCGAGCACCACGTTCGCGGGACTCGATTCGGAATCGGCGTCGATCCGGCAGATGGATTATTACGCCAAGGCGAAGAGGCGTACCAGCTCACATGGATGGATGCGAAAGTCGGCGACTGGGTGGTCACACCTCGCCGGGGAAAAGCCGTTGAGATTAACGCTCTCTGGTATAACGCGCTCCGACTGATCGAAAACTGGGTTCGCGAACAGCGAGGCGACCACGATGCGGCCAAATACAGCGAGCTTGCGATGCGTGCGTACGACTCGTTCAACAAACGTTTCTGGTACCACGACGGCGGCTACGTATACGACGTTGTTGATGGCGAGAGCGGCGATGACATTTCATTGCGACCGAATCAACTGTTCACGTTTTCTCTATCGTATCCGATCCTTGAACCGACGCGTTGGAAGCAGGTGTTGGACTGCGTACAAAAATGGCTCGTGACACCCTACGGATTACGCAGCCTTGGCCCCGGTAACCCCGATTACAAGGCCCAATACTATGGCGACCTGCGATCGCGTGATGCCGCATATCATCAAGGGACCGTCTGGGCGTGGCTTATCGGACCGTTCATCGATGCATGGCTCCGGGTCTATCCGGACGATTTCGAAGGCGCGCGTCGCTTCCTGGCTGGGTTTTCATCCCATCTTGGGGAAGCCTGCATCGGCTCTGTCAGCGAAATCTTCGACGCAGAACAGCCGTTCATTCCCCGCGGATGCGTCGCGCAGGCATGGAGTGTCGCAGAAGTTTTGAGGTGTTGGGCAAAAACGTCGAAAGCCTAAGAAGGAACCACAAAGACACAGAGAAAAGCCGCATCCAAGGAATCTTTAATGCGGCCTTTCTCGGTGTTTCTGTGTCGTTGGGGTTCCTAAAGTACTACGCAGCGAGTGAGACGAGAATCTTTCTACGGTCTTCCATCTCCAGACCTAATTCTTCCAACCGATACTCGGGGAGGTTTTTCCGGGCTTCGTCAAAAATTTCCTCTTCTTCCATTTGGATGTGCTCGACGACGGCGTTGATCAGCGACTCCATCTTTGTCTCGAAGGTCTTCTCTGATCCACTCATCGAACTCAATTCCTGAATCATTTTTTCAACGGAACGGTGCTGCTGCTCCGCCTTGGTCACAAGCACGGCCGCTTCGCTTGAAGACGTCGCGCTCAGCGCGGGATAAAAGATCTCTCGTTCCATTTGTGCGTGGACCTGGATCTCGCGACGAATTTCATTCAACAGATCCTTCTTTCCGTTCTGATTTTTTCCGCTCGAAAACTTGTTGAATTTGTTAAAGAGCGCCTTCAGGGTCTCGTGATCGTTTCTTAGGAGCACCGTAACCTTCATTACCTACCTCCTCCGAAAAGAGCTTTTCGAACTGCACGGCGGATGCCAAATACCGGGTACGCTTAGCGAACCGCCGTTGCCGCCGTTTTAAGCAATGCGTCGGCGTTCGTTGTCCGGGAGGCGAAGAAAATCATTTAACTCTCGCTCGGCTTGTTCGCGGCCATAACCGTACCGCTCTTGCAGCTTGAGGATAAATCTATCCGTGTCGCCTTGAATCTCGTCCACATCATCATCTGTCAGGTGGCCCCACCAGCTGCGAACGTCTTCCTTTGCTTGAAGCCATTTGCCCTTAAGGATGTCTTGATTCACAGTATTCCCTTTCATACGTGCACCATACCCGGTGCACTTGCCATACCAATTGCAGGGAAATTCGCAATGGCCCGAGCGTACATCGGCACTAGCGGCTGGAATTATAAACATTGGTGGAATGGGGAGTTTTACCCAGGAGACGTGAGGCCGTCCGACTGGCTAAAGTTCTTTGCCGAACACTTCGGTACGGTGGAGATCAATAACAGCTTTTACCGCTTGCCGAGCGAAACAGCGTTCCAAAACTGGCGAAATCAAGTTCCACCGGACTTTGTCTTCGCCGTCAAGGCAAGTCGTTTTCTTACGCATATCAAGCGTCTCAAAGATCCCCAAGGACCGCTGGATCTTTTCTTTTCGCGCGCGAAACATCTGGGAAACCGGCTGGGACCAGTCCTGTTTCAGCTGCCACCGCATTTCAAGCTCGATCTCGAACGCCTGGAAATTTTCCTTACCATCTTGAAGGCTGATCGTTCGCGCAATAAGGTCCCATGTGTAATCGAAGTTCGCGACGCAACCTGGCTTGTGCCTCCCGTATTCGACATCCTCCGTGCGTATCGGATCGCACTCTGTTTCGCCGATTGGCGCGACACTCATGTTACGGAACCAGTCACTGCAGACTTCGTTTATGTGCGCCGGCACTACGGACCGGCCGCGGGCGGAAGCTATCCTAAGGAAAAGCTGAATCGAGATATCGAACAAATTCGGCGTTGGCTGACAGCCGGGCTGGACGTTTACGTCTATTTCAACAACGACGCCGGCGGGCACGCGATCCGCAATGCGAAATACGTTCGACAGGCATTAGCTAACGGCGGCACCTGTAGACGAAGGCAGGTGGCACGTTCAGCCACACGACGGGACTCTTTGAAACATGGCTGAAGTAGTTTGCCAGTAAATTCGCAAAGCGCTTCGCGGGCCGCAATGCTAAGCCGTGGACGTATGCAAACGTCGCGAAACGCCCTCCCGGTTTCAGCACGCGCATCATTTCCTCAAGACACTTCACCTGGATAGATTCGGAGAGAGTGGCCCAAGGCAATCCACACACGATGCAGTCCACCGATGATATTCCAGCACGGTCGCAAATCCTCCGTGCGTTGACAACCGAATCCTGAAACAACGGCACGCGCGGGTAACGCATCCTGAAGACCTCGGCAAATTGCGGATTCGTCTCAATTACCGCGAACTTCGCCCTGGGTTTCAATTGTTCCAAAATGCTTGCGGTGAACGCGCCGGTGCCCGGACCATATTCGAGCACCGCTTCGGCTTTGCCAAGTTCGAGACCTTCAACCATTCGCCGCGCTAAGAAAACAGAACTCGGCGCAATTGCCCCCGTTGCGAACGGCCGAGCGATGAACTGTCTCAGAAATTTCACGGCGAGAAATTGTACCCGACGCCTGCAGGTGAGCCGAGGATTATCCGGGTGCTGTTAAGCTAAAATGCAGCGTCCTCTTGGACACCGCGCCGGCGAAAGCCGGCGCATATGCATCCGTTTACGCAAGGAGAATTTATT
>Ga0126369_10003314_pt1 | contig 11628 bp, 9 predicted proteins | sample PanSoiMetaPlot_1_FD_109646 | JGI IMG/M metagenome (GOLD analysis project Ga0126369, IMG submission 109646) | Tropical forest soil microbial communities from Panama - MetaG Plot_1 | ecosystem: Environmental > Terrestrial > Soil > Tropical forest > Bulk soil | place: Panama | collected 2016-02-17 | reverse complement strand
TTTTCCCGACAATCCGACCGGCGCGCGCTAGTTTAAGGTTGATCGATCAGGAATTCTGTGACAAACTGAGCCACCTTTCACAGGTGACCATTACTCGCCTAATTGGATGTGCTCTATGACTAACTACATTGTCAGCTCGCATGTAAGTCGGCTCGCCCTTGCAGTTGTGCTCGGGTGCATGACCGCGCATGCGGCAACCATTTTTCAAGCTCCTCAGGTCTACGATTCGGCCGGCCAGGATAGCTTCTATGTGGCCGTGGTAGACCTCAACCATGATGGATATCCTGATATCCTGGTTGGAAGTGACTGTGCTGTCGGCAATCCATGCGACAACCGAATTCCCAGCAACGAAATCAGTGTCCTCTTGAACAATGGCGACGGTACGTTCAAACCTGCGCAAACATACTACCCGGTCGGCACAGGTCGTGTGACGCTCGGAGACGTCAACGGGGACGGCAATACTGACATACTCATGAATCGAAGTGGTTACCTCGGAGTTCTCTTGGGCAACGGTGACGGTACTTTTCAAGCGTTGCAGCCCTTGATTTCTTCCGGATATATGCCAGGTTACATCACCGTGACCGACGTCAATAGCGACGGACATCCCGACGTTGTGACAGTGGGCGGTTCTGGGGTGAACGTTTATTTGGGACATGGAGATGGCACCTTTCAGGCAGGCGTAAGCACGCATTTTGCCCTCTTGAATCTGCAATCAGTCGCCATTCAAGACGTCAATCGCGACGGAATACCCGATCTTGTCGTCGCAATTGCATGCGTTAGCTCTACCGATTGCTCCGGAGTCGTCGACGTAATGCTGGGCAATGGTGATGGCACGTTTGGACCCGTGCAAACTTATCTTTCCGGTGGCTACATGGCCATGTCCGCGGCTGTTGCCGACCTCAACGGCGATGGCAAGCCTGATATCGTTGTCGCGAACAGCGCCATTAGCAGTACGGATGAGACAAAAGGCAGTATCGGTGTGCTGTTAGGCAATGGCGACGGCACGTTTCAATCCGCTCGCACATATAACTCACTCGCGTTTGCCACCTGGGATGTGGCGGTCGCTGATGTAGATGGCGACAGCATTCCCGATGTAGTGACCAGCAATGCATGTCACAGCGCACCGAACGGTAGCAGCTGTTCAAGTGGTGCCGTGACGGTTCTATTTGGTAAGGGGGATGGGACATTCCCCAGAACAGCAATCTATTCTGCTGGTGCGGCTCAATCCAGGCACCTTGCGGTGGCAGACCTGAACCATGATGGCCGCCCCGACGTGGCTGTGGTCAGTATCTGCCAAAGTAACAAGCCGTGCGTGAGCGGAGGTGTGAGCATCCTGCTGAATGTTGCAAAGTTTGAGAGCAGCACGTTTCTCAGCTCCAGGTTGAATCCTTCGACCTATGGCCAGAGCGTAACGTTAATTGCAAAAGTAACTTCAATCGCACAACAGGCCCCGACTGGCTTGGTAATGTTTCGCAACGGGAGTGTCCCGATTGGCTCGGCACCTATAACTAACGGAATGGCGACCTTAGTCAAGAGCAACTTGCCCGCCGGCGCACTGTCAATTACTGCCATCTACCCTGGCGATACCACATCGGGCAAGAGCGTTTCTCCTGTGCTCAGCCAAACTGTGAGTCAGGCCACCACCAGTACGTCTATCAAGTCCTCCATAAATCCCTCAACTTTGGGGCAAACCATAACTTTCACGGTGGCCGTGACCAGTCCGACAGCCAAAGTTACCGGAACCGTTACCTTCACCGCAGGTACCACGAATCTGGGGACAGTCACTCTGACGGGCGGAAAAGCAAGTCTCGCAATCTCGACCTTGCCCCATGGCTCAGCGGAAGTTACCGCAACGTGTCGCGGGACCAATTTCGTTGGGAGCTCTGCGTCGCTAACTCAGGTAGTGAATTGATAGACGGCGTCCCACTCTTTGTTCTGTTGAATTCACCACGACGAGGGTGTCCCGCCCTTGCGTTCTCTGGACGTGTGGCAGCCTTTGAACTGCTGAAATCGCCATATCGCGAAAACTGAGTTGCTCATTTGGGTGCCCCACGTCTCGCCGAAGTTGCGAGAGTTGGGAGTTCCCGGCGCCGCATTGCTATTGTCGCCATTGTAGAAAGCCACTTTTTGCAAAATTCTGTGAACTGGAAGCACCTTTCGGTTTCATTTCATCGTTACCTGAAAGACGGAGTTGCTCTTTAGGACGCGGTTCGGGAGCGTCACTTCTACCTCTCCAGTGGTAGCTCCTGCAGGTACGATGGCTGTGAGCTCGGAATCGGACAGCACCTTAAAAGTGGCCTCGGTTCCGTTAAACGTTACCGAGCTAGCTTCCGTCAGATCATTCCCCAAGACCAGGACTCTTTCTCCGATGTTCCCAGAAGCAGGTATTGTTTTTACAAAGGCACGAAGCCCAATCGCCAAGGTAAAGAGCGTGCCACAGCCCCAGGTACCATAGCCTCCGCATTCACTCGTGCCGTAAATGCCGCCATATATCGTCGTCCCGTAGAAATTCCCGTTCGTAGCTTGCATCAGGCCGCCGACGGGTCCACGTCCGTCAACACAGCCAGTTTGCCTGCAGAAACGATAAAGCGTTGTCACCTTTCCTCTTGGGTTAATTTTGAACACGGTGCCGCCTGCGCCGTTGGATCCGCTGATTCCGCCACTAAAGCCTGTCCCGTAGAAATCACCGTTGTTACCGCGTATGAGGGCGGCCGTATACGGTGTGGAGCCATCAGCGCCGTCGAAGCTGTGCAGAGTGGTTAGCCTCCCAGCGAGCGTGGTTTCGAAGATAGTGCCAAAATTGTGTTCTCCACCAGAATAGGTTGTACCGTAGAGACGTCCGTAACCTGCCTGCACTAGTTGGGCATACGGAGTGGCACCATCACTGCAATTGGTCTTCCCGCAAAAGCTGTAAAGTGTGGTCAGTTCTCCCTTTGGAGTGATCTCAAAGATCGTGCCCCCATTGCCATTAGCCCCACTCACCGATGTTGTGCCGTACAGATTTCCGCTGCCGGCCTGCACTAATCCCGCGAACGGAGCCGCGCCATCAGCGCAGTTCGGCTTAGAGCAAAAGCTGTACAGGGTCGTCAATTTGCCCAGAGGTGTGATTTCGAAGACCGTGCCCTTGCCGTGCGCACCGCCCGCCGATGTCGTCCCGTAGAAGTTCCCGTTGCTCGCCTGCACTAACACTCCATAAGATGTCGAGCCGTCTCTACAGTTCGGCTTGGAGCAGAAGTTATAAAGTGTGGTCAGCTTACCGTCTGGAGTGATTTCAAAGACCGTGCCACCGTCTCCGTTAGGTCCCCTCATTGAAGTAACACCGTAGAACTTTCCATTGCGGGCGCGAATCAACCCGGAATAGGGTGATGCGCCTTCGGTGCAGTCGAAGTTATGCAGAGTTGTCAGACTGCCCGTTGCACTGATTTTGAAGACGGTTCCACAACCGGATTCTTCAGTGAAGGCGCCTCCGTAGGGTGTGGTCCCGTAGAAATCCCCGTCGGTACCCTGCACAAGCGACATCTGAGGGAAAGATCCGTCGGAACCGTTGAAACTAAGCAATGACGTAAAGGTTTGAGTTTGGCCTTGGGCGGTAGTCAGTCCTATCCACAAGAGGAACGCAATTGCGCAAGCGATTTTCAGTGTATAAACAGTCGCCAGCGTCGTCTTGACCGGACGTTGTCGGAGATACAACTCGGAGGCGCGCAGTCTTGTCATAGCAATACTCCTTGATCAGGCTTGAACTGTGGCGTGCTAGTGCAGATCGACTAAGTAGGCGAGGAAGTACAGTATTTCTCTGGCCGCTCGGACAGTCAAGATGGGTCCAAAGCCTATAGCATTTTTCTACAAATAGGCTTATTTGCGGCAAGTTATTGGGCTCAGACCGTCACGTCGATCATCCTGGTTGAATAGTCCCGCTCCCGTACAAACAGAACATTTCCGGGAGTAACCACATGAGAATTGCTTCAGCGGCTTACCCCAAGAGACTTATAAAAGCAGCTGCCAGACCCAGACGAGTATTTCCCCAAATCCGATCAACAAGCACAAGGCCACAAATACCCCGAGAAGAATCTCATAGCAGATCGTCAGCTTGTCCTTCCATGTGAACTTGTCGGGAAACCGCGCCAATAATTCTCTATCAGCGTTAATTCTCACATTCTCCCGCCGCGTAAAACTCTTGACATGCAGGCTCAATCTCGGCACTTCCATGTAACCTACCGAAATATTTGTCGCGACTGCCCCGGGTTCTAGTTCCACCACGGCCGCCTTGAGCATCTCGATGCCAAAGCGCAAGTATCCGATGTAGTTGCCGGTGATTTCACAGTCGGGAGCAGAATCTACATCATACGAGATCATCAGCTCCGCATCCTCTTTGGGAACTGCCGCGTCCAGTTCGTCAATGTGCTGCTGAATTTGATCAAGGGCTAACATAATGCCTCCGGCAGGTTCAGGCTGTCTCACTTTCACATACGCGGTGCGAAACCGCGACAATTAGCGCATGATGTTATGTCCGCAAACGGCCAAGGTCAATGCTCTGCCGCGATGGTTGGCGATAAATCGCCATTGCGCTCACTGACCCCTAAGGTCGAAAATAGGCAGACGGGAAAATAGTGCTTGCGTTCCACAACCTGCCGCGATCCTTCTTCCCGATCCGCCTTCGGGCGCACAAGCTCGACGGATCGAACGCGGTCGTTTGGGATACCACGATTGAGCAAGGAACCGCTTTCACGATTCCTCCGCTAGAGAAAATTCACCGATGCCTAATCAAACTCCACATTACATGGGGTAACGGTACCGAATGGAAGTTAGTCATGTGGAACTCGCGCGTGTAGGTGGCGAAAAATCCCGACCTTGCGGTGCCGAGCTATTTTGTGTAGAGACGGACGCCTTCGTCCGCCTCGCCGACGCTGAGCATTAGCGAAGCGGAGGCGTGTGACACCGGACGGGTCGCCCAGCCTTTGAGATTGTGATTTTGTTTCCCGTTTACAAACCTGGGTGCCCCGTCCTTGCGTTGTTTGCAAGGGCGGGTACGATGCAGCCGAGGGCGTAGCCCGGGGCGTAGCCCTATGGGGGCACCCCAGGGCGATGCCCTTCGGGCGTAGCCCAAGGGCGTAGCCCGTGGGCGTAGCCCCCACGGACCCAACGTCCGATGTGGGCTTCGTATTTGGGACCAGAAGCAAGAACGGTCGCCCCAAACTGACAATCAGGTTCTCTGAAAACAAAGCGCAAGAAAAAGGCCTGCACCTCCACGAGCAGCGAGGGGTGGGCCAGGCGGAGCATTGTCTGAAATAAAGGGTCACACCGCGGGCGTCATCCTGAACGGAGCCGCAGTTCAGGCGGAGTGAAAGGATCTCACTGCAATGAGATAACTCGCTCCGCCGGAAAACGGCGCCGATCACCACGATCCCAGTTGGGATGGTTAACCCCGAACTCGTTTATTCCCAATATTTTGCCGCAACTCATTGCACCCCACAGATTATTTCGAAAATTCCCTGTAACCCGATGATGGAAAAGGACCCAGGGAGGGGAGAAGGATCCACAACAAGGCGTTTCTCCGGAATGCGAAAAATAATCCGCAAATCTCCAACGTTTTTGCGCGGATCAGTTTTTTCTCTATCAGTGAAAATCCGTGTAAATCCGTGGCAACTTCAACGCTGAAACTTTAAGACCGAGGGCTTCATAAAATGTCGACTGATCCAAATCGCTGTCAGCACTTAAAAACCAACGGCACGCAGTGCGGATCGCCCGCGCTCCGCAGCAACCGATTCTGCTACTTCCACAAGCGTTACCAGGACGAGCGCATCCGCCTCAACGCTGATCGACGCCGTCGCGGTACCGCGACGTTCTTCCTGCCCGTGCTCGAAGATGCCAACTTCATCCAGATGTCGCTCATGCAGATAATGCGTCTTCTCCTCACCGGACAGATCGAGCACAAAACCGCCAGCCTTCTTCTCCACGCCCTGCAAACCGCGAGCACGAACCTGCGCCTGACCAAATTCGATCCTCGTGTGCACGAAGTCATCCTCGATCCGCACGACTCGCGCAACAGTCCGCTCGACACAAACGAATTGTGGGACGACGAAGACTTCGAAGAAGAAGAGGAGGAAGAGGTCGACGAAGTGGAACGGAAAATCGAAGAAAAATGCGAAGAGGCCGCGAGAAAAGCGCGGGATGTCGCACGCTGGGAAGCGAAGAAAGAAATCGAGGCCCGTCAGCGAGCCATCAAACGCTACGAGGATGATGAGAAGCTGAAGGTATACGTCCAACAACATCCCGAGTACATGCTGGTCCGCGAAGACGGACGCCTGAAGGTCGTGCAAAGCCCGCAGCCAGAAGCCGCGCAATCAGCAAAGCCCGCGCACGAACAGCCCGAAAAGAAGCCCGCCGCGAGCGCCAGCGCCGCTGAAGTGCGGCAAGAAATCACGGGCATGATCCGCGAAAAGCTTCCCGAACTGACGAACGCCTACAACAAAGCCCTGGAGAAAGAAGCCGAAAAGCAATCCATAAAAAAAGAACCGCAGAAGGAGACACTATCGACCGAAGTCAAAAAGAACGCGACATAACTGGCGGGAAAATTGCCGCAGTCCGCGGCGGAGCTACAGCGCTCGACAAGATTTCGGCAGGGAATTCTGTGATAGTCTGCTTCTCTTCCTGAGGACTGTCTTTGCGCGTAGGCCCACTCTTGCGTCCTTCTATCCTGATGGCCGTTTCCGCCATAGTGGTTCTCATTGGCGCGGTTCGGATTGTGCTCAGCTATGCGCAGACCGGACAGGCCTTCGACGAACCTTGCCATGTGGCCGCAGGCATGGAGTTTCTCGCGAAGGGAACCTATCTGCTTGATCCGGTACATCCGACGTTGGCGCGAATCGCCATCGCATTGCCGCTCCGTCTGGCTGGGGAAAGATATCCGGATTTGGCCGCGACCGATCCCGACAGCCATAACTACAACGTTGTCGGGAATCACATTCTCTACGACAGCGGCCATTTGCTTCGCAATCTTGTTTTAGCGCGGTTGGGTGTGTTGCCGTTCTTTCTTCTCGGCGCGTTTGTGGTCTACCTGTGGACGAGGGAACTGGGGGACGATTTAGCAGCCACCATCGCGGTTTTTCTGTACACAACCACGCCACCGATTTTGGCCTTCTCCAGCATTGCATACACGGACATCGTCGCGGCCAGCACACAGCTGGCGGCGATGTTTACTTTCTATCGCTGGCTGCAGCGCCCTGATGTCGGTCGCACGGTCTGGCTGGGTTTCACGCTGGGGATCGCTCTGCTGGCGAAACTCACGACGGTTCTTTTTGTCCCGACAGCGGCGCTCGGGATTGTAGCGGTCTGGTACTTTCGGGAGCGAAGCCGACCATCCCGGATTTCATTCGCCACAGCGAGAATGCTGGCGGCTGTTGCTTTGGCCGCGGTCATCGTCTGGGCGGGCTATCGTTTTTCCATGCGTCCGCTGCAAGAAGCTACGGGAATCACCGCAAGCTCGATGCCGTCGTTCCAGAATTTCCCACATGCGGTCCGCAAAAGCGCGCAGGCAGTTGTCCTGTGGAACCCGCGGCTGCCGGCTCCGGAGCTCCTGCACGGAGTCGCGTTGGCTTGGGCTCTGAACCGGTTAGGCTCGGCGTCGTACTTGCTCGGTCAGATAAAATCTGGAGGCTGGTGGTATTTCTATCTCCTGGCTCTCGGAGTGAAGCTTCCTCTGCCGATGCTCCTGATGTTCGGCGCCGCGATCTTTGCACTGCTGAAATACAAAGAGACGAGCATGCTGTTTCCGCTGGTCGCCCTCGGCGCAGTCCTGCTCATTACCCTCCACGTAAGCTATCAGGTAGGAATGCGGCACATCCTGGTCGCAGTCCTGCTGATCACGATTGTCAGCGGTTTAGGAATTGGCACACTAGTGCGCCGTACGAATGGGCTAGCTGTTGCCGGGATCGCGATTGTCGCGTTACTGGTGTGGCAAGCCGGAGAGAGCGCGGCCGCGCAATCGGACTTCCTGGCATACTTCAACGAATTTGCGGGCAAGGATCCAAGCTATGTGCTGGTAACCGGATGTGACCTTGATTGCGGCCAGGACCTTTTTCGTCTCGCGCGTGAACTGCACGCCCGCAACACGAGTCAATGTACGCTACTGGTATGGAGCAGCGCCGACATCACCCGCTCGAACCTGCCCGTCAATGAAATGGAGAATCCTGCTCTTGAGAATTCGACAGCTCTTCACGGATGTGTGGCGCTAAGTTCCCGCGCTTTCCGGCTGGGAGACGTCTTCCATCATTCCTATGGTCCAGGATATTTTTCCTGGCTGAACAACTATCAGCCGGTCGCAAATGTAGGACGCACGATCCGCTTGTACGAGATCCCTCAGCGAGTCGGGACTCAAGAGGATGTCAGAGACTTAAATTCCATTTCTTCTTCAAGAAAGTGACAGTCTGCCGGAACACAGAGGAAACGGAGACACACAACAACGACGCTGCCATTGAGAAGTGGACTTCTTTTCAGGCCCTCGCCGTGGCGTGATCGGCCATTCGTTTTTTGCTGTAGCGCAGAGCGACGTTCATGAAAACATTGCCCATTGGAGTCTCGAAGCAGATCATCAGCGCTTCGGTGTCTTCGCTGGTCTTGTCGCCCTGATCGGCCGTCAGCAGCAGCGGAGGATGGACGCGGAAATGGAATCCCTGGTCGTTAAGAGCAGAGATAGCGTTGCCCACGACCTGGTTAGCTAATTCGAAGATGGTTTCCTTGATAAGCGCGTCGGATTCTGGGAGGTCCGTGCCAGCGTAATGGCTGGCGACGCGCACGGCGGTCTGCGGCTCGAGATCGAGGATGATGCGTCCCTCGATGTCGCCCGTCAAGGCAATCATACCCGCCACGCCTTTGCGGCGATAGGCTTCCTCTTCCATCGTGAGGTTGCCCACTTTGGTCGATCCCTGCAGGCCTTGCGACAACACGGCATCCGCCGCGTTGATGAAAGGCTGGATCAATTCCATCTTCATTGAATTAAGCTCCCGCTCCTGCAGCGTTGGCTACCGCGCCATCTTCGCCGAGGACGTACTTGATGACTTCGTAAAGCACTTCCGGCTTGACCGGTTTCTGGACGAAATGCCGGGCTCCGCGTTGCAGCGCAGCCACGATGTTCTCCTGGTATCCAACGGAGGAGACCATCACGATGCGCGCTTCCGGATGGGATTGAACGATGCGTTCGGCAGCCTCGATGCCTTCCATCTGCGGCATGGTGATGTCCATGAGCACGATGTCGGGATGCGTGCGGTCGAACTCGCTGATGGCGGTCAAGCCGTCGCCGGCTTCAGCCGCCACCTGCCCGCCGAACGTTTCGATCATGCGGGCCAGATTTTTACGGGCAAACACGGAGTCATCGACGATCAGGTAGCGAACAGGCTGCCCGTCTTTGCTTCGTTTCACAGGTGCAAACTGCTCCATACAGACCTCCCCTTTCTAGTGCATATCACGGGCCGTTAGCCATAACCAGATGACGCTGGTCATCGGCTTTTCGTGCCCCAATCTCAAATTCCGGCGCGTACCGCTCGTCCGGCTTCGTTGCGTCCGCAAAGTGCCTGCAGGGTCGAGCCCATGATGTCGAGTCCAACCACGCGGATCGCGTAGCCACGTTCGATCGCCGCCTTGGGCATGCCATACACGACGCAGGACTCTTCGCTCTGCGCGATGGTCATGCCGCCCTCGCGTTTAATGGCTCCTAGTCCTTCGGCGCCGTCGTCGCCCATGCCGGTCATCAGCACGCCGACGGCATTGCCGCGGAATTCTTCCGCGACGCTTTTCAGCAGGACATCGACGCTGGGCCGATGTCCGTTCACGCGCGGCTCATCGCTCAAAACCGCAATGTCGCCCAAAGGCAACCGCTTGACCTTCATGTGGCGGCTTCCGGGGCAAATCAATACGCGGCCCGGCAAAAGCAGATCACCGGATTGTGCCTCTTTCACTCGCAGTGGACAGACTTCATCGAGCCGCCGCGCGAACATGTCGGTAAAGCCGTCGGGCATGTGCTGGACTACGGTAATGGCCCCAGGGAAGTCTCCGGGCAATTGCGAGAGCACAAACTCAAGGGCCTGAGGACCTCCAGTCGAGACGCCGATGCCGACGATCTTGTTCGGAGCGCCGGTCGGAGCAGCGACTTTCTCGGGCTTGAGCGGAGCTCCGGCAAGTACACGAGGCTTGAGCTTGCAATCCGCGGCCGCTTTGACCTTGGCAATCAGTTCCCGCGCCGTTTCCCGCATGTGCGCGGACGCATCTTTGGGTTTGGTGACGAAATCGAATGCGCCCAGTCCCAGCGCCTTCATGGTGACGGTTGCGCCCTCAGTCGAGTGCGAGCTGAAGACGATCACCGGCACCGGATTGTGCCGCATGATTTCCTTTAGCGTGTCGATGCCGTTCATGCCGGGCATCTCGAGATCAAGGGTCACGACGTTGGGCTTGAGTTCTTCGATCTTCTTCAGGCAGAAGGAGCCGTCCATCGCTGTGCCGACCACGTCGATGGCCTCGTCGGCGGCCAGCATCTGCGGGATCAGCTTGCGCATGAGAGCCGAATCGTCAACCACGAGTACGCGAACTTTTTTCATGCGCGACCTCCGACTTCCGGAGTCACCGCCATGCGCATGCGATCGGTGTGGGTCAACAGGAGTCCGGAATTGGTGTGCCCCATTTCCTGGGGCCGCAAGCGGGCTACGTGGTCGACCACAGCCGGCAAGTTGAGAATGAGCACGACACGGCCATCCCCGAGGATGGAAGCGCCGGATACCAGGTCAGTCGCGAAAGTCTGGTCGTCGAGCGCCTTGATGACCAATTCCTCTTCGCCTTCCAGCGAATCAACGATGAGGCCATACTTCTTTTCGGCCACGGTGATGACCAGAACAAAGAGCTTGTTCTTGCGATCGCCTTCCAGTGCGGGACGTCCGAGACGAAGCAGCGGCAACACCTGATTGCGGAGTTGCAGCACCTCGTAGTTGTCGACTTGATGAACCTCGGCTTCGACGGTTCGCGCGATTTCGAGAACGGCGTTCAACGGGATGGCGTAGAGCCGATGCTCGACCCAGAACAGCAGGGCTTTGATGATGGCGAGGGTGAGCGGCAATTTCAGGCGGAAGGTAGTGCCTTGCCCGAGCCGGGTTTCCACGCCGATGGAAGCTTTGAGACGATGGAGCACGCTCTGGACGACGTCCATGCCGACGCCGCGTCCGGAGACTTCGGTGACCTGCTCGGCTGTGGAGAAGCCCGGCCGGAAAATAAAGTTCAAAGCCTCCAGTTCGCTCATCTTGGCGGCTTCGTCGGGCGTGACCAGGCCGAGTTCAATGGCCTTGGAACGGATCCTGGCGACATCGATGCCGCGTCCGTCGTCGGTGATCTCGACGATGACCTGGTTGCCCTGATGGTAAGCATTGAGGCGCACCGAGCCTTGGGCAGGCTTGCCCAGCTTGCGCCGCTCTTCCGGTGACTCGATGCCGTGGCTGATGGCGTTGCGGACAAGATGGGTTAATGGCTCGGCGATGGCGTCGAGGATGCCCTTATCGAGGTCGGTATCCTGCCCGCTGACATCGAGTTCGACTTCGCGTCCGCATTGACGGGCAACATCGCGCACCATGCGCGGGAAGCGGCGGAAGAGTT
>Ga0126369_10003313_pt1 | contig 11629 bp, 8 predicted proteins | sample PanSoiMetaPlot_1_FD_109646 | JGI IMG/M metagenome (GOLD analysis project Ga0126369, IMG submission 109646) | Tropical forest soil microbial communities from Panama - MetaG Plot_1 | ecosystem: Environmental > Terrestrial > Soil > Tropical forest > Bulk soil | place: Panama | collected 2016-02-17 | reverse complement strand
GAGGCCGAGCGCGCCCTCGCGCTGGCGGAGCTCGACCGTCCGGCGGTGGCGCGCGCCGCGCTCGCCGAATTCCTGCGGGCGCATCCCGATTCGCCGTTGATCGCGACCGTACGGCAGCGCCTGCGCGCGCTCGACGCTGCAGGCGCGGGTGCGACGTCGGGCCAGCCTCCGCGCTAGCGCCCGCACCCGGTCGGGCCGCGGGAAAATTCGTGACGGACGCGCGCGGCGAACGACACTAGTCCTTCGTCCGACGGCGAGGTGAAAACGACGTCGTCGGCGTAACCGCGTCGCCTGCCGCCGCCTTCATTGGCGCACGACGCAGCACTCGACCTTCGACGAGGTCGAACGGAGGACGACTGTGATCGAACGTCGGGCGCGCGCGCTCCTTGCCCTGGGTGTGTCCGCAGCGATGGCATGCGGACCGGACGGTGAGGTCTCGCCGGACATGAACATCGAACCGCCGCCGCCCATCCTCGAAGGCTACACGGCCGATCCGCACGCGGTCGTATTCGACGGTGTGTTCTACGTCTACCCGACCTCCGACAACGGCAACTGGCAAACGACGGAATTCTCCGCGTGGTCGTCGACGGACCTCGTTCATTGGAAGAAGGACGGGTTGATCCTCGACGTCGCGACGGACCTGCGCTGGGCGAAGGTCCGCGCCTGGGCGCCGGCGATGATCCGAAGAGACGGCCGATATTTCTTCTACTTCGCCGCTGAACAGCAGATCGGTGTCGCCGTCGCCGACAAGCCCGTCGGGAGATTCGTCGATCCGCTGGGCAAGCCGCTCATCACGCCGAGCGGCGAGCATCCGGGCCAGGTGATCGATCCCTTCGCGTTCATCGACGACGATGGTCAGGCGTACCTCTATTACGGCCAGGGCAACCTGTACGCCTACAAGCTGGCGCCCGACATGATCACGCTCGACGGCCCGGCGACGAAGATGACGCCGCCTCACTTCAACGAGGGCGTCTTCATGATCAAACGTCAGGGCCTCTACTATTTCATGTGGTCCGAGAACGACGCGCGCGACCCGGGATATCAGGTGGCCTACGGCATCTCCACGTCGCCGCTCGGCCCCATCGTGGTGCCGTCCGACAACGTGATTCTTCGGCAGAGGGGACGGGCGCGCGGCACCGGTCATCACTCGGTCGTCGAGGTGCCGGGGACGGACCGCTGGTACATCTTCTATCACCGGCACGCAGTCCCGAATGGGAACGGCTACCTCCGTGAGACCTGCCTGGCCCCGCTCGAGTTCGAGGCCGACGGACGGATCAAGAAGGTCGATCCGTTGGCGCGGCCGCCGGACGGTGGCCCCGCCGACGCGTTGCTACGCCTCCGTCTCGCGCCGGATGGTGCCGCGGTAGCTGGCCGGGCTCATGTGCAGGACGCGGCGAAACACCTTGCCGAAGTGACTTCGATCGGCAAAGCCCCAGGATTTGCCGACGTCCTGGAGTGACTCGCCGGTCTCGACCAGCATTCGGGCCGCCTCCTTGACGCGAACGTCAGCGATGAAGCTCGCCGGGGTGAGGCCCGTGCGCGCGCGGAAATAATGGCTGAAGCGGCTCTGGGTCATGCCGTGGTCGGCGGCGAGCTCCCGGACCGTGACGGGCGCGCGGGGCGTCGCCAGCACCCGCTGCCGCACGCCGTCCAGCAAGCGATCGCGCTCGCCGTGCGGATCGCTGAGCGTCTCCGCCAGCCGTTCGTACGCCAGCACCATCTCGAACAGCGCTGCCTCGACCTCGAATCGGTCGCGAAAGTCTTTGTGAAACACGCCCCGTACGAGGCGCATGACGCTGCCGACCAGATCGCTCTCCGGCCCGCAGGCGATCGTCGGCCCGGTCGCCGCGACGCGGGCCTTGAGGCGCCGGACCAGGTACGGGTGACAGATGCCGATCCACGCGAACGTCCAGCCGGGCGAGGCCGGCGGGAGGTAATAGCGGTGCCGCGAGGGCACGACGGCGACGAAGGCGCGGCCCGGCGTCATGCGCTCGGGGGGCTGGTCGTACGTTTCGAAGTTGCCCCACCCGGCCAGGGTCAGCTGCAGGAAGACCAGCGGCGGATCGCGCCGGTCGAGGCGCTTCATGCCGTCCCAGTAGTAGCGCCTCGGATCCGTCCGGGTCTCGACGCTGCCGAAGTAAGCGTTCGTCGGCGTCCACCACGGTGGCGCGAGGGCGGTGGTCCGCGAGACGTCGATCAGATGGCGCAGGTGGGTGGTCCACTCGGGCGGCGCGGCCGGTCCCTGCGCCCGTCCGGCGAGCGCGTCGGAGACCGAGACGTCGAGGGAATTGTGCCGCCACTGGGCGGCGCCGCGCGGCGCACGAGAGCTCATAAATAGACCACGTTAAGGAAGTTTACATTTGTGGCTGGCCGAAATACAGCCTCGAGTGGTTTTTTCGTGCGGATGCAGGGCCGCATAAATAGACCACATGTCGCAATGTTTGAGCCAGGATCTGCGCCGCGTGCGACTCTCTGATTTGCAAGGTCATGAACGGTGCGCGTGAAGGTTCAGTGACCGCGTGCGTTGTGGGGATCGACTTCGGCACCGACTCGGTGCGAAGCATCGTCGTCGACGCGGCGACGGGGAGCGTGCTCGGCGCGTCGGTGAAGCCCTATCCGCGCTGGGCGAACGGGCTCTACTGTGATCCCGCCCAGAATCGGTTCCGCCAACATCCGCTCGACTACCTCGAGACCTTGGAGTCGTCGCTGCGCGACGCTCTCGCCGAGGCCGGCCCCGGGGCACCGGGCCGGGTCCGCGGGATCGCGGTCGACACGACCGGGTCGACGCCGGTGCTGGCGGATCGCTCGGGCAAGCCGCTGGCGCTGAGCGCGCCGTTCGCCGACAACCCGAACGCGATGTTCGTGCTCTGGAAGGATCACACGGCCGTCGCCGAAGCCGAGCGCCTGAATCAGCTGGCGCGCACCTGGGGCGGCACCGACTTCATCAAGTACGTCGGGGGGATCTACTCGTCGGAGTGGTTCTGGGCCAAGGCGACGCACATCCTCGAGACGGATCCGGCGGTCGCGGAGGCGGCGGTCAGCATCGTCGAGCACTGCGACTGGATCCCAGCCGTTCTGACCGGCACGACCGACCTCGCGCGGTTCAAACGCAGTCGCTGCGCGGCCGGACACAAGGCGCTCTGGCACGCGGAGTTCGGCGGCTACCCGGCGGACGCGTTTCTCGCCGCGCTCAACCCCAGGCTGCCGGCGCTGAAGAAGACGCTGGGGACCGAGACGTTCACCGCGGACACGCCGTTCGGCACGCTCTCGCCCGAGTGGGCGGCGAAGCTCGGTCTGCCGCGCGAGACCGTCGTCGGCGTCGGCGCGTTCGACGCGCACATGGGCGCGGTCGGCGGCGGCATCGCCCGCCATCGCATCCTCAAAGTGATGGGGACCAGCACGTGCGACATCGTCGTCGCGCCGCGCGCCAACGAGCCCGAAAAGCTGGTGGCCGGGATCTGCGGTCAGGTGGACGGGTCGGTGATCTCCGGAATGATCGGCTACGAGGCCGGCCAGTCGGCGTTCGGCGACGTCTACGCCTGGTTCAAGGCGCTGCTCGCCTGGCCGCTGGAGACTGTCCTGCCGGCGCTGCCCGGGCTGTCCGACGCGGTGAAGGACGACGTCGTCGCGCGCGTGGCGGAGAAGATCATCCCCGCGCTGGAAGAGCGCGCCGCCGCGCTCCCCATCGAGGAGAGCGCGCCGCTCGCACTCGACTGGATGAACGGGCGTCGCACGCCCGACGCCAACCAGCGGCTGACGGGCGCGATCACCGGCCTGCGCCTGGGGACCGATGCGCCGCGCGTCTACCGCAGCCTGGTCGAAGCGACCGCCTTCGGCTCGCGCGCGATCGTCGAGCGCTTCCGCGCCCAGGGGATCCGCATCGACAGCGCCATCGCCATCGGCGGCGTGGCGAAGAAGAGCCGCTTCGTGATGCAGACGATCGCCGACGTGATGAACCTGGAGGTGACGGTGGGGGCGGGCGCGGAGCCCGTCGCGCTGGGGGCCGCGATGTTCGCGGCCACGGCGGCCGGGCTTTACCCGCGCGTCGAGGAGGCGCAGCGGGCGATGTCGTCAGGCACCGAGGCGATCTATCGACCGGACCCCGAGCGCGCGGAGCGCTACGACCGCATCTACCAGGCGTATTTGGCGCTCGGCGCGTTCGTGGAGAACGAGCTGGGACGTCGTCGATGAAACGAGCAACACAAAGATGAGCACCAAGAGCACCCCACCGAGCGAGAACGAAGTCTGGTTCCTGACCGGCAGCCAGGAACTTTACGGCCAGGAGACCTTGAACCAGGTCTCCGAGCACTCCCGCCAGATCGCCGCGCATTTCGACGCGGCATTGCCGGTTCGCGTGGTGTGGAAACCGACGCTCAAAGGGGCGGAGGCGATCACCGAGATGTGCCTCCTCGCCAACTCCAGCCCCGCCTGCGTCGGCGTGATCACCTGGATGCACACGTTCTCGCCCGCGAAGATGTGGGTGCAGGGCCTCGACAAGCTCGGCAAGCCGCTGGCGCACCTGCACACGCAGTTCAATCGCGAGCTCCCCTGGTCGGAGATCGACATGGGGTTCATGAACCTGAATCAGTCGGCGCACGGCGACCGCGAGTACGGGTTCATCCTGGCGCGCCTGCGGCTGCACCGACAGATCGTCGTCGGTCACTGGCAGGACCGCGCCGTGGCCGCCGATCTCGACGCGTGGTCGCGCGTCGCCTGCGCGGCCGCCGAGTCGCGCCGGCTGCAGATCGTGCGCTTCGGCGGCATGAACATGCGCGACGTCGCGGTGACGGGCGGCGACCGGCTGGAGGCGCAGATCCGTCTGGGGTGGTCGACGAATGGTTACGGCGTCGGCGATCTGGTCGAGCGGATCGCCGGCGTGCGCGACGCGGAGGTCGACCACCTGGTCGAGGAGTACGAGGCGGCGTACGCGATCGCGCCGGAGCTGCGCCGCGGCGGCGACAAGCGCGAGAGCCTGCGCTACGCGGCCCGCCAGGAGATCGGGATCCGCGCCTTCCTCACCGACGGCGGCTATGGCGCGTTCACGACGACGTTCGAAGACCTGCACGGCCTCCAGCAGCTGCCGGGGCTCGCCTGCCAGCGTCTGATGGCGGACGGTTACGGCTTCGGCGCCGAGGGCGACTGGAAGGCGGCCGGGCTGGTCCGCCTGATGAAGGTGATCGCGGCGGGCAACGGCGGCGTGTCGTTCATGGAGGACTACACGTATCACCTCGTCAAGGGCGAGGAGACGATCCTCGGCGCGCACATGCTGGAGATCTGCCCGTCGATCGCCGATCGCGCCGACGGGAAGCCCTCGCTGGAGATCCATCCGCTCAGCATCGGGGGCAAGGGCGATCCCTGCCGCCTGGTGTTCAACGCGGCGCCGGGACCGGCGGTCGCCGCTTCGATCGTCGACATGGGCGGGCGGCTGCGGATGGTGGTGCAGGAGATGGATGCGGTCAGGGCCGAGCACCCGATGCCGAAGCTTCCGGTGGCGCGCGCGCTCTACGTGCCGCGCCCCGATTTCCGGCGTGGCTGCCAGGCCTGGCTGCTGGCGGGCGGGGCGCACCACACCGCCTGGAGTCAGGCGGTCACCAGCGAGCAGCTGGCCGAGCTGGCCGGCATGCTCGGCATCGAGTGCGTGCGGATCGGGAACCACACCGACCTCGCGACGCTGAAGAACGAGCTCCGCTGGAACGACGCTGCGTATCGAATGGGGCTCTAGATGAAATCCACCTACACGGAGCTGAAGCAGCAGGCCTTCGAGGCCAACCTGGAGATCCCGCGCCGCGGCCTCGCCATCTACACGTTCGGAAACGTGTCGGCATTCGACGCCGAGCGCGCGGTGTTCGCGATCAAGCCGAGCGGCGTCCCCTACGAGAGCCTCACCGCCGCCGACATGGTCGTGCTCGACCTGGATTGCAACGTCGTCGAGGGACGCCTGCGGCCGTCGTCCGACACCAAGACGCACGCCGCCCTGTATCGCGCGCCCCAGTTCCGCGGAATCGGCGCGATCGTTCACACCCATTCGACCTACGCCACCGCCTGGGCGCAGGCGCGCCTGCCGATCCCGCTCTACGGCACGACGCACGCCGACCACCTCGCGGAGGACGTCCCCTGCACGGCGGTCATGACCGCCGAGGCGGTGGAGAAGGATTACGAAGCCGAGACCGGGGCGCAGATCATCGCCTGCTTCAGCGCGCGCGATCCGCACCAGACCCCGATGGTGATCGTCGGCGGCCACGGCGCGTTCGCCTGGGGCAAGACGGCAGAGAAGGCCGTCTACCACGCCGTCGTCCTCGAGGAGATCGCCAAGATCGCCGCCCTGACGGAGACGCTCAATTCCCAGGTCGGGCGACTGCCCGACTACCTCGTCCGCAAACACTTCGAGCGCAAGCACGGCAAGAACGCCACCTACGGACAATGAGCTGCACGTTCGCGAACAGGAGTAGCCTCGTGACTTCGATTTTTCTAACCAACGGAGATTTGCCATGAAGACGATTCGCGCTGCTCTCCCTCTGCTGGTGGCGGTATCGCTGGGCACCGCCGTCGCGTCGTGCAACTCGTTTTCATCAGGCGCCGGAGAGGTGGGCACCGGCGGGTCGACGGGCCCCGGCACCGGTGGCTCGGATTCGTCCGGCACCGGCGGTAGCGCCACCGGCAGCGGCGGCGACATCAGCGGCAGCGCTGGCGACAACGGCGGCGGGGCGACCGCCGGCACCGGCGGCGACAACGGCACCGGCAGCGGCGGCTCGGTGGTGACGGGCACGGCCGGTTCGTCGTCGGGCGGCACGGGCGGTTCGTCGTCGGGCGGCACCGGCGGTTCGTCGTCGGCCGGCACCAACGGCTCGAGGGGCGGCACGACCGGCACGGGCGGCACGACCGGCACGGGAGGCACGACGGGGAGGGGCGGCACCACCGGCACGGGCGGCACGACCGGAACGGCCGGCACGACGGGCAGGGGCGGCACGACCGGCACGGCCGGGACGGGCGGCACGGCCGGCACGACGACCAGCAGAGGCGGCACGACCGGGACCGGCGGGTCCGCTGCTGGCACGACGGGCACCGGCGGCACGTCTCCTCCCGTCACGACCGCGTGCGAGATCTTGTCCGGCGGCGGCAACACCTGCGTGGCGGCGCACAGCACGGTGCGCGTCCTCTACCCGAACTACACGGGGCCGCTCTATCAGGTGTGCAAGGGGACGTCGAAGGCGGGGCCCGCCTCCTGTAGCGGGACGACCATGGACATCGGGAGCGTCAGCGGCGGCTTCGCCAACGGCCCCGCGCAGGACACGTTCTGCTCCGGCGGGACATGCACCATCTCGATCATCTATGACCAGACGCCCAATCACAACGACCTCAAACCGGGGCCCGGCGGCGGCGCCAAGACCACGGCCGACAACCCCGCCAGCGCCACCGCGCTCAAGCTGACGCTCAGCGGACACGAGGTCTACGGCGTCCTCGTCCAGAGCGGGATCGGCTACCGCGCCGGCTGCAGCAGCTGCGGCGTCGTGACGCCCAAGGGGACGGCGACCGGCGACCAGCCCGAGACCGAGTACATGGTGACCAGCCAGAACAACCTGGTCGACAGCTGCTGCTTCGACTACGGCAACGCCGAGACCGACGCGCACGACGACGGCAACGGCACGATGGAGGCGGTCTACTTCGGCGGCGGCGTCGTCTGGGGGACCGGATCGCCGGGTGGCCACAACAACGGTCCCTGGGTGATGGCGGATCTCGAGAACGGCCTCTACGCCGGCTGGCAGAACAACCAGGACCAGAACATCTCGACCAACACGGCCGCCAAGTACACCTACGTCACCGGCATCCTCGTCGGCGACACGCAGGACAAGAACAGCGGGCAGGGACGGTTCGCGCTCTACGCCGCGGACGCGACGACGACCACGCTGCAGACGAAGTACGACGGGATCCGGCCCGCCAAGACGGGCTACGTCCCGATGCACAAACAGGGATCAATCATTCTCGGGATCGGCGGCGACAACAGCGACAGCGGCGGCGGCGAATGGTTCGAGGGGGTCATGGCCAGCGGCGCGGCGTCGACGGGGACGCTCAACAGCCTGCAAGCCAACATCGCCGCGGCCGGATACGGCAAGTAGGCCCGATGCGAAGACTCCGACTGTCCCTGGTGGCGTTGTGCATCCTCTCTGTTCCCGCCGCGGCTCGAGCATCTGCGGCCACCGACGAAGAGCCCGCCGAGGCGGACGCGCCGTCGCCAGATGAAAAGCCCCCCGCGAAGCCCAAGCTCCGGATGGAGGGAGAGGAGCCGCCGCGGGCGCAGCCTCCGCCGAGCAACGTGGCGGCCCCCGAGAACGCGCCCCCCGAGCCGGCCGCACAGCCGTCGGGCTGGCACACCGAGTTTCACGGATACTTCCGCGCGCCCATGTCGCTCGGCCTGAGCGAGCGTCAGAGCCCGGATGATCCGACGGGCCCTCAGAAGCTGCAGGTCGCCTACGGGCCCAATCGCGTGTTCGACTGGAACTACTACAGCTTCGCCTACACGCGACTGCAGGAGCAGGACTGGGCGGAGCTCTTCATCCACGCGAAGAAGCAGCACGTCGCGGCGGTCCTCGGATGGATGGGGTACTGGTACCAGGGGGCAGGGTTCCGGAACCCCGACGCCGCCTGGATTCCGGGCATGGCGTATCTGACCCTCGACAGCGACTTCAAGATGGGCGAGTCCGCCGGGAATGCCGCGCTCACCGTCGGTGCCTGGTGGCCGAAGTTTGGCTACTTCGAAAAGTACGACACGTACACGCTCGGCCGCTTTCGCCAGATCGGCGGGCAGGCGACGCTGAGCGCGCCCTTCGGTCCCAACTTCACCGCCGTGCTGACCGCCGGGTTCGGCACCGCCCGCGACGGCTCCTACAACTTCACCCTCAACAACATCAGCCCGCTCTACGCCGGTCAGACGGACCTGGACCTCATGACCTGGCTGAACCTGCAGCTCGTCTTTCAAAAGTTCGTGAGCGCGGGGTTGCATTTCAACACCGAGTGGACGGCCGATCCCAGCCTGATTCCCGACACCACGATGAACCCGAAGAGCTTCACGGCGGCGTCGAACGCCCACCTGTCCGTGGCCGGGGGCGAGATCAACGTCGCGGCGCCGGTCCTCGGGCACCTCTGGCTGTCGCCGTCGCTGATCTCGGTCAGGAACGGCTGGGCGCTCGGTCAGGGCACCGAGGTGATGCACAGCCTGGGCGGCCTCGGTATCGCCGGGAACTACCTGGGTTGGAACAACAGCCCCACCGACTCCACCGGCAGCGGCTCGATGGTCAATTTCGGCTTCATGTACGAGAACAGCTTGTCGGGCGTTTGCGGCAAGCCGCGCGGCAGCATGGTCCCCGACCTGACCGTGAGCGTGTTCGGCCTGTACATGGGCGCCAGCCTCGACCTGCCGACGGGCACGACGCTCATGCAGACCAAACTAAAGCAATTCAAGTACGGCGCGGACGCGACGCTGCAGCTGGCCGACTGGATCGCGTTCATGCTCCGCGGCGACATCGTCGACTACGACCTGGACCACGACGGCTACATCTTCGCGATCATCACGGCCCGCCTGCAGATCGCCTCGCATTTTCTCTCCAGCGAGCGCATCTACCTTCAATACTCGCGTTACAAGTACGGCGACAGGATGGTGCTGAACGCGACCTGGCCAGTGATGGCGCTGGGGGGCGGCTCGCTGGTTCAGGGGAGCAGCGTCATCCAGCAGGCCCCCGCCTATTCGGGCAAAACGCCCGACACGAACGTCATCAAGCTGCAGGCCGAGATCGCGTTCTGAGTCTCACGGCGCAGGCCGAAGCCATCACGCAGCCGACGTAGCAGGAACCGTCGTTGGCGACGGAGTAGCGCGGCTTCCGGGAAGACGAACGGGAACAAGCTCGGTTTCCGGCCTGCCGCCGCGAACTCTGCGGCAACCGCGCGCGACAGGGCTGTCGCTGCGATAGCGTCCCGACTGCTGGAGCATCCTTGGTACCTGCGCCGCGCGACAGTTCGGTGACAGTTGCTCGGCGACGCAATTTCCGTCGGAGACTGCGCGAGTCTAGCTGCCCGCTGAGGCGGCGCCGGCATTGTCAGTCGTGTGTGGCGGTGCTAAAAGCGCCACCATGTCAAGAGCACGCTTGTCTACGGTAGCTCTGATCATTTTCGGGTGTCCGATCAGTGTCACGGCGGTCACGACTCCTGCAGCTGCCGCCACGTTAAGCGAGATTCCGATCCCCGCGAACATCGTCTCGCTTCAGGGAATGATCCTCGGTGGCGACGGTAACCTGTGGGCGGGAAGTGCGGGACCGAGAATCGTCAAAATCACTACGACCGGCGCTATGACGGCCTACCCGCTGCCTTTCCCGAAGCCAGGCGATTATGAGGGGACGTACTACTCACTGGCAAAAGGTCCGAGCGGAGAAGTGTGGTGGGCCACGTTCGCAAGGTTCGAGGACAACGTGGGCAAGGTCAGTACGGCCGATGGCAAGGCGACCCTCTTGGTGACATTCAAGCGCGATGGCAGCGGACCACACAAACCCGCTAGAAAGCTGCAGCTTGGACCTGACGGCAACATGTGGTTCTCTTACGACCGCAACCCGAATGGGTTCCTCGGCTATATAACGCCGGCTGGTTCCGTCACCTACGTCGACTACGCGCCGAAGAACGCGAATGGGACGAAGGTAGCTACAGCGCCGTTCGACCTGAAATGGGCGAGCGACGGCTCGCTTTGGTTCGCCGACTTCGTCGGCTCAATCGGTCATTTCGATCCGCGCACCAACGCCGCCATCCTTTATCCGATGAAGAGTCCGCAAGCGGGGCCGAAGGACCTCGCCATCGGCCCCGACGGCAACATCTGGACCTCGTACGCCTTTGGCAACGGCACCGGTGCCGCAGTAGCGCGCGTCACGCCCGCAGGTGCGGTGACCGAGTTCCCGGTGCCTTACACGGTCAAGCCGGGGGCATCCCTGCCAATCAGTATGATCGCGAGTCCGGACGGCGCCATGTGGTACGCCGACGAATCGGCCAAGCTAATTGTCCGCGTGGCAATGGATGGCACCATCACGACGATGCCGACACCGTACGAGCCCGAGACGCTGGTCGTGGGATCGGACGGAGGAATCTGGATCCAGTATCGCTCGAACAAGTCGCTGGGGAAGATCACCTTCTAGCCGGCGCCGACCCCAGTCGATCCGGACGTCACCGCCAGTTTGCGCATTCGTGACTCCGGGCGCCACGGGCGGCGGAGATACTGGGCGCTTCGCGAAAGGGGGGCGCAGCATGGGAGGGGATTCGATGGGAGTTTTGAGACGGTCGAGGGTCAGTTGGCTATCTGGACGTCATAGCCGTCTACGAAGTCGCTGTCATGCGCTGCTGCCGGCTGTCGTTCTTGCGCCTCTGGTTGTGCTCGGCAGCGAGCGCGCTGCGCGCGCCGACTTTCTGTGCTGTAACCTGCTGGCGCCTGGCTCGGCGTGCACGTGGGCGGACCCAAGCACAGGGCCCACTGACGCGTGCCCGAACACGAGTGCCGATGGTTGGGTGCTGACCATCGGCGCGGTCGGCCGAACGGGCGGTGCCACGGTGGGCAGCATGACCAGCTCCGCGCCGTTCCGCGGCGTGGGCGTCGAGCCGG
>Ga0126369_10003312_pt1 | contig 11630 bp, 9 predicted proteins | sample PanSoiMetaPlot_1_FD_109646 | JGI IMG/M metagenome (GOLD analysis project Ga0126369, IMG submission 109646) | Tropical forest soil microbial communities from Panama - MetaG Plot_1 | ecosystem: Environmental > Terrestrial > Soil > Tropical forest > Bulk soil | place: Panama | collected 2016-02-17 | reverse complement strand
CATCGCCGACATCTACGTCGAGCCGATCAACTTCGGCTTGCACCTAACTCAGCTGGATGTCGTGGCCACGTTCGGGTTCTTCGCGCCGACAGGCAGCTACAGCTCGAACCGCGTCATCAACAACGGGCTCGGCCGCTGGGCTGAGATGTTCGGGCTTGGTGCCATCGGGTATCTGGACGCGGAGCGTAGCTGGTCGATCTCGGCCATGACGCGCTACCTGACTCACCAGTCTCAGCAGGGCGTAGATATCCGCGTGGGCGATGACTTCGTTCTCGAGTGGGGATTGGGGAAAACGTTCAGGCCGGCCTCCTGGAAGCCGTGGGTGGCCCAGCTCGATACCGGGGTGGTCGGTTACGCGCAATGGCAAGTGACCGACAATCGGGGCTCGGACATCCCGAACCCGCTTCGAGGCATCCGGTCGAATATCTTCGCTGTGGGACCCGAGATCGCCGCCACCACCAAGGTGGGTCGCTTCTTCGCCCGCTACGCGTTCGAGTTCGGCGGCCAGAACTCCCTCGAGGGTCAGGTCTTCCTGTTCGGCTGGGCTGCCTTGTGGGACCCGTTCAAGTAATGCGCGCACATCATGACCGAGCAGGAACCGAAGCCGAGGTGCGAGCACCAAACAGGATCTTCCTGACCTGATCGCGGCCGATCACCCGGATCAGCTCGCGCGCCAGGCAGTACAGGAACATCAACACGATGAGCCAAACCTGGATGCCCCAGAAATGGGGCCACACGATCTCGCTCCCGAGGTGCTCGTTGGCGGCTCGAAAGCTCCCCATGCGCCACCACACAGGGACGAGGTGTTCCAGGTAGTGCACGAGCGTCGACGCGACGACATAGATCGCGGTCTTCCACACCACGTTATAGATGAGGGGCTTCTCGGGAAAGCGATTGACGACCGGCAGCATGTCGGCGAGGAGCACCACCTTCGCGACGAGCAAGGCGGCCACGGTCGCTCCCACCGTAGAGGACAGACGGATGCCGTATTCCTTGGCCATCAACGCCCGTTCCAGCACGACGATGTGGAACGCGACAAAAAAGAAGATCGTCGGAGGAAGCACTTCGCGAAACTCGTGCTTGGCCGTCGTCCAGAGCTTGCCCACGTAAGCCTCCCGAGAGCAGATCCCGATCGTTGCTCGATCGCCGTCCCGACCTCGCCGAGGAAGGTAAACGCCGAGTGGTTCGTTGAGAGCGTGCTGCCGTCCCTGCCGGACAAATACCGCGCAACCGGGCTAGGACCGATACTTGATCGCCACGCCGACGACCTTCCGTCCCGTCACCGCCTGGATGCTGCGATCCCACAGAGGGCCGGAGACGTAAGCCGCGGTCGGCTGAACACGGTCGTATACTACGACGACCGCGTCGGCCCCGAGTTTGCTCGCTTCATCACGAAGCTTGGCTTCGATCTTTTCGATGGGTGGTGCTGGATCGGTCGACGCGTCGACCACGATGTCGCCCAAGCGATCGTGCGCTCTCTGGGGCTCTACGCGCAGGATCTGCACGCGTGCAGGATCGCTCGGCGGAAAGCGTGGCGCGCCGATGTCCTGTTTCGTGGTCGCGTCGACCGTTGCGCAAGCGGCCAGGGTGCAGGCGAATATCGCGAGCAGCGTGTTCTGCACGGCCACCGTCGAGATCATGCGCGTGCACAGAGCGTTCATTTTGAATACCTCCCGTGTGAGCTGACCCTGCCCTGCCGACCGCGAGTCCGAAATTGGACGTTGGTCTCATGACATTGCGGACCTGGAATTGTTGAAATGCGCGAAGACTGACCGGAAGACTGGAGCTGAAATCTGTAGAGAACTCCAGGGTTCGATCATCGGGTATTTACTTGATGCCTTTAGGAGGGCTCGCCGATGCGCAACGCTCTGAAGGTCGCGCTGCTCGTCGCCTTCTTCGCGCCGGTGCTAGCCTTGGCCGCCCCTGTCTCTCCGACCGAGACTGCGCCGCCGCCGGGGACGGTGAGGTTCTTCAATCGTGACATCGTGACCTTTCGCGCCTCGTATGTCGGCGTTCTGCCCGTTGACCGCGCGGCGCAGGCCGCAAGTCGAATTCGTGACGCTCTCGCCAAGGATGGACCGGGCACGGTTAAGATGGTCGCCACACGCGAGAGCCTCAACGTCACGATCGACGGCATCTACGTGTTCCGGATCCTCGAGGGCGACCTCGACGCCGAGAACGGCCAGACATTCGAGGAGGCCAAGACGCTCGTGGGCCAACACCTCACCGAGGCGATCGAAGCCGCGCGGTCTGCCGTCAGGGGTCCCGAACTCTTCCGGGAGTTGGCGCTCACCGTGGCGGCGACGGTCGGCTTCTGTGTGGCCGTCTGGCTCTTGATCCGCGGACGGGCGTGGTTCTGGTGGCGGCTGGACGCGTACTTGGCGCGACGGCTCCGCATGTGGGAGCCGGAGCGGGTCATGGTCGCGCGGGTAATCCGCACCTTTGGCAACTTCGTCTTCCTCGCCATCGTCATTGTCATCGCCGAGGAGTGTCTGAGTTTCGTGTTTCGCCTCTTTCCCTACACGCGCCCGTGGTCGGAGCATCTCACCGGATATGTCGCGGTCATTGCCGGGCAGGTCGCGAGCGCCGCCGTCGACGCCGCGCCCGGTCTCCTGATGGTGGTCATCATCGCGACCCTGGCGCATGTCGCCAGCAAGATCGTGGTGGCCACGGCGCACGGGATCGCGATCGGCCGCTATCGGTTGTTCGGGCTCGACGCACAGACCGTGAACCTTGCCCGGCGGCTCGCCGTCGTGGTCGTCTGGCTGTTCGCCCTGGCCATGGCGCATCCGTACCTACCGGGCGCTAGCAGCGAGGCGTTCAAGGGCCTGAGCGTACTCGTAGGCTTGATGCTTTCGCTGGGAGTCTCCAGCCTCGTCGGCCAGGCGGCCGGCGGCTTCATCGTCACCTTTGGTCATATGCTGCGGCCGGGCGAGTTCGTGCGGGTCGGAGAGGTCGAGGGCGCTGTGGTCGACGTGGGAATGTTCTCGACGCGGTTCCGCACACCCCTCGATGAAGAGGTCAACGTGCCCAACAGCCTGCTTCTGAGCAGCATCACCAAGAACTTCTCTCGGCCAGCGACGTCGCACGCTCCGCTCCTGGAGACCTCGGTCACCATTGGCTACAATGCGCCGTGGCGGCAGGTGCATGCCATGCTGCTGGAGGCGGCGGCGCGCACTCCAGATCTCGAGCGGGAGCCGCCGCCTGAGGTGCTGCAAACAGCGCTGTCCGACTTTTACGTCCAGTATTCGCTGCGGGTGCGTCTGAGGGATCCGCACCGTCGCAAGGTTGTGCACAGCGCGCTCAACGCCAACATTCAGGATGTCTTCAACGAGAATGGGGTCCAGATCATGTCGCCGCACTACGTGAACGACCCAGCGGCGCCGGTGATCGTGCCTAAGGCCCGTTGGTTCGAGCCGCCCGCGGCCCGGGATACGGTGCCCGACGGCACCAAGCCGAAGTAGAACGGTGCGGCAGGCCACCCATGGCGGTGGAGATGCAATTCCCCTTCTAAGTCCGGGAGCGCCCCGGACGAGATGAGCGGCGACTAGGTGCCGGACGAGCGACAAGGCGAGCAATTGCGTAACGTGATCTCGACCAGGTCGCCCAGCTTGACGAGCTCGAGGTTCTTCGGGTCCTAAGCTCTGACCGTCTCCGAGTTGCTCTATAGTCCCTGATCGTGACGGTGTAGGCCAACTTGTAGATGGCGGTGATCGTGGCTGCGAGGGGGACCTCACGTCTGATCGCACCGGCGTCTTGCCGGCTTCGAGCTCACGCTTGAACTGCAAATCGTCGGTTTCTGGATCAGCCACCCGTCTTGAAGTCATCCGTTGGTTACGCTGTGGCCACCGACGTCCAAGCAAACTTTACCCCGGGGATTACCCAGGAAGTCGCTCCCCCGTTCGCCCAGCTCTGGCTACGGCCTCCAAAAACCCTTGGCGAACCCCGGCCGTGAGTCTTGCGGCGGCGGGCAACCAACTGCGACTAGAATCGTTAGTCAGAAAGAAATGATTCCGGTCCAGGTCGTGAACCGCAATTAAGCCCCCAAGGCCTGGGCGAATGCGGCTCGTGCGGCATATCTGCGCCACTGGTTGCATCCGAAAACTAGGCTATGCCGAGGCCGAAGACACAGTTCGTTCGAGGAGGATCGACTTGAGTCATCTCGAGGGTATCGACCGTCGATCGTTCTTCAAAGTCGCGGGTGTGGCTGGAGGAGTCGCGTTCGTCGGCTCCGTCGTCCGAAGCCCGATCGCCTGGGCCGCCGCACTGACCAAGGCGGAACGCGACCGCATGACGCCTGACGAGATCATCCAGGTGATGAAGAACGGCAATGAGCGCTTCCGAACTGGCCAGAGGCTGACGCAGGACTACCTCGCCCAGCAGAGAGCCAGCGCGAAGGGGCAGTATCCGGCGGCGGTGCTGCTGAGCTGCATCGATTCGCGTGCGCCCGCCGAGACGATCATGGACCTCGGCATCGGCGACGTGTTCAACGCGCGTGTGGCCGGCAACGTCACCAATGAGGACATCCTCGGAAGCATGGAGTTCGCCTGCCAGGTGGCTGGCGCAAAGGTCATCCTGGTGATGGGGCACACGGCCTGCGGCGCGATCAAAGGCGCCATCGACCGAGTCCAACTCGGCAACCTCACCGGCCTGCTCGCAAAAATCCAGCCGGCCGTGGATGCCACCGTGTACCAGGGCGACCGCTCCGCGAAGAACTACGCCTTCGTCGACGCAGTCGCTCGGAGGAATGTGGAACTCACCATGGCTGAGATCCACAAACGTAGCGCGGTGATTGCGGCGCTCGAGGCCAAGGGGGCCGTCAAGATTGCGGGAGCTATGTACAACCTGGAGTCGGCGGCGGTCGATTTTCTACCCGCCGCGCCCAAACCGTAGACATCGCGGTCGATCACCGGAGCGGCTCACGGCGACCGCGACGAGTTCGCCGAGACCTCGAACTCGTTCAACCAGAAAATCAAGGTCCAGTCGATCCAATACGATCGATCGCGAGTTCGCAGGTCCGTGAGAACCGTTCCGCCCCGCTGCTGGCTTTCTGCGCTCACCTTCGCCACCAGAAGGTCGACCCGTACTTGGTCGCTGAACAGCGCCGGCCAGCTCGGGACGCCAGGGCGAGAGAGGCTGCCCGTGATGAGCGGCACATACTTGAACAGGTAAAGGCCCCAGTTCGCAGCGTAGATGTGCGCCACGGGCTCCGCGGTCGGCGTGAGCCGCTGCCCTTCCAGGCGCTCTGCTGGGACAACCGTCAGGGTCGCACAGCCAGCCAGCGCGATCAGCGCGGCGAGACCCAGGACGCCGCGCAGCGCGGATGCGATCCCCGCTGGGATACTGAAGGGACTCTCAATCCACGATGTCATAGGACTAACGTCCCATTTCGGACGCGCGGTCGGCAAGGCAGATTCCTTCGATGGTCGCGACCTGTGTGGTGATCATGCTTGCCCCTTGCAGTCGGGGAGGTCTGGAGGAATGTAGCGATGAAGGCGATCGCGATATGGCTTCTAGCCTCGCTCGCCGTTGTTTCAGCCGGTTGCAGTGCCGCCTGGGAGGCGCGGCGGGCGGCGCTCAACGCGCCCACCGCTGACGTCGGAGGCACTTGGACGGGCACTACGACAGGGGAAGAAAAACCCTACCCAATCACATTGACACTGGAGCAGAAGGGTACGGATGTCACGGGCATGATGCGAATTGCAGGGCGACCGGAGCTCTCCGGCCGCGTCAGTGGCTCGGTCCGGGGCGAGGTACTGGATATATGGACCACGACGGCCGCCCATACTGGAGGCGAGCTCTGGGTCCAGCAAGACAACATGATGACCAGCAACGCATTCGGGATCCACTTCACGCTGCGTCGCTCGAGTCGGTGACAGAACTCGAGTCGAGTCGGTGAGACGACGAGCCCCAATGTGATTTCGATCTTGTTTAGCGTTGCATGTCTAGGAACTTTCAAGACTTCCTCTCACAAGCGCCAAAAGAGGTGAACTCAGAAGAGTGCGATGACGCCAACCTTCATCCAACACGGAATTGCATCCGCTCGCTCTTAGGCAGTGCGCCATTCGATATTTGCCGCGTGCCGCTCATGCCCGCAGGAAACACCCATACTGCTTGAAATGCGGGCCCGCCAGGTGTGCGCCTGGACCAAGGTCCAATATGCTCAAGAGGCTCGACCTCAGAAGCTTGCGCGGCTGACATCTGCGAGGCTGCGACTTCGTTCGGAAAGGGCCGCCTACAACCTTCAGTTCCAGGACACGATGGAGCAGACCATGAGCAATCGCGTCAAAACAATCTCTCGCTGGCTCCTTTGCGCGATGATTGTCACTGCCCTCGCATGGCCGGTAATGGCGCAGGACGTTCTCCCCCGTCCGGATCCGCCGTTCAAAGGCAAGATCGAACGCACCGTCAAGGGCTCGGTTCCCGATTTCCCCAAGAGTGTCGAGGCGCCCAAAGGCGCGCCCAATGTCCTGCTGCTCCTGACCGATGACGTTGGCTTCGGCGCCATCAGCACCTTCGGCGGTCCGATCCAAACGCCCAGCATGCAGCGAATCGCCGACAGCGGCCTGCGCTTCAATCAGTTCCACACCACGGCGCTCTGCTCTCCGACCCGTGCCGCGCTGATCACCGGTCGCAACCATCACAGCGTCGCCAGCGGCGTCATCACGGAGTTCGCAACCGGGTATCCCGGATACAACTCGCTGGTGCCCAGGAGCGCGGGATCCGTCGGCGCGGTTCTCAAGGACCGCGGCTACAACACGTCGTGGTTCGGCAAGATGCACAACGTGCCGGACTGGATGTCGAGCCAGGCGGGCCCATTCGACTTGTGGCCGTCGAGCCTGGGCTTTGAATACTTCTATGGATTCCTCGGCGGTGATGCCGACCAGTGGCATACGCCCATTTTCGAGAACACCCGGCCGATCGAGTCCGAGGAACAGATGCGCGGCTCGAAGAATTTCACCGAGTTGATGACGGACAAGGCGATCGACTGGATGCGGACGCAGCACTCACTCGCGCCGAACAAGCCGTGGCTGCTCTACTTCGCGACGGGCGCCGCGCACGCGCCGCACCACGTGCCGAAGGAGTGGATCGACAAGTACAAGGGACAGTTCGACCAGGGCTGGGACAAGGTGCGTGAAGAGACACTGGCTCGCCAGATCAAGCTCGGCGTCGTTCCGCCCAACACCAAGCTGACCACGCGGCCGGAAGGAATTCTGGCGTGGGACACCCTGTCGGCCGACCAGAAGCGTCTCTATGCGCGCATGATGGAGGTCTACGCGGGATATCTCGCCTATGCCGACCATGAGATCGGTCGCCTGATCGATGCGGTGCAGGAATCGGGGCAGCTCGACAACACAATCGTGATCTACATCATGGGCGACAATGGAGCGAGCGCCGAGGGCTCGCTGCAAGGCACGACCAACGAAGTCGCCACCGCAGGCAACGGCGTGCAGGAGAGCATGCCGTTCCTGCTGTCGATGATCGATGAGCTGGGGGGCCCGAAGGCCTACAACCACTACCCGGTCGGCTGGGCGCACGCCATGGATTCGCCGATGCAGTGGACCAAGCAGGTGGCGTCGCACTTCGGCGGGACCCGTAATGGGCTCGCCATCTCGTGGCCGGCGCGCATCAAGGACAAAGGCGGCCTGCGCTCGCAATTCTGCCACGTCATCGATATCGTGCCGACGATCTACCAGGCCATCGGCATCGCGCCGCCGAAGATGCTGGAAGGCACGCCGCAAAAGCCGCTTGAGGGCACCAGCCTCGTCTACACGTTCGACAACGCCAAGGCGCCGGAACGGCACCGGGTTCAATATTTCGAGCTGGTGGGCAATCGCGCCCTGTACAAGGACGGCTGGATGGCGAGCACCACGCCGCTTCGCGCGCCGTGGGTGACGTTCGGCGGCGCGGCCAGCCCCGACGACTTCAAGTGGGAGCTCTACAACATCAAGCAGGACTTCAGCCAGGCCAACAATCTCGCGGCCAGCAATCCAGCCAAGCTGAAGGAGCTCCAGGCCGCGTTCGACGTCGAGGCGAAGAAGTACAACGTCTACCCGCTCGATTCGAGCTTCGCCGAGCGGGCCGACCCGGCGATCAGGCCGAGCCTGACCCGCGGGCGCAACCAGTTCACCTACTATCCGGGCATGACCCGCATCCCGGAGGGCTCCGCGCCGGACTTCAAGAACAAGTCATGGGCGATTGCGGCCGAGGTGGTGATCCCGGACACGGGCACCGCGAGCGGCGTCCTAGCCACGATCGGCGGCCGCTTCGGCGGCTGGGGGCTCTTCCTGCAGGACAGCAAGCCGACCTTTGCCTACGCCCTTTCCAATCAGCCCGATCACAAGTTCCGCATCTCCTTCGACAAGCCGGTCCCGCCTGGACAGCACGTCGTGCGTTTCACCTTCAAGTACGACGGCGGCGGTATCGGCAAGGGCGCAACCGGAACCCTGTTCGTCGACGGGCAGCAAGTCGCGGAAGGGAAGATTCCCCAGACGATCCGAGTTCGCTTCTCGCTCGACGAGACGTTCGATGTCGGCGCCGACACCGGAACGCCAGTGGTCGAGGACTACGTCGACAAGATGCCGTTTGCCTTCTCCGGGACGCTCAAGAAGTTCGTCGTCATCCTCGAACCGGAAAAGCTGACGCCCGAGGAACGGAAGGCGCTGCGCGAAGAGGAAGCGAAGGCCTACATGGCGGTTCACTGAGGCCGGGCCAGGGATGCCCACCTTTCAGGCGCGGACCTCGAAGTGAAACTCTAGCGACCGGTTTGCCGGCAAGTGATCGCGGGCCCCCGCAACCAGGAAGATCGAGGAGTTAGAAGGGGCGGCCACCGGGCCGCCCCTTCGTAACTCTAGGGGAACTCTAGGACTCTGGAGGGAATCAGATCCCGGACGGATCGCTGATCAAAAGTCGTAAGCGAAGAAAGCCCTGCGAAATTTCCAATTGGCCGTGGCATGTCGCAGGCGCTCAAAATCAAATGATTCTGGTGACACCCGGGCGCGCATGCTAAGTCAATACAGGCGGTAGACCTGCTGAGCGTCCGTCCAGCGAGGGACTAACCAGCTCACGGATCCTCGGCCGACGTCAACGGGCCGTCCAGTTTTTTGCGAGCCTACGCGAAAAACTCGCGAGGTACGCCCGGAACTGCGCAGATTCAAGTGTTTACGAATTGGCCCTCGCCTTGCTCTTAGAACCGACTGCCAGAGAGCGCGATGAGCTCACGACGTATCGTCCGATTCTCTAGCTCGTCACGGATCGTCACCGAGGGTATGTGGAGGCCTGAGTTGCCATCACGCCGCGCGCTGTTGAAATACGGCCTGACGGTGGTAGTCGTGTGCATGGGCCTCGCCGTGGCCCTCCTGCTGGAGCGTTACAACTTCACTGGTGTGGCAGATCCGCTGTTCCTGTTTGCCATTGCCCTGACCGTCTGGTTTGCCGGGCCCGGGCCGGGACTCCTCGCGGTTGTTCTCTCCGCCATGGCCCTCAACTACTTTTTCATCGAGCCGATTTACAGTCTCGCCGTTAGACCCGCTGAATTCCCGCACTTCGTCATCTTCATCGTTTTTGCCTTACTCATTAGCCGCTTCGTGAAATCGCGTGACGAGCTCACGAAAGAAGTGGCGGAGCGAACGCAGCAGGCCAGCCTCCTGGGTCTCACGCATGACTCCATCTTCGTCCGTGACATGAGCGACGTCATCACCTACTGGAATCGCGGAGCCCAGGAGTTGTACGGCCTGAGGCCAGAGGAGGCGCTCGGCAAGCATGCTGACCGGCTCTTGCAGACAGTCTCTTCGATGCCGCTCGATGAGATTCGCGCGGAGCTGCTGCGTACCGGCCGTTGGGAAGGCGAGCTCGACAACAAGAGGGCCGACGGAACACCGGTGGCGGTATCGAGCCGATGGTCTCTGCAGCGCGACGCGCGGGGCCGGCCGGTTGCGATCCTGTGCACCAACAATGACATCACCGACCGCAAGCGCAGGGACCGAGACATTCGCACGCTGAACGAAAATCTCGAGAAACGGACCAGCCAGCTGCAAGCCAGCAATCAGGAACTGGAAGCATTTGCCTATTCCGTCTCGCATGACCTGCGTGCGCCCCTCCGGCACATGGTCGGGTACACCGAGCTCCTTCAGAAGGGCGCCTCCTCGGGCCTGGATCAAAAGAACCGCCGCTACATGACGATGATCCTGGAATCGGCGAAGCGAATGGGCGACCTCATCGATGACCTTCTGGCCTTTTCACGAATCGGGCGTGCCGAAGCGCGAAAGACGCTCTTCAGCCTCGAACAGCTCGTGACCGACACCGTACGTGAAACACAGCCGGAGACGGTAGGGCGCAATATTGCGTGGACACTTGGAACATTTCCCGATGTATATGCCGACCGTTCGATGCTACGAGTCGCATTGATGAATCTCCTGTTGAATGCCGTCAAGTTCACGCGCACACGGGAGCACGCGGAGATCGAGATGGGATGTGTCGATGGAAAAGACGATGAGACGGTCGTGTTCATCAGAGACAACGGAGTCGGGTTTGATATGAAGTACTCGAATAAGCTGTTTGGGGTGTTTCAGCGCCTTCACCAGACCGAGGCGTTCGAAGGCACCGGTATAGGACTGGCGACCGTTCAACGAATTATCCATCGCCACGGAGGCAGAGTCTGGGCCGAAGGTGCGGTGGGTACGGGCGCTACCTTCTACTTCTCTGTTCCCAGGAGGATGGAGATCTAAGCCATGCCAATATTTCGGCGGATTCTGATGGTCGAGGACGATCCCAACGACGTGGAGCTGACCCTGACAGCGCTGGCGGAGTATAACCTCACCAACGAGGTTGTCGTCACTCGTGATGGCGAAGAGGCCCTAGATTATCTGTATTGCCGGGGAGCCTTCGCGACGCGCACCACCGATAATCCGGCGGTCATGCTCCTCGATCTGAAGTTACCGAAAGTCGATGGATTAGAGGTGCTACAGCAGGTCAAATCGGATGCCAACCTGAGAATGATCCCGGTCGTCGTGCTCACCTCTTCCCATGAGGAACGAGACCTGATCGCGAGCTATAAACTCGGCGTGAACGCCTATGTCGTGAAGCCGGTGGATTTCCACGAATTTGTCAATGCCATCAAGGAACTCGGGATTTTCTGGGCAGTCATCAATGAGCCGCCGCCAGGAAGCATGAGAAGCAAGGATGTCACCTAGAGTCAGTGGAGACGCGAGATGGAAACCGCAATGACGTCTCCGTTGCGTGTCCTTCATCTTGAGGATAACGCAAACGACGCGGAGCTCATTCAGGCCGCCCTTGACAGCGAGGGCACTGTGTCTCATGTCGCACGGGTGGAAACTCGGGCCGATTTCCTCGCCGCACTCGAGCAGGGCGGCTTTGACGTGGTCCTTGCTGATTACACTCTCCCCTCCTTCGATGGCCTGTCGGCGCTAAACCTCGCACGGGAAACATGTCCGGACGTGCCGTTCATCTTTGTGTCGGGAACGTTGGGAGAAGAAGTCGCCATCGAAGCACTCAAGATCGGGGCAACGGACTATGTCTTGAAGGAGCGGCTCTCGAGACTCGGGCCCTCGGTGCGTCGAGCGCTCCGAGAAGCGAAGGAGAGAGACGACCGCAAGCGAGCCGAGGCATTG
>Ga0126369_10003311_pt1 | contig 11632 bp, 6 predicted proteins | sample PanSoiMetaPlot_1_FD_109646 | JGI IMG/M metagenome (GOLD analysis project Ga0126369, IMG submission 109646) | Tropical forest soil microbial communities from Panama - MetaG Plot_1 | ecosystem: Environmental > Terrestrial > Soil > Tropical forest > Bulk soil | place: Panama | collected 2016-02-17 | reverse complement strand
GCCATTAAAGCGGATTTTTCCCGAAGTCTTATCGTTGTTCCACGTCCCCAGCAAATCGATCGTGGTCAGTATTTCGTTCTGATGAACGGAATGGTCGTCGACACTCGCGGCAGGATTGGGTGCTAGCGAGGTGTCGCGGGCAGTGGTATTGGCGTCATCATGAATATAGAACGACGACACGCCGCCCACGATATTCCAGGTCGTCTCATGAGTTGGCGCGAATCTACCAATCGGCAATGCCCCGACCGGTGCCATAGATGGCACGCGAAGCGGCGCGCTTGCGGCATCGTGCGCTGTTACAATACCGGCGAGACGCTGCTTTACGCGTTCGCTCCCTTCACCGTTCGAATAATGGCGAAGATAATCTTCATATATGGCCCGCGCTTGCGCAAGCTGGCCGCTTCTCTGATGCGCAAGACCCAGGAGCTCTTGGGCTTCGGCGCTGTCCTGGTTCTCCGGATACCCGACAACCTTCGTGAAGAGCTGGATCGCCTCGCGAAAGCTGTTGCGCTTGAGGGCCGCCCGGCCTTCGTCCATAGCGGCGGCAACAACCCTCTGATCTAAATCGGACATCGTGCCAGCGCGTCGAGTTTTGACTATGTTTGTTGCGTCGGTGTTCGGGGTTGTCTGAGCCCAGGCGCCTCGCAACGCGACCAGGGTCGCTCCCACCAGAACCAACGTCACGAGCGGACGATGAACGATGCGCGCCGTCGTCACCACCCGCCTCCGAAGGGACGGTGCCTGCTGAAGTTACGACTCACGATCGTTCGCTGCGTGGTGTCGGCGTAGGTGTGGCAGGAGCCCGTGCAGTCGCGTAGTTCCGCAACCGTGTAGTAGACCTTCACGGGCCGCTCGAACTTGACGTGCGCCATCGGGCGATATTTGTCGACGTGGCACCCGGCGCAGCTGGGCCTGAACGCGGGGAATTTCCAGGCGGCGGTCTGGACGTTCGCGACATGGCAGCTGCCGCAGCTAGTCCCAGGGCCATGATTCACGTAGGCTGACGCCGTGTGCCGGTAGGTCGCCGGCGTCCAAAACGCCGTTCGGTGACATGTCTCGCAAGGCAAGGTCGTGAGTAGGTGCCGGGGCGGCTTGCCCGCGGCTGCGGCGCCATTGTGACAACTGATGCATGTCCCGGCCAAGCTGACGTGATCGACCCGGGCGCCCCCAAAAAACCTTGTACTCTTGTGACAAGTCTCGCACGGGGCTTGCGTGACGACGTGTTTGGCCGGTTTTCCGATGGCGATCGTGCCGCTATGACATCTGGCGCAATTCGCAACCAGCCCGGTGTGGCTCATCCGGGCTCCACCGAACGTCAACGTGCTCTTGTGGCAGGTCTCGCAGGGCGCATTGGTGGAGACGTGGTTCGGCGGTTTGCCAGTCGCGGCGACGGCGTTATGGCAGGTCGCGCACCCGCTGATGAGACCCGCGTGACTCGGTTTTGTGGGGGCGTTAAGGACGCTTGATGGTGTCTGAACGCTTAGCGGCTTTGACGAACTTGCGCTGGGCGGTGCCGGGGTCGTTGCCGGCGGAGGGAGTGTTGTGGGAGTCGTGCGGGCTGGCGCGGTTGCCGCAGGCGTTGTCGTGGCCTTAGTGGTCGTGGTTGTGGTCGCTGCGGGGGCTTGCGGTGTATTGGTCGGTAATATCCCGCCCTTGAACGTCACCGTATTGAAATGACAGGTGTCGCAGCCTGCGTTGGTGATTGGGTGGTTCGGCGTCTTACCCGCCGCAATCCTGTTGTTGTGGCAACTGGCACACGGCCCAAGTGCCTGGACGTGGTCGATGAACCGATAGTCCCGCCACGTCGTCGTCTGATGGCAGCCTTCGCAATAATTCGTCGTTACAGGATGTGAAAACACCGATGCCGCGCCAGGTGCGGTCATGCCATTATGGCAACCAAAGCATGCACGCGGCGTGGTCTTGTAACGCTCGTTGATGTGGCACGATGCGCAAGGAATGCTGATATGCGTGCCGGTGAGTGGAAATCCGGTCGGATTGTGATCGAATCGCGAGGTCGCCGCGTTTTGCGCATGCCCCGGCGCGGCAATGGGCAAGACTAATCCTGCGGTGACCAGCAACACCAGACCTATCGATCTCAACGAGATCATCGCGTCTGCCCACGCTACCCTATGGCCTGGTCACCGCGTCGGAGTCCACGCCCAAAAGGAACTCGGAAATGCAGCCGACTTTTGATCGAACTCCTCGGTTCTTCCTTCAGTCGGCATTGATGGCGGCGACAGGCGCGCAAGTATCCGCACCAAGCTCCTTCGCATTTTCATGATTTCGGATTTACCGGGTATGGCTGCGCTGGTGATGGAGTTCATGACGGGCAGGCCCTGCGTGCGCGTCTCGCTTTGCGATAAGAACACTCTTCTGCTGTCCGCATCGCAGTGAGCCGACTCTGATCAATTCATTGGCTATCCCCTACCCTCTGGCTAGGTTTGACGTCCCCCAAGGCGTTGATGAAGCCTCATTGTCTCCTGACCCCCTTGCACATTCGGAATCGCCGTCGCGATTTGACAATCCAAGGTGCCCAGGCCCCCCGAGTTTCACCAGGCTTCAATCATAGTATTGATGGCACAGGATTCGGACCACATCACGCAGCTGATCGGACCATTTCGCGGCGATATCCGTCAGACAATTGCAAATGAGTGGCGCTTCGAACCTATTCGAAACATCTCGGTCAGGTCCGAGCAGAGGTAGGCAGGACTTTTGTGCGAGATCGTGCTGCTGCACTATCGAGATATTATTGCAATGAGCAACAGGTTGTAAAGCGTCAAACACTACAGGCAAGGTGGTATTGCAGATTTATCATGAAGCTCGGCGAATAGCTTTGCCAGTTCGATTGTTAGTCTCGTGTCGCCACACAAACAGGAAATAAAAAGTGACCCGCCAAATTAACCGAATAGGTTTGCACCATCAATCCGACGGCATTAATTTGGAAGCAGCCGCTCTGCAGCGCGCATCGCGTGGGTCTTGCACTCTTCCTTACCGCTTACTCACCTGTTTGAACGACCTCGTTATGTGGCAACGTTCGCAGGTCCGACCGAGTTCACCATAATGCACGTCATGCTGCTGGTGGCAGGAATAGCAATCCGTTGCCAGCGTGATCTTGGTAACGTTTTTGATAACATGGCAAGCGTGACAATTTAGACTGCGGTGCGCTCCGGTCAGCCGATAGTGAGTCTGCGCGTCGTGATCGAAGCGCCATCGCGCCCAGCCATTCGGGTTGTGGCAGGCCGCGCAATTTGCCCCTAGGCGTCCATCATGATGCTCGTCCCGGTGGCAGGAGGCGCACGCCTGCGACGTATCCTTAAAACGCAACGACCGATGGCATTCTTCGCACGTCACCACGGCGTGGTATCCGATTAGCGGAAACCGCGTGATATCGTGATCGAAAGAGGCTGCGCGGTGCCAATTCTCCTCGTTGTGGCATCGCTCGCAGCGAAGGCCAAGCTGACCGTTGTGCCTATCATCCTTGCGATGGCAAGAGACACATGTGGTCGCCAGCTTATCGCGATACAGCTCACCGGTGTGGCACGCATCGCACTTGATCTTTGCATGTCCGGCCCTGAGGGGAAATTTCGTGTCCTTATCGTGATTAAAGCGGATCGCGCTCCACATGTTCTGTTCGTGGCAAGTTCCGCACTTGGCACCGTACCGCCCAGCATGGATATCTTGAATTCTGTGGCAATCGACGCACGCTGTGCCAATTCCCTTGTAGCGTTCGCCAATATGGCATGCCGAGCAGGCGACATCGCGGTGCGCACCTTGCAGCGAAAATCTGGTCTTGCCGTGGTCGAACGCCTTTGTGCGCGCCCATGTGGCTTCGCCATGACAATTGTCGCACGCTTCCCCCAGACGCCCCTTATGTGGATCTTTCGCCTTATGGCAATCGAAGCAGCGCCCCGGTGCGTCGCGGAACTTTACATTCTGTCTGTGACAGCTGCCGCATTGCAGCGTCTTGTGGGAGTCTCGAAGTTCGAAATTCGTGGATGCGTGATTAAATATCTCGCGATCAAGCAGGACGATGTCAGCATCTCGCCCCTTGTGATCGGTGTGACAATAAGCGCATTCCTGTTTCGCTGCACTCGTTTGACGCCCGTGAAATCCCCTGACTAACTGACGATCGATGGCCGTTTGTCTATGGCATGCCAAACAAAGCTGTGTCTGTGAGTCTCGGGAAAATGGCTTGTGACAATTGCCACAGTCCTTTTCAAGCTTGGCATGCCCGCCGATGACCGGGCCAGGAGTAGCAAGCTGTTCAAGCAAATTCTGCGATCGAGCGTCGGACATTAGAGCGCTTGCCATAATCATCCAGATCATAAGCGCGTGTGTGAGTTGCCGACTCAAAAGTCAGCCTACTCAAAAGAAATGCGATGCAAAGACGTGGAAGATTGCCACGATGACCAGAAGAATGAACAAAGGCAAGTGAAAAACGTGCCAAAGCCTGAACAAACGCTCATAAAATGCAAAGGTTGCAGCCTTCGTAGCGGCACCAATATGTTGCGTTACAAAGTCAGCTACCCCGGCAAGCTGCTGGCTCTGAACCTTTTGCGACCGCCCGCGCCGCTCGCCTTCGACCGCGATCACGTGCCGGGCATGGGCAATCAACCGCATGCGAACAGCGGCGCCGCGCCAGCCGATCACCGATAGGAAGACAAGCCCGACGAGAACGCCCTTGGGCACAGTCGTACCTAGCCGCGCAAAGTCGTTCAGCTGCACGATCATGCGGTCGGCAACGGGCGGATCTGCACCGATAAATCCCCTCAGTTCATCAGCATCGGCGAGGACGTCATAGGCCTCGGCTTTGCGCCGATACATCCCAAAATGGATCTTGCTGTGAAGATACCGACCAATGATGCCGCTGACCGCAACCATGAGCATCGTCACCAGGGCGACGCTACAGTTGATCGAGCCAAGTCTGAAATTTGCGTGCCATAGAACCAACACGGGTCCGAGGACGCCAAGGATCATGTGGGCACGAAACCAGAAGGCGACCGTCCCAATTACTCGCAACGATCGCATGCGTTTTCGCAAGGGATAAAGCAGCAGCAGGAGCATAAGGCAGCTCCCCGCAATTCCGAGCCAATACCCCGCGCCTTTGAGGGGGGTGAGGCCACTGTCATCACGGTTGAGCCAGCCGACCCAAAGCGCGAGGACAACACCTATGGTAACGGTCTTCGGAATAATGCTTGCCGAGCGATGCCCCCGACTGCCGGCAGACTCTGTCTTTGCAGACGTCCCGGGGCGGGGAGGCGGAGCCGCCCAACGATCACTATTAGCATCGCGCCGTAGCGGCGTGGTGAAATGGTCGACGGGCAATTCTGAAATTATTGAGTCGGCCATCATTCCCTCTGACGCATGACCAAGCGTCGGGTCGGTAGACGCGTCAGTAACGGCGAATTGCGGTGAACCGATCTTCGTAGGGAGGCGACAGCTTGAAGAAAGGCTGATCGTTTCGTGACATGTTTCCAATACGCCCAGAATCCCTCGCGCGGACGCTGCGACTTCTAGGATCTCGGGGTCGACACCAGCATATGGCTCCCCAGATTCAACTCCTCGTCCTAGTTGTTGCCTGCTGCAGCGCTGCTCGTAACGCTGCATTACAGAAGTCATTGCCACCATTCGTGCCAAAGTGGTTCATAATGGTAATGGAAAATTCAAAATCGTCAGTTGAAATGGCGCTTGTTTGTTACCACCGGGTCGAAGGACAAAGCAGCGAAGCTGTACACCAGTCCGCTGCGACCCGGTCATGCCGATTGATGACGTCTTGAGTGAGCAGATTGCTCGAAAAGCTGCTGAAGCCATGGACACTGGGCTGACCTCAGGTGCCCCTTTTTGGGCAGGAATGTAACGCGGCCACATCGCATTAATACTACATATTGCGGGCATGGTTCCCGAATTCCGGTCGGCGCCTATACTCATACAGGGAGCCGCACCATGCCGCGTTGCCTTTTCAGACTACTAACGATTACCTACACTGTGCATTCCGCGAACCGGCGACTGTCGAGGAGCGGCGCGGCGGCCTGCTGTCTCATGGGTCAGAGATCGCTTCATTTCGTTGAGCCAACCGAGCGCTCGCGACAGTGCGTTCTCTCTGGAGGGTTGAGGTAGGAAAGGAATGCAGTAACACGTGGCATCGGCTGCCGCAGCCATTCGATTCACAGCCTCAGTAAGCCGCGGAGGTCCACATGCGTGGATCGTATCCTGTGGCGACAATTCCGGAACGTGGTGGGCCACGCTTCCGATGCGTATCATGTTGGAGAGGTTCTGCGGTGTTCCGACAACCGGAATGATCGTCACGTTCGGATAACTCGCTAGAAGGCAAAGAGCGTTCATCATATACAGCGATTCGACAGTGCGCGCGCCGACCACCATGACAACGTGACGGCGGTGATGCTCCCGGATTGCGGCAACTGCAATCGACCAGATCGGCGCAAAGCCAGTCCCGCTGGCGACGAGCACGAGGCGGTTCAAGGATGCCGGACGCAGGAATGCTAGGCCAAACGGTCCCTGGATCCTCACGCGGTGGCCCTCGCGAATGCCGCGGCCGATGGCCGCGGATACCCGGTCGTGCCGAATTCGCCGCACCTGCAAATGCAGTAACTCCCGTTCCGCGAAATCCTCCATCGAGGCGGTCGGGTTATAGCAGCGCATTGGATAACCCTGAAACTGCACTCGCAGATATTGTCCTGGCAGATACTTGACGGGTTGCGATGGCTCGATATTCACTTCCACGACATCCGGTGCCCGCTTCTTAATTGCGCTCACTCGGCCTGCCCCCATCTGAATTTTTGGCAAACCTTCGATTTCGAGTTGCAGGTCTGACATGATCCGACATTGACACGCCAGCGCGGCGCCCGCCTCCCCGCATTCCCCGCCGACGGCTAATCCTTCGCGGACGCGCACGCGGCAGATACCGCAACGACCTGACCGACAATCATGCGGAATATCGACTCTGTTTCTCAGTGCGGCGCCGAGTAGGATGTCGCCGCGGTAGGCGAAGAACACCTGGTCGTCGATAGTCACCCGGCAGCGTTTCCGCATTATTGTTACGCCTCCAGCGGTATGGGGGTGCAGGTGGTGCAAGAAAAAAGCGCGAAAATTTGTGCAAAGAATCGCCCGGTGCGTTGTAATGCGCGCGGCCCAAAGGCAACAGTGGCTCTCCGCGCCGTCAGCTCAGCGGCCCGCCGCATAGACTCGAGGCTCTGGTGATGAGCTTAAGCGCCATCGTGTTCCCTCATTGGCCGCCTCCTGCATCCTCGCATTTCGGCAATCCAAGATAGACGGAATTGTTGTGCTTCGCGGCTGCGGCGCCTGAGAAGCGCGCCGCAGCCAAGCGATAAAAAGTCGCATCAGCCCCATAAATGTTGATGGGCGGCTGTGGCAACGTCAACCCCGTGCTGGTCCCCGTGGCTAGTCCCCGGAGGCAATGCAACGAAGCCGGTGCTCACGTTGCCTTGCGCATCGGTGGCGGTGGCCAGGGCAGCTAAGGTTGGATCGCTATTTACGATTTTAAGAATTTCCGATTGGACATGGTTAATCTCACCATTTACAGCTGAGACCTGCGTGGGTGACGCAGTGTTGATTCCACTCACTAAGGCGGATTCCTGGCCCAACAGGCTGATAACGTGATTGATGTCATGAAGTGCAGAGCCGGTGATATTTTGATCTGCGATCGCGTTGTGAAGACCGGTCTGCGTCGCATTCAGATCATTGGCGATCGACGCCTTGTTACCCGAGTAGACGCCGCCGAGGAGTTTAGTCACGGCATCATCGAAAACAACCCCAGCAACATTTACCGAGTTGATGTTGTCAGGGATCCCGCCGTTGGGCGCCGGGGTGAACGTATCCCCCGCTACCAGCATATTTCCCCTCACGTCATTGGCATTCGCAACCAATACGGCTGACGCGCCATTGATAAGGTCCGCGTTCCCGGTTTGGAGGCCCGTGATCAGCTCGCGCGAGGCCGTTCCCTGGACGCCGTTGAGGGTGAATTCGTTGTTGAAGCGGGCCGAGAACAACCCGCCTTGAGCCGTCGAATAGGCGTCTGCGTTCACCGAAAAAGTGTGGATGTCGGCTTCCAGTTGAAGAACCGCCGCCGAATGGGGGTCGGCGCCCACAAGCGCTTGAGCACGCGCAGCGAGCGAATTTGAATCTGCGACGAATTGGAGAAGAGTTTGCGTTTGCCCGCCTGAATCAGGGAAAGGCGTCGGCGGGGTCAGCAGAAAGGACACCTGCTGAAAGCCGGAACTGTTGCCCTGATGGGCAAGCGCAGACAGCTGCGGGTCGCCTGCCACGATATCTTGAACATCCCTGACGACATCATTGATGAACTTGGGAACGAAAGCGTCTGTTCCGAACGCGCTGATCTCACTCTTGAGGAAGTTCATTTGATCGACGATGTTCTGCGCGTGAACAACACTTACAGCTGGGTTTCCAGCGCCGTCGACGTTGTTAAGCGCTCCGCTGTTGATCAAGTTCTGCAGCTGAGTTTGGACTGTTGACACTTCATGTAGCAGCAGCCGTTCGTTTTGATTGGTGATGCCGCCCTGCAACTCATTCGCTATCGTGTTATAAAGCGTGCCGATTTCTGCGAATGTCATCTGTTGTTGCATCTCACTATCTCCTTATGGTGTTGATCGTTTCCCCGCGCTGGTTTCGTTGGTAGCGCGCAACATCAGGCATCTTCGAATACGCCGCTTGGCGTTTCTCAAGGCCGATTCTCACAGTTCTTCTAGCAGCACGCCGAAGTGAACGCTTAAGAGTCGCGCTCAACGACACGTCGATCGCAGCATCGAAGACTGTATGGAGGGAACGTTGTCCAGAGATTAGAGCAGAATTATCGCTGTGCCGGCTCTCCTGATTAGTTGTACTCTTGTTTCCTCGCGTTGTCGTTTTGCAATCTCAATGAGACGACACCGAGAGGCGCTCCGTGCAGGCGCGTGATCTTATAGGGGCCAATTAAAGGCGAGCCTCGTCGTGGTGATCCAGAATCGCCGTAATTTCCGTCTGCGGTGGCGTTCAATCGTCGACATGAAATCTCCGCGTGTAAATTCGCCAATTGGCTGTGACCACATACGTCGCAGTATTGCCCAACTTGTAGGTACATTTGGAGCATGGACTTATTTCTATTCGACGTTTTACCGAATGTAATGGCAATGTTTGTGCAGCGCCTTTGCTGAGTGAATTTTGAACCGTCAATCCAAAGATGTTGAACCGCTGGTAGAGTTGAGGGGCAGGAATGACTTTTGGATTCGATCTGAGTTCAGATGACCCTGTCACCGTCGGGTTGCGCACCAGCGCGCGACAATTGATCGGCGTGGCAGCGTTCAGCGGCGTCGTCAATCTCCTCACGCTGTCGGGCTCGCTGTACATGCTACAGGTCTACGACCGCGTCATTCCGAGCCGCAGCATTGCCACGCTTGTGGGACTCTCCCTCATAGTGCTGTTGGCTTACGTGCTGCAAGGCTATTTCGATGCTCTTCGTACCCGCATGCTGGCACGGGTCGGAACCCTGTTCGATGCCGGATTGCAAGAGCCCATATATCTTGCGCTCGCGACGCTTCCCCTCAAGGGAGTCCGGCCCCTCGTCGCGCAGCAGCCGCTGCGCGACCTCGATCAGGTCCGTACTTTCCTTTCCGGTATCGGTCCGACGGCATTTCTCGACATGCCCTGGATACCGATCTTTCTTGTCGCGCTGTATATCTTTCACCCCGCCATTGGGTTTGCGGCCACACTCGGCGCCGCATCGATCATCGCCGTAACCCTTGCAACGGAACGTCATGCGCGCGGGCCCACGCGGGCCACAATGGAAACGAGCGCACATCGCCAGGTCCTCGCCGATGCGACCCGGCAAAACGCCGAAGTCATTCGTGCGCTGGGAATGACGGGCCGTTTTACCGAACGCTGGTTGCACAGCAACGATCGCTTTCTCGAGATCAGCATCCGGGCAATGGATACCCATGCCAACCTCGGATCCGGCGCGAAAGTTCTGCGATATATTCTGCAATCCGCCATGCTCGGGATCGGAGCCTATCTGGTCGTCATCGAGCAGGCTTCCGGCGGAATCATGATCGCTTCCTCTATCATGATGGGCCGGGCCCTGGCCCCGATCGAGGTGGCGTTGAGCACTTGGAGGCAACTGGTCGCCGCGCGTCAAAGCGTCCTCAGGTTGCGTGAAATCATCAGGGCTACGGCGCAGCCGCGCGCGCCGGCAGTGAAGCTTCCGCCCCCCCGTCGAATGCTTACAGTGCACGACCTCACCGTATTCGCCCCGGGCAACGATCGCTCAATCATTTCAAATGTTTCGTTCAAGCTAGAGGCTGGAATGGGCTTGGCATTGGTGGGACCAAGCGCGTCCGGCAAGTCGTCGCTCGCTCGCGCCCTGGTCGGGATTTGGCCCGCGGCGCACGGCGAGGTCCGTCTCGACGGCGGCGCACTTGACCAATGGGATTGCAATGATCTTGGCCAGCACCTGGGGTATCTACCACAGGATGTTGCGCTGTTCGACGGAACCGTGGCGGACAATATTGCCCGCTTTGACTCTTCCGCATCCTCTCGATCCGTCATTGAGGCCGCCCATATCGCAGGTGCTCATGAGATGATTCTGCGCCTCCCAAACGGATACGAGACGCAGATCGGTGAGGGCGGCGCCTCGCTGTCTTCCGGCCAGAGGCAGAGGATCGGGCTCGCACGCGCTGTGTTCGGTGACCCTTTCCTGGTCGTATTGGACGAGCCTGACGCCAATCTCGATGTTGATGGCGAGAAGGCGTTGAGCCGCACCATCCTTACACTGCGGGCAGCCGGGAAAATTCCGATTGTCATATCTCACCGGGCAAATATCCTGGCGGCGTTGAATATGGCACTGGTCATCTTCGCCGGGAGAATGATCGCTTTCGGAACCCGAGACCACGTCTTTGAACAAGTGGTGCGGCGGGCTGGCGGTCAGGTGCCGGCCGCGCACGTCCACGACGACGCCGCAGCGTCGGCCAGGAAAGACGATCGGCTGCCACATGGGGCGCAGCATCATCATGCAGCGGTATAGCGTTCGACAAAGCGACCCGGCGCGGCTGACTAGCCGCGGTCATTACGCGTTTCGACAGCTGACCTCGGATAGCACCACCATTTCAACGGGCGACGAGCCTGCGGAAGGACGTGCAACTCAGTCGAACATTGTGACCCGAAATTCGAGTAGATGTTACGACAGTATTGCGGTGGTCATTGGCGAAGGATCCTATTCCCGCGCCCAACTATCCCACACTCCGGCTTCTCGTTTGAGAGCAAGAGAGCTGGTTACTTGGGCGGCCACTGGCTCTGTCGCGGTGTTGAAAAGCGCTTACGACTCCGCCTTCAATTGTAGCGACTACAATTTGGTCAAGGAATCCTATCGCGACGGACTGAAGGCATACCTCACCCGCTCTTTCGAAAATCAGCGCAGGGCAGGTAGCCGTATGCTCGCCATCGCGCTCGTCGTCGGCGGCAGCTGGGTGGCCTTTGCACCACTCTCTGGCGCCGTGGTAGTTCCCGGTACGGTCGTCTCCGAAACAAGTGTCAAAAAAATTCAGCATCCAACCGGTGGGATTATCTCCGCCATTTTTGTGGGCGACGGAATGCATGTACGGGAGGG
>Ga0126369_10003310_pt1 | contig 11637 bp, 8 predicted proteins | sample PanSoiMetaPlot_1_FD_109646 | JGI IMG/M metagenome (GOLD analysis project Ga0126369, IMG submission 109646) | Tropical forest soil microbial communities from Panama - MetaG Plot_1 | ecosystem: Environmental > Terrestrial > Soil > Tropical forest > Bulk soil | place: Panama | collected 2016-02-17 | reverse complement strand
TTCGAGGGCTTCGATGCATATTGCCGGCTTGTCGGAACGAATGAGCTGAGCGGCCCCGAGTAGCGTCTTCAACTCTGCGCCCTCAACATCAAGCTTTATGAATTGGACTGCCTTGATATGTCTTTGTTCAAACAACTCGCCAAGTGAATAGCACCTCACTCTTTCGACGTTCTCCCCTCGCGGGGCGTCGGATATTGACGCGGCAACCGGTCCTCCGTCGAGATTCAGGAAAACCTCACCCGGACTGTCGGACAAAGCCCCCGCGAAGATCTTGACGTGGTTAAAGCCATTCACTCGGAGATTTTGGGCGAGGCACGCCAAAGCGTATCCCTGGGGCTCGAAGGCATAGACCATGCCCTTAGGCCCGACCGCTGATGCGAACGCGCAAGTGAAGATGCCCTGATTCGCACCCCCGTCGATAACCGCATCGCCCTTCGACATCAGGCGATGGCCAAACTCCAGGAGCGGCTCGTAGTATTGCCGCTGAACGAAGATACCAGCGGATCCATATCCGCGCTTCATGGACTGGAGTTGCATCAGAAAGGTCTGCGGCCCGAACGGTACGCGAAAGCATGCCGTTCGCGCGAGTCTCCCGCGCGCCACCCATTGAACACCGCGCAGCACGGTCTGAACTGGTTCTTTGGCAAAGCTCCGCGTCGCGAGCAACTGCTCGTACAACGCTTTGGTCTGAACCATGTTACTCATCACGATTGAGGCACCTGAGGCGTGGCCAACCGCAACCACTAAACATTTCGCTAAATTGCCCTTATTAGGTATGTTATCACCGTTACCGAGCCTGCAAAACGCTTGGTCCCGGTAAGCGTAATGCGGTGCAAGGCGTAAGCACTGCCCACGCATTTGGCAGGTCGAGAATTCATATTTACTTCCAAATACTTATGGACGTGCCGGTCGGCGCAGATAGACCCAGGTAATGCACAGCATTAGGGTTGGTACGGAGAATTGAAAAAACAGGTCGACCTCAATGGGGGTCCGCAGCAGGAGAAACATGAAGCCTGCGACGGCAAACAATTGTTCCGGGCGCGGCCGGGGTCCTACAGCCGTCGCCAAGACCCGCATGACCATGGCCGCGAGCGTTGCGACCAAAATGATGAGTCCTGTGACGCCGAGATCCACGGCTACCTGGAGGTAGGTGTTGTGAAAATGAAATCCATACTTGTTCGAGATCCCCGCAAATAACCAAAGCTCCTCAGCACCGGGATTTCCTGGCTGCCAATAGGCCTGATAGCCCACGCCGAGAAGCGGGTTCTCATCGATGGAGATGAACGCATGATCCCACAAAAAGGTGCGGCCGGTCAGGGTGACGTCTTTGCCAAAATAGCTAAGAATATTTTGAATCTCGTCGATATTGAGCGTGCTGACCACCATGAACAGGGTCAAGAATAGAGCCGCGACGCAAATCAGGGCAGCACGGAACTGTGGCATCAGGCGATAGCCAACGTGCAGCCCGAAAATGATCGCTGCTACGACCAAGCAGACAAAAATTGCGCCCGTTGATTTTGCATACTTGAGCAACACCGGGGCCAGAAACACCGCCACGAGCCCGAGCATCCGAAAGGACTTTGGCTGGTTGCGATCAAAACCGACAGCGATTGCAACGAGGAAAAGAATGGAAACGCACAGCCCAAAGTAATTCTTGCTTCCAAAGAGTCCTACCAAGGCGTACTCGCCGGTAAGACCGATCGGTGCGGTCCTGCCGCTGATCACACTCAGGACAGCGACCAAGGCCAGAGCGCACAGCAGGGCCGAGAGTAATAGCCGCGGCTTGATGCACGTGGCCGCCACGATCCCGACAATGGTGGTGGCGACAAACTGCGTTCCTGCTCGCGCAGACCAAGCCGGATAGTTCGACCATGTCGCCGAGGTCAATGCCAGCAACGGCAGTGCCAACAACGGGAAATTCGACAGGATATTATGAAGAGCAAAGCTTGGTTGCCTGAGTATGATCCACAGCCAGGGTAACAAGAATAGAATAATCATCACCATTGGCAAGCCGGGCAAACCAACGGCTATGGACCATTGATTGAGCAACAGCATCGTGAATGAAAGGAAAGTCAAGACCCAGCCAGTCATGTCGGCAGTGGCACGCTTGGCCCGAACCAATCCTGCAGGCAACACAGACTGGCGTTGGAGACTCAACATCACCTCCCGGTTTTCTGCTTAGATCCGATGCCGACTCGATCCGGCAAGGCAATGCAACTGATGCCGCGCTGACGCCGCGCCGGCACCCGTAGCGCTGCGGGCTTGACGACGGGCCACACCCGGCGTCGCCATTAGGCGAGTGTCCCATCCCCGAAGTTTGCATCAATCTGCGACACCCGATGACACGAACTTCGGAAGCGAAAGGGTCTCGGCAACAATACGACACCACCGGGCGCGCGCCAAGCGTGTCTCGCCTGTGCGGGCCAATTAATCGAACGGCATTCGGAACCATCGAGCGAACTGAAACAAGTATCGCGCTGACCAAGTTTCACACACCGCAGCTGTTCAGCGGCCTACCCGACTGCGATCGCCGAGTTCCTGATCACGTGGGTGAAGATCAACGTGACCATAGTAGTAGGCCCTTTCACAGCTTTGCTGTGAATCGGACTTCAGACGAATGGCATAGATCTCCCACACGAGGCCTTGCGGTCGCTCGTAAGGAAGGACGTAGAGCTTTTGCGCCAATCCGGCCCAATCGTTAGGGTTGGGCTGCCAACCATGAACAACGTAGCCGTCTCGCGTATGCAATTGGTCGAGGTCCAGTTTGTATAGCCGTTCCGGCTCCAGGAAGTATCGGTAGGGAAAGGCGTACAAGAGCGCGGACCAGGCCGCTCGTTGAGTCGCGAATACCAGTGTGCAACCGTCCGTCAGTCGCTGCCTTATCGATCCATAGTATTCGTTGACGCTGAGAAAAGAATAGGGCCGGGCATACCCGACGCGGCGAATGTTGACCACCGCGTGATCGATCCCAATGCGCGAAATCGTTCCTGCAACGATGATCGCGACGAGTAGCAATGGGATCTCCAGCTCTCCGACCCAGGCGCGCGCCGGCGAGACCAGACGGTGCCAAGCTTTACGCGCCCGATCTAGATGAGCAACGGTTGCGCCCGAGCGTGCAGTGACCGTGTCCGGCAAGCGGGAGAGGAGCAGCAGCGTCGGGATAAGGAGTACCCACAAGTAACGGTCGTTGAGAGGCTGTCCCAACATGAAGGGGTGCAACGAAACGACGAAGAATGTCGTGCAAAGGGCGAATGATAGCCCAATCGATATGACTGAAAGCAGAAAGTCGGCCTCAGGTTCCTTGTCACCGCGCTGACCCCAGCGCGGATGATGGGCCAACATCGAACCAAGGTACCACGCGGATTGCCCGAAAAACACAAAATAGAGAATCTGCGAGAAGTATCCCAAGCGATCCAGGTTTGTGTAGGCGTTGAACCACCATCGTCGAAGGATGTCGATTGGAACGTAGTGGGAGAAGTTTCGCTGCATATCGATGGCGAACTCTCCGTGCAAGATGGCTTGTGCTCGGCCGAATAAAACACCTTGTCCTCGAAGCACAAAATCGATGATGCTCGTTTCCAGCGCTACGCAACCCCAAAAAACAGCGATCATGATCAGAAGGTTCGTGTATCTTTTCTTCAAGAGCTCATATAGGGCCAATCCAGGCATGAAAAATGCATTCGTCTCCTTCGCTCCATACATAAGAAAGAAGAGAAAAATGCTCCAGCTGTATGTCCAGCGGGATCCTGAGAGATAGGATGCTCGCAACACAATGAGCGCGAAAACAAGATAGAACAGCCCGAAGAGCTCTGGCATCAAATTGGATGAAACAAAATAGACGATTGGATTCAAAAACCAGACAGCGAGTATAGCCGCCGCCGTGAGGGGAGATGTCATGTCGCGCACGAGTCGGAAAAGCCCGGCCGTCGTAAGCGAGAAAATCAAATAGTTGAATGCGAGGTAAGTGCGAGGGCTGTCGCCGAAAAGAAAAACAAAGGGCATCGCAAGGAAATTGATGCCCCATCGCAGATTGTGTTGGCTTGCGGGGAAGTTCGGAATATCAAACGCCGTCCATGCCTTGATCGCGAGCCACTTTTCCTCGATGTCGCCGTTCTCCCAGATCGGTGCCGATGCAATTGCAATCGAGACAAACGACAAAACAAGAACAAAGCCGACATCGCGCTCACTCTTGGCGAAGGACCGAAGCGAAGTTATGAGATATCCGGTCGCGTTCATCGGCGGTCACCTGTATGCTGCGGGGTTCCGCACGCGATCGGCGAGTTTGGCGCCTATGCGGGTTGCGATAGCCATAACAGTCAAAGTGCAATGCTTAGGCGGAAGAGCGGGAAGCAATGAGGCATCGGCAACGAACAGTCCTGGACATCCATTTAGCTCGCCGATGTCCGAGCAACCGAGTGGGCCTGCCGCTCCCATCGGCAAGGTGCCGGCATAGTGTGCGTCTGACCCCGCTGGGGAGATTCTCAATGTTCCCGGCAAATAAATTGCACCGCAGCGTCTGAGGTTTGCAGAGAGAACATCGCCGGCCTCCTTCAATGTCCTCTTGGCTTCGGGTGATGGCTCGGCATCAATCGATAGTTTGGCACCGGTCTCGCCCGCGGCAATGCGCATGGTGCTTCGACTATAGTGACCAGGCAAATAGCAAGTCGCAAGCACAAGCGACGGAGCGAGCGCTCGCGCGAGTCTCAAGGAAAGCGGTCGACTGAACGGCATACGTTGGGCAAAAAGCGCCAACGGCAGGGCATCGGCCGAATATAGGACGCCAGCCGCATACTGATCCTTTCGGAGGTCACATAGATGAGACAATTGCCCCAAACTGAAACTGCGTTCCGGCAGTGACGCCATGAACAATTCTGGAACGACAAACGCAAGTGCGGCTACCGGGTTAGTGAGAAGGCGTATTGGCTCATTGTACCGCTCCAGGGCACCGAGGACGAGCGAGGTTGTTGCGATCGTTCCGGCCGCCAGAACGATCGTCGGCGCTGTGAGTGATTCAAGTCCAAGCGCAGTCTTTATTTGAAGACCATAAATCGAATCGCCGAAAAAGATGCGCTTCACTATGGCGCCTGATCGGTAGCTAAAGTTGGGAAATGTCTTCAGCGTGGGCAGTTCGAATTCACTGCTATACACACTGTCGCGGTGGCAGCCCCACAGACAGAGGCCGCATTGAGCGCATTCCTGTCGACCATTTTTCCGCTGCCGCAAAATGGCATTTTCGGTGACGTCCAGGTGGAAACCCTTGAAACCACGCAACAGTCGGTAGCGTTTGGCGATCTTGGCAATGGGCGGTGACGGAAACAAAGAGTCGTTCGAGGTGCTATCGTCTAGCCGGCCTTCGCTGCTTACTCCGATTCGCTGGGTGACCTTGGCATAGTAGGGGGTCAGTTCCGAGTGCCCGAAGGGAAATCCGGACAGATCACGATCGTCGTATGGCGTCGTAACGGCGCCCCAGATCCTTGATAGTCCTCCGGCTTCGAGGCTGCCAGCAGCAAGAAAATCTCTTGCGACAAGCGCGTTTTCTGCCGCGAAGCGAGACACCATGGCGCGCGCGAGAGGAGTGGTCATTTTTGGAGAGTGGTCGCCGCCGATTCTTACGCCACTGAGATCCTCGCCAAATTGAAATTTCCAGCGGGCTGGGTCGCGGCGAAAGGTCGTTATGGAGCCGATCGGCGGCGCCGGCAAAGCATCGTCACGCGCCGCATCCAGCATCAAGACTCGTACGCCGGCCTCGACCAACGGCCAGGCGGCACTGGTACCCGCGGGCCCGCTGCCGACGATAATGACCTGCGGATGTGGAAAGTCGGGCGCCGTCATTTTCGCATCAGTTGGGCGATCAGTCGAAAGGGCATCGCGGCGACATCCAGGGCAAATTGTTGGGCAAGCAGCGCCATGCGTGTGGCAGGGTGGCGGCCTGCGGAAAGGGCTTGCTCTCCCTCGGGGCTGGCTTCGGCCAACAGGGTCGCGCGGCTCAGTCGTTGCGACAGTGGGCTGGTGGCATCGAGAGGCTCGATGAGGCGAAGGAGCGAGGGACAAAGGCGGAAAAGAAACGACAGTGGAAGCGGTCCTTCTCCCTCCACTCTTGTGGTTCGCGCGTAGTTTCTCATTGAACGCGTACCGGGATTTGAGCGAAGAACGTAAGACAGCAACACGTAGGCTTCGCGCAAGATCGTCTTGCTGCTCTGCGGGGATGCTCTTAGTCCTCGTTCGAGCGGGGCGATGGTGAGTTGCAGCTTGGCGAGGTGATCGGCGCAGGACATCGGCAATGTGCCGGCAAGGCCGAGTATGCGCTCGCGATCAATTTCTGGAAAAAACGGTATCCGGGACGCGATGTCGCTTCCAACCAATGCAAGGCGCAGCGGGACCGGCAGTATGAGCAGTCTACGCCCGAAATATTCTCTCGCAAGCGTTGTCAAAAAATCTCCGAATGGCATGCCCTGTGGCGCGGCAAGGCCAACCCAGCCACGCAGCTCGCTATCGGCTATGCGCAGGAGCCCGGCGGCGACCTCCTCCCGTTTGATCGGTTGAACCATACGCCATGGATCAATCATTGGGAGTATCGGGGCGATCTCTGTTAATCGGCATAGCAATCCGAACATAGCCCGTCGCGGTGCGCCGTAGACTAGGCCGACGCGGGCGGAGACCTCATTGGGACGATCGAATTCTTGTTCAATGGCCCATTTCGTGCGCCCATAGATATTGGCGGCGTCCTTTCGAGCGGACTGAGAAGAGACGAATACAATGCGTCCCAATTCCATCTGACGGCCGGACGCGAGTAAAAGTTTGGCCGCATCCATGTTTAATCCAGCTTCGTGTTCTGGTCGTGATTTTGAATTGCGCCAATCGTGCGCCAAGTGAATCATCGCCTGGGCTGCACTTGGGATAGCCATGTCTAAGCTTTCGCGCGGGATCGGTTGCCCGAGTTCCCATGCAACGTGGCGCAATAAGGGGTGGGCGCGGCGTAGTGGCGACCGGCAAAGAAGGGTAACCTTGATCTGGGCGCGGAGGGCTTCGTCAGCGACGCTTTCGCCGATGTAGCCGGTACCACCGGTAAGGATAACGTGCTTTATTCTTGTCGTCATTGGATCCGTTAGCCTGGTCGAACTGGCCTCGGTTGCTTTCGGCCGCATGTCCTAGGCCAATTGCTGAATTATTTGGAGCACGAACGGGTTGACGGTGTGCCGGCAGCGTGGGGTACCGCTGGCGGTTGCGGCGTTACGCGCCCTCTCCGGCTGGTCTGGCGCAACGGCCGTCCCTGAACTAGCATTCGCGAATCGATTGTTAGGTCGTTGGGCAGCGTGTCAATGGCATTGACAGAGATTGTTAGCAACAAGGCAACGCTAGATCTGGCGGCGGGGGGCTCGGGCTCGCTCGAACTCTCAATCTTGATGCCTTGCCTTAACGAGGCGGAGACCATCGAGACCTGTATACGCAAAGCCAAGGATTTTCTCGTTCGCTGCGCGGTGTCCGGCGAAGTGTTGGTAGCGGACAATGGCAGCACTGACGGATCCGTTGGTCTGGCGGAGGGGCTTGGAGCGCGCGTCGTTCACGTCGCCGAACGAGGCTACGGCGCGGCCTTGTCCGCGGGAATTTCCGCAGCTTGCGGGACGTATGTCATCATGGCGGATGCGGACGACAGCTACGACTTTGCCAACCTGTCGTCGTTCCTGGAAAAACTGCGCACGGGCTACGACCTGGTGATGGGCAATCGTTTCCGCGGCGGCATCGAGCCGCACGCGATGCCGTTGCTGCACCGCTATCTCGGAAATCCGGTGCTGAGCTTTCTCGGTCGGCTGTTCTTCCAAATTCCTGTCGGCGATTTTCACTGTGGAATAAGAGGGTTCCGTCGGCGCGCAATCCTCGATCTCGGTTTGAGGACGACCGGGATGGAATTCGCGTCCGAAATGATCGTGCGTTCCGGCCTGGCGCGCCTCAGCATAGCGGAGGTGCCGACGACGCTGAAGCCCGACGGCCGCAGTCGAGCGCCGCATCTGAAGACATGGCGCGACGGCTGGCGTCACTTGAAGTTCCTGCTCATGCTGAGCCCGAAATGGTTGTTTCTGTTTCCAGGGGTGCTGCTGAGCGGGTTTGGGTTGCTGCTTTGTGCTGCCCTGATGGGCGGTCCGGTGTGGATCAGCAGTGGCATTGTGCTGGACCTCAAGAGCTTTTTGGCCGGGTGCTTGTTCGCGATCATGGGTATACAGCTTCTGACGTTCGGGGCCTTGGCGCGCTATTACGCAACGGTGAAGGGTATTCTGCCCCCGGGCCCTCGTTCGAACCGTTTAGTCACGTGGTGCAAGACCGACAACGTTGTTCTTGTCGCGCTCGCCATCGTGGTAATCGGTGGCAGCTTATTCGGCGTTGCGTTTTATCAGTGGGCCCGCGTCGATTTTGGGACGCTGACCAATCCGCTTGTTCCGCGTTTGGTGGTTGCGGGGCTTAGCGCAGTTGCTGTCGGAATCCAAATGGGGTTTGCCGGATTTCTTTTCAGTATTTTCGATATCGAGATCTCTAGACGGCCGCCTCAATGAAGGGGCTATTTCGCGGTAGATAACTGCAGCTGAACCTCAGGAATGCCGAGGAGAAAGCGGAAGCCGAGGAATACGTCATCATCTCGGTGTTCGAAAAGCCACGACATCTTTGCCCTGACGGTTTCGGCTGCGATGTAAGGGACGGAGGCGGGCATCGTCGGTACCAGCGTCAGGGCGGCCTGCCAGCCGTGAGTTTTCTTCCGATCCAACAGCCTCCTATAGTCGTATTTACGCACCGTCGCTTTCCGATGTGAAGCGAGTGCCGTGCGCTCCCTGCTACTGAGCCTCGATTCGTTCTTGAGATACTCGTCGTCGAGCGCCGCAAGCAATGCGAGATCCCTTGCGGAATGACGTGCGCTGATCGAGCTGCTTCGTTCAATGGCGACGTACCCACACGTGCTGGCGATCCCAAAGCGGGCACCGGCAAGGAGCGATCGTGTGTAGAGAGCGAAATCCTCTCCGAGTCTGAGGCGCTCATCGTATTTGAGTCCATGCTGGTGCAGGAAGCTTCGGCGGATGATCGGTTTCAAGAATCCCAGTTCGCCCCTTGGCCGATCCGGGCGGGAAATGTTGCCCCGGACAAATGATTCCACGTCGAGCGCCTTACTGAGGCGAGGGGGGCCCGCAGTTACAATGGAGAACTCTCTGTGCTGCAGGTGTTCGGGTGCGATCAAAATGTCGTCTGCAATCATGTCCCACGATAGGTCGCCTACGCGCATAAGGCTCGAAATCCGATCGGGCAAAAAATAGTCGTCGGCGTCGAGAGTACAGACGTAGGCGGATTGCGAACGCTCGAGCGCGGCATTGCGGGCTGCGGCCGGACCTCTGTTCTCGGCGAACGTGACAATGGCGAGCCTGCCGCTTCCATCGTCCCGCGAGAGTGCCCGGGTACTAGTCTGGTCCTGCGAGGCGTCGTCGACGACGACCACCTCGCGCACGTGCTCCTGTTGGAGCGCAGAGCTTACCGCGCGCTCAATCGTGTCCTGCGCGTTGTAGGCAGCAACAATGACACACACGCTCCTGTCGCTAAGGTTCATTTGCCGCTCGGCCCAATCATGATACTCGGCCAATGTTTAGCACGACACCAGCCGCCGGCGAATCCTCGATGCTTCGGAAGGTCAACGACAGGCAGAACCTGTTAACCTGAATGAATATTCGGCGCGCTGGGCCCCATGGGATATGTCCGCGGGGCCAGCTTACCAATCAAGCCAGTCGGTCGTGGGCTAACCACAGGCAAAAAATGCCGAGTGCGGGGCTGGACAGGCCGCCGGGGTTGCGCAACATACGGCGATTAGGTGGCCCGAGGGAAAAGCTAGATGCCAGTTGCGGATTCAGTGGTACTTGGCCGCAACGTCAAGATTCATCATGCGGCCCAGGTGAACCTCTATGGATGCGCCGTCGGCGACGATACGAGAATCGGCTCGTTTGTGGAGATCCAGAAGAACGCTTCGGTCGGTGCGCGGTGCAAAATTTCTTCCCACACCTTCATTTGTGAAGGTGTTGTCATAGAAGATGAAGTATTCATCGGCCATGGGGTGATGTTCACCAACGATCGCTATCCCCGCGCCACCAACCCGGACGGTTTGCCCCAGAGCGAGGCCGACTGGACTGTGGAGCCGACCCGTGTGAAACGTACAGCCTCCATTGGCTCCAACGCGACGATCATCTCAGGCGTGACGATCGGCGTGGGGGCGCTGGTCGGGGCCGGCGCGGTCGTCACCGCCGATGTTCCGGACTACGCGATCGTTCTGGGCGTGCCGGCTCGCGTTGCAGGCGACGTACGGAAGAAGCAAAAGTGATTGCAGATCTGGCATGCCGAGCAAGCCAACTCAGCGGGCGCTCCGAGGTTCCAATCGAATGATCAATATCGGCGTTATCGGTCATGGGTATTGGGGTCCGAATTTAACACGCAATTTCGCGGAGCTTACGCGTGGGAAGCTTGCTGCGGTATCGGATCTTGATTCGCGCCGGCTTGACGTCGTCGCGCGCCGATTTCCCGCTGTGAAAACAACGACGGACTATCAGGACCTGGTGCGTGATCCGAACATCGACGCCATCGCAATCGCGACGCCGGTCAGTAGCCATTTTGAGCTGGCAATGGCGGTGCTGAAAGCTGGCAAGCACTTATGGCTGACCAAGCCGATGACGGAGACCTCACTGCAGGCTCAAAAGCTGGTGGATGAGGCGGACAAGCGCAAACGTGTGTTTCTGATCGATCATACGTTTGTCTACACCGGATCGATTCGAAAGATGGGCGAAATCGTCTCGAGTGGAGATTTAGGGCAAGTCTTCTATTATGACTCCACCCGCGTGAACCTCGGCCTCTTCCAGCGTGACGTCAGCGTGCTTTCCGATCTCGCCGCGCATGATTTCTCAATCCTGGATTTCCTGCTCAAGGAGCAACCGGTCGCCGTCTCAGCCAGTGGGATCAATCACTTTCCGGGCACACCCGAAAATCTCGCTTTTATTACCTTGTTTTACGACTCTGGCACGATCGCGCACATCAACGTCAGTTGGCTCGCACCTGTGAAGGTGCGCCAGGTGCTGGTCGGTGGAAGCAAGAAAATGATCGTGTATGACGATCTTGAACCAAGCGAGAAGATCAAGATCTACGATAAAGGTATCACTTTTACCGACGATCCGCGTCAGATTCAGGAAATGCGCGTGGGGTACCGCACAGGTGACATGTGGGCTCCCAAGCTTGATGGCACCGAGGCGCTGACCGCGGAAGCCGAGCACTTCCTCGATTGCATCGAAGCGGGAAAGACCCCGCTGACCGACGGTCGATCGGGTCTGAGGGTCGTCGAGCTGATCGAGGCGGCCACGAGCTCGATGCGCGGCCGCGGGGAAACCGTACACTTGCGGCGCAAGGGGGTTTTAGCTTGATCCCCTTTCTCGATCTCAAGGCGCAATACGCCGGCATCAAGTCCGAGGTCGACGCCGCCATCCAAGGCGTCCTCAACTCTTGCCAATTCACGTTGGGCAGCGATGTCGCGGCCTTCGAGCAGGAGTTTGCCTCTTATTGTGGCAGCATGCACGGCGTCGGCGTGAACAACGGAACCAGCGCCCTGCATCTTGCACTGCTCGCCGC
>Ga0126369_10003309_pt1 | contig 11641 bp, 8 predicted proteins | sample PanSoiMetaPlot_1_FD_109646 | JGI IMG/M metagenome (GOLD analysis project Ga0126369, IMG submission 109646) | Tropical forest soil microbial communities from Panama - MetaG Plot_1 | ecosystem: Environmental > Terrestrial > Soil > Tropical forest > Bulk soil | place: Panama | collected 2016-02-17 | reverse complement strand
GCCTGAGCGGCTGACGTTGGCAACGTCAGGGGCGTGAAACGGCAGCGTTCCGTACGCATTCACGACGTGCGACCTTCGGCCGCGGCGCGCGGATGCTGCCTGCGCCGCGAGTTGCCTGCCGGTATGCCTAGCCCCTGATGAGCATCGCCGGGATGATTAGGATCGTTCCCAGGTCTCTCATCCGTAGACTTCGTCAGCACAGGCTGCGGGCGAGATATCCGAGTCAAAATCGCGGCCATTTCGGTAAACAGGCAATGCAGGCGACTATTGAGGGCGACCTCGACGTTTATACCTCGTTTGTGGAATGGCTTGGTCATTCATATCGAAATTTTACGGCCTGGCGGCCAGATTGTATAGCAACGAAAATCGGAGCAATCATTGAATCACTTCAATCCGCCGGGCCGATCTTTGTCGCCGCCTGATCACGCTCGTCAGGCGGGTCGTTCGCCCCGGACTATCGCCGCGAATGTGCTCGAGGCTGTGATCGCGTTGATCGCGCAACACTGAATCACAGCCGACATGGTGCTGAACAGCGCTTTGCGCCGCTGATGCGCCGAAAGAGTCCAACCTATGGAGTGGAACATGCCAGAAGATGGACCACTATCGGGAACCTCGTCGGGGTCTCCCAGGTTTCTTATTGGCAAGGACAGTCACGGACGCTGGGTCGTGCAAGATCAGCGCGGTCTGCGTGGAGGCTTGTTCATCAACCGAGCCGAGGCCATTCGCTTTGCAATGTTTGAAAACGGACGTCGACCTCAGGCCATCGTCATGGTCCCGGGCGTCATCGAACTCGACATGACCCGCCGCACTAAAACGGCTGAACAGCAAACACAATGTCGCGCCGCCTGACCAAAGGTACGATCGTGGTCAAGACGATCTTTCGGGGATCGTTCACGGCACTCATAACTCCATTCCGGAACGGCTCACTCGACGAGAGCGCCTTTCGGCAAATCGTCGATTGGCAAGTCGCCGAGGGCACCGACGGTTTGGTCCCTGCCGGGACGACCGGCGAAAGCCCGACCCTGAGCCCGGAGGAGCATCGCCTGATTGTCGAATGGTGCGTCGATCAGTCGGCCGGTCGGGTACCAGTGATCGCGGGGGCCGGCTCGAACTCGACTGCCGAGGCAATCGCGCTGTCGATCCAGGCCGAAAAGGCCGGCGCCGATGCGATTCTGGTCGTCACCCCTTATTACAGCAAGCCGACGCAGGAAGGGCTCTATCGGCACTTCAAGGCCATCAACGACGCAATCTCTTCGCCAATCATTGTCTATAATATCCCGGGGCGGTCGGTCGTTGATCTATCGGTCGACACGATGAAGCGTCTGTTCGAACTCGAAAACATTGCCGGCGTCAAGGACGCAACTGGCGATGTTGCACGGGTGTGCGTGCAACGTCTGGCGATGGGAACAGGCTTTAATCAACTGTCCGGCGACGATGCGACCGCGCTCGGCTTCATGACCAATGGCGGTCATGGTTGCATTTCCGTGACCGCGAATGTCGCGCCCCGATTGTGCGCCAAGTTTCAGCAGGCGTGTCTGAAGCACGATCATGTGATGGCCCTCACATTGCAGGACAGACTCGCGCCGTTGCATACAGCCCTCTTTCTGGAGACGAGCCCTGCACCCGTCAAATACGCCATGTCGATGCTCGGTAAGTGCGCCGAGACGCTGCGTTTGCCGCTAGTCCCGGTCACCGAGGCGACACGGCTCGCCGTGCGCCAAGCCATGAGGCACGCCGGCCTCTTGAACGAACGGGCCACGGCAGCCGTGGGTTGACCGTTCGACCACCAGGGGCGCGAGGGGCATCGCTGGACCACGCAGTCGCCACTCCTGTGAGCAAACCGCGCGGCAAGTCTCGAGCTTCGCTTGCGCGGTCGGCCATTAAAACGGGTCGATCTGATCGGCGAAGCCCGGACTGAACCCGCCCGAAGGCGATTCCCATAACAATTTGATTTTTTGGAAAAAATTCATTGGATTAGGGCGCCAACATGCCATGCTAAAAGCAAGGCAGTGGCGTCGAATCGTCCGTGTGGACGGACGCTCGCGGCTTTGAGGGGTCTGCCGTAGACATTGGTTTCCGAGCCATCTTGGTGGCAGTCGTGCGACCCCGGGATGCCGTACCGCGAAGGCGTGACTTGCGAGGAACTTATGGGTCGTAAATCTGGAAGCGCTGATCTGCCGTTGCACGGCGGGTACGTACCAAAATGGCTGGCGGGTCGTATGGCTCGCTTGGGTGCGGTCATTAGCCAAGCGATTGTTTACCACTATGGTCGCGACGAATTCTTGCGTCGGCTCGCGCATCCCTTCTGGTTCCAGTCTTTTGGAGCCGTTATGGGCATGGATTGGCACTCCTCCGGCATCACTACGAGCGTGATCGGCGCGTTGAAGCGTGGCTTGGCGCCACTAGAGAAAGAACTCGGGATTCATGTGTGCGGTGGACGAGGCAAGCATTCACGCCAAACGCCGCATGAGTTGATTTCGATCGGAGACCGGGTCGGTTTCGACGGCTCGGCTCTGGCGAACGCCAGCCGCCTGGTGGCAAAGGTCGATAGCGCCGCCGTTCAGGATGGCTTCCAACTCTATCTGCATGGCTTCGTTGTGGGTGATGACGGCCACTGGGCGGTCATTCAACAAGGAATGAACGATGAACGCAAGCAGGCCCGTCGGTATCATTGGCTGTCTGAAGGGCTGCACAGTTTTGTCGATGAGCCGCACACGGCCATTGAGGGGCAAAGTCAAGGCACGATCGTCAACCTGACTGACCGCAGAGCGCAAATGTCTCGCCACGCGCAGTTAGAACTTCTGTCGTGTTTGGGCCCAGACGGAATTGCGCGTGAGCTCTCATTGCTCGAGCAGGGCGCGCGCCAACGTGAGCGGGTAAACTCATCAGAACCGCTCCTGCCGCACCTGGTTATGCCCGAGCACCACGACGTTCGCTCAAGCGATGTCCTGGTGCGGCGGCTCCAAGGGAGTTTGGCAGCGGCCGCCGAGCGCGGTCCCTCCGATTTCTCCCAGTTGCTGCTCGTGCCCGGTGTGGGAGCACGAACGGTCCGCGCGTTAGCCATGGTGGCAGAGGTCGTCCATGGAACGCCTTACCGCTTCGCTGACCCTGCGCGGTTTTCATTCGCGCATGGAGGAAAGGACCGGCATCCTTTCCCAGTCCCGCTCCGGGTTTACGACCGGACCATTCAGGTGCTTAAGACCGCGATCCAGAATGCGAAGCTTGGCCGTGAGGAAGAGTTGGCGGCGCTGAAACGGCTCGATGACCAGGCGCGGCAACTCGAGCGTCAAGCCAAGGAGGTCTCGCTCAACGACTTGATAAGAGAGGAGCGAGCTCTTTCATCCTCGTACGGAGGCCGCAGCGTCTTCGGACGGGAAGAGCCGCCAGCGACGCAACCTCGGGCGAATTCCATCGCGATCGCGGAACCTGGGGGGCATCGCTGCCACGACGCAGCGACACAAACCAAACGGGCCCAACCGTAACGAGATGCTCGGCCACACCGCCCGGGGTGGAGTCGGCGGAACCGGAGCTGAAGCCGGCGAGGGTGTTGCCAAGACGATCACCATCGCGCGAGCGTTCTCAGACCACGGGCGACGCGCCGCCATCGACATTGATTGCAGTGCCGGTGATGAAGGAGGCTGCGTCGGAGGCGAGAAAGCAGGCGATGTTGGCGAACTCCTCCGCCGTTCCCATTCGGCCGACCGGGATGTTGGCGCTCATCTTGGCGATGAACTCCTCGAACGGGACATTCTGCCCCTGTGCGCGGTGCCGCCTGACCCATTGATCGCTGACGATCAGCCCGACGAGGAGCGCATTCACCAGCACGCCGTGGGGCGCATATTCGTTAGCGAGCACCTTTGTGAGCGCCATTCCGGCTGCGCGTGAGACCGCGGTGGGCGCACCGCCTCCGCGCGGCGCCTTGGCAAGGATATTGAGGACATTGATGACGCGGCCCCACTTGCGCGCCTTCATGCCCTCGAGCACCAGGCGCGACGTGCGGATCGCGGCGAAGAGTTTCAAATCGAGGTCGGCCTGCCACACCTCATCGGTGATCTCGGCGAACGGCATCGCCTTCGACTCGCCGGCATTGTTGACCAGGATGTCGACCTTGCCGAAGCGCTCCATGACGCCCGCATGGGCGCGCGCCACGTCGGCGGCCTTCGATACGTCACAGGGAAACACGGCGACATGCCCCTTCGCGCGGGCGCCGGCGATGGCCTTGGCTTCCTCAAGCACGTCGGGGCGCCGTGCCAGCAGCGCCACATCCGCCCCGCTCTCGGCAAACCGGGTCGCAATCGCAAGCCCGAGTCCCTTGCTGGCGCCAGTGATCATAGCGGTCCGCCCGGTCAGGTTGATTTCCATCACGCATCCTCGACAAGTTGGTCCTACATCAGCCTATGCGCGCCGACGCTGTACCGGCAAGGACTGCGCGCGGAAATCGCCATCCTGGGTTGGGGCACGGCTACGCGCCGGGGCAACGCGCTGTCTGGGCAGTGGCAAAGGCCAGCAAGGGCAAGCGCGGTGGCCGCGAGGTGCCGTTGTGCGGCGACCTACAGGATGTCGCTGGGCGAGTTGCAAGCCTTCATACCCAAACGTGGCCCAGAGGACCGAGTGATCTTCAGCGAGCGAGGCGTCGGAATAAGCAGGCAGGCTATCGCGATTTGGCTCGGCCGGCTCTATGCCGAGCTTGGCCTCTTAAGGCGCGTCCAGCCACAACGGCTGACCTTCATCACGTTCAGGCCGGTCATTCGAGCCTGAGCACCCTACAGCGGCCTATCGAAGGGTCGAGTAAGGCAGGCTCTTTGCTGTCATGGCAAAATCGATAGATGGATCATTGCGACGCGTCATCCGACATGGGCGGCGGCCAACACGCGATTACGCCCCGCAGCCTTGGCGGCATAAAGGTTGGCGTCGGCGGACTTAAGCGCATCGCGGGGATTGGCCGGGGGCGCCGTGCCGGATGCCCAAATGCCCGCGCTAATTGTTACGACCCCGCCGGCATTGCCACGATGCTCCAAACCCGCAGCCGCGACCGTTGCCCTAATGCGCTCCGCGATCTCGAAAGTGCCGAGTTCGTCGGTTCCCGGCAGCACGATGACAAATTCCTCGCCCCCATAGCGAGCGGCGAAATCCGCGGACCGCTGCAGCGAAGACTCGATCGCACGCGCTACCGCGCCCAAGCAATCGTCGCCGGCCTGGTGGCCGTAGATGTCATTGAAAACCTTAAACCTGTCGACGTCCAGCAGGATGAGGCCGAGCATCGAGTGCTCTCGCGCAGCGCGGCGCCATTCGCTATCGAAGACCTCGTCAAATGTGCGCCGATTGGGAAGTCCAGTCAGGCTGTCTTGCGACGCGAGCGCTCTAAGTTGACGGTTAGCCGTCGCCAGCTCGTCCTCGATCTGCTTGCGGCGAGAGATGTCGCGGATGGCCAGGATGAAACTCTCGCTGTCGGCCAGTTTTCGCCCCGTGGCCTCAACCCAAATATAAGATCCGCGCGCGTGGCGCCCGCGAAAGCGGAACTCGTCAATTCGGCAACTCGTTTGCAGGCGCGCCATGTCGTCCTCGAAGGTCTTCCGGTCGTCCGGATGGACGATCTCAACAAGCGACAGCGCCACGAGCTCTTCCGGTTCATATCCAAGCAGTTCGCGGCAGGCGGGTGAGACGAAGCCGCAGGTGAGATCACGGTCGAGACGCACGACGAGATCAGCGACGTTATCGGCAATCAGCCGGTAGCGCTCCTGACTTTCGCGAACCATCTCGGCCGCAAGTTTCTTCTCCGTGGTATCTCGTGCGGTGATGATGACCCGTACCACCCGGGCCTGTTCGTCGAAGATCGGCGCCAAAGTGACGTCCCACTTGCGTTGCCCGTTCCCGAACATAATCTCATCTTCGAGCTCGAAAACCTGGCCAGTGGCGACGCAACGTTCAAGATTGCCCTTGAGAGCAGCGGCCACGCGAGACGACAGCACCTCAAGCAAAGGGTTGTTGTTCATCTCGCCGACTGGGCAACCGATGGCTGTCGCCGCAGCAGGATTGTAGGTCTGGAGCATGAGGCAGCCGTCGGCCCTGATGGCAACGACAAGGATACAATCGAGCGTATGGTCAAAGACGCCACGCAGCAGCGCCTCGCTGGCGTGCACCGCATCATTGGCGGCTTTGCGCGCCGAGATGTCGCGCAGCGTGCCGATGATGCCAATGGGCGCGCCCGTCTGTGGATCGAGGAGCGCGCACTTATGTACCTCGATCCACACCCAATGACCGTCTCGGTGTCGAATCCTAGTGACCGTTGTTAGCGGCCCGCGCCGTGTGAGCAGATCTTGATAACTATGCATCACCTTTTCGGCGTCGTCGGAATGGGCCATATCAACCGGACATTTTCCCAACAGTTCCTCGGGTTCGTAACCCAGAATATCCCGCGACGCCGGGGAAACGTAGACGCGCTTGAAATCGAGATCGAGCTTGAAGATCATGTCAGTTACATTGTCGGCAAGTAAGCGCAACTCCGTTTCATTATCGAGCATGATCTTTTGGGCTGCTGCGATCGAGACCGCCATGTCGTTCAAGGTCGAGCCGAGCAGCCGAAACTCTGGCGCATGGCTGGCCTCGATCGCGAAGCGCGCCGAAAGATCGCCACCTCCGAGCTTTTCGGCTGTGTCAACGAGACGTCTGATTGGCCGCAATTGCGACCTGTCACCAAACATCCAGGCTGCCGCCAAGCCACCCGTCATCGCCAGAATGGCGATTGTTAACCCCACCAACAACCGCCGGTCGGCGCCGGCCAACACCTCGCTGCGCGACAGACCCACGGCAACGACCATGCCGCCGGGATCTGGCAACGGCGCGAAAGCGAAGATCTGTGGTATCCCATTGAGCCCGTCGGCGTCTAAGCTGCCACCCCCAGGAGAAGCTATCATAGCCTGAACCAGGGGATGATCGGCAATCGTTCGGCCGACCATTTGCCCGTCGTCAGGAGAATGTGCCAGCACCGTGGCGGTCCGCGGGTCAATCACCAACACGGCTCGATGATCCGGACCGGACAGCTCGTCGGCCACCCGCTGGAACGATTCAAGATTGAGACTTGTGAAGACCATTCCCTGCGGCATGCCGTCGGCCGCGTTCGGCAGTGGCGAGGCCATGAGTATCGTCGGCTTGCGGGACACCCGGCCAACTTGAAATTTTCCGACGATGAATAGTGGCGCATCACGTGCGATGGCTTGGTGGAACAGCTCGACGTCACCGAAGGTTTGGCGCTCGCTGATCCGATTGTGGCACCGGATGGTCCCATCGCGGTCGACGATACCGATCGTGTAGAATTGCGGATGATCGACAGCAATCTGTCTCACGGTTGTTCGGCAAATCTCGCGGTCGTCGGCGATGACTTCGGACATGTGGCGGATGGTAACCAGGAGCTCCCGAGCTTGCCGGAGCATCTGTGCCTGCCGCTCCGCGCCGAGACGGACAACTTCGGCAGCGCGTGCTCGCGCGGCGGCCAAGACGAGTTCCCGGTCTGCGACGGCGCTGACGATCAGTAGGCTAAGCAGCGGCGCGGCGGCCAGCAGAACCAGGAGAACCATTCTGGGACGAAGACCGACACGTCCGAGCTGACCGCTCAACTCGGGCAAATGCATCGAACTGGTTCCACGGCTTATATGGCGATGAGTGGGACAAAGCTCGCTCCAGTCGATTATTATCTCGACCAGGTGCTAAGACGGGCTGAAGCCGGAATGGTCACCAGATACGTAGAATTAGCGATGTCTAATGAGCTCGTTTTTGTCGCTAGCGCTCATCGGCACCTTGTTAGCGCCGTTTCTTCAAAAATTCCGGCTGTTAGGTTGGCGGCAAGACCTAACGGCTTTTACAAATAATTAACCTACGCGTGCACGGTCCTTGCCTTCCACGGTCATAGCAGCGCTGCCCGCCAGCCAAGCCGATCCACCGTTCCGATCACGGCGCAAGGTCGCGCACAATTGCAAGTTTCGTAAACCTTCAAACAATAGCGCGATGATTATGACGAACGAAGTCCAGAAAATCGGAGTGCATGGGAGCAACCCAGGGTCTCCCTTTGCAGGTGTGACCGTGACGATCCGCAAACCTCACGACCGCAACACGTGACCACTTGCCGCCCGGTGCACGACAATCGACCACCGCGAGAACCTTTGTACAAAATCGGTCATGACAGAGCGTTGGGCGTGTTCTAGGATTACCGCCTGACGTCGACCTGTGACCCCCCCAAGGGGTAGGATCAAGCGAGGGTTTACTGATATGATCAATGATGGTCCGTTGCAGCGTTTCGAGCCGCTCGTCAACGACCTCGTTAAGCCGATTTACGCCGACTATAGCTTTGCCAATATTCCCAATACCATTCACTATCTTCTCACCGGCGAGAAGTTGGGTTCGCTACTCCCGCCCGACTGTTTTGGCGGCCGGTATCCTCATCCAAACAAAATCGTTCTCCTCTTCATCGACTCGTTCGGCTGGGAGTTTTGGCAGGAATATCAAAGTCATTTCAGGACGACGCGCCGCGTCATCGAACAAGGCATCCTGACACCGATTTCCGCGCTGTTTCCTAGTACCACGGCGGCTTCAGTTTCAACCCTAAATCTCGGCGTGCCGCCTGCCGAGCACGCTTTATATGAGTGGAATGTCTATATCCCTGCCTACGGGGAAGTCATTCAGTCGTTGCCCTTCCGCCCACTCGGCAAGCATCCTAACGATGCCTGTCTCGCCAAAGGCTATGATCCGCGTGAGATGCTCGCGGTTCATGACACTGTCCATCAGCGCCTTGGCAGGCATGCAGTCCGCTCGATTCAATTCGCGCATCGCAGTTACGCAAGCTCGGCCTTCAACAACATTATCCAAGCCGGGGCCGAAGTCGTGCGCCATAGCACCTTGGCGGAGGCCTTAGTCCAGCTCAAGGAAACCATCTCTCAGATAACAGGCAAGGCTTGGCTAAGCTTGTATTGGGCGGGTATAGACGCCATTGCCCACACGTATGGGCCAGGAACAAGTTATCATGCAGCGGAAATCGCCAGCTTTTGGCAAACGTTTGATTATATCTTCAGAGATATCGACGTCACTGACACGCTCTATCTCTTCACCGCCGACCACGGCCACGTCTATGCCGATCCGCGGCAGACCATTTATCTCAATGAGCGCCTACCGGCGCTGGCAGAGTTTCTGCCAATGAGCCCGACGGCTAATCCCATTTACCCCAGCGGCTCACCACGCGATATTTTCATGCATGTGAGACCAGACCGATTTGAAGAGGCATTGACGATTCTTCGCCACACCTTTGGTGATGTCGCGCTCATCGAGCCCATCGAGACGGCGCTCGACCAGCAGCTCTTCGGCCCACAACCGATTAGCCCGGAGCTACGCCGCCGGCTCGGCGACATTCTCATCCTGCCGTTCGCGGGTCGCTTTGTCTGGTGGCACGAGCCAGGGCTGTTGGACAGCCGAAATTATGGCAACCACGGCGGATTGACGCGCGAGGAATTGATTTCCGTGATCGGTGTTGTCGACGCACTCTAACACCCCGCGCTTTTGTCGCATCCCACACGCCAGGTAATCGGCTATGAGTGCCGGATCGAGCGGCGGCGAGGCATAGGGGCGCGACTTACGGTCGCCGCATAGGGGGCGACTTACGGTCGCCACGACTTCAGGGAAGATGAAGAGCCGCCGAGGTCCTGTTCTTGAACAAATGAAGCTAGGTTACCAGGCTTCGCTAAAAAATGGTGAAAGATGCGGCAGGTCTCCTCGCTTGCGATCCGCGACAGTCGTTCTGACGCCGGCGGTTCATACAACGACGACTGCTGGGGGGCCGTATCAACGGCAGTATGGATTTTGGATGGAGCCACGGGTCTTTCGAAGGAGCGGCTGTTTCCGGCCGCTCCTAGCGATGCGCAGTGGTTTGTCAGCGCCGTGGATTCAGAGTTGCGCAACTCGGATTGGTCGAAGGTGACGAGACCTTTGCTGCAGTCCGCGATGCAACGAGTCCGTCACCGATTCCATCGCCAAGCCGTCGGACGGATAGAACAAGTATCGCTATGGCCACTGGCCAGTTTTGCTCTCATCCGGATCTGCGAAGGTGGCATTGAATTCGCCAATCTAGGTGACTGCCGTATCCTTTGGAGCCCGCCGGATGGCCGCGCAGTAAAATCATTTGGTTCATCCCGCGTAACGGAGCTAGATGGGAACGTTGTCAAGGAGATCGAACGGCTACATCATGAGGGCTATACCAACCACGAGCTTGTGCGGCAGGCGATAGTTCCGATGATTGAGGCGAATAGGAAGCTGAAGAATACGCTGGAAGGCTATTGGATATTGGATGTCTCGGGCGAGGGCATACCGCACCTGCAAACGACGGTCGTCGATGCGGCGGATGTCGAGACGGTCTTGCTGTGTACGGACGGATATTATCGATTGGTTGATACCTATCACCGGAGGACCGATCAGTCACTGCTGTCCGATTCGGTCAATGACGGCGTTTCCGCAATGATCCGAGAACTTCGCGAGATTGAACGAATGGACGAAGAGTGCCTAAAGTTTCCCCGAATGAAACCATCAGACGACGCGACTGGCGTTTTGGCGTTTGCAAAGTGCGATTGACGATGGGCAATTTTCGAACCCGACTGGGAGGGCAAGGCCACCCGTTCTGTCCGAGCCAAGCCATGCCCCGCCGATTTTTCCTTGCAACGGGGCCGTCAGCAGAAGCGATCGGTCCGCAAATTTCACTTTCCCCAACGGATTGGGCGCCGCTAAGCGTGATTCCAGTTTTTGAATGGAGTCCCAGCGACCCAGGAGGAGCGAGACGGAATGTCAAATCAAGCGACCGATTTGGCAACCACGGTCAAGCTGATGCGGCCGGTTTTGCCGGCGAAGAATTTCGACATCAGCAAACGGTTCTATGCCGATCTCGGTTTTCAAACCCGGATGCTAAGTGATGGGCTCGTCGAGATGCGCCTCGGCGCATGCGCTTTCATTTTGCAGAACTACTACGTGCAGCAGTGGGCTGATAATTGCGTAATGCACTTGGGTGTTTCCGATCTGAATGTGTGGTGGATTCACATCGTGGCCCTTGACCTTCGCACTCGTTACGGAGTCAAGATCGACGCGCCTCGACGTCGAGACTGGGGCCTCGTTGCCGGCGTGGTCGATCCGTCGGGCGTGCTTTGGAGAATCGCTGAAATTCCCGCTCCTGCGGAACAAACCGAGGCATGGCCCAACCCACGACCGGATGGGCAGGCATAAACACGCACTCAAGAAGTCTGCCTGATCGATCGCGGTGATGACGGGTTTTCCAGGGCGCTAAGTCGCAAGAGACGGCGGGAATCCTAGAAACAAATGTTGCTTATGACGTTCCCGCGTTTGTCCTTAATCACATAGGGACATTCCGCATGCTTGAGGGCAGCCTTCGCGTCTTCATTACCAAGCGCCGCGGCTTTCTCGTAATACGCTTTGGCGGCGCTCGAATCCTGCGGCCCGCCTCGTCCGCTTTGCGCAAAAGCGCCCATTCGCTCCAATGCTCCGGGATGACCTTGCGCGGCCGCCTTTTCAAACAATGCCCGCGCGGCCACATCGTCTTTTGGCCCGCCGACGCCGTCCGCGACCATCAATCCGAGCCGATACTGCGCTTCTGCTG
>Ga0126369_10003308_pt1 | contig 11641 bp, 11 predicted proteins | sample PanSoiMetaPlot_1_FD_109646 | JGI IMG/M metagenome (GOLD analysis project Ga0126369, IMG submission 109646) | Tropical forest soil microbial communities from Panama - MetaG Plot_1 | ecosystem: Environmental > Terrestrial > Soil > Tropical forest > Bulk soil | place: Panama | collected 2016-02-17 | reverse complement strand
TGCGTCTCCAGTTCCTCGCGCGTCCACCCGTCCTCCGGACGCGCGGCCCCGCCCGCCACCCACGCCTCGACGACGCGCTCCGCCTCGGCCGGCTCGAACGCGTATACCAGGTCGTGCAGGCGGAGCACGCCGCCCGGACGCAGCATCTCGGCCACGTTCCGAAGCGCCACCCCCTTCCAGAAGTCCGGCAGGTGGTGCAGGGCGTTGCGCGAGTACACGAAGTCCGCCGGTTCGCCCTGGTGCGCGTACGTGAGAAAGCCCGCGTGGACGCACTCCACGTTGGGCACGCCCATCCGCCCCACGCGCGCCCGGAGCGCGGCCACCATGGCCGGCGAGACGTCCACCGCGACCACCCGCCGGCACAGCGGCGCGACGGCAAGCGCCAGCACGCCGGTGCCGGCGCCGAGGTCCACCAGCGTGCTGTTCGCACCGAGGCCGAGGCTGCGGAGCACCTCGAGGTCCGCGGCCGGATCGACGCCCGCCTTGCGCTCGTAGCCCGCGACGTAGGCCGGGTCGAGGTGCTCCCCGCCCGCGTGGGCGAGCTCGTCGAGCCGCCAGCCGGCGCCACTCACGGGGTGGCGATGATCGCGTGCGGCGACTGTCCGCGATACCGTCCCGGCAGCGGTGCCAGGACCGGCTGCCAGCTCTCGCCCCCGTCCGTCGAGCGGAAGAGGCCGCGGTTCGTCACCGCGTAGAACACGCCGCGCTCGCCCGGGTCGGTCGCCAGCAGGGCGCGCACCGTTCCCTCCGGCTCCGGCAGGCCCTCGCGCACCTCGTGCCACGCCCCGCCGCCCGTCCGCCGGTAGAGCGTCGAGTCCGCGGCCTGCGGGTTGTGCGCGTGCATCGGCGAGTTGGCCGCCGACACGACGACGGTCTCCGGATCGCCCGGATCGACCGCCAGGCCGTACAGATAGTGGCGCCCGATGCCCTCGTCCGGTCGCTCCCACGTGTCGCCGCCGTCGCGGCTCTCGCTGTAGCCCCGGCCCGGCGCCATGAAGCCGTCGCCGGCCGCGGAGTACAGGCGGCCCGGCGCGTCGGGGTGCGCCGCCAGCGTGTGCGTGTCGTACGGGCCGTCCGGCGTCCGGTCGGACCAGGTGCGGCCCCCGTCACCGCTGCGGACGAGCGCCCCCGCCTCGATGCAGACGGCCAGCCGGCCGGCCGAGGCGGGGTCGAGGGTGATCCAGCGGACGTGGCTGGTCTCCGGCCGCGGCGGGAAGCTCCACGTCGGCGCCGAGGGCAGCGCGTTCATCGCCGGCAGCGGCTCCCACCGCCGGCCGGCGTCGTCGGAGCGCCACAGCGCGCTCGGGTCGATCCCCGCGTAGACCATTTCCTCGTGCGGGGCGACGGCCACCGCGCTCACGTCCACGGACAGCAGCTCGTCTCCCGCGGGCAGCCACGAGGCGCCCGAGTCGACGCTGCGCCAGACCCCGCCGCCCACCGTGCCGCACCAGACGCGCTCCGGATGCGCCGGGTCAGCTGCCAGGCAGCGTGGCTCCCTCCCCACCTCGAGGCGCGGCTCGGCGTCCGCGCCGCGCACGACCAGCAGGCCGTCGTCCAGGGCCAGGTAGATCGTCGCCATGTGACACCTCCATCGCCAAGGCTACCGGCGGCACAGGACCGTGATCTCCCGGTGCAGCGACTCGTGCACGCGCTCCACGTGCCGCTCCAGCGCGACGAACTGCTCCGGAGCGTCGGGCAGCAGGCCCGACGGCGCCGCCAGCACGGCGACGCGGCCGCGCGGCAGCACCAGCGCCGCGGCTTCCAGGACCTCGCGGTAGAGCTCCCGAACGGGCGCGCCCGCGAGCGACGCCGAGAGCCCGTAGGGCAGGTCGCAGACGACGGCGTCGAAGGTGCGTCCCCACGCGTCCATGCGGCGCGCGTCGAGCACGCGGAGCGCGGCGTCGAGGCCGAGGGCATCGAGGTTCTCGCGCGAGCCGGCCACGGCGCGGTCGTCGCGGTCGGAGCCGTACGCCTCGACGCCCATCAGCGCCGCCTCGATCAGGAAGGAGCCGCTCCCGCAGCAGGGATCGAGCATGCGCTGGCCTGGCCGGACCGCCGACAGGTTGACGAGACACCGGGACTTGCGGGGCTGCATGCCGTACGAGCGGAAGAACGGGCGGTGCTGCATCCGCCGCGCCGCGAACCTCGCGTCGCCGACCCGCTCGCGGACCCTCCCCCACCACAGGCCGTCCGGCACGACGAAGGCGTGGAGCTCGGTGTCGGGAGCACGCAGCGCCACCTGCGGGTCCGGCAGGCCGTGCCACACCAGCCGGTAGAGCAGCTGGCGCACCTGCTCGGGCACCCCGGTGACGTGGATCGCGTACGTCCCGCGCACCGCCGACGCGGCGTCGAACGGCAGGCGGTCCGTGCTCCCGGCGCCCAGGGAGTCCAGCACGAGCGCCGAGTAGGCCAGACGGCGCAGTTCGTCGGGGAACGGCGTCTCCAGCAGCAGCAGGCGCCCGGACCGTGCGGCCACCCGGCAGGGCGCGCACGCCAGCACCTCGGAGGTCGGCAGCGTGCCGTGGAGGCCGGAGAGGACGACGAGGACGTTAGGCCGTCGCGGCCACGGATCGGCGGCGCTCCTCGGTGGCATCCGCGCCACCCGCCGCCGCCACGACCACGAGCCCGCTCAGGCCGTCGAGCCCGTGACGAAGGAGCGATGTGTCCATCGGGCCGAACGATATCAGAGGCGGGTGTCCCGGTCGCCTGACAGGGACACCCGACTCGCTCAGACGATGGTCAGGCTGATGCCGACGTCGTGTTCGATGCCGCCGCCGGTGGCGTGGATGGTCATCGCGAACGTTCCCGTGACGAAGGTGTGCTTGAGGATCTGGATCGCGACCTCGCCGTCGTGCAGGTCGCCGAAGCCGGTCGGGTTGCTGATCGACACCACGCCGTTGGGCGGGATGTTGCCGGTGAGGCTCAGAGTGACGGGACTGTTGAAGCCGTCGATCGAGTTCACGGTGACGAAGTAGGGCGCGCCGGTGCCCCGTTTCCGGGTCTGGGAGAGCGGAGAGACGACCACCTGGAAGTCCGGCGTGGCCGCGGCGGCGACCCGGTGGGCGGCCACGCCTGGAGGAGCGGGACCGGCGGACAGGGCGACCGCGAAGGTGAACGCGACCAGCGACAGCCTGAGGAGGGACCGGAGCCTGTCGAGCATCGAGACAACCCCCTTGTGAGCAGCGGCCTGCCGGCGGAACGGCTCGAGCACGGGCGACTGTACGTGCTGCCGCGGCGAGCGTCAAATCGGCCGCTGCCTGCCAGGTTTTCCTGACGGTCCGCTGACGGGCTGCGCTTACGGGATCCTGAGCTCGTCCGACTCGCGCCGACCGAAGTGATCTTCCAGGAATCGCTCGTTGGCCAGCAAACGCTGCACGTCCGCCTGCCAGAGGTCGTTGGCGACCTCGTCCAGCTTCGTTTCCAGAACGGACAACTGGTCTCGCACGACCTGGATCGTGGTGCGGCCGTCGGGCGCGGCCACCCAGTCGTCCGAGCCGGGCGGGATCGCCAGGTACGAGTGCAGCGTCCACGGCAGGTACTGGTCGAGCGTGCGCCGGACCAGGTGCAGGTTGCGGCTGCCGGCCGGGAACCTCCCCGACTGCTGGAGGAGCGAGGTCGCCTTCCAGTAGATGCGGTCGGCGACGGCGCGAACCTCGTCGGGGAGCCGGGCGAACGGGTCCGGGGGCGGTGGCGGCGCGGGCGGTGGCGGCGGCGGGCCCGCGGGCGCCCAGGTCCCGGCGGGGACGACGCTGTACGGCACGGCGACCCTGTGCTGCTGGCTCACCAGCTTGTACACGCCGAAGACGAGCAGGAACGGCCACCCGAAACTCAGGACCAGTCCCACGGCCGCCCCGATCAGCCCGACCAGGAGGCCCACCGCAGCGGCGGCGGCCGGGATGCCGATGAACACGACCCCGACGACCAGCGCGGCCCGAGCGAACGTGCTGCGCGGCCACCAGCGTCTCACTCGCTGGCGCATCCTCCGTCGCATCTTCTCACGGAGGCGGGTTTCCGGTCACCCCTCCGGCTCGCGGGGGGTGCCGGCGGAGGCCGCTCGCCGATACCCTCCGCTCGTGACCGATCGTTCCCGGCCGGCGGGCGCCCTGCTCTACGACCTCCGGGTCACGGTCGAGCGCATCGAGGGGCGCTCCGTGTGCGGCCTCCAGGTGGGTGACCACTTCGACGTGGTCGAGAGCAGCCGGCTCGTCATCCCGCCAGGGAAGCACTTCTGCATCTTCGCCCTGCAGTCCGTCCTGCCCCTGCTCGCGGCCCGGCAGCGCCGTCTGCCGCCCGGTGACTGGCTCGAGCACGACGCCCTGGTCACCTGTCCCGACCCCGACGAACGGGTCGTGATGCGGATCGAGCGCACCCGGCGCCGGCGCGTCCGTCTCGACGACGTCACGTGAGCGAGGTGGGGCTCGGCGTCCGCGGCGACCTCCAGCCCGGGCGCTACGCCGAGCTCGGCGAGCTCGCCGAACGCGCCGGCTTCGACGTCCTGAGCGTGTTCGGGGACCTCCTCTTCCAGCCGCCCCTGCCGGCGCTGCTGCTGGCCGCCCAGGCCACGCGCCGCCTGCGCCTGGGCCCCGCGTGCCTCAACCCCTACACCACCCACCCCGTGGAGATCGCCGGCCAGACGGCCGTACTCGATCACGTGTCCGGAGGCCGCGCCTACGTGGGCCTGGCCCGCGGCGCCTGGCTCGACGTGCTCGGCGTGCCGCAGGCGCACCCGGTCGATGCCGTGCGCGACGCGGCGCTGATCGTCCGGGCGCTGCTCGCCGGTGGCGCCGAGGGCCACGCCGGCCGCGTCTTCCGGCTGGCCCCGGGAACGCGCCTGGAGCAGCCGGTGCTGCGCCGCTCGGTGCCGCTCCTGGTCGGCGCCTGGGGCCCGCGGATGTGCGCGATGGCGGGCGAGATCGCGGACGAGCTCAAGGTCGGCGGGAGCGCCAGCCCGGCCATGGTCGCGGTCGCCCGGTCGCGGCTCGCCCGCGATTCGGTCGGCGTCGTGCTGGGCGCCGTGACCGTCGTCGACCGGGACGGCGAGCTCGCCCGCCGCCTCGCCCGGACCGGGGTGGCCCGGTACGTCGACGTGGTCGGCCGCCTCGACCAGGCGGCCGCGATCGACCCGGAGCTGATCGGGCGACTCCACGACCTGGTCGCGGCAGGCGACCACGAGGCGGCGGGGCGCCTGCTGCCCGACGACCTGCTCGACCGGTTCGCGTTCGCGGGCACACCGGAGCGGGTGGCGGCGCAGGCCGGCGCGGTCCTCGCCGCCGGCGCGCGGCGGGTCGAGTTCGGGCCGCCGCTCTCGCCTCACGGAATTTCGGCCGGAATCGAGCTGCTGGCCAGGCGAATTCTGCCCGCACTCCGGGGATAGAATCCGGCCATCGGGACCATCTGGGATACGGGAGGGCAGCAACATGAGACGCACGAGCGTCGGCGCGAGGGTGCTCGCGGCTGCATTCGTGGGATTGGTATCGGTGGCGGCCGCCTGCGGCAGCGGCCAGACCAGCGGGACGTCGAACAAGACGCTGGTCATCGACAAGTCGTTCGACCTCAAGACCGCTGACCCACAGCGCGAGTTCGAGTTCACCGGCGGACCGGTGGACCACGCGCTGTACGACACGCTGCTGACCTTCAAAGGCGGCGACGTCACCAAGCCGCTGCCGCTCGTCGCGTCCGGGTACACCGCGTCGGCCGACGCCAGGACCTACACGTTCACGCTGCGCAGGGACGTGAAGTTCTCCGACGGCACGCCGCTCACGTCGGCCGACGTCGCCTTCTCGTTCAACCGCCTGATCAACCTGCACGGCAACCCGTCGTTCCTGCTCGACGGGGTGACGGTGACGGCGCCGGACGCGAGCACGGTCGTGCTGACGTCGAAGGACCCCAACCCGGCCATTCCGTTCATCGTGCCCAACCCGGCGCTGGGCATCGTGAACTCGACCGTCGTGAAGGCGCACGGTGGGAGCGCCCAGCCGGGAGCCGACAAGTCCGACACGGCCGAAACGTTCCTGAACGCGACGTCCGCAGGGAGCGGTCCGTACGTCCTGCAGAGCTTCAGCACCACGTCCGAGGTCGACCTGAAGGCCAACCCGAAGTACTGGGGTTCGAACAAGCCCGCGTTCCAGACGGTCGTCATCCGCAACCTGGAGGCGCCGACCCAGCTCATCGACGTCCAGAAGGGCGCCAACGAGGTCGCCCTCGACCTCTCGCCGGACCAGGCCTCGGGCCTCACCAGCGGCAGCCTCCAGGTCAAGCAGACCGCGTCGCCGAACGTGTTCTTCCTCTTCGCGAACCTGTCGCCGCAGGTGTCGCCGGTCACGCCCAACCCCCACTTCCAGAACGCGGTGCGGTACGGCATCGACTACCAGGCCATCCTGCAGCTCGCGGGAACGGGCGCCGTCCAGGCGCCGGGCGTCATCCCCAACTCGTTCCTCGGCGCGCTGCCCGCCTCGGCCGCCGTGAAGCGCGACGTCACGAAGGCGAAGAGCGAGCTCCAGGCGTCGGGAGTTTCGAGCCCCAGCGTCGACCTGGAGTACCCGAGCGACATCACGCTGAACGGACTCGCGTTCGACACGCTTGCCCAGAAGATCAAGGCCAACCTGGCCGAGGTCGGCATCACCGTGAACCTGAGGGGAGCGCCGGTCGCGACCTCGCTGGCGAACTACCGCGCGGGCAAGGAGCAGCTCGGCCTCTGGTACTGGGGCCCCGACTACCCCGACCCCAACGACTACCTGGTCTTCCTGCCAGGCGGGCTGGTCGGGAAGCGCGCCGGCTGGAACACCGGGGCCGCCCCGTCGCTGGAGCAGATGGGCGCCGCCGCGGGCAGCACCGCGGACAACCCCAAGCGCCAGCAGCTCTACCAGGACATCCAGAACTCGATGAACCAGTCCGGCCCGTTCTTCCCGCTGCTGCAGCCGGGCCAGATCGTCGCCGGCTCGAAGTCCCTGACCAATCTTGCATACAACGCCAGCTGGCTCATCGACGTCGCCGCGATCGGCACCAGCTAGCGAAACGACGGGCGGCCCGGGAGCGGCGCTGGCCGAGCTCCGCTCCCGGTACCCGCTCCCGTTCTTCGTCGGCCGCCGCCTGGTGGCCCTCGTCCTGCTCGGCGTCGGCATCACCCTGATCGCGTTCACGCTCACCGAACTCGTGCCCGGCGACCCGGCCGAGGCCAACCTCGGACAGCGCGCCGGCGCCGACCCGGCCGCCGTGCGGGCGTTTCGCGAGCACTACGGGCTGGACAGGCCGCTGCCGGTGCAGTACGGGCTGTACCTCGTCCACCTGACACAGGGCGACCTCGGGCAGTCGCAGCAGAGCCACCGGTCGGTGCGCGCCGACCTCGGCGAGTACATCCCGGCGACCGCCGAGCTCGCGATCACGTCGATGCTGGTGGCGGGGATCTCCGGCATCGCGCTGGGCGTGCTGGCTGCGATCCGGCGCAACCGCCTGACCGACCAGCTCCTGCGCGTCGTGTCCCTTGGCGGGATCTCGATGCCGACGTTCTGGCTCGCGCTGGTCGGCCTCTACCTCTTCTTCTTCAAGCTGTCGCTGGTGCCCGGGGGCGGCCGGCTCGACCCGGGTGTCCCGGCGCCGCCGCACCTGACCGGTCTCTACACGATCGACGCGATGCTCGCGGGCCAGACCGACGTGGCGCTGAACGCCATGCAGCACCTGGTCCTCCCCGCCCTCGTCCTTGCCGCCTACAACATCGGACTGCTGACCCGCTTCACGCGCTCGGCCGTGCTGGAGGTGATCGACAACGACTACGTCCGGGCGGCACGGGCCAAGGGGCTGCGGGAGAGCCGCGTCATCACCCGGCACGTCCTGCGCGCGGCGCTGCCGCCGGTGGTCACGGTCGCCGGTCTGGCGTTCGCGAACGTGATGACGGGGACCGTCCTGGTCGAGAACATCTTCGCCTGGCCCGGCATCGGGCAGTACGCCTACCGCAGCGCGACCACGCTGGACCTGCCCGCGATCATGGGCGTGACGCTGTTCGTCGCGGTCGTCTACATCCTGGTCAACCTGGTGGTCGACGTCCTGCACGCGGCGATCGACCCGCGGGTGCGGCTCGCGTGAGCGTGCTGGCCCGGCCGATCCGCCTCCGGCGCGCGGCGCCGCGCACGCGGTCGCGCTCGGTCTGGAGGCAGCCGCTGGCCCTGGTCGGGCTCTCCATCGCGGCGGTCTGGTTCGCGCTCGCCCTGCTCGCGCCATGGGTGGCGCCGCACGACCCGCTCGGGCAGGACTTCGGCCTCTTCCTGGCGCCGTCGTCTGCGCATCCGATGGGGACCGACGAGCTGGGCCGCGACGTCCTCAGCCGCGTCATCTGGGGAGCCCGGCTGTCGATCCCGCTGGCGCTGACCCTGGTCTGCCTGGCGCTCGTCATCGGCGGCACGGTCGGCGGCCTTGCCGGCTACTTCGGCGCCTGGGTGGACGAGGTCCTGATGCGGCTCGCGGACCTGGTGTTCGCCTTTCCCACGATCATCCTGGCGATGGCGGTGGTCGCGGCCCTGGGCCCCGGCCTGCCGCACGCTGTGCTCGCGCTCGTCGTCGTGTCGTGGCCGGGATACGCGCGCGTGACGCGGGGCCTCGTGCGATCGGCGAACCAGTCCGACTACGTGGCCGCGGCGCGCCTGCTCGGCGCCTCGCCGCCGCGCACGCTGGTCCGCGACGTCCTGCCCAACGTCGCGGGGCCGATCCTGGTCCTGGCCACGCTGGACATGGGGAACGCCATCCTCCTGCTCTCGGGCCTCTCGTTCCTCGGCCTGGGCGCGCAGCCGCCCACGCCGGAGTGGGGCTCGATGGTGTCCACCGGCGCACAGCACTTCGAGCGGTGGTGGATGGGCACGTTCCCGGGCCTGGCCATCCTCACCATGGTGCTGGCGTTCAACTTCCTCGGCGACAGCCTCCGTGACGTCCTCGACCCGCAGTCGACGACCAGCCGCGAGGCGAGGCGCGCGTGAGCGACCTGCTCGACGTCCGCGACCTGCGCGTCGAGCTGCCCGGGCCGCGCGGCCCGATGCCGGTCGTGGACGGCGTCAGCTTCTCCGTGCGGCCCGGGGAGGTGTTCGGGGTCGCGGGCGAGAGCGGCAGCGGCAAGACCATGACCGCACTGGCCCTGCTCGGCCTGCTTCCCCGCGACGCGGCCGTCGGCGGCGAGGCCCTGCTCGAGGGCCAGGACCTGCTCCGGCTCCGCGGCGCCGACCTGCGCGAGGTGCGCGGCCGACAGGTGGCCATGGTCTTCCAGGACCCCCTGACGTCCCTCCACCCCATGCTGACGATCGAGCAGCAGCTCACGGAGCACGTGCGCTCCCACCTCCACGTGAGCGCGGCGGCCGCGCGTGCGCGGGCCGTCGAGCTGCTGACCGAGGTCCGGATGCCCGACCCGGCCGGCTCCCTGCGCGCCTACCCGCACCAGTTCAGCGGCGGCATGCGGCAGCGCATCGCGATCGCGATCGCGCTCGCGTGCGAGCCCCGGCTGCTGATCGCCGACGAGCCGACCACCGCGCTGGACGTGACCGTCCAGGCCGGCATCCTCCGCCTGCTCGACGGGCTCCGCCGCACGCAGTCGCTCGCCGTCATCCTCATCACGCACGACCTGGGCGTGCTCTCGTCGCTCGCCGACCAGGTCACGGTGATGTACGCCGGCCGCGTGGTCGAGTCCGGGCCGACGGGCGAGGTCCTGCCGCGGCCCCGCCACCCGTACACGCGCGGGCTGCTCGACTCCCTCCCCCACCCCGAGGCCGCCGAGGACGACCCGCTGCGGCCCATCGCCGGGGCGCCGCCCAGCCCGAGCGACCGGCCCGCCGGCTGCGCGTTCCATCCGCGCTGCCTCTACGCGGTCGACGCGTGCCGCTCGGAGGTCCCCGACCTGGTCGCCGTCGCGGCCGGGCGCCGCCTGGCGTGCCCGGTCGACCCGCTGGCGGCCGGCGAGGCGGCCGTCGGGTGAGCCTGCTCGAGCTGCGCGACGTCGAGGTCGTGTACCAGCGGCAGGGCCGGCCGCCCGTCCGGGCGGTGGCGGGCGCAAGCCTGACCGTGGACGCCGGCCAGATCGTCGGTCTGGTCGGGGAGACCGGCTGCGGCAAGTCGTCGCTGGCGCGTGCGGCCGTCGGGCTGGTGGCGCCCTCGGCCGGGGAGGTCTGGTTCGACGGCAGGCCGCTGCGCGCGCTGGGCCGGCGTTCGCGCGACCACCGCGAGGCGCGGGTGCAGATGGTGTTCCAGAACCCGTTCAGCTCGCTCAACCCACGGCGCCGGGTCGGGGCCCAGATCGCGGACGGCCTGTCGATCCTGGGCGGGCTGTCTCGCTCGGCGCGAAACCGGCAGGTGGGCGAGCTGCTCGAGCGCGTGGGGCTGCCGCCGTCGGCGGCCGATCGCTATCCGCACGAGTACAGCGGCGGCCAGCGCCAGCGCATCGCGATCGCCCGCGCGCTCGCGGCGGAGCCGGCGGTCGTCGTGCTGGACGAGCCGCTTTCCGCGCTGGACGCGTCGGTGCAGGCCCAGGTCGCGAACCTGCTGTCGCGGCTGTCGCGTGAGCTGGGGGTCGGAATGCTGCTGATCTCGCACGACCTGGCGATCGTGCGGCACGTGGCGCAGCGGACGGCCGTCATGTACCTCGGGCTGGTGGTGGAGAGCGCCCCGACGCGGCCCCTGTGGGAGATGCCGCTGCATCCGTACACGGAGGCGCTGATCGGGTCGATCCCGCACGCCGACGGCGCGGGCCGGCTCCCCGACCCGCTGGCGGGCGAGATCCCGGACCCTGCGCGGCCGCCGCACGGGTGCCGGTTCCACCCGCGCTGCCCGTACGCGTTCGACCGGTGCCGCGTGGAGTCGCCGCCCCTGGTCACCGCCGCCCCGGCTCGCGAGGTGGCGTGCTGGCTGCACGAGCCGGGCGGCGAGCTGGCCCCGCCGTCCCGGAGGGCTCAACCCGTCAGCTAGGTCAGCCCGTCGCGACCAGGTCCGGCGGGTACGCGTTCAGCTTCCGGCCGCCGTCCACCTCGCACACCACGACGTCCTCGATCCGCACGCCCACCCTGCCCGGCGCGATGATCGACGGCTCGTCGGTGAACGTCATGCCCACCTCGAGCGGCGTGTGGTCCTCGACGGAGATGAACGGGCGCTCGTGCACGTCCAGGCCGATGCCGTGACCCATCCGGTGCCGGAAGTACGGGCCGTAGCCCGCCTCCTCGATCGGCGCGCGGCAGGCGCGATTGACCTCCGAGCACGGCACCCCGGGCCGCGCTGCCCGGCGGCCCGCCTCCTGCGCGTCGAGCATCACCTGGTACGCGCGCCGGTACTCGGCCGGCGGCTCGCCGCAGAAGATGGTCCGCCCGAAGTCAGAGCAGTAGCCGTCCAGCACGGCGCCGAAGTCGAACAGCACCGAGTCGCCTGGACGCAGCGGCGTGTCTCCGCTCGGGCTGCGCGACTCCAGCCGGCCGGCCTCGCCCCCGGTGAAGATGTGCGTGGTGAACGAGGGCGCCAGCGAGCCCTGCACCCGCATCTGGTGATCGACCTCCTCGACCAGGTCGTCCATCGCCACGCCGGGTCGCACGCGGTCCCGCACGGCGCCCATGGTCGCATCAGCGATGGCCGCCGCGCGCCCCATGACCTCGAGCTCCTCCGGCGACTTGATCCGGCGGAGGCG
>Ga0126369_10003306_pt1 | contig 11642 bp, 7 predicted proteins | sample PanSoiMetaPlot_1_FD_109646 | JGI IMG/M metagenome (GOLD analysis project Ga0126369, IMG submission 109646) | Tropical forest soil microbial communities from Panama - MetaG Plot_1 | ecosystem: Environmental > Terrestrial > Soil > Tropical forest > Bulk soil | place: Panama | collected 2016-02-17 | reverse complement strand
CAGTCCGGTGCCCTGGCCGACGGGCTTGGTGGTATAGAAAGGATCGAAGACGCGGTCGAGGTCGCTGAAGCCCGGGCCGGTATCGCTGAAGCGCACCACGATTTTCTTGGCTTGGAGGTTTCCTTCCACCAGGACTTTCTTTTCCGGCGCTTGTTCGACCGCTTGCGCGGCGTTGGTGAAAAGATTCACAAAGACCATTTTGAACTGGCCTTCATTAATGGGAATGCGCGGCAGATCGGGCGCAAGGTTCAACTCAAAACTGATGCCCGACTTCTTCCATTGATACTCGCAGAGCATCAACGAATCGCGGACGACCGTTGCGATGTCCAGGGCTTTGCGGCCGTCTTGAAGCGGGCGGGCAAAACTGATCAGGTTATCAATGATGCGCTTCATGCGCCGTGCTTCGATTCCCAGCCGTTCGAGCTTTTGCTTCGCGCCGTTTTCCGCGGCTTGTTCCTTCAGCAAATCGGAGTACCCCATGACCGCGGTAAGTGGATTGTTCAGTTCGTGGGCCACACCGTTGACCAATTGGCCGATTCCCGCAAGCCGCTCCTGCTGCACCAACTGGCCTTGCGCGTGCTGAAGGCGCTCCAGAGTGGTCTTGGACTCATCGAGCAATCTGGTCATTTCCCGCGCCAGCAACATTTGCCGCAAAAAGACGCACGCGCCTACCAGGAGAATCCCGATGAGCGTCACGGTAACGCGATAGGAGCGCAACTGGTTCGCCGCCGGAACCAAGTACAGCACAAATAAACCGATCACCGGCATGGACAGCAATGCCAGCACGGCCAGGAATCCGGACACATCCGCTTCGCGCTCGTGGCTGGTTCGGGCCAACTTTTCCGAAGCAACGTTGCGTGCACGGACCGAGATCAGAATGAACCAGCAGATGGCGGCGTAGGCGGGAACGTCGTAAATGCTTCCGCTGTAATATTCGTTGCGTCCCAGCGCCGCGTTCAGCCATTGATAAGACAGCAAGTACAGCGCGCTAGCGCCGAACAGATGCCAATAAATTTTGCGCCAGGCGCCTTCCGTGACCAGAGCCATGCCGCCCAGCACGACCATCAGCATGGCAAACTCCAAGACGAAGACCCACGAGTTATAAATGTTGTACACGGTTTGGTCGACCACGATGTATTCGTGAGGGAAGACCAGGAACAAGTAGAGGTACACCCACCAGAGAAGAAGAATCAGGAAATTGAGGGAGCTGAGAAGGAATTTTTGTTCGCGCTGGCGAGAGCCCGGGCGCATCGCTGCCGCCGCCATCATGGGAACTGGCTGCAGAAACAGAGGGGTGTCGGCCCAGAAGGGATTCGGCGGCTCGCGGCCGGTGATCACTTCGTAGTAGAGCCAGGCGGTCAGGTTGGTGGCAACCAGAGCCGCTCCGAAGGCCATGAGAAACCAGAACCAGCGCGTGCGGCCCGTATTGCTGAAGCCGGCCCAGAGCATCACCACGATGGTGAGAAGCCACAGGCCTACGCCGCTCATGTCGGAGAAGGCGGTGAGCGCCGCTCCGGGCCTTGCCAGCCGGGATACGACGGTATACGCGAGCAGAAAGCCAGCAACGGTTCCCAAGTCCCAGTGCGTCAGCTTTCTCATTCTTTCTTATGCTGCTCCACGAGAGCCGGGAAACGTGCCTCCCTGAAAGCTTCAAGCAGGTAGCCACCACGGCATGATTACTCTCAAGTTTACGGGGGAAATCGGCGCGTCCATCTGACCATGCGTGATCTTTTGTTGTGACGGTAACTGCCAAGAAGAAAAGGAACGAGGAAAGTGGAATTCCAGAATGGATGGTCGGGGTGGTCGGGGCGGTCTTCTTGACCGGCTTCTCTCCGCCCTGCTATCGTGAAGAGTTATTGTGGGCTCCGTGTAACTACTGAGCGCCAGGGTTCGCATAGGGAAAGCCGGCCCTTGCCTGCGGCCGGCCGTCTCCTCAAGGGGGGAGCGCCTTCAGCTTATGGGCCTGACCAAACTGGTAATCCGGGGCGCGCGGCAGCATAACCTGAAAAATATCAGCGTCGAGATTCCCCGGAACACCCTGACGGTCATTACCGGCCTCTCCGGCTCGGGAAAATCTTCGCTCGCGTTCGACACCATTTACGCGGAAGGGCAGCGCCGCTACGTGGAGTCGCTCTCCGCGTATGCACGGCAATTCCTCGACCAGATGGAACGCCCCGAAGTGGACGTGATTGAGGGCCTGTCGCCATCGATCGCGATCGAGCAGAAAACCACCACGCGGTCGCCGCGGTCTACCGTCGGAACGATTACCGAAATCTACGATTACTTGCGTGTGGTCTACGCGTCGGTCGGGGTGCCGCACTGTCCGAATTGCGGGAAGCCGATCACGCGGCAGTCCAGCGAGCAGATCGTGCAGGCGATTCTGCACGGAGAAATCTGCAAGCCGGACGACCGCATCATGATTCTGGCGCCGATTGTTCGTGGACGAAAGGGGGCGTACCGGAAAGAGCTTGAAAAATTCGCGCAGGACGGCTACGTGCGTGCGCGCATCGACGGCGAACTGATTCAACTCGACGACATTCCGGCGCTCGACAAACGCAAGAATCACACCATCGAAATTGTTGTAGACCGCTTGCTGGTGAAGCAGGGGATTGCCTCGCGGCTGGAGCAATCGATCGCCACCGCGCTGAAGCTGGCGAGCGGGCTGGTGACCGTGGCGGTTGTGAGCGGCAAGGAGCACACGTTCTCCGAGAAGTTGGCATGCCCCGATTGCGGGATTTCGGTTCCGGTGCTCGAGCCGCGCTCGTTCAGTTTTAATTCGCCGTATGGCGCATGTCCGGCCTGCAACGGCCTTGGCTCGAAGTACGACTTCGATCCGTCGAAGATTATGAATGACTGGTCGCGGCCTCTTTTTGACGGCGGCCTCGGCCCCGGCTCGGGGTCGGCGATTCTCAAGCGGACGCTGGAACTCGGGGCGTACGCGCATGGGTTCGATTTGCAAACGCCGTTCGAGAAGTTTCCTGCGCGCATCCAGAACATGCTGCTGTATGGCTATCCGCCTGCGAACGGGCGCGACGGTCGAGAGAATGAATCGGTCAGCAAGAAGGCCAAAAGCGAGAAGGGCTTTCGCTTTCTGGGGATCTTGAAATTTCTTGAAAGAAATTTCGAAGAGTCCGGCTCGGACGCGTACCGGGAGTGGATGACGCAGTACATGTCGGCGACGGTTTGCAGCGTGTGTCATGGGAAGCGGCTGCGGCCGGAATCGCTTGCGGTGAAGCTCGGAGGATGGTCCATCGCGGATTTCACGGGGCTTTCGCTGAGCGCAGCGCGGCCCGCCGTGGACAAAATCCTGGCGCAGCTCAACGAGCGGGAAAAGGAAATTGCGGCGCGTCCGCTCGAGGAAGTCGGCGAGCGCATTGATTTTCTTCTTGCGGTGGGACTGGGCTACCTGAGTCTGGAAAGATCCGCGGCCACCCTCTCTGGCGGCGAAGCCCAACGCATTCGACTGGCCACGCAAATCGGCTCGCGGCTGCGCGGCGTGCTGTATGTGCTGGATGAGCCGAGCATCGGCCTGCACGCGCGGGACAATGCGCGGCTGCTGGGCTCGCTCGAACACCTGCGCAATCTGGGCAACACCGTGCTCGTCGTCGAGCACGACGAAGACACCATTCGCCGCGCGGATTTTGTGGTGGACCTTGGCCCTGGCGCCGGCAATGCGGGTGGCTATCTCGTCGCACAGGGCAAGCCGGAGCAAATTGAGGCCACCGCGGAATCGCTGACCGGGCAATATCTCAGCGGTGGCGCGAAAATTTCTGTTCCGGAAAAGCGGCGCGGCCAGAACGGCAAAGCGATCCAGGTGCTGGGCGCCACCGCGAACAATCTCAAAGAAATTGACGTGACGTTCCCGCTGGGGTTGCTGACCGTGGTTACGGGAGTCTCCGGATCCGGAAAATCCACGCTGGTGAACGACATTCTGTATCGCGCGCTGGCACAGAAGCTTTATCGTTCCTCGGAGGTGCCGGCGCCGCACCGGCAAATCCTTGGCATCGAGCATATCGACAAGGTCATTGAAATCGATCAGGCCCCGATTGGACGAACGCCACGGTCGAATCCGGCGACGTACACGGGCGTGTTCGCGCCCATCCGCGATTTGTTTGCCATGCTGCCCGAATCGCGGGAGCGCGGTTACCGCCCCGGCCGCTTTAGCTTCAACGTGAAGGGCGGACGATGCGAAGCTTGCCAGGGAGACGGGCTGCGGCGGATCGAGATGAATTTTCTCCCCGATGTTTACGTGATGTGCGAAGTGTGCCGGGGGCGGCGGTACAACTCGGAAACGCTTGCGGTGAAGTACAAAGGGCATTCGATCAGCGACATCCTGAATTTGCCGTCCACCGATGCTTTGAAACTTCTCGAAAACCTTCCGCAAATTCAGCAGAAGCTTTCCACGCTCGTGGACGTGGGGCTTGGTTACGTCACGCTGGGGCAGTCGGCAACCACTCTTTCCGGGGGCGAAGCGCAGCGCATCAAGCTGGCACGCGAGCTTTCGAAACGCCAGACGGGGCGCACGCTCTACATCCTGGACGAGCCCACGACCGGATTGCACTTCGACGATGTGCGCAAGCTGTTGGATGTTTTGCAGCGGCTCGTCGGTTTGGGAAACACGGTGCTGATCATCGAGCACCATCTCGACGTAATCAAGCAGGCGGACTGGATCATTGATCTGGGACCGGAGGGCGGGGATGGCGGCGGGCGAATTGTGGCGCAAGGCCCGCCGGAGCAGGTGGCGCGGGTGAAGAAGTCCTACACCGGGCAGGCACTCGCCCGCGTACTTGGCAACGGCAATGCAAACGGCAAGGCCGCGGACTCTGGAGTGAACTAAGGTCTCGAGCATATTGAAAGCCATTGCCGTCGCGATCTGCTTGCGCCTTGGAGTGTTTCCCCCTACAGTAATCGTTCGACATGAGTATCTACTCGATTGGGCCTCTGGTTCTCGGAGAAGTGCATACCTATCCGCTGGCGTCGCGCAAGAGCAAGGTCAACGTGCGGGAATTCGCGAAGCCTGCGGCAGCCACCAATACATCGTTGACGAAATTTCTCGATTCGCTGCCGCACATTCTCGCGGCGGAAAGCCTTCGACGACTTTTGAGCGCGGTGCAAGCGGCGCGCAAGCAGCGTAAAGCGATTCTCTGGGGCATGGGCGGGCATGTGATCAAGGTGGGACTCGGCCCGGTCTTGATCGATCTCATGGATCGTGGCTTCGTTTCGGGGATCGCGATGAACGGCGCGGCGCTCGTCCACGATTTTGAAATTGCCCTTGCCGGAAACACTTCCGAAGACGTCGAGGCCGCGCTCGGCGAAGGCCGATTCGGCATGGCCGAAGAGACCGGCACGTACCTGAACGAAATCGCCAAGCTGGCGCAGAGGATTCGCATTGGATACGGCGAAGCGGCGGGGCAATTTCTCAACAGCGGGGTCCTCGACGCCAAGCACGCGGAATCCAGCGTGCTTGCATCGGCCCACAAACGGCGCATACCGGTGACCGTGCATCTCGCCATCGGCACGGACATTCCACACATGCACCCAGCGGCGGAGGGCGCGGCTCTCGGTTACGCCACGCATCGCGATTTTCGCTTGTTTTGCGCGCTGACCCAGCAAATGCACCCCGGCGGCGTTTATCTCAACTGGGGCTCAGCCGTTTTGCTGCCGGAAGTCTTCCTGAAAGCAGTTTCCGTGGTGCGGAATCTCGGCATTCCACTTTGCCCCATCACCACGGCCAACTTCGACTTTATTCAGCACTACCGCCCGTTGCAAAATGTAGTGAAGCGTCCCACCGCCACCGGCCGCAACCACAAAGGACCTGAATCCCGCGGCTTTGCGATTACCGGCCATCACGAGCTGATGTTGCCGCTGGTCGCCGCGGCTTTGGCATCGGGATGGCCGAGGAGGCGGTGATCAGCACCCCATGAGCTTGGTGGACGACAATCCGACCGATCTGCGGGGGGATTCGTCAACCCCTTCGACACCGACCGGGGAATCGCCCTGCGAACCCCATGCACTCCCTGGGGATGACCGCATCTCGCATGCCGGGGCGGCTCCGCCGGTCAAATGGGACTGCGTTCCTGAAGATTTGCGGATCAGCTGGTCCTGGGTTCATCTTTTGGTTTTCGGCGCGTTCTTTGTTGTCACGCAAGTTGCCATCGGAACGTTGATCGACGGCTACTATTCCGTTTACCAACATCTGACGCAAAGACAGATCCGGCGGCTGTTGGAATCCGATCCGAAGCTGCTGGTCGGCACAACGGTCGTCACCTTTGGCCTGATCCTTCTTTTTTTTTACGTGACCCTCTCGGTGCTTAAAGGCGTCCCCTTCTGGCGGACCCTCGGTTGGAGGAGGCTAAAGTCAGATCCGCTTGCCGGCAAAGGCAAACCGTGGATGTATTTCCTGTCTGGCTGCGGACTATCCCTTTTCGTGGCCCTCGCAAGTTCGCGCGTGAAGGACGCGGAGCACGCACCCATTCAGGAGTTCTTTAAGAGCCGGAACGGCGCGATGATGCTTATGGCGGTGGCCGTGTTCGTTGCGCCCCTCGCAGAAGAAACCATTTTTCGCGGATACCTGTATCCGGTACTTGCCCGGATCACTTCGGGGATTGCCGAGTACTTGGGGATGGAGTGTTCCCAAGCCATTCGGACGGGCGTGGCTTCCAGCATCCTGGTGACCGGCATTCTGTTTGGGTTGTTGCATGGCCCTCAACTGGGCGAGAGCTGGGAATTGGTTAGCCTGCTGATTTTGGTTGGCGTAATCTTCACGTTTGCGCGGGCCTGGACGGGAACCGTTTTGGCCAGCTTCCTTCTCCATCTAGGCTACAATTCGATGATTGCGATCACCGCGATCATCGGCACTCGAGGTTTTACCCACATGCCCCCGCGCTGATGGATTCGTGTTCAGCCGCCGCTCCCATTACAATGAATAGCGGGTTTCCATGGTATTCCGCGAGGCGCTGAACGAAATGTATGTAGCCCAACCCATCGCATGGACCGAGCGCGGCGTCGTGATGCTGGACCAGCGGCGGCTTCCGGCTGAAGAAATTTCATACACCTATACCGACTACCGCGAAGTCGCGAAGGCCATTCGTGAGATGGTGATTCGCGGAGCGCCGGCAATTGGCGTTGCGGCGGCGATGGGCGCTGCGCTGGGAGTCTTGCACTCGTCAGCAAAATCGGTGGAGACGCTTCGCGGCGAATTCGGCGGGATTTGCGAGGTGCTTGCGAAAACGCGGCCAACGGCCGTGGACCTTTTCTGGGCGCTCGAGCGCATGAAGCGGCGGTTCACCGAGCTTAGCTCACAAACTTCGGACGTGGCGAGAATCCAGCAAGGGATGGCCGAAGAAGCGAAGCAAGTCCATCTCGAAAAAACGGCGACCGATCAAGCCATCGGGCGGCTCGGCGCGGAATTCATGCCCCGCGAAGGTCAGGTGATGACGCAATGCAACGCCGGGGCCCTGGCCACCGCCGGGATTGGCACCGCGCTAGGCGTGATACGTGTGGCGGTCGAACAAGGTCGAAAACTTCACGTTCTGGTTCCGGAGACGCGTCCGTACCTTCAAGGAGCGCGGCTGACGGCCTGGGAATTGCATAAGGGCGGCATCCCGCTGACGCTCATTACCGACAACATGGTCGGGCAGTTTTTGAAAACGGGAAAAGTCGGAGCGATTGTAACGGGTGCGGATCGCATTGCCGCCAACGGCGACACCGCGAACAAGATCGGGACCTATCAAATTGCAGTCCTGGCGAAGGAAAACAATGTTCCCTTTTACATTGCGGCGCCGGTTTCGACTTTCGATCTGTCGATCCCCGATGGCGATCACATTCCCATTGAAGAACGTTCCGCGGCGGAAGTGACGCATCTGCAAGGAGTGCGGATTGCGCCGGACGTGCATGCCGCACACCCGGCGTTTGACGTTACACCCGCAAAGTACATCGCAGCGATCTTTACCGAACGAGGCGTCGCTCGCCCGCCCTTCCCGGAGTCTCTCGCCCCCCTCGCTTCGGCACGTTAGAATTGGTTTCTAATGCGGCTTTGGTTTTCCCGTCTCGAGCGTAGCCGGTAGCGGCCCGGAGTACCAAATTGCCTTCCCATGCGTCTGAGTTCTTGAGAGGGTCCCGATGAAGCTCCAACGACTCGCGATTACCTTGCTAACGGCGTCGCTCCTTGGCTCAACTCCGCAATCCCAGTTTCCGGACACGCCCGCCGCCCACCAGTTTGCGGCCTGGCTCGAAGCGTTCAATTCCGGTGACCGCGCCAAGCTTCTTGAGTTCCTTCAGAAGAACAATCCGTCACGCGCCGGGGATATCGATGGTGAATTGGGATTTCGCCGGATGACGGGAGGTTTTGAGTTCCAGAAAGTGGAACAATCCACGGCCAGCAAGCTCACCGGCATTGTCAAGGAGCGCGACTCGGATACGTTCGCGCGATTCTCCTTGGAGGTGGAAGCTGCAGAGCCACACCGGATCAAGGAGTTGGATCTGCGACAGATTCCCATGCCCCCGGGGTTCGCTCCCGCACGGGTGAGTCAGGACGCGACGGTCGCGGCGCTCCGCGCCGAATTGGACAAGCGCGTCGCAGCAGACAGCTTTGCCGGCGCCGCGCTGGTTGCCAAAAACGGCAAACCGGTGTTCCAAGCCGCTTATGGCCTAGCCGACCGCGAAAAGAAAATTCCCAACCAGCTGGACACGCAGTTTCGCATCGGCTCGATGAACAAGATGTTTACAGCCGTCTCGGTTCTGCAACTCGTGCAAGCCGGGAAAATCAAGCTCACCGATCCGCTCGGGACCTATCTTACCGACTACCCGAACAAGGAGCTGGCTTCCAAAGTTACCGTCCACCAGCTGTTGACGCACACCGGTGGAACAGGCGATTTCTTCGGCCCGGAGTTCGACAAGCACCGGCTGGAGCTGCGCACGTTGCAGGACTATGTGAAGCTCTACGGCCAGCGCGGCGTGGAATTCGAGCCGGGCAGCAAATGGGCGTACAGCAATTATGGATTTTTGCTTTTGGGCGTGCTGGTCGAGAAGGTTAGCGGGCAGAATTACTATGACTACGTAGCCGAGCATGTTTACAAGCCTGCGGGCATGACGTTGACCTCCTCGCTTGCGGAAGATCAGGCGGTTCCGGGCCGGTCGGTGGGCTACACGCACATCGAGCCTCCCGGCGGCGGAGCCGCCGCTTCAGAAGCATGGCGGCCCAACACAGACACGTTGCCCTATCGCGGCACGTCCGCCGGAGGCGGTTATTCCACGGTGGAGGATTTGCTCAGGTTCGCTACCGCACTTCAACAACACAAACTGCTCGATGCCAAGCACACCGAGCTGCTAACGACCGGGAAGGTGGACACTCCCGGCGGCGGGAAGTACGCCTACGGTTTCGGTGTCAGATCGTTCGGGGATATCCCTTGCTTTGGACACGGCGGAGGCGCGCCTGGAATGAACGGTGATTTGGAGATTTGCCCTGGGCCGGGTTACGTCGTTGCGGTTCTCTCCAACCTGGATCCGCCTGCCGCGCAACGGGTCTCAGATTTTGTGCTCAACCGGCTGCCGGAGAAATAAGCGGTCGTTCGGCGCCGCCGCTGCCGTTTTTTAAGCTCTCTCCAGAAAGGGGGCTCTTACATTCTGGGTGCAAATCAAGCGGGCCGAATCACGAAGACGGTGCGCTCGCGCTTGCGGAACGTGGCGAAGAAATCAAGCAGCTGCTTCCACGGAAGATATTTTCTATTCAGCAACTGCATGCCGTGTGCCGCGTCTCGGCCGGAGACGATTTCCACGCGCGCAGCAACCCAATCACCCTGCACATCGCCGCGCATGTTGCACGGCGCGATTCTCACGCTCGCGTTGTTGCGAATGCGCTTCACTTTTCCCGACTCGCCGATGGTGTAAACGTAGAGTTTCGCGTCCTCGGAATCGAGCTTCGTAGCCGGATCCTCCGCGAACCATACCGGCGTCTTCACACCTTGGCCGCTCTTCTTGAAGGTTTCCAGATTCAGGTACTTTTGTCCGACAAACCCCGCGAATCCCATCGCGCCACCCTTGTTCGGGCTTTGACCGGCAACTCCGTTTCGATGCACGTGATTCTACATCGGTCACCAACACCAAGGGAGTCCGAAAGCCTGCGCTTTAGCAGCTGAGCCGATTCGCTCGCGGAAATGACCTCACCCGAATAGCGAATCACTAGCTCGCTCCGGCCGTCGCAGAGGGCGCGCCATACCTTTGCGTCGCATACCCTACGATCATCCCGACGATGCTGCCGGGCAGGATGATATCGAGGTAGTAGCCGTGCTGCATGTAGGCCACCAGGAACGCCAACACAAATCCCACCGCGAGCCCGAACAGGATTCCGAGAGGTACGGAATTCACTTTGCGGGCAAAGACTCCTGCCGCAACGCCCGCGATCAAGCCTTTGATCGTAGAACCCACGACAATGCCCACCATCATCGAGCGCACCGATGGTGTGAACCATGCGGTTCCTCCGTCGATGGCGCCCAAGACCGTGCCTAGGAGCAGTCCCACCAATACTTTGTTCATGCCTTCCTCCGTCGGGATGAATTTCTAAACGTCCTATACAACTGTTCCTACAAATCCTTTAAGCCTACCGGTGCATAAAAAGCAGAATCAGCACGCGCATCACAAGATACGCGGCGATGAGCAGGATGAAGAAGCGGTACCGGCGGTAAAACCGGGCCAGCTTCTCGAAAAGACTCTCGCGGTGAGCGGCTACCGCCAGGCCATCGAGATAGCGGGAGACGTCGAGCGCCAGCTCCGAAACGGTGGGGTAGCGGCCTCCGGGTTCCGGGGCTGCCGCCTTCGAACAAATGGCTTCGAGAGCTTTGTCGAAGTGCTGTTTGCCAGTTGGGTTTGCAGCGCCATCGAGGCTTTTGGTAAGCAAGAAACGCAGCAGCGCCCCAAGGGAGAAAATGTCGCTGCGCGCGTCCAAATGTTCCACGTCGCCGCGCGCCTGCTCGGGCGACATATAGCCGGGCGTGCCCATAACGGTGCCGTGACCGGTGACGACTCTTTCCCCGGTGCTGGTTGTATCGCTTGCAGTCTCGGGTGTTTCAAAGATCGTTGCTTCCGGGTCGACCATTGGAGGTTTATCGCCGGCATCTCCTCCGAGGAGTTTGGCGAGGCCCCAGTCCATGACCAGGACCTCGCCAAAAGAACCAACCATAATGTTGGCGGGTTTCAAGTCACGGTGCAGCACCCCGTGAGCGTGGGCGAACCCCACGGCATCGCAAACGCGAAGAAAAAGCCGAAGGCGTCCCGTGAGAGAGGGGACGGTCCCAATGTATTCGTCGAGCCGCTGGCCCTGGACAAACTTCATGGTGTAGAAAACGCGGCCATCGGTGAGCGTTCCCACGTCGTGAACGGGCACAATCCCGGGATGTTCCAAGCGCGCCAGGACCAGCGCTTCACGGATCAAGCGGTTTGCGAGATCGCCGTCCGCGCCGGGCACGTCCAGTACTTTCAGCGCGACTCGCCGGTGCAGTTTTTCGTCTTCGGCAGCATAGACCACGCCCATACCGCCGCGCGCCACACGCTCCTGCAAACGGTAGCGCGTGCCGGTCAGGTCGGGAATTTCCGCGGCTTCGCGCAGTCGTTCGACCGCCTTATCGGAAAGGAATTTCATTTCGTTT
>Ga0126369_10003305_pt1 | contig 11645 bp, 10 predicted proteins | sample PanSoiMetaPlot_1_FD_109646 | JGI IMG/M metagenome (GOLD analysis project Ga0126369, IMG submission 109646) | Tropical forest soil microbial communities from Panama - MetaG Plot_1 | ecosystem: Environmental > Terrestrial > Soil > Tropical forest > Bulk soil | place: Panama | collected 2016-02-17 | reverse complement strand
GCCGCGAACCAGTTGTTGTTGTCGCCGTACAGGACGACCGTCGTGTCCGGCGAGACGCCGCTGCGGGCCAGTAGCGCCTCCAGCGCGGCGCGTGACGCAATGTCCCGCACGGTCTGATCCTGGAGTTCGCGCCGCCAGTCCCAACCCACCGCGCCGCGGATGTGACCGGAGTCGTACGCGGTCGTGTCCACGTCGACCTCCACGAGCCGCATGCCGGCCGAGTCCAGGTTCTCCGCCACCCATTCGGTGCTGACGATCGCCTCCTGGTTGGCGTATGTGTCGCTCTGTGCCATGTGGCCCATGCTCGCCACGGCCCTCGGGCGGCGCCAGCGAACCGGTACGTACGGACCTACGTACTCAGTGCCGCACCGACATCGGAGCGCGACTCCACGCCGAGCTTGGAGCGGATGTTCTCGGCGTGCTTCTCCACCGTCCGGGTGGAGATGCCGAGGCGGGCGCCGATCTCGCGATCGGTCGTGCCGCAGGCCATCAGGCGCGCCACTTCGGCCTCCCGGCCGGTCAGGCAGGCGGCCGCGCGCGTTCCGCCGCCGGCTTCGACGGTGTCCAGCGCGAATTCCACCGCCTCGTTCAGCGTCAGGTGCCGTGCTCGAGCGGCGGCCGCACGCGCAGCGTCGGAGGCCACGCCGCGGAGCGCCCGCTGTCGCCACGTGTCGCTGAAGCGGCGCATCGCCTCGCCCGCCCGAGCGCCGATCGCCTCGTCCATCGCGTCGGCGAGGCCGATCAGCACCAGGCCCCGCTCGGGAGAGCCCAGCTCCACCGCCCGGGCGGCGGCGAACCGCATCGCGTTGGCCAGCGCCCAGCGGTCGCCGGCGTCGCCGAGGAGCCGCAGCGCGATCGGGAGGTCCCGCACCACCCCGTCGCGGTCGCCCACCCGCAGCGCGAGGCTGGCCAGGCCGAGGTGTGCGTGGCCGGTGGCCCAGGGGTTCCCCGCCGTCTCCGCGATCGCACGAAATCGAACCAGGTGGGCAAGGCTGGCCTCCAGGTCACCCTGGCGGGTCGCCAGCATGTTGCGGTGCCAGTGCACACGCGCCTCGCCCCGCCAGTCGCCGGTGTCGCGGAACAGTCCCGCCGCCCGTGTGAGCTCGCGGTCGGCATCGTCGAGATTCGATTCCTCCAGCGCGAGCCGGCCGAGGAGGTCGTGCCCGTGCGCCTCGGCAGTCCGGTCGCCGGCCGCGCGCGACAGCTCGACGAGGCGCTCGACCGCGAGCCGGCCGCCGGCGAAGTCGCTCTGCCGGATCGCGAGGTTCGCGGTCGCGAGGAGCAGCGGGAACGGACTCTCGCCGGAGGCGCCGGCCACCTCGAGGCAGCGGCTCAGGCGCTCCCGGCCCTCCGACAGGTAGCCGCGCCGAATCCAGAACTCGCCGAGCGCGGCTCCCAGCCGGGCCGCCGCGGCCGGGTCGCGCCGGAGGCTCCAGTCCAGGGCGGCACGGAGGTTGTCGTGCTCCAGCTCCAGCTCGTCGAGCGCGGACGCGGCTTCGCCGCCGTGCAGCAGGTCGTTGTCGCGCTCGGCCAGCGCCAGGTACCAGGCGGCGTGGCGCGCGCGTACGGCGCCCTCCTCGCCGCTGTCGCCGAGCCGGACCAGCGCGTACTCGCGGAGCGTCTCCAGCAGCCGGTACCGCGACGTGCCCGATGTCGCGAGGGACACCACGAGCGACTTGTCGACGAGGCGCGAGAGGCCGGCCAGCACGTCGGGGAAGCCGGCGACGGCCGACGCGGCGTCCAGGCCGAAGCCGCCCCTGAAGACGGAAAGGCTCTGGAACTGCGTCCGATCCTCGTCCGTCAGGAGGTCGTGGCTCCAGTCGATCGCCGCCCAGAGCGATCGGTGGCGGCCCGTGCCGATGCCGGCCGGGGACGAGAGGATGTGAGAACTCGCGGTCAGCCGGCGCTCGATCTCCTCCAGCGTCAGGTGCGCGATTCGCGCGGCTGCCAGCTCGAGTGCGAGCGGGTTGCCGTCGAGCCGGTGGCAGATCCGCGCGACGGTGGCCAGCTGGGTGTCTCGGATCGTGAACCCGGGCAGGCGGCGCGCCGCGGCCGCTGCGAAGAAGGCCACGGCGTCGCAGCCGCGCAGCCGGCGGGTGCCGGGGCGGGAGCCGGGGTCGGGCAGTTCCAGGCCGCTCACCGGCCAGACGACCTCGCCGGCCACGCCGAGCGCCTCCCGGCTCGTAGCCAGGATCCGCAGGTCCGGGCAGCCGGCCAGCAGCGCGGTCGCGAGCTCGGCGCACGGCCCGACCAGGTGCTCGCAGTTGTCCAGGACGACCAGGCCGGCGCGCTCGCGGAGGCCGTCGGCGAGCTGGTCCCGGTCGCGCCGTTCGGCGAGCCCGGTCGCGACCGCCAGGGCCCGCGCCGGCGCACGCGCGTCGCGAAGCGGTGCCAGGTCGACGAACCAGACGTCGCCGGCGGCAGCGCGCCGGGCCAGCTCGATGGCCAGGCGGGTCTTGCCGATGCCCGCGGGTCCGGTCAGCGTCAGGAGTCTTGCGGCGTTCAGCAGCCGCACACCATCGGCCAGCTCACCGCCGCGGCCAACGAACTCCGTGACGGCGGCAGGCAGCCTGCTCATCGACACGTCTCGAACGCAGCATGGCACGTGGGTCGCTCGGCCGGCATGGGACACGTGCGCTCTCCGCCGGGACGCGGGTGCCTGCTGGGCGGCCTGAGAGGTCCAATGACCGACGTTGCGCGTCTCATGCGGCCAGCGAGGCGTTGAACCACCGTCTGCCGCACGGATTTCGTCCGGCCGCGAGCGCTTCAGCCGAGGTGGCGGAACGGCTCCGGCACGTAGCCGGCCAGCACCTGCACCCAGCGGTCTCCCAGCGCCGAGCGGACCACCTCGTCGTCCTGCACCAGCCAGGCCAGGTGCCGCAGCCCGTGCTCGAGCACCTGCCGGGACGCGATGGCCATGGGCGCGTGCGTCGCCCCCGAGCGAGCGAGTTCCGCGCGGACGACCGGGATCCCGGGCAGCTCGGGCGCCTGGCCGTCCGGGTTGACGACGACGAAGCTCAGGATCACCGCGCCCCGCGCGCGGCGCCATGACGTCGAGTGGACCACCAGCGGCTCGCCCATCAGGCTCCGGGCGAGGCGGTGCACGACCTCGACCGGGTCGTCGTCGGCGCCGACCTCCACGTACCACGGGTCCGGGCCGCACGGCCCCGCGAGCTCGAGCACCGCCCCCGCGAGGCGGAGCACGAAGACCTCGGCCTGGATGGGGCCCTCCGTGTCGAACGGGAGGCGGCCCTCGGTCGGGCTCAGGTGGGCCGCGCCATGGCGAGCACCTGCTCGCGGGTCACGTCCATGTTGTGCGCCTCGCGGCCGTGACGCTGAACCGCGGGCACCAGCTCGTCCTCGGCACCGCGCGCCTCGTAGCCGCAGTCGCAGCTGACCACCAGCTCGACCGCCGCGTCGTCCTCGTTCATGACGGAAACCATACGGGGGCCACCTTGGCGAAACTTTGAACGTCGTGCTCCGGATCTACCTGGCGGGCGAGCCCTGCCTCCTCGCCGGCCGAACGCTCTTCCGGGCGGACCGGCTCCCGCGCCGTCAGGGCCGGGTCGCGTTCGCCTACCTGATGACCGAACGGTCTCGGGCCGTGCCGCGTGACGAGCTCGCCGGCACGCTCTGGCCCGAGGGCCCGCCACGCGCTCACGAGGTCGCCATCAGCTCGCTCGCGAGCAAGCTGCGCGCGCTGCTGGTCGATGCGGGCGCCCAGCGGGACGCGATCGCGGTCGCCGACGGCTGCTACCGCGTCGAGCTCCCGCCCGGGACGTGGATCGACACCGAGGCCGCACACGCGTCGGTGCACGAGGCGGAGGCGGCGCTGCGCTCCGGCGTGCACGCCGCCGCGTACGGTCCGGCCGCGGTGGCGGCCGCCATCCTGCGCCGGCCCTTCCTGGCGGGCATCGAGGGCGACTGGGTGGAACGCCGCCGGGATGCGCTGCGGGGCCTGCTCGTCCGCGGCCTCGACGTCCTGGCGGATGTCCACGCCGCGAACCGGGAGCCGACGCTCGCGGTCTGCGTCGCCGAGCAGGCGGTGGCGCTCGAGCCGTACCGAGAAAGCGGCTACCGCCGGCTGATGCGCCTGCACGACGGCGCCGGCGATCGCGCGGAGGCGCTCCGCGTGTACCAGCGGTGCTGCCGCCTGCTGGCCGACGAGCTGGGAACCACGCCATCGCCCGAGACGGACGCGCTCATGCGAACGGTCGGCAGCCGCTGATCCGTGCCGCCGGCGCTGGTCCGCGGGATGGAGAATCCGGTCCATGCGCAGGATCAGCCGGAACGCCTACACCGAGATCTACTTCCGGGGCTGCAACCCCAGCTTCGTCGTCACCGACGACGGGGTCGTGATGATCGACACGCCGCAGCAGCCGATCGACGCGGTCCGGTGGCGTGAACAGATCCTGGAGCACGGCCCCATTCGCCACCTGGTCAACACGGAGCCCCACGCCGACCACATCCTGGGCAACGCCTACTACCCGGGCGTGGAGGTCGCCGGCCAGGTCGAGCTGCGGTCGCGGTACGAGCAGCAGGTGCCGATGATGACCTCACCCGAACGCACCGAGGCCATGAAGGAGACCGATCCGGACAGCGTCTGGCTGCTCCAGCACCCCAGCTATCCGCCCAACCCGCCGACCCGGACGTTCACGGACGAGCTGACCCTGCACGTCGGCGGCCACACGTTCCACTGTCTCCACCTGCCGGGCCACACCAGCCCCCAGACGGCCGTGCACGTGCCCGAGGAGGGCGTCCTGTTCACCGGGGACAACGTGTTCTGCCGGTCCAAGACGTTCATCCAGGAGGCGGACCCGTGGGACTGGCTGGCCGCGCTGCGCCGGATCGAGCGGTTCGACGTCGAGGTCATCGTGCCCGGTCACGGCGAGCCCTGCGACCGGAGCTACGTCGCGGAGCAGGCGCAGGTCCTGCAGCGGTGGGTGGACGCGGTCCAGCGCATGGTCGACCGCGGCATGACCGAGGAGGAGGCGGTGCGCGAGCCGCTGGACATGGCGGCCATCGATCCGTACCCGCTGGGCCAGCGCCTCTTCTCCGTCTTTCCGCACCTGGACGAGCTGAACGTGCGCAACCTCTACGCCCGCATCGTGGCCCGGAAGGGCCGCTCGGGGTGACGTCCTGGCCGGCCGTATCATCGAGCGGCGATGAGCACCCTGCAGGAGGCCGCGGCGCCGCGCGCCCGAAGGACCGGGCGGATCGACTACAAGTGGGTGGCGAGCGGGGTCGTGATGCTCGGCGCGGTGATGGTCATCCTGGACCAGACCGTCGTCAACGTCGCACTGCCGACGCTGGAATCGGAGTTCCACGACACGCTGTCCAGCGTCCAGTGGATCATCACCGCGTACACGCTGGCGCTCGCGGCCGTGATCCCGCTGGCGGGGTGGATGACCGACCGGTTCGGCAGCAAGCGCGTGTTCATGGCCAGCCAGGCGCTCTTCGTCACCGGGTCGGCGCTGTGCGGGCTGGCCCTGACCAGCCAGGCGCTGATCGGCTTTCGTGTCGTGCAGGGCCTGGGCGGCGGACTGATCATGCCGGTCGGCATGGCCACGATGATGAGCGTCACCCGACCCGAGGAGCGGGGCCGGATCATGTCCGTGCTCGGCGTCCCCATGCTCCTCGCGCCGGTGCTGGGCCCGACGCTCGGCGGCTGGCTGATTCAGGCCGTGAGCTGGCGCCTGATCTTCTACATCAACGTGCCCATCGGCATCGCCGGCGTCATAGCGGCCGCCCTGTTCCTCCGGGACGCACAGAGCGAGCAGGCGAAGCGGGAGCCCCTCGACGTCGGCGGCCTGCTGCTGGCGACCGGTGCCGTGATCGGCCTGGTGTACGGACTGAGCCAGCCGAGCACGTATGGCTGGGATTCGTGGCAGACGATCGTGCCGCTCGCGGCCGGCGCCGTCCTGCTGACCGTCTTCTGCCTGTACGAGCTGCGCCAGCGGCACCCGCTGATCGACATCCGGATCTTCCACGACGGCGCGTTCAGCGCCGCGATCAGCCTGAACTTCCTGGTCTCGCTGAGCCTCTTCGGCGCCATCCTCCTGTTCCCGCTGTTCCTCCAGCAGATCCAGGGGTACAGCGCCCTGCAGTCCGGCCTGATCCTGGGCGCGCAGGGCATCGGAGCGGCGCTGATGATGCCCCTGTCCGGCACGCTGACCGACCGCATCGGGGCGCGCTGGGTGGTGCCGGTCGGCCTCGCCATCCTCACCGTCTCGACGGTCTGGATGACCACGCTCGCCGCCGACACATCGCGTGGGGTCATCTTCGCCATGCTGTTCGTCCGCGGCCTCGGGATGGGCTTCGCGATGATGCCGAGCATGTCCTCCGCGTTCGTCACGCTCGCGCCGCAGCGGATCGCGCGGGCGACGTCCATCTCGAACGTCGTGCAGCGCGTGGCCAGCGGCCTCGGCATCGCGATCATGGCGACCGTCCTGAGCGCCCGGGTCGCGGCGAACCTGCCGCGCGGCGCGTCCGCAGCCGCGTCCGCCGGCGGCTCCGACCTGGCGGCCGCCCACCTGCCGCCCGCCATCAAGAACATGCTGCTGGAGCAGGCGACGAAGGGGTTCACCGACACGTTGTGGGTGTCCGCCGGCCTGATCGTGCTGGCCTTCCCGCTGACGATCCTGCTGCGCCGCGCGCTGCAGCCGCAGGAGGTCAGGCGGTACGCGCTGCGCCAGCTCGCGGAGGGCTTCGTGCTGGGTGCCGCGGCCCGCCGTCTCCGCCGCGCCCTGCCGTCGCCGCGGCAGGAGCTGGAGCCGGAGCGGGCCGTGCCCGTGCTCAGCCAGGCGGCGACGGTCCGGCTGCGCACCGGCCAGACCCTGCTCCGCGCCGGGACGGCTGCGGCCGGCCTCGTGCCGCAGCGCGGTCCCGGTCTGGTGGCGAGGTTGTCGTTCGCAGTCGTCGCGGTCGTGGCCGTCGGGTTGATGGTCATGGCCGTGGCGCACGGCTACCGCACGCCCGACGTTCCGTCGCTGCCGCACCTGCCCGGGCGCTGATCGCTCATCAGCCGCCACTCCTCCGGTCCCTGCCGCAGCACGGCGCCGCCCGCCCGGGTGAACTCCAGCGTGGTGGCGAGGCCCTCCAGGGTGAATCGGCCGTCCTCGCCGCCGAGGAGCGGGATCGGCTCCTGGCCCGGAATCGTGACGGCCGTGCCCGCCACCGTCAGCTCGTAGCCGGGACGGAGCCGGTAGGTGCCCTCGGCGCCGTCGGGCAGCACGGCGGCCGGCGCCGGCTGGGGTCGGGGCGTCACGCCGATGGCACGGGTGGTCGCCTGTGTGAGCGTTTTCTGGGTCACGAAGAGGTCCTCGCCTGCGGCCTCGATCGCACCCAGCGTCATTGCCGACCAGAACAGCTCGCTGTCCCCGTCACGGTTGACCAGCACGGCGACGGCCGGGCCCGGCTCGACGGTGGCGGTGAGCGCCGCGGCCCAGCCGGGCAGCCCGCCGCGGTGGCTGAAGCGGCGCCGCCCGCTGGTCGACAGCATGACGCCGAGGCCCACGCAGGGGTTCACGACGGGCGTGAGCATCTCGTGGACGAGCTCGCGCGGCAGGATCGCTTCGGGCAGGCCCGCCGCGGCGCGCTGGAGGCCGGCGGCGAACCGGCAAAGGTCGGCGGCGGTGGTGAACAGTCCGCCGTACCCCACGCTCGGGACGACGATCCAGGGCAGCGGCTCGCCGAACTGGTCGTGCCCCACGGCCATGCGGCCGCCCAGTGAGGGCGGCGGGGCGGTGGCCATCAGGCTGTTCGTCATTCCCAGCGGCTCCAGCACGAGCTGCTCGATCACCGTTGCCAGCGGCGCGCCGGTCACGTCCTCGACGAGCTGCTGGATGATCGCGTAGCCCGCGTTCGAGTACACGGCCAGCAGCCCCGGCAGCAGCTCCACGCGGACCGGGCGATAGGTCGGGTCGCGGCCCTCCAGCAGTTCCCGCACCGAGTAGTTGCGCTCGTCCGCCTCGTGGCCCATGCCGTAGTAGATGGGCAGGCCGGCCGAGTGGCTGAGCAGCCCGCGCAGCGTCACGCGCGGCTGCCAGGACCCGGCCGCCGGCACCCGCCACGACGTCAGCCGGTCGTTGACGTCCTCGTCCAGGTCGAGCACGCCCCGGTGGACGAGCGCGAGCACCGCGACGGCGGTGAGTGGCTTGGCGATGGAGCACGCCGCGAACCGCGTGTCCGGGTCGGCGCCCCAGGCCCGCGCGGTGGGCTCGCCGGCGCCGTCGGTCCAGGCGACGCTCAGCGCGGGCACCCGGTAGTGGGCGAGGAGGTCCGGCACCTGCTCCCAGTCGGTGAGCGGGATCGCCTCCGGCCCGATCCAGTCCAGGCGGAGCACTCGCAGGTGCCTCGGCTCGCGCTCCCAGACCTCCCAGTGCACCCGGACGTGCAGGTCGTCGGCGGTCAGGAAGCGGACATCGGCCGCGTTCGGCGAGGCGGCCTCGACCTCGACGTTCCGGAACGGCTTCCTGAGCCGGCGCAGCTCCTCGAGGCGAGCCAGCGCCTGGCGGCCTCGGAACACGTTGAGCCGCATCCTGTCGTCGACCAGCGCGGGTGAGAGCGGTCCCGGGGCGTCGACCGCGGCCGCGACCCACTCGATCGCGTCGCGCAGCGGGCCGGCGGGGGCGTGTCCGGCGAGGTCGCTCCAGGTGTTCTCCATTGCGACCGCACCGTCCCACGCGGGCGTTGCAAGAACAAGTCTTGTTTTTTTCGGAACACCGATTCCCCGGGCCGGTCGGGTGAACCCGGCGATCCCGCTGCTGGTGGTGGACGCCGCCAACGTCGTCGGCGTGGTGCCGGACGGCTGGTGGCGGCGCCGTGCGGAGGCCGCGGAGCTGCTCCGCGACGCGCTGGCGCCGGTGGGCGAGCACGGCCTGTCCGGCGTGCGGGGGCCGGTCGAGGTCGTGCTGGTGGTCGAGGGCGCGGCGTCGCGGACCGGCGGGAGCGCGACCGTGCGGGTGGTGGCGGCGCCGGGCAGCGGCGACGACGCGATCGTGGACCTGGTCGCCCGTGAGGGCGCCGGCCGGCGATGCGTCGTGGCGACGGCCGACCGGGGCCTGCGCGCCCGGGTGGTCGCGCTGGGCGCGGAGGTCGTTCCGCCCTCGGCGCTGCCGCGGCGCTCGTCGCTACGCTGAGGCGCGATGCATCCGGTACGAGCGCTCTTCGGTCACGACGCCTGGGCGAACCGCGAGCTCCTGAGCCGCTGCGCCGAGCTCGACCCGGAGGTCCTCGCGTGCGAGACGCCCGGCACGTTCGGGACGATTCCGCGGACGATGACGCACCTGGTCGGGACCGGACCTTTCCTGCTGGCCCTGCTCAGTGGTCACCAGTCCGCGAACACGATCGTGGCCGGCGAGCAGCGTGAGATCGCCGCGCTGGCGCCGGTCGTCGAGGACTGCGCGGCCGGCTGGCGGTCGTTCCTGGACGGGACGCCCGACCCGGAGGCGCCGATCTGGCCCGAGCAGCAGGTCAGCCCCGGCCGCTGGGTCGCGATGGTCCAGCACATCCACCACGGCGACACGCACCGGGCGCACGTGGCCAGCGTGCTGGGCGCGGCGGGCGTGGAGCCGCCGCGGGTCAGCGTCTGGGCGTTCGGGGCCACCGGGCCAGTGGCCGATGGGCCCGGCGGCGAGTGGGCGAACGCGCTGCTGGCCCGCTGCTTCGACCACATCGGCTGGGCCACGCACCAGGTGCTGGAGCACTGCCTGGGGCTGGGAGAAGCGGCGCTGGGGGCGACCGCTCCCGGCACGTACGGGACGGCGCACGAGACTCTGACGCACCTGGTCGACGCCCACTGCGACTACCTCGGCAGGCTGACAGGCGCGCAGGACGAGTTCCTGGAAGGCGCGGTTGACCCGGACGTCCTGCGGCGGGCGCTGAAACGGTCTCGTGCGGGCTGGCGCGCGTACCTGGATGCGGGGCCCGACCACGAACGATCGGTGCCCACCAGCGGCCGCCCCGCACCCGCGTGGGTGGTGACGGCGCAGGCGATCCACCACGCGAACGACCACCTCGCGCATGCCGGCACGATCCTGGGCGCCAACGGCCTGACGGTGCCGGACGTCGACGTGTGGATCTACGGCACGACGCCCGAGGCGCTGCCGGCCGGCTGATCAGCAGCCCAGCGGCTCGGCGATCGAGCCGGCAGCGGCGAGCGCGTCCGACACGAGGACGAGCGGCAGCCAGGCGAGCGTCAGGCGCCAGGTCTCGTGCCTCGGTTCCGGAATCGATGCGCGCAGTGCCTCCTCGACGGCGGCGGCCGCGGTGAGGCGGGCGCACCCGGCAGCTGCGACCAGCGCCCCGCGGTACCTCGGCAGCACGGCCTTGCGGACCACCACGTTGCCCAGGAGGTTGCGGAGGTGCTCTTCGGCGCCCTCCCAGTCGGCCTCAGTCATCGCCTGGACACGGACGAGGAAGTCCTTGATCGCGGCGGTGCTCGGGTCGAACGCACCCTCCACGTTTGCGGGGTCGCCGGCCGGCTCGCGGCCGGCCAGTCGCGCGTAGCGGCGCCGAAAATCGGGGAGTGACAGGCGGCCCGCCCGCCGGTCGAGCTCGAGGCACGCCATCTGAGGAACTCTGCGGCGGGCGTTCTCGCGTGCGATCGCCTTCTCGAGCTCGGCGATGGTCGGGCCTGAGTCGAACGGGTCGCCGGAGGCACCGGGATCGCCGAAGAGCCGGAGGAGCAGATCGAACGGCATGACATCGGCCAGCAGCTCGAACAGTCCGTCCACGGCACCAGTATCTGCCACAGGGCGGATTGTCACGTCGGGATCGCGATGACGGTGTGGCGGGGGTTCCGGGTCGAATGCTGGGGGCGGTTCGTCCGGGGCGAGCGCCCACCAACTGCCGGGCTGACGAGCGCTTAACCTGCGGCACCCCTCGCCATTTCCGGCAGTGGACTACGGTGGCCCAGAGCCAGCAGCACAGCAGGAGAGGGACCATGCCGAGCAAGGACGAGCGGCCGAGCAACCTGACGCGCCGCGACTTCATCCGCGGGATCAGCGCAACCGGGGTCGGCCTGGCGGCCACGCCGTTCCTGGGCGGCTCGCAGGCCTTCGCCGCGCCCGAGGTGTGGCTCCAGGCTGCCACCACCATGTCGCCCGGCGACCCCGAGCAACTGCACCTGCAGTTCGGCTCCGACGCCAGCCGCGAGGTGGTCGCCTCCTGGGTGACGCCCGCGACGGTCCGGGACCCGATCCTCCGCTTCGGAACCGCCGAGCACGGGCTGGGGACGCGGGTCCACGCCGACACACGCACATACGTAGACGGCAAGAGCGGGGTCGAGGTCTTCACGCACCACGCGGTCCTCGACGACCTCCGCCCCGGCACCAGCTACGTGTACGAGGTGACGCACGACGGCGGCACGCCGCTCGCCGGCAGCTTCACCACCGCCCCGCGCGGGCGCGCGCCCATCCGGTTCACGAGCTTCGGCGACCAGGCGACGCCGGAGGCGGGCAACGGGCTCGCGTCGGTCTGGGCCGGCTTCAACCCACCCCAGGTCGAGCGCGTGCAGCCGCTGTTCCACCTCCTCAACGGCGACCTCTGCTACGCGAACATCAGCCCTGACCGGGTCAAGACCTGGCATGACTTCTTCCAGAACAACCAGGTCTCGGCCAGCTGCCGGCCCTGGATGCCCGCCG
>Ga0126369_10003304_pt1 | contig 11646 bp, 10 predicted proteins | sample PanSoiMetaPlot_1_FD_109646 | JGI IMG/M metagenome (GOLD analysis project Ga0126369, IMG submission 109646) | Tropical forest soil microbial communities from Panama - MetaG Plot_1 | ecosystem: Environmental > Terrestrial > Soil > Tropical forest > Bulk soil | place: Panama | collected 2016-02-17 | reverse complement strand
TTCGACTTCATCACCTCATCGATCCCGTGCGTCGCCGACAGTTCGATATCCTTCGCGCGATCGGCTTCGTACCGTGCACGGTCGGTGTCGACGTCCATCTCGTCGGAAATGTCGAGATTCGATTGTCCGTATTTGATTGCCCCCGCGCGTTCGTGCTTGAGGTTCCATTCGCGAAGTTCCGTCAGTGACTTTACGGGCGCCGTTGGGCCGAGCGTTGCAAGCCATCGATTGAAATCCCGCTTCATCCCATACTTCAAAACGACGGAGCAGTTCGCATCATTGCCTTTTGAGGCGACGGTTCCTGAACAGATACTCCAGCGGCCAAAGTTCTTTTGCGGATCAGGATCGATCATGCTTAGAACGTCGGCCGGATCGGTCACAATCGCGCCCTCCCGCTTCAGGACATCGATGACCTCTTGCATGGCTTTCACGCGTTCCGGCGTTAGGTTTTCATATAGTGACGCCCGCGGAATTCCGATGCGGGCGCCTTTCAGGCCGTCGCGTTTGAGCGAGGGAGTGTAGTCCCGGGTTCTCGGAGGCGTGCAGCGATTGGTTGCGGGATCGTTCGGATCAGGGGACTTACTTTCCAGTACACCGAGCAGGATTGCGGCGTCGGCGACGGTCTTCGCCATAGGTCCAGGAGTATCCTGATCGGCAGTGATTGGAATTACGCCATACCGGCTTATCCGACCGACGGTCGGTTTGATGCCCACGAGCATCATCGCATTCGACGGAGTAAGAATAGAGCCCGAAGTCTCCGTTCCAACGTTCGCCGCCCACAAGTTTGCGGCGGTGCCGATGCCGGAGCTGGAACCGCCGGCGAACAGCACGGCGCGACCATCTGAGGCCTCCCGGAGATCGCGTCGCGGATCGTACGGATTCATTCCATGTCCCGAGATTGCGTTGTAATTTGTGGGCATCGGTGTCGGCGCCCCTGCAACCCAATTAGCGAGCTCAGTCAAACTTGTTTTCGCGATAATGACGGCGCCGGCATCCCGGAGGTTTTTCGTCAACGTCGCTTCGTAAGGTGGGATGAATCCATCGAAGGCCAGTGCACCCCCGGTTGTCGGCATATCGGTGGTGTGAATGATGTCCTTCAGCGCGATGGGAATCCCGTGCAGCGGACCTCGCAGTTTGCCTTGTGCCCGTTCGCGATCCAATTGCTCGGCTTCCTTAAGAGCATTGGGATTGACTGTGATCGTCGCATGAAGCTTCGACTCATACAGGGCGATGCGCGTGAGGTACTGCTGTACGATCTCGCGAGAGGTGACGCGTTTCTCCCTCATCGCTTTTTGCATTTCGGGGATCGTGACTTCGACGACGGTGAACGGCTTTCTTTGGGCGTCAACATACGTTAGGAACCACAGGGACGCAAACGCACAGAGAAGGACGTATCGTATGGTCATTGCAAATCCGGTTTCTTTCGGGTTTGGTCCGCCTGAGCGGCGCGCTCTACTGCAGCCGGGTCTCCCAGATAGAAATGCCGGACCGGCGTGAGGTCATCGTGCAACTCATACACGAGCGGAATGCCGGTCGGAATATTCAGATCAACAATCTCATCGTCGGAAATCTTGTCGAGATACTTCACGAGTGCGCGCAAGCTGTTTCCGTGGGAAGCAATTAGCACTCGCTGGCCGGATCGAACGGCCGGCGCGATCGTTTGGGTCCAATATGGGAGCACGCGCTCGACAGTGTCTTTAAGGCACTCGGTCAACGGGGTTTCGGCGGGCTTTAGAGCCTTGTATCGAGGATCGTGATGTGGAGCACGCGGATCGTCGGGAGACAGCGCTGGAGGTCGTATATCGTAACTGCGCCGCCAGATCTTTACCTGCCCTTCGCCGTGCTTTTCGACGGTCTCCAATTTGTTCAAACCTTGCAACGCGCCGTAGTGACGCTCGTTCAACCGCCAGGTTTTATAGACCGGAATCCACATCAAGTCCATCTCGTCCAGGGCGAGCCACAGCGTCCGGATAGCCCGCTTCAGAACGGATGTATACGCAACGTCGAAGAGATAGCCGTCACTGAGCATTTGCCGTCCTGCGGTTCTGGCTTCCTCAACGCCCTTTGAACTAAGGTCGACGTCCGTCCATCCCGTAAACCGATTTTCCTTGTTCCAGGTACTCTCGCCGTGGCGCAGCAATACAAGTGTCTTCACGGTAACCCAAGCATACGCTAAGAAGCCTAAATTCGGACGATTGCCAACGGGAATTCCGGAACGGTTGCGTAATTACCGAAATTCAACCAAGGATCCTTAGAAGAATTTCGGTAATTACGCAACCGTTCCGGAATTCCCGTTGGCAATCGTCCGAATTAGAGACCTGATCTGGCCGGGGCAAGTCATACAAACTCCAACATGGATCCTTTGCGATTCATTCATGCCGCGGACCTCCATCTCGACAGCCCTTTTCGGGGGAGCGTATCCGCTTCCGCTGCGCTGAAAGAGCGGCTGCAGTCTGCAACTTTAGCCGCGTTGAGACGTGTGGTGGATCACACGATTACATCAAGGGCGGACTTCCTTATTATTGCCGGCGATATCTACGACTCGAAGGACCGAAATTTGCGGGCGCTAGTTTCCTTCAGGAATGAAATGGAGCGCCTTGCCGAGCGCAATATTCGTGCGTTCATTGTGCATGGAAACCACGACCCATTGAACGGCTGGGGGAGCGGGTTTCAGCTTCCCCCGAATGTCGTTACATTCGGGGGTCACGCGGATACGGAGCCGTTCATCCGCCGCGGGCGTGAAGCCGCTCGAATCACGGGCGTCAGCTACATGCGTGAACGGGTGACGGATAATCTCGCCTCATCACTGAAACCGGACGGCGCCGCGCCGTATTCCATCGCTGTACTGCACGCCAATGTTGGCCATCAAAGCGGGCACGCGGATTACGCGCCTGCAACAGTCGCTGAACTGAGTGCGGCTGGATTTGACTATTGGGCGCTGGGACATGTGCACACCACGTCGGTGCTGGCGGTAGAGCCGGCGGTGATCGTATACCCCGGCAACACGCAAGGACGCAATCCCCGCGAGACCGGGCCCCGCGGTTGCTATCAAGTCAATGTCGATACGCATGGTCGAGCGCACCTGGAGTTCATCGACACCAGCATCGCTCGATGGACGCATCTGGAAATTTCGATCGCCAACATGACGAGCATCGGCCAACTCGTCGATTGCATGTTGCAGAGAGCACGCAGCGCGGCGGGCTCCTTTAACGGGCCTACCGTGGCGCGTTGCACGATTCGCGGCAATGGAGTAGTGCATCGGGACCTCCAACGAGATCAAATGAGCGAGGAATTGGCTGAAGTGCTCAGCTCCACAGTGATTGTTGAGTCCATACGCATCGCAACTGGGCCGGGGCTGGATTTCGCATCGCTCGCGCGTACCGAGACAATGGTCAGTGATTTTCTAAACCTCGCTGACCGTGCTTTGGAGGATCCGGAGCTGCGACAGCGGTTCGCCGATTGTCTTGCGCCTTTATTCAGACGGAAGGAACTGCCGGTCGTGGACGATGCTCGCCTGCGGGAGTGGATAGAACGCGCGTCGGCGCTGGGTGCGGATTTGTTGTTGGATATCTGATCCATAGCATGCGAATTGAAAGTATCCATATTGACGGTTTTGGCGTGTGGAATGACAAGACGTGGGGATCAATCGGTCCCGGCCTCAACGTGTTTCACGGACCGAATGAAACGGGCAAGAGCACGTTCATGGCGTTTATCCGTTCGATGTTTTTCGGCTTTGAGAAGCGAGGGACGGCCAAACGCTACGAACCGCTGAAAGGCGGGACTCACGGTGGCCACCTTGACTTGCTGGTCGGCGACACCCGACTGCGTGTGGAACGTAAACCCGGCCGTCACGTGCGCGGCGCCGTCACCGTATACGCCGGCGAGGCAACGGGAGACGAGACAGCATTGGAAAGGCTTCTCTGCGGCACCACCAAGACCTTGTACCACAACGTGTTTGCCTTTGGCCTGGAAGAGTTGGAGCAGTTTCATACGCTCCAGGAAAGCGAGATCGCCACGCATATCTCCGGCGCCGGGCTGGGAGTCGGCGCGTCGCGGTGGGCAAGTGTCCAGAAAGACCTGGAAGAACGACAAGCCGCTCTCTTTCTTCCGCGCGGCCAGAACAGCACGATCAATGTCGCATTCAAGCAATTGGAAGCGGTACGGGACGATCTCGATCGAACGGAACATCAACCTCAGGATTACCTGACAGCCCACGAAACACGTATGCGTCTGGCCGCCGAGCTTTCCACTCTTGAAGAAACGGTGGCGGAGGTGAGTCGAAGAATTCAGCACTATGCCAAGCGGGCCAACAATCGGCCATATATGGAGCGGCGAAACAAGATCGAGGGTTGGTTAAAACAACTCCCTCAGGTGGATTCGTTTCCCGAAGGCGGCGTCGAGCGCCTGGACCTGCTTCAAAAACAGCGTCAAGCGCTGCTGGACGAGGGCATGAAGAAAGACAGAGAAGCTGAGGTGCTGCGGCTGCGGCGTATGCAGGTTCGCGCGGATTCCGAAGAGTGCGGCCGGCGCGGCCAGATCATTGAGTCGCTCCGGAGTTTGTTACCTCGCGTGGATGCCGCGGGTCGTGTCTACGTCGCGGGAATCGAACGGCGGGACGCGATCATGCAGGAACGGCGCGCTCTAGTGACAGGCCTGGTGAATATCATGCCGCCGTCATCGCTTGCCTTCGGTCTGTTTATTGCGCTCATTTGGATTGGGGTCGCCGGCCTGAACGTGGCGGGTCATGAGTACATTGGCGGCGGGCTTGGCACGATATCGGTGGTGGCCATGATCTGGTACAGAGACCGGCTGAAATGTGCGGCTGCTCAGAAAAAGCAAATCCAGGAGTGCTCGGATCGTTTAGATACGTGTGAAAAGGAGCTTCGACGCACCGAAAACGAAGCAAGGGAGATCGAAACCGAAATTCGAAGGTTGACCGGCAAAAATGAAATCACCCAAGCCGATATCGACCAGCGCGCTGCAGAGCTGGATCGGTTGCTGAAAATCAACGATGACGCTCGGCTTCTAGATGAAGGTGCTGCGCGATGCGAAGGCGATCTCGTAAGAATCGCTCAGCAGATCACCGAAATCGATAAAACCGTCGCCTCCTTGTTGGCTGAAGGGAACGCTTCGAACGAGCGGGAGTTCCTGGAGCGCGCTGAAATTTACAAGCAACGCCGGCAACTTAGGAACGAGCTCGATAAAATTCCCATTGAGACAGCGGAACCCGGTTTGCTTTTCGAGGACATGCGCGCAGACGAAGATGCCGCATTCCAAGCCGCTCAAACCGAGCTTGCGGAACTCGAGCGACGGCTGCTTGAGGTCCGTCATGAGACCGGCCGCGTTGAAGAGCGCATCGCAATGATGGAAAAAAGCGAGGAGCGATCGCGGGCGCTTTCGAGACAGGAAACTATTTTGGCGAGAATCGATGAAGCGGCAGAACAATGGGCCGTCATCACACTTTGCCGAGCTTTGCTTGACGAAACTCGCAAGGTTTATGAAACCGAAAGGCAACCTGAAGTGCTGCGTCAGGCATCGTCGTTCTACAACGTTATGACCGAAGGGCGTTACACCCGCGTTATCGCTCCACTCGACGGCGGGGAGATTCAGGTAGAACGTACAGACGGTGTCCGCCTGGCTCCGCAAGTCCTCAGCCGCGGTACCGCGGAGCAACTCTATTTATCCATGCGCCTCGCACTCGTCCGCGAGTATGCCAATCATGTCGATCCGTTGCCGATCGTGTTCGATGATATCTTCGTCAACTTCGATCCGGATCGCAGCCGTACGTCACTCAAAGCAGTGCATGACTTGTGCGCCACCCATCAAGTCTTGATGTTCACCTGCCACCCACACCTTGTGAAGCAAGTCGAGGAAATCATTCCAGAGGCGAAGATCTTCTCACTCGAGTGAGACACGAAGAAGTAATCGCTTTCTCTGCGATTCGTCTTGCGGTATATTGACTCCGCCCTTTGCGTTTAGCCCACCTGAGGACGCATGACCCCTGAAGAATTGAATCGAAAAATCGAGTTTATTGTCGAAAGTCAGGCACGCCTGGCTGCTGCTCAAGAGCAAGACCGCCAGGACCGTGTGAAGTTTGAAGAGTGGTCGAAAGGGCTCCTTGCTCAAATCACGCGCACGAATGACCGCCTCTCACAGACGGAGGACCGCCTCTCACAGATCGATGATCGCGTTTCCCACACAGACGATCGCCTTTCACAAACGCTGACCGACCAATCTCGGATACTGGATGGCCAATCGCACATCTTGGATGACCAGTCTCGCCTACTGGATAGGCAGTCCCACATCTTGGATGACCACTCGCACATATTGGGAGACTTGTCGCGCGTCTCGGTGGATCACTCGCGCATATTGGGAGACTTGTCGCGCGTCTCGGTGGATCACTCACGCATATTGGGAGACTTGTCGCGCGTCTCAGTGGATCACTCACGCATATCGGAAGACCTGTCGCGCGTCTCGGCGGATCAGACGCGCTTATTGGACCATCAGTCACAGCGTATGGATCGGCTCGACAAGTTCTACGATGGTTGGCTGAGGCAAAATGGAGAATTTCAACAGCAGGTGCTCGATCTGCAGCGCCAGGCGCTGCACTTGTTGAATCTGATCCTCGACCGACTGGCTTCAGCATGGCCGCCGCCCGCACCCGGCTAATTTCGTTGCCCTATTGGTGGGCATGTTCCACTACAATAGGCCGCATTTGACTATGGAAATTCGAAATATCCGGGATCTCATTCACTTTTCTGAAGAAAAAATGCAGAAGTTAACGCTGTTTGAATCGGCGAAATATTTCTGCGATCTGTATTGCCTGAGACCCGGACAGGATCAGCGCATTCACAGGCACGCCGAATCGGATAAGATTTACTTCGTCCTGAGGGGGAAGGGATTGTTTCACATCGCAGGTGAAGAAAAGGAACTTGCCGAAGGTGAATCGGTGATTGCGAGGCCCGGTCAGGACCACGGCGTGAAGAATTCCTCAGTCGAAGATTTGATACTACTTGTATTTATGACACCGCGTCCGTAGGAGAGGCAGATGGGACGAAACGCACAATTGATCCGGCAATGGGCGATGCTGAAGCAGATCGAGACGAATCGCTGGACGACGATCTCCGATATGGCTGACCAACATACGGTCTCCACAAAGACCATCCGCCGTGACCTTGCGGCGCTCATGGAAGCCGGGTTCCCTTTATACGACGAGCGATATGACGGGAAAGTGTACTGGCGGCTGAGCGAGGAATATAAAGGATTGCCGCTCGCAACCCTGTCCCTATCGGAAACTGCCGCGATGTATTTCAGCAAAAAGCTGGTGGTGAATCTTGCGGCGCCACCGTTTTCCGACGATATCGCTTCCGCCTTCAAAAAAATCGAGAGCGCGCTCCCCGAGCGTAATATCAAGTTTCTCGACAGCCTCGACAACATGATCAGTGTTCGTGCGGACGCGCCAAAGGACCTGGAGCATCGAAAAGCTACGATTCGGACGGTGATGGATGCCGTCGGCGAAGAAGTGAAAGTGAAGATGCAGTATTACTCGGTACATAGCCAGCAGAAGAAAACGTACACGATCCATCCCTATCGCCTGATGTACTTCCGCGGGGGGCTGTACTTGTTCGCATTCGTTGAAGAGTACAAACAGATCCGCACGTTCGCCATCGAGCGTATCGAAAGCATCGAAAAAACGCGTGAGTCGTTCGATAAACCGAAGGATTTTTCGGTTGAGACCTATCTCGAATCTGCATTCGGAGTGGTAAAGGAAGAGCCGTTTGATGTGGAGATCATCTTCAATGCGGACATTGCCGAATACGTACGTTCCCGCGTATGGCATCCCTCGCAGCAGGTGCGGGAGATCGGTGGTGGCCGCATCACGATGAAAATGCACGTTGGCGGCGAGTTTGAACTGGGATCCTGGATACTCAGTTTCGGCGCGTCTGCAACGATTGTTTCGCCTGACCGCCTGCGCCGCCGAGTGGAAGCGGAACTGGTGAGAGCGCTTGAGAATTACAGCAAAGAAGTGACGGTCGCGCCAAGAAAAGCCAAGAAGATCGAATCCAAGAAAGCGATGGCGGCAGCTGCCCGCCGGGGATAGGATCAACATCTCCGCGGGTAGACTCTCCTTCCATGTCACTCCTTAAAGCATTGCATGGTTCCCAAAAATTCCTTCTCAATGTGGAAATGTGTCCGCCGCGAATGGATCTGCCGTTGGAGCAGAGCGTGGATGCGTGGATCGACAGCAGCCGGCTCATTCGGAAAATTACTTCACTGGGCCGATTCGTTTTTCTCACCGATGGAGCCATCGGAAGGCGTGAGGAGCCCAATTTACGCCATGTGACGATTAACCTTGGAGCCGAAGCAGATCGCTCGCATATCATTCCGATCCTCACAACGAAGCATTCGCTGGATTACTGTTTGGAGTTTGCGCAGCGTTCCTACACGCTTGGCTTCACTTCATTGGTCGTGCTCGGGGGCGATAAGAGTGACGACACGCCTCGATGCGTCGAGCATGCGTACGAACTGCGTCGCCTGATTCGCCAACGGGTTCCCGGAATCACGCTGGGCGGCTGGGCTAGCCCGCATGGTGGCCGGCGGCAGGTGGAATACATGCTCCACCCGGAATACTCCGCGGACTTCTACCTGGCTCAGATCGTTTCGCACTACCAGCCGTGGGCTATCGATGAGTTCGTCAGTGAAACTGAACGTTTAGGCGTGAAAATTCCCGGAATCTTCGGCGTTTTCTACTATCGAAGCGCGAGTCCAAAGACATTCGCAATGCTCTCGAAGTTTCTTCCAGTTCCGGTTGACGAACTGACGCGCGACTTTGCAAGCAATGTCCATCCCGACGAGATCTGCGCGCGGAGCGTGCATGCTTTGATCCAACGTGGCGTGAAGCACGTCTACGTCAGCAACCTTCCAATGCCTACGGCCGTGCAGACTTTCACCCGTATGGAGTCCCGGGTGCAAGAAATGCTTGTGGTATCGTAGAACCTCAGAATAGGCGTGGGGGGACCGGCCAAATAGCCCATCAAGGAGGTCGCGAAGCGGTGTACCAACTGCGGCTTGGCCGGTGGGCCCGACGCTAAAAAAATGTGGCACAAGGATATTCTGGACGTCATCGGCAACACCCCTCTGGTGCGGCTTAACCGTATTGCGCTAGGCGTGCGGCCGACGATGCTGGCGAAACTCGAGTATCTCAATCCCGGCGGCAGCGTGAAGGATCGCATTGGCATCGCGATGCTTGAAGCCGCTGAAAAAGCGGGCAGGATCAAGCCAGGCGGCACCATCATCGAAGGGACGTCCGGCAACACCGGCATGGGCCTGGCGCTGGCGGCTGCGATCAAAGGTTATCGATGCATCTTCACGATGCCGGACAAGATGAGCCAGGAGAAAATCGATGGCCTCCGGGCGCTGGGCGCCGAAGTCATCGTGACGCCGACCGAGGTCGAACATGACGATCCACGCAGTTACCATTCGGTTGCACAGCGGTTGAGCCGCGAGATCCCGAACAGCCTTTACCCCAACCAATATGAGAATCCGGCCAACACCGATGCGCACTACAACACAACAGGCCCCGAGATTTGGGAACAGACCGCAGGCAAAGTAACCCACGTCGTGATTGGTGTAGGAACCGGCGGCACCATTACGGGAGTCGCGCGTTTTCTGAAGGAGAAGAATCCCAATATCCGCGTCATCGGCGCCGACCCCGTCGGTTCGATTTTCGCAGAGATGTTCAGGACCGGCCGCAAACCTCCAGTGCAACCCTACAAAACGGAAGGGATCGGCCAGACCGAGTTGCCCGGCAATGTCGACTTTTCCGTCATCGACGAGTTGTACGCTGTTCCCGATAAAAATGCGTTTTTGCTCACCAGACAGCTTGCGCGCAGTGAGGGCATCTTTGCCGGCGGCTCCGCAGGTTCGGCGCTTTTTGCTGCGTTCAAGACGGCCGAAAAACTTACTGAAGACGACGTGATGGTGATCATCATTCCGGACTCGGGCACGCGCTACCTCAGTAAGATTTACAACGATAACTGGATGCGCGAGAACCAATTCCTGGAACCGCGTATAACGGTGACCGCCGGCCAGGTTGTGAATGACAAGCAACGCCGCGCCGAGCAGCTTGTTTCGGTGCCATTGGGAGTGACAATCGAGCAGGCGGTGAACCTGATGCGCGAGCACAACATTTCGCAGGTGCCCGTCATCGAGGGCGGCGAGGTTGTCGGCAGCATCAGCGAAACGCGGATTCTCGATATCCTCGTTTCCGATCCGGTAGCGAAATCGAAGCCGGTAGCCGAGTACATGGAGAAGCCATTTCCGGTGATCACGGAAGATGCATCAGTCGAGGAGATTGCTCATAACATCGATCACCAAACGCCTGCCATCCTCGTTAAGGGAGGCACAAGCTTCGACATCATCACAAAGTCCGACCTGATCTTCTTTCTCACGAAACAAAAGGGCGGGTAACGCTTCTTTAGCTGGCGCGGTTGGCCGCGTTATCCGCGTCCAAGATCGTAGGGTAAACGCCGGCTTCAGCCGGAGCGGGTTTCGGCCGTTTCCGAACGATTCGTGCGGCCGTAATAATTCCGATCAGCGCTGCGCATAGCAGCCCGGTTAGGACCCACCAATAGATTCGCGCGATAAGTGTGCCGAGAAACGAATAAATAAGGATGGAGGGAACTATCCCTACAGCAGTCGCCAAAAGGAATCGTGAGAAGGGAACTCCCACTAATGGAGCTCCGTAGCTGATCGCATCAAATGGAATCAACGGCAGCACCCGCACGAGAAACATGGCATGCAGGCCATACCTCTGAAAGAAGCGTTCAGCCTTTTCCATTGAACTGCCGATTAATTTCTGGGCGAATGGTTTTCCAAAGGTCTTCGACAACAGAAAGCAAAGTGATGCGCCGAGAACAGTGGAAAACCAGGACAGGAGACTGCCCCATAACGGCCCGAAGACTAAAGCATTCGTGATGGTGACGACGTTCATCGGCAACGGAGCGATGATCGCTTGAGCAACCATCAAGGCGATAGAGATACCAACCGCCCAAGGGCCGTATGCGAGCATCGTCGCGCGAAGGTTTTCCACGCTTGCCGTCTTCGGCCCGATGATCAGCAACACCACCAGAGCAATTACTATGATCGTTGCTGCTGTGATGCTGATCCACCGGTTCATTGACACCTCCTGCAATGTCGCAATTACCTATGCACGAGTCATGCCAATAAAATTCGGTGGTTCGCACTACACGATATCCCGCTCTCCAGTCCTGATGTTGTATCCCTGCTCAACTGGAATCACGAAGATACGTCCATCACCGATTTCACCCGTCCGAGCGGCTTTCATGCTCGCTTCGAGGACGTTTTCCACTAATTCATCTGGAAGGATGACCTCAATCATGACCTTTGGAAGAAGAGTAACGCTGTATTCGGTACCGCGGTAGACGGCTTTGTGCCCCTTCTGGCGGCCATGTCCGCGCACTTCCGTCACCGTCATGCCTGTCACATGCATTGCGGTCAGGCTTTCCTTCACCTCTTCAAATTTTTCGTTACGAATGATGATTTTTAGTAGTTTCATCGTTGATGTTCTCGAAATGGTTTAGAAAACAAAAAAGTCCTTAACCCCGCGTAGGGATTAAGGACTCC
>Ga0126369_10003302_pt1 | contig 11649 bp, 10 predicted proteins | sample PanSoiMetaPlot_1_FD_109646 | JGI IMG/M metagenome (GOLD analysis project Ga0126369, IMG submission 109646) | Tropical forest soil microbial communities from Panama - MetaG Plot_1 | ecosystem: Environmental > Terrestrial > Soil > Tropical forest > Bulk soil | place: Panama | collected 2016-02-17 | reverse complement strand
CGGGACGGGGTGATGTTGTCGGAGAATGGACGCCTGCTTGGCCGCTTTTGCTTCGAGGAGGAGTTGCGGCCCGAAGCGCGCGAGGCCGTCGCCGCCCTGGAGGCGATGGGCATTTCCGCTGAGATCCTGTCCGGCGACCAGGAGGGGGCCGTGCGTCGGCTCGCCTTGCCGCTGGGTCTGCCATATCGCGCTGGTGTCTCGCCCGCGGCCAAGGTCGACGCCATCTCCTCGCTGGCATGTGCCGGACGAAAGGTCCTGATGGTGGGCGACGGCCTCAATGACGGGCCGGCGCTGGCGGCGGCACACGTTTCCATGGCGCCGGCCAGCGCGGCCGACGTCGGACGCAGTGCGGCCGACCTCGTCTTTCTACACGACACCCTGGGCGCGGTGCCGGAGGCGATCGACATTGCCCGCAAGGCAAGGGACCTGGTGCGACAGAACCTCATCCTCGCCATCGGCTACAATGCACTGGCTGTGCCGATCGCCATTCTTGGCCAGGTGACACCTTTAGTCGCCGCCATTGCCATGTCGCTGTCGTCCATCGTCGTGGTCGGCAATGCTCTGCGCCTGGGCAGGGGACGATCGCAAAGGGCGGCATCAAAGGGTGATAAGCTTGGCACGATGCAGCCAGCCGCTGGGATGGCGCGATGACGGATTTCTTCTACCTCATTCCCATTGCACTGGCGCTTGGCGCCACAGGCTTGGCGGCCTTCCTGTGGTCGCTTCGCAACGGGCAGTATGACGATCTCGACGGTGCGGCCGAGCGCATCCTGTTCGACGACGACAAGCCCCTGAAAGACGATCCACCCAGGCAGAAGAAATGAAACTGAAGAGTCCTTTCGGCCCCAATACGCCGCGCGCGGCCGTGATCATCGTCGCGCTGTCCATCGTCGGCATCCTGGCGCTGTCGCTTTGGTACCTCGTTCAGCCGCAGCCGCTCCTGGTTCAGGGCGAGGCCGATGCCACGCGAATCGACATCGCCGCACGAGTCGATGGCCGGGTGGCGACGCGGCCGGCTCACCGCGGGGAGAATGTCCAAGCCGGCCAGGTGCTGGTGACGATCGACAATCCCGAGCTGCTGACCCGGCTTAAGGAAGCGGAGGCGTCGCGTATCGTGGCGGCCGCCGATCTCAAGCGCATCGAGGTCGGCACTCGCGTCGAAGTGGTCGACTCCCGTCGCGCTGCGCTCGAAGCCGCCCAGGCCAATGCCAAGCTCGCCGAGCAGACCTGGGACCGCATCCGGCAGCTCACGGCCCGAGATTTCGCCTCGGTGCAGAAGCTCGACGAGGCCACGGCGAATCTCGATGTCGCGCGCCGTAGCCAGCAACAGGCCAAGCTCGCGCTCGAAGAGGCGATCAACGGCTACACCGCAGAGGAACGCGGCGTGGCCCAGGCCGCCGTCGTCAAAGCCGACGCCGCCATCGCCACTCTGCGGGCGCAGGTCGCCGAGCTCACGGTCAAGTCCCCGGCGGCGGCGCAGGTCTATCACACCGGCGCCGATCCCGGAGAATACGTGTCGCCCGGCGTGCCCTTGCTCACCCTGGTCGACCTGTCGGACATCTGGCTGCGCTTCGATTTGCGCGAGGATCTCGTCAAAGGGCTCAAGATCGGCGACCGCTTCGAGGTGCGCGTCCCGGCGCTGGGCGACAAGCTGATCACCGTCGTCGTACGCAAGATCGCCACCCGCGGCGAGTATGCCGGCTGGCGCGCCACGCGCGCGACCGGCGACTTCGACCTCAGGACCTTCGAGGTGCGCGCCTATCCGGTCGATCCGGTACCCGAGCTGCGGCCTGGCATGAGCGTCTACGCCGACTGGAAGAAACGCTGATGACGGGGGCACCGCCGCACGGGCTGGTCGCGGTCGCGCTGCGCGAAGTCCGGTGGATCTGGCACGACCGAGTTGCGCTGTTCCTGGTGGCGGGCGTGCCGCTGCTTGCCTTCGCGGTCCTGTCGCTCACCTTCAGCAACGCCGTGGTGCGTGATCTCAGGGTCGACGTCGTCGACAGCGACCGCTCACAGACTTCGGCGATCTTCGTCCAGGCGGTCAATGCCGCGCCCGGCGTTGCGGTCACCCGGCGCTCGACCGACCTCAACGGCGCCATGCAGGCCGTGCGGTCGGGCGAAGCGCTCGGCGCGGTCTATATCCCTCGCCATCTCGAGCGCGACATCCAGGACGGCAAGCGGCCGCAAATCGTGGTGTTCCACAACAAGCAGTATTTCACTCCGGGCAACATCGCCTCGGGGGCGCTGACGTCGGCCTTGTCGGCGGCAATGGCCGAGCTGCCGAAAGTGCCGGGCCCCTCCGGCTATTCGCCCGGGCCTCTGGTGGTCGAGCAGTACGTGCTTACCAATCCGGCGATGAACTACGTGCAATTTCTGCTGCGCGCCATCCTGCCCATGGTGCTGCATGTGATAGTCGCAGTGACGGCCGGTTATGCCGTCGGTTCGGAGTTCGCCCGGCGCAACATGCAGGAGTGGCTACAGACCGCAGGCGGCGAGGCGCTCACTGCGTTGATCGGCAAGCTTGCTCCGTACTTCGGCATCTTCGTTGTGTTGCTGGTGATCGAAGCTTTCACCATCCATGACGGCTTTCAGGTGGCGTTCCGCGGCGACTCGGTTGTCGCGGGTGTAGCCGGGTGTCTGTTCATCGCCGCCTATCTCTTTGTCGGCGCGCTGTTCCAGCTGTTGGTGCGCAACCTTGCCTTCGGCCTGTCGCTCACCGGCATCTTCTGCTCGCCCGCCTTCGGCTACGCCGGCGTGGGCTTCCCAGTGCTGGCGATGAACGACTTTGCCCGGTCGTGGGGACACCTGCTGCCGATGCGCTGGTACATGCAGGTCCTGTCCGACCAGGCTGCGCGCGGCGTGCCCGCCCTGGATTCGATGGAGCCATTGGCGATGTTGTTGGGGCTCGCTGTGGCCTTTCTGGCGCTCGCGGCGCTTCGGCTGAGATCGATCGCCAGGAAGCCCCTGCCGCAGGAGGAAGGCGCGCCGGCCGACCCGGGATCGAGCCGCATCGGCATCATGCAGGCCTTCGCGTTCGAATACGGCCGCGCGCTGCGCGATCGTGGCGCGTTCGGTCTGCTGGTGCTGGCGCCGCTCATTTATGGCGTGTTCTATCCGCAGCCCTATCTCGGCCAGCTCGTGCGCGCCATTCCGATCGCCGTCGTCGACGACGATTCCAGCGAACTGAGCCGCGGGCTGGTGCAGGCGCTCAATGCGCACGAGGCGATCCGGGTGGCGGAGCGACCCAGCACCCTTCCCGCGGCGCAGGCCGCTCTGCAACGCCGCGAGGTCTTCGCCATCGTCGACATTCCCGCCGGCACCGAGCGGGACGTCCTGGCCGGTCGGCCGGCGCGCCTGCCAGCCTACGTCGATTCCGTCTATTTCCTGCTCTACAACCGCACCCTGCAGGGCATCCTCGAATCGACCGGCGCGCTGAACGCCGATGTGCAATCCGGCGAGCTGCGGTCCGACGGCAGCCGTTATCGGGCGGCGCTGGCGAGAAGCTCGCCGGTCGAGGTGTTGAACCAGCCGCTGTTCAATCCGACGGGTGGATATGCAAGCTACATCGTGCCGGCGGCCTTCATGCTGATCCTGCAGCAGACCCTGCTCATGGGAGCGGCGACCCTGGGCGGCATCGCCTTCGAGCAGGGCGGGCAGGGCGCCCGCCGGCGCCGCGGCGGCTTCGCCGCCGTGCTGGGCCAGAGCCTGGCACATCTGCTGCTGGCGCTGCCCGGCGCGGTGCTGTTCCTGGTCGTGCTGCCGCGGATCTACGGCTTCTCAGCCACGACCCGGCTGGGCGATCTGCTGGCGTTCCTGATACCGTTCATCCTGTCGGTCAGTTTCCTCGGCCAGTTCGTGAGCGCCTGGTTCACGCGCCGCGAGACCGCGGTGCTGCTGTTCATCGCCCTCAGCCTGCCGCTGTTCTTCCTGGTTGGCGTCGCCTGGCCGGTCGAGGCGATCCCGCCGCGCGTGCACGACGCGGCTTTAATCTTCCCCAGCACGTCGGCGATCGACGGCCTGGTGCGCATCAACCAGATGGATGCGCGCCTCGCCGATGTTTTCGACGACTGGATCAGGCTCTGGGCGCTCACCCTGGTCTATGGCGTGCTGGCGGCGCTGGCGACGGGAAGTTTCATTCGCCGGAGAATGGCCGATGAACGCCCAGCTTAGGCGGCGCCTGTTCATCGGGCTGGCAGTCGCGGTGGTGGGCATCGCGGCTTTGATCGCCTTCAGCCCGCGGCACAATGCAACACCACCAATCGCCGGCATGGTGCGGCAGACCGAGATCCGCATCGCGCCGGAAGTCACCGGACGCCTTGCCTCCATCGAGGTTCGCTCCGGCCAAGCGGTCCGCAAAGGCGACTTGCTGGCCGTGCTCAGCAATCCCGAGCTGGCCGCATCGCTGGACGAGGCCAAGGCCGCCGCCAAGAGCGCGAAGGCCCAGCGCGACGATGTCTATTCCGGCGTGCGCGCCGAGCAAGTCGCGATCCTGGCCCAGAGCGTGCAGACGGCCGAAGCGAACCTGCGGTTCGCCGAGCAGGAGGACGTGCGGGCGGTCGCGCTGGCCGCTCGCGAGTTTGCCAGCCGCCAGCAGCTCGACGAACGCAACGCAGCGCTCACCAAGGCGCGCGCCGACCTCGCGCTGAAGAAGGCCCAGCTTGACGCCGCGCGCGCCGGGCCGACCGCCGAGGAGCGGGCGCTGGCCGACGCCCGCGTGGCGCTCGCGGAGGCCACCGTCGCCGACCTGCAGGCCAAGCTCGACAAGCTGCGGCTGATCGCGCCTGCCGGCGGCACCGTCGGCATCCTGGTCGCCGAACTGGGCGAGATCATCCCGGTCGGCAAGCCGGTGCTGACCCTTGAGGTCGGGCGCGAAAGGTGGTTCGCCTTTAGCGTGCGCGAGGATGCGCTGGGAGGTTTGACGGTGGGCAGCGAGGTGAGGCTCAGTACCGATGACGGCAAGCAGATCGCGGCGCGCGTGACAGAGCTGCGGCCGCTCGGCGAATTCGCCACCTGGCGGGCGGCGCGCGCGGTGGGCGACCATGACCTCAACAGCTTCCGGCTGAGGCTCGATCCCATCGGCGCCGTGAGCGGCCTGCAGCCGGGCATGACGGTGTGGCTGCCGGGCAGGCCGTGATGGACGACCTCAAGTTGGGCGACATCGCTCGCGACCCGTTCATACAGACAGGCGTGCTGGCGGTGGTGGGCGCGCTGATCGCCCAGGTGTTTCTGCGGAAGTATCCGGCGCGCCGCCTGGTATTCCAGCTCGTCTTCTTCCTGGCCCTGACCGGGCTGCTCTACCAACACGACATCGTTCCCTACGAAATCGCGCCCAGCAGCACCCCGGCCTACGAACGCATTTTCGTCGCGCTGGCCAAGATCATCTGGTGGATCAACGCCGCCTGGGTGTTGACCGGCTTCACCCGGGTCTTCCTGATCTTCGAGCGACGGCCGCGCGAAGGCCGCCTGCTCCAGGACCTGGTGGTCGGCGTGATCTATCTCGGCGCGGCATTATCTGTCGTCGCCTACGTCTTCGAGGCGCCGGTCGGCACGCTGATCGCCACGTCAGGCGTGTTCGCCATCATCCTGGGCCTTGCCTTGCAAAGCACGCTGAGCGACGTCTTTTCCGGCATCGCGCTCAATCTCAGCAGGGTCTACGACGTCGGCGACTGGATCGTGCTGAGCGACGGCACGGAAGGGCGCGTCATCGAGACGAACTGGCGCGCCACCCATCTGCTCAACGCCTCGAACGACCTCGTCGTGCTGCCCAACAGCGTCCTCGCCAAGGCCCAGCTCACTAACCTGAGCAGTCCCAACCGAAGCCACGGCGTCAAGCTCAGGGTGCGCCTGATGCCGACCATGACGCCCGCGGCGATCACCGACGTCATGCGCAACGTGCTGCTGAGCAGCAATTCCATCATGACCAACCCTGCGCCGACCGTGGAAATAAAGTCGCTGGACGCGCAGGCGATCGAGTTCGAGCTGGCGTTTCGCGTCGCCGACTTCGGAGCGGCGGCCACGGCCCGGCACGAAGTCTACGATCTGGTCTATCGTCACACCCGCGCAGCAGGGCTGGCCCTTGCCCTGCCCAAGGAGGCGCCGATCGCTTCGACTGGTCCAGCGCAGGCGGCTGCTCCAGCCACGCCAAAGGGCACGGCCCTGCGCCTGGTCGACGCCGTACCCCTGTTCACCTCGCTCACCGATGCGGAGAAGCAGGCGCTGGCCGAGACCATGACGCGCAAAACCTATCGCAAGAGCGACGTGCTGATCGAACAGGGCGCCACATGCAACTCACTGGTGATCATCCGCACCGGCGTGGTCGTGGTGTCGCAACACAGCGAGGAAGGCGAGCTCGAGCTTAGCCGGCTGGCGCCGGGCGACTATTTTGGCGAGGCCGGGCTGTTCACCGGCGCCGGCGAGCCGGGAACGATCCGCGCCTTGACCTTCACCGTGGTGTACGAAGTCGGTCAGGCGGTGTTGGCTAAGCTGATGCGCGAGCGATCGAGCATCGCCGACGAGATCAGCGTGACGCTGTCACGGCGGGCCAAAGGGCATGCCTCGGGTATCGCTGATGATCGCAGCCTTGCCGCGCCGCCTTCGATTTCCATGCTGGTTTCCCGCATCCGCCAGCTCTTCGAGGTGCCGCACGGCTAGCGGCAAGTCACTTCAGCTTCTTCGCCGCTAGGTCGCCGGCAAGCTCGGAAAGGATCTCGGAGACCGCTTGGCCATAGCCGCGCACAAGCACTTCGGGTGCCGCCCGCTCGAGCGGCACGCGCCGGGTGATGGTGCGCTCGAAGACCTGCCCAGAGCTGATGGCATCGACATTGACCAGTGTGAACTGCACCGTCATCACCGCGGCGGCAGGCTTGTCGGGGCGAAAATCTCCGTAGAGTTCCGTCACCGTTGCCTCGAGCGTGTAGTTCGCCGGCAGCGCGCTGTCGGGCTGCGTGACGGCCTTGAACGGTCCGGCCCTATTGAGCCAGGCGGCCATCTGATTGCCCAACATCGCCGGCGGATCGGCGATGAACGCCTGGTAGGGGTCGGAGATGAACGTGACGTCGTTGGTCCGGTAGACCAGTGCGTTGCCGGAGAACGCGGCCGCGACCCGCACGCTGCCCATGCGGACGATTTCCGAACTGTGCGTTCCCGACAGTCTTGCGCTCGGGGCGGTGGGTTCCACGACGTATGTCGTCGCCTGCGGAACCGGCTTGCCGATCGAGCAGGCGGCCAACGCAAGGGCGATGGTCGCTGCAAAGATGCTTTTGGCGCTCATTGCGATTTCCCCGGAAGCTGGACTTTTTCGGGTGGACCGCCGAGCAGGATGCCGGCGGGATTGCGCTTGAGGTTGTCGGACAGCGTCCGGATGTTGTCGGCGGTGACGCGCAGGTCCTGGACGATGACGCGCACGTCGTATCGGTTGTCGCGCACTGTTCCGTCGAGCCGCGAGGCCAGATCGTCGATCCGCCGGACGGTCCGGTCGAGCTCGCCGCTCGCCGCGAACCGGCGCAGGCGCACGCTCACATCCGCGACATTGTCGATGGTCTGGTTGAGACCGGGATTGGCAAGCAGGCCGTCGACCCGGCCGGAGGCCTGCGCGAGATTGCGCAGGAAGGCGGGAATCTTCGGGTTGGTCAGGATGACGTCGAGATGGCCGATGGCCGTGTGGGCGTCCGTCAGCACCGCGGACGCTTCGGCCGACAGTTCGGCCACAGGCACCTCGGAGGCCTTCGTGTTCAGGGTTTCGAGCAGGGTGTTGATATTGCGTTCCAGCCTCTGCAGATCGAGCTTGTCCAGATTCGCCAGGAAATGCTGGACATTGGCGATGATCTGGCTGGTGAGACTGGGGGCCGAGGGCATGTAGATATACTTTGGCTTCCAGTCGAACGGCAGAGGCGGGTATTGGCCGGGATCGAGGAAGTCGAGACCGAGGTACTGTTGGCCGGTGATGCCGGCCAGCTGCGTCTGGGCTCGCAAGCCGGCGGCGATCATGGCCGGCGTTTCACGACGGATACGTACGATCCAGTCGCGGTTCTGGGCGATCGTGGCGCGCACCACGATGTAGTCCCGGCGCTTGTTGGTGGGCACGTCCCATTCGTACTCCGTCCACGACGGGAGGATCTCGCTGACCTGGCCGAGCGGTACGCCGCGGAAGCGCACCGGCGAGCCGACGTCCAGACCGGCGACTGAATCGTTGAAGTAGGTCTCGAACACCAGGGTTGGCTGGAAGAGCGAGCGTCCGCCCAGCAGGAACAGGACGCCGAACAGTAAGGCCAGGGCAACGAAGACGAAGACGCCGAGACGCCGATATTTCGTTTCTTCGGTCATGGGTGGATGCCTGCTGGATGAGCCGTTGTCGGCTGACGGTTGAAGAACTGCCGCACTCTCGGGTCGTCGCTGCGGTCACGCAGGTCGACTGGCGCCCCTACGGCGATGATGCTGCGCGAGACCGGGTCGAGCATGATCGCCCGGTCGGCGATGGTGAAGATGCTCTGCAGCTCGTGGGTCACGACGACGAAGGTGAAGCCGAGCGACTCGCGCAACGTCAGGATGGTGCGGTCGAGATTGGCGGCGGTTATGGGATCGAGCCCGGCGGACGGCTCGTCCAACATCAGGATGTCGCAGCCCAGCGCCATGGCGCGGGCGATGCCGGCGCGCTTCAGCATGCCGCCGCTGAGCTCGGCCGGCATCAGCGATTCCGCGGCGCCCATCTCGACCTGGCGCAGCAGCAGCCGCGCCGTCAGGTTCTTTTCCGCCAGATCGAGGTCGGTGAATTGATCGAGGGGAAAGCGGACGTTCTCCAGCACCGTCAGCGAGCCGAACAGGGCGCCGCTCTGGTACATGACGCCGAGGCTGCGCTGCAGCCGCGCCTTGTCGTCCGGTGAGGCGCTGACGATGCTCTTTCCGGCAATGCTGATGTCGCCCGCCATCGGCTGGTACAGCCCGATCATGTTCTTCATCAGGCTGGACTTGCCGGAACCCGAGCCACCGAGAATGACCAGGATCTCTCCGCGCCTGACGTCGAACGATGCGTTCTCGAGAAGGACGCGCGAACCATAGCCCATGCGCAGCTCTCGCACGCTGATGGCGATGGACGCGCTGGCCTGGCTCTCCATGGAAGATCTTCCGGTCAGCTGGTGACAACGGTGAAGATGCCGTCGATGACCACGATCATGACGATGCTGGAAACCACAGCGCTGGTTGCCGACAATCCGACCGACGTGGCGCCGGCGCCCGTAGACAAGCCGCGCTCACAGCCGATCGCGGCGATGGTCAACCCGAATGTCACCGCCTTCAGGATGCCGATCAGGAAGTCGCTGGCGTCGACCGCGCCGAGCAGTTGGTGGTAGAACTGCAGGAAGCCGATATCGAACGTCGTCATGACCAGCGCGCCGCCGAATATGCCGATGATGTCGGCCATGACGACAAGCAGGGGCAGGACCAGCGCGGCCGCTATGAGACGCGGCAGGACGAGGAAATGGACCGGGTCGAGCCCGAAGGTCGAGATGGCATTGACCTCCTCGTTGACCTTCTGCGTGCCGATCTGGGCGGCGAAGGCCGCTCCCGTCCGGCCGGCAAAGACGATCGCGGTCATGAGCGGCCCGAGCTCGCGCAGCATGGCGACGCCGACGCCGTTCACGACGAAGATCACCGCGCCGAACTGCTGGGCGACCAGGCCGATCTCGAAGGCGACGATCAGGCCCATCAGGCCGCCAACCAGCAGGACGATGGGGACGGCATTGGCGCCGGCCTCGGTCGCCACCTCGAGCACCTCGTTCCAGCGGATGGTCCCGCGCCGCCATAAGGCGTGGGCAAAGGCCGCGGCGCAGCGGCCGACGAAGGCGGCGATGCGGCCGCCATAGGCGAGCTGGGCCACGGTTGCCCGGCCGATATGCTCGAACGTGCCGATGCGGCGCGCGCCGCGCGGCGCTTGCGCCAGGTCCTCGGGGTCGTAGGCCTCGACCAATGCGGCGAATTTCGGCGCCAGGCCTCGGACCCGCACGTCTGCGCCACGCGGACGTTGCTGGCGCGTGAGGTCGAACAGCAGCGCAACGCCCACGTCATCGATGTGTTCGAGACGCGACGCGTCCACCGTTATCGGAACGCTGGCCCGGCGGGCCAGGGTGTCGCGGGCAGTCCGCCAGACCGGCGCTGCGGTATAGGCGGTGATCCGGCCCTCGAGCACGATCGCCGCCTCGCCGGTTTCGCCGGCGAGGCCGTCGCCGTTCAAGGCTGGATGCGATCCGGACACCAAAGCCCCTCTCCAACTGGCGTGCGAATCCGAAATGAAAGCGCCGCCGATGGCCCGTATGGGCCACTTTGGCATGCGCGGCTTGCTTGTTGCCGCCCCGCATTGATCAAAACGCTCGAATATGGGCCCGACAATAAAGTAGCGTGCAAATGCAAGTGGTTTTGCCGATAAGCACGGCGCTCTACTGCCGAAGCGCTGCGGCGCGCTGCGAAGAATTGATTGCGTCTGCACATAACGGATGGGAGGATCGCGCCCGGGCTGGGAGGGCCAACATGCCGCGACGCGCCGAGCCGGTTGCGAGCCGTGAGCGCCGTCCGTCTAAGACGGGCGATGCGGAGCGCGTGCCAGCCTTCGTCCTCGAGCAGCACCTCTTCTTCTGGTTCACCCAGGTACTCGACCGCCGCGACCGCCAGCTCGCTGCGGCACTCAAGGCCGACCGTCTGCGCGCGCCGGAATGGCGTATTCTCGCCACGCTGCACAGCCAACACCGTCTGTCGATGAGCGAGCTTGCCGATCTCACCTCGATCGACCGCACCACGCTCTCGCGCGTCGTCGAGCGCATGGTGCGCGCCGGTTGGGTGATGCGGCTCAGCGACACCAGCGACGCGCGCGTCACGCGGCTCGCCTTGACCGCGTCGGGCGAGCGGCTGTTCGCGCGCATCTGGCCGGCAGTGTGGCGGGTCAACGAGAGGGCTGTGGCGCGCCTGCCCGAGCCGGCGGTCGGCTTGATGCGCTGGGCGCTCCAGGAGATGTGCCGGAATTTCGATGCAAGAGATGTGGCCTAGGGAGGTTCTGATGGAGGCAGGTATCGGCCTGGATGTCGCCAAGGCGGTCGAGCCGGATCGCGTTCACCGCCGCGTCTATTCCGATCCGGCGATCTTCGAGCTCGAGATGGAGCGCATCTTCAACAAGGTGTGGACCTATGTCGGGCACGAGAGTCAGGTGCCGAAGGTCGGCGACTACTGGACGGTGCAGGTCGGCCGCCAGCCCATGATCATGGTCCGCCATTCCGACCGCTCGGTGCGCGTGCTCTACAACCGCTGCCCGCACCGCGGCAACATGCTCTACGGCGATCGCAGCGGCAATGTCGGCAAGGGCATCATCTGCTCCTACCATTCCTGGCAATTCGACACCGACGGCAGCTGCAAGGCGATCCCGCTCGACAAGGGCTATCAGGGCACGCGGCTGACGCCGGGCGATGCCAACTGCAGCGTCAAGACTGCGGCGCGCGTCGACTCCTACCGCGGCTTCGTGTTCGCGAGTCTCGCGGCCGACGGGCCGTCGCTGCTGGAGTGGCTGGGGCCGGCCAAAATCGCCTTCGACGACATGTGCGACCGCGCGCCGGAGGGCGAGGTCGAGGTGGTGCCGACCTGCTTCCGCGTGATCCAGCAATCGAACTG
>Ga0126369_10003301_pt1 | contig 11652 bp, 11 predicted proteins | sample PanSoiMetaPlot_1_FD_109646 | JGI IMG/M metagenome (GOLD analysis project Ga0126369, IMG submission 109646) | Tropical forest soil microbial communities from Panama - MetaG Plot_1 | ecosystem: Environmental > Terrestrial > Soil > Tropical forest > Bulk soil | place: Panama | collected 2016-02-17 | reverse complement strand
CGGCTCATCGAACTTGTGGACCAGCGTGGTTGGAAGGTCAACACACCACGCGATCCGGAAACGCGCGGAGGCACAGTATCCATCGAGATGCCCGACTCCCAGGAAGTCTGCCGCGAATTGTTGAAGCGCGAGGTGCTGGTCGACTGGCGTCCAAAGGCCGGCGTTCGCATGTCGCCGCACTTCTACAACACGGATGAGGAATTGGAGACTGCGATCGCGACAGTGGATGAGATCCTAAAAGAGCGCGCTGTTCTGACGCGATAAGCTAGGAATTTCGATACCGTCAGTATGTCGAAAGTAGAGCCGCCTACCCTGCCAATTTACTGACCAAATACAAGTACCTTCCTACTAACCCTATAGCACCACGGTACCTGCCGACTGTGACGGGGCCTCCAGTAGAATGTCAGCGTGGATGACGCCATTCGCATTGGCATTCTGGGAGATTATGACGCTAAATCCCCGACGCTCCCAGCGATCGCCACTTCCATCGAGCACGCAGCCGCAAAATTGTCGCTTCCAGTTGAGTCCAAATGGATTGCAACGGAGTCCTTGGATGCTCCCGATGCTGAGCGACTGCTCGAGAGCTTTGACGGCATCTGGGCTGCCCCCGGCAGTCCTTACAAGAGCATGAACGGCATGCTCAAAGGAATAGAGTTCGCGCGAAAACGCGACTGGCCGTTTCTCGGAACCTGCGGCGGATTTCAATACGCTCTGATCGAGTTTGCGCGCAATGTGGTCGGCATCGCCGATGCCGACTCGGCGGAGAATAATTCGGGTTCCAAGAACATCATCATCTACCCCGTGGCATGTGCCGTACCTGACCGCAAGAAGGGTGCTCCGAAGCTCTCGGGAGTCGTGCCAGAAATCCGCTTGCGACCGGGATCGTATCTGCAATCGTTCTACGCGAAGGAAGTAGTTTCTGAAGCGTTCCACTGCAATTTCGAACTAAATCCGGAATTTGAGTGGTGCGCGATGGAGGCTGGATTCCCAGTTGTAGCACGAGGCGAGCAAGGGGAGGCGCGGGCCATTGAATCTCCGACTCACAAATTCTTCGTTGCGACGCTTTTTCAGCCGCAGCTCACGTCGAAGCCCAAGGACCCACATCCACTGATTATTGCGTTCGTGCAGGCGGCGGCTGACTGGGCAAAGAAAAAGCTGGACGACGGCATCCTCACTTGAGCTACTGCCGAGGACCCGAAGAAATCCATGCCCTCGCGGCCTTCAAGTCTAGATTTCGAATCAGGCGGAGCAACGAATTAGGATGCATGCCGAGAATCTTCGCGGCGTCGATGTAGTTCCCATTCGCCTGCTGCAATGCCTGTAGAACCAACGCCTTCTTTGTTTCCTTGATCGTACCGAGGTACTGCGGACCCGCGCCGGAAGTATTTGCTCCAGCTTCGAGCATCCCGTCAGGAAGATCATCGGGCAGAATCATATCGCTCACACCCAAGACCATGGCGCGTTCGATCGCATTTTCCAGTTCACGAACGTTACCCGGCCAATCGTGGCTCATCAGACACGCGAGGGCGTCTCCCGATAAGGGCTTCGTTCGAGTTTTGCATTTACGACTCGCCTTCGATATGAAGTGGTCGGCAAGGACAGGGATGTCGTCACGCCGATCGCGGAGCGGCGGCATCGTGATGCCGACAACATTTAGCCGATAAAACAAATCCGCTCGAAACTTACTTGCATTGATGGCTTCTTGCAGATCCCTATTCGTCGCAGCAATGACCCGCACGTCGAGTTTGAAAGATCGAGTCCCTCCCACGCGTTCAAACTCCCGCTCCTGCAGAACCCGTAAGAGCTTCGCTTGCAGGGATGGTGCCAATTCGCTTATCTCATCCAGAAAAAGCGTTCCGCCTTCGGCAATCTCGATCTTTCCCTTCTTTTGCGTGGCCGCACCGGTAAATGCTCCTCGCTCATGGCCGAAAAGCTCGCTCTCCAAAAGGGTCTCGGCAATGGCAGCGCAATTGATCGCGATAAATGCATTCTCTGCTCGTGAGCTATTTCGATGTAATGCGCGCGCCACGAGTTCTTTGCCGGTGCCACTTTCTCCGTAGATCAACACCGTTGCGTCTGTCGGAGCCACACGACGAACAAACTCGTAGACCTCTCGCATCGCAGGACTGTTGCCAACCATGTTGTGCTCGAAGTCCATCTCTGCACGGAGATCTTGGTTCTCCTGCTGGAGACGCTCCCAATGGCGCACATTGTCCACAGCCAGACTGGAGATTCCCGCGACGGCAGTCATTACCTGAAGATGATTCTCATCGAACACCTGATTATCCGTGCGGCTGTCCAGGTAAATCGCTCCAATCACTTTTTTGTCGGTGAGCAGCGGAACGCATAAGAGCGAACGCACCTGCAGGTCTGACAGGGTAGGTATAGATTCCAAGGCCTCGGCGTTTATCGAGTCGCTTACCACAATCCCTGCGCGCTCGTTGAAAACTCTTCTGATGATTGTGCGGCTAACGGGCACAGGGTGCCCAGGTCCAAGGACGCGATCCCACGCGTAGGCGGCAGCAAATTCCTCCGGTGTGTCGCAAACCAGCACGGCCCCTCGATCTGCCGGAACCACATCAAAGATGAAACCCAGAAGCTGCCACTGCAATGATTCAAGGTCACGAATACTACCGATAGCCGTGGAAATCTTGAGCAGCGAATTCAAATCACGCGTCAAACGAGCGCTGGCGGGCATTTCAGCAAGCCTTTCAGAATGTAAGTAGACGGAGTCTTCCTGTCTCAACAGCAGTGAGGTGTCTGCTATATCGGCAGTGTCAGTGAGTTGAACCCGGCTCCGTGTGAACTGGCTTGGATCGTCTTTTGTAAGAAAGACTACGATCGAGTCGCCCAACGAAATCTGGTCGCCATGTTGCAGTTGTTGTTCGGCTACTGGCACCGAGTTGAGAATAGTGCCGTTGCGGCTTTCAAGATCACGCAGGATGATCTGGTCGCCATTCCGCACCAAAGCACAGTGCCGGCGTGACAGGGAAGGATCCGTCACCCACAGGTCATTCGAGGAGTCGCGCCCAATCGACGCCTCGCCCTCGGGTAGAGGCAGAACTGAACCTTTTAAGGGGCCGCTGATACCAACTACCTTGGGATTCATCTGAATCACCCGCTCTGGTTGGTTCTAGCACAACTGCCGTTCGTATCTGTGCGACTCGTGAAATTAACCGTTCGGAGAATGCAGTTAACAGCCGGGTTAAAAAAGTGAGTCTTAGTACAAGATGCAGGCGTAGCAGCCAACGATGCGTACATTTCCAAGTCACGGATGATCATCAGCTTGCAGGAAAGTAGCCGGAAACGAGTGCCAATCTTCATGAATGGCACGCGGGCTGCATATAGCAAGAGTGCAGAACGGTTATCAAAACCGTTTATACGTTGGGATAGGAATTTCTAAGGCTGATGCAACACCCCGGTGCAATCCGGTTCTTGCCATCCCGACAAAGGAGCCAATATGAAGAAGCGTTTATTTGGATTCGTCGCACTGGGCCTGCTGACGGCGACTGTGTCGGTAGCCGCCCAAGATGTTAACCTGCGGGCCAATGTCCCCTTCGACTTTATCGTGAATCAGAAAGTCATGCCGAAAGGTGAGTACATCGTTAAGAGTGCAGGAACACTGGGCACTCAAGCGCTCTCCATCGCGGCAGCCAATGAGGACGCGAAGAGCATGCTGATCAGCCATAGCTGCGAGGCAAAGCAGGCGGCCGATCAGGCAAAGCTGGTTTTCCACCGTTATGGCGATAGTTACTTCCTGTCCCAGGTGTGGACTGCTGGCGACTCTAGCGGCCTTGAGGTTGCCAAGTCTCGTCGGGAGAATGAGCTCGCCAAGCGGAGTACAGCGAACGATGTTTCAATCGCGGCTTTGCAGTAAGGACTTGAGGGTTTTCATAAAGGCAGATGGGACACGCTTCCTTTACAGTGCCCCATCTGCTTGCCCGCTTTTGATAGCTATGCGACTTTATCGTTTCACCTGGATTTCATTCACTACCTGACCTACCTGGGGAACATTGGTGGCGACCTGTTCGGCGAGTTGCCGCTGCTGCATTTCCTTAACTTGTCCCTTGAGCGTCAAGACCCCATTCTTCGCATCGAATCGAATGCCTTGCTTGTCAAGGCCACGAGCGATCAGTCCCGCCTTGTAGCTCTTCTCGATTGCATCATCAACATTAGATTGGATTGCTTTCGCGTCGGATTCGTTTCCGACGGGCTGGACACTGATTTCATTTACGATCACGCGATCCGCAGCCGCAGTCTGAGCAACCTCGCCTGCTTTCTGTTTCGCTTCGTTAGAGTGCACCGTTCCGCCAAGAGTCACTGTATTCTTGTCAGCGTCCTCATTAACAGTGACGTCTTTTAGTTCCGCTTGTTCGAGGGCGTCTTTGACGCTGTCCTTGTACGACGCGGTTTTCGCATGTTGGGAACAAGCCACCCCGGCGATTAATATCGCAATGACTGCAACCGACAATGCAAACGATTTCATGGAATAGCTCCTTGTAAACTTTGACTCATTAGGGCGATGTTGATCCACAATCCCATCTAGACCGCCGTTCGTCGTCCCGTTAGCAGGTTGATCAACAGGACCACAACCGCCAGCACAAGCAGAATGTGGATCAGACTTCCTGCCACATGCAGGCTGAACCCAAGCAACCAGAGCACTAGCAAAATCACGAACGCTGTCCAAAGCATTGGTTCATTTCCTCCGCTATTTGGAGCTTAGGACGGATTCCACCGACCTGCCCATAGGGTGGTTTCTGTAACTTATTCAAATTTAAGTGGGTAAGAACGGGGGGGTTGCTGTAAGCGATTCTATGGAAAGCCGGGTGGGAAAAACTCTAAAAGGCCAAACGCTCGAGACCAGCTCGAGCGTTATCTGCAATCAATGCACAATTACCCTATGTGCTTATCGAGCGCTTTCTGGATCTGCTCTTTGGGAACGTATCCAACGATCTGTTCTTTGACTTGTCCGCCCTTGAATACCAGCAAAGTTGGAATTCCGCGGACGCCATAGCGCATAGGAGTTGCGCTGTTACGATCGACGTCCATTTTGCCGATCTTCACCTTGCCTTCGTATTCTTTGGCGAGTTCGTCGACAATAGGAGCGATTGCCCTGCACGGCCCACACCAGGATGCCCAAAAATCTACGAGCACCGGTTGGTCCGCCTTCAAGACGTCCTGATCGAAATTCGCGTCATTCACCTCAACAATGCCGTTACCTGCCATCTCTTAAATCCTCCCTGAGAGCCTTTTCGCGTTTCCGGGCGTGTCCTAGAAGGAAGTATCGGCCGGAAGCGAACTTAATATCGTAGCACTTGTATTCGATGCAGCCTACCCGAATAAGTCGCAAAGCGTTCGGAAACGTGCTAAGAAATCGGTAATTTGGGAATGGCCGGAATAGGCTGTGGCAAAAAAAAACGTCCTGAACTTTTCAGCTCAGGACGCCTCGGCAGCCCTCCCCCAGAACTGCCAAACCACGACTCGGATATTAGGCTGGGGCTCTTGGACTGTAAACGTCACTTCGGTAACCGCACAATTTGCAAGGTCATTTCCAGCTTGTGCCATTCGTAACACGGTTGGCCGATGACCATCCAAGCATCTGCCGAACGAAAAAGATATAAACCTGGGCATCTTGCCGATTTGAGATTTAGCGCAGGGCCGGCCTTGTAGAACCCTTACTTCACCGACCAGGTCTGGCCGCCGTCGACAGTCGTCCAACCGACATGGTCAGCCGTTGTGATCTTGCCGTGCTGCGTATCGGTGAATTCGATGCCGATAATGTCAGAGGTAAGAGTGGTCCCAGCCACGACAGGCGTCACGCGGGTCCACAGGTTTCCGGCATCGGATGAGTGATATAGAACTCCTTGCGAACCTCCGACCCAAATCTCATTGCCAACTGCGTTCACAGCTCGGAATTGGACATTGTTGGCTACGGCGATGGCGTCCCATGTTTTGCCTGCGTTGAAGGAACGCAATAGAACGCCTTCTGCTGAGAGCGTCCATCGCGGCGCAAGAATCAGGCTACCCAGTGCCGGCTGGTCCAATCGAGCAGGCGCTCCGTTCGACGAAAAGCCAAGTCCCGACGGTTCGTTCTCATTCTTCTGTAGCGGTTCTTTTGCCTTCCCAAGCGACGCAGGCTCCCTCGCGTCGGACATTGCGGCGGTCTTCTCGGCTGCGCGGGACTGCTTACTTTCACTCAGCTCCACACGCTCTCTTCCCTCTTCGCCGTCGCGCCGGAATTCATCAAGCTCTTTCCTTGTGTCATCTTTCGCGTACTCGGCCGGCGGAGCCGCGGGCACCACCTTCAGTCTTCTCACGTTTTCGCCTAAGGCTGCCGCGTCCTTTTCATCAACGGAATCATGGGCAGAAAGGGCATTCGATGAGTTGTTAAGAGCTAGTTGAGAAGGTTGCTTCTCGATTTTCTTAACCGACTCGTCCGGCAACACCTGCTCGGAACGAGTAAAAGCTGCGTTCGAACCCGCATCACTCGAGGGCGAAATGCTTACGGCCATCTCTTGGTTCCTCGACGGCACTCTTTGATGCAAAACAACCGCCGCGCCAACTGTTAAGGCGCAAGCAGCAATCGCGCCCCATTTGAGAACCGGCCACCGCAGCCATGAAGTACGTGACTGAACGCCAGGCGTAGATACAGGTACTTCTGTTTCCGGAAACGCAATAGCGATGATCTGGCGACAGTCAGCACAAGTGGATAGGTGTTCCAGGGTACGATCCCGCTCAGTTCCCCGAATTGCGTTTTCCGCTAAGGCGTTCAACAGGTCCATATCAGGATGCGGACCAACCCCAGCCCGTTTCCGCAGGCTCTGATAAACGATCTTGGGAAGCGTTGGCATCGATTAAGCGGGCCCCTTCCCGAGGGGGCTCTTCTTTCCTGAGAACGCGCTAATATCCCCTTCTTGCGATAATCGCGAACGGATATTCACCGATAGGTCACGAACATCGACCTCGAGGGCCTCTTGGGCCTGTCGGCGGCTCATTCCGGACCGGACAAGCGCAGCTAAAATATTCTTTCGCAACAACTTAACCAGCTTATCTAGTTTCCGGCTGATGGTTGATTCGTGCACACCCAGAGTACGCCCGATCTCCGCGAGTGTCCGACCGTCTAGGAAATAGCAGGCTAGGACAAACCGATCCTCTGGATGTAACTCGCTCAAAACAGAATCCACTGCTGACTCAATCCTGGGATCCACTGCAGGGATCGAAACCTCTTCTGCGACCGCGAACTGAATACCTTCTTCCACCTCCTCATCGAGGCTTATCAACCGCCGTTGGCGGCGATAGCGGTTTACGTGTTCCTGCGCCATGACCGTGCGCAGCCAGCCTTCGAGAGATCCTCGTCCGGTATATGAGGAGAGCTTTGATGTTCGTTGGCCATCCCTTCCGATCGTTCCGTACAGATCGGCGTAGAGGGAATCAGCGAGATCCCGCGCAGATGAGCTCTCCTTGGTTATGAAACCAGCAACATCGTAGAGTTTCTCTCGATAGCGAAGCATGAAGGCTTCCCAGGCACGCTCGTGTCCTGCCGCGCAGGCGCGGGCCAGAATAAGGTCCTCCACCTTGAGCGCCGACAGAAGTTCGCGAATTGCGAGCGCGCTGGCATCGGGCGGCAGATATTTCCGTCGAACTTCTTGAAGAATTTCCCCGAAGTCGGCGGGGTGAATACCGTACTGCTCACCAGCAGATCTTTTGTAGAGCTCTACAACGAGAAGTTCGAGTTCGGAAGGGATACCTCCTTCGGGTTGCGTGCTCTGGAGCATGTCAGGCTTTTCTGGATGCTATCAACATTTCGGATGCAAGAAGACACATTTTTGCCGTTCCTATGATCAGACAGAGAGAGAAGCGGAAGGGATGCTCGCCGCTGGGTTACTCCTCCTTGAGTGGCGCATTCCGGGAATCGCAGGCGAGAAAGCGGCTCGACCCCGGTACCTGGCCGGGTGTCGGGCCGCGAGGTTATTTCCGCCGAATTAACGCTTACCATCGGTTCGTGTCACTCCCCTTCTAATTGCGCCTCTTGCCGGCAGCGCGTAGCATCTAATAGGGATGGCTACAACTACGGCACCACCGACTCGCTCGGATACCAGAGCCCCGGTGGCCGCGTCTGCGGTCAGCCGCCTGTTGTGCTCACCTACCACCAATCCCACCAAACCCAAGTTGTGTTTCGGGGAGATTCTCAGCTTTGCCTACGAGACGTTTATCAGCAACAAGGTTAGGTTTGCGCTCACGGCGCTCGGAATGGTGATTGGTACAGCGTCCCTTATTTTGGTTGTGACCATTGGCCTTACCGGAAAGCAGTACGTCCTGAACCAAATTCAATCGATCGGTGCGAACCTGATCTATGCCGAATATGAGGGTGGCGCACAGCGCATCACGACGGTAACTCCCGACCAGCTCACCATCGACGACATGCAAGCCGTATTGCAAGAGGTCCCTGGAATCGTCGCCGCCTCCCCGGTCATACCTCTAGACGATCGCGTCCCTGTCGGAAATGGTAGAGAACGGGACATTAGGATTTTGGGCGTGTACCCGGATTATCGCGTCGTACGTAATCTGGTCGTCGTCTCGGGAAGGTTCTTCGACAAGCAGGACGAATTGTTGTGTAACAAAGTCGGGGTGATCACCGAGAAGCTGGCGATCGAGCTTTATGGCTCTCCGGACGCCGCGATCGGAAAGATCATCAAGTTAAGTGGACTGCCGTTCACCGTGGTCGGCACGTTCAAGGAGCGCGTGGACACCTTCGGACAATCCGAAGTCATCACCAACACAATGGTGATCCCATACACGGTGAGCCGCTATTTTACTGATACTCCGACAGTGAAGCAGATCTACTTTTCCGTCTCTGATTCTGAGATGGTGATCCCAGTCACGGCCCAAATCAAACGGGTGATCCAGGGACGTCATCGTCCCGAGTCGGTTTACAACGTAGACAATCTGACGCAACTCGTGGCGGTGGCAGAAAAAACCGCCAATGCTCTGACGATGGTGTTGTTGCTGGTGGCGACTGTAACCCTGCTGGTCAGCGGTATCGGCATCATGAACATCATGTTGGCGACGGTAAGCGCCAGGATTCGCGAAATCGGCATCCGCAAGGCTATCGGCGCCACCAGCCGCGAAATTCGCTTCCAGTTCCTGTCCGAGGCGATGCTGATTTCCCTCATTGGAGGAGTCATCGGAATCGTGATTGGACTGGCCTTGCCCTTCTCGGTGCGCTTCCTGACAGAGTACCGGGTACCGGTCTCCGGCCTGTCGGCGATTGTGGCCATCCTGGTCTCCTCCCTGGTAGGCGTGATCTTTGGAACTGTGCCCGCGACCCGTGCTGCGAAGCTCGACCCCGTCGAGAGTCTGCGATATGAGTGATCTAACCTCCGAAATAGACTTGGCCGTTGGATCCTTCCCGGTTTGGCTCTTTGCTTGAACTTGTGTGCTTTTGGGGGTTACGCGGCGTGATAAGTCAGACTATAATGTGAGTAGCACTATGCTGCCGTTATGCGTGTTACGAACTCCAATTCGAACCTGCCCGTGTGCTGGCTTCATTTTCTTGTGTGCCCGCGCCGATATCGGGCAGTGTTGCCTTCGCAAGTCCGACCAAACCTTTTCGGCAGCGACTAATTCCTAATCCCTTAGCTTGCGCCTGATATTCAGGCTGCCTCTGCGCGATTGAGCTCGTGCTCCACAAAACCCGAGGCCAACCTTCGGCCAACGATCAACGACTTTCAGGAGGATTCCATGCCAACCAAGACCATGGTCGGTCCAAAGATCGCTACCGCGCTGCCCGGTCCCAATGCCAAGCGCATTATCGACGCAGATGACAAGTTTATATCCCCTTCTTACACCCGCTCTTACCCAATGGTGGCTAAGCACGGACGAGGAGTGGTTGTTACCGATGTAGACGGTAACGAGTTCTACGACTTTTCGGCCGGCATTGCCGTGACGTCGACGGGCCATTGCCATCCCGACGTTGTCGCCGCCATTCAGAAACAGGCCGGCGAACTGATCCACATGTCGGGCACCGACTTTTACTACGAAAACATGACTTTGCTGGCGGATCGGTTGTCGAAGATTGCTCCGATGCCGGGCCCGCACAAGATCTACTACGGAAATTCCGGTACAGAGGCCGTGGAGTGCGCGCTGAAGCTATCGCGATATCACACTAAACGGCAGCAGATCATCGCCTTCTACGGCGCATTCCATGGACGAACCATGGGATCACTTTCGCTGACCGCCTCAAAGCCACAACAGAAGCGGCGTTTCGCGCCGCTCGTGCCAGGCGTGACTCACATTCGCTACCCAGATGTTTACCGCGGATGTGAAGGTGGAGCGCAGGACGCCGAGAAGTTCGCGCTGAGCTGCGCACGCTTTATTGAGGACAAACTTTTCAAAACCACGCTAGCCCCGGAAGAAGTGGCAGCGATCTTCGTCGAGCCAATCCAGGGAGAGGGCGGGTACGTTATCGCACCAAATAACTTCATGCAGGAACTCCGTCGCATTTGCGACAAGCACGGCATCCTGTTGGTGGTCGATGAAGTACAAAGTGGCGTGGCGCGTACAGGAAAGTGGTGGGCTGTGCAACACACCGGTGTCGAGCCAGACATCGTTTGCAGCGCGAAGGGGATCGCTTCCGGAATGCCCCTGGGTGTTGTCATTAGCCGCGCTGACATTATGGACTGGGTACCAGGCTCCCACGCCTCTACCTTTGGCGGAAACCCCGTTTGCATCGCGGCCGCCCTGGCAACTCTCGATGTTATCGAGCGTGAACAGTTGGCAAAGAATGCAACCGAAGTCGGCGATTACATGGTCAAGCGAATGGCAGATTGGCCGAAGAAGCACCGGATTGTCGGCGATGTGCGCGGGCGCGGACTGATGATCGGCGTCGAGATTGTCAAAGACAAGCACACCAAGGAATACGGTGCCGCTGAACGAGATCGAATTGTTGAGCTAGCTTTCGAGCGAGGCATTCTCCTTCTAGGGTGCGGCCCGAGCACGGTACGCATCGCACCTCCGCTTGTCGTCACCAAGGACCAGGCGGACGTTGCGCTGGAAGTCCTGGAAGAGTGCATTTCACTCGCTGGGAAACACTAACCGTATGCGATGTCCCTGGTGAGTTGGATAAAAACCATCCAGGGACATCCTTCATGAGGAAACTATGTGGGCTGGGCTGGTTGAATCCGTTCATATTGCGCCCGCTGCTACGCGGCCTACCCAGGCTGTGGAACAGGCAAAGGCTATTCCGGGGTCCGGGCTGGAAGGCGATCGTTATGCTCTGCGGCAAGGGACATTCTCGAAGCCGGAGCCCGATTTCGAACTGACCCTCATTGAAGCTGAGGCGATTGAGGCGCTCAAACGCGACTACGGTATAGAGCTCTCTGCCGGCGAGGCGCGTCGCAATGTCGTCACAAGAGGTGTGCCCTTAAATCACCTTGTCGGCCGAGAGTTTAATGTCGGTCCAATCACGATTCGCGGGATTCGGTTGTGCGAACCGTGTAAGCACCTTGAGTCCGTGGTTCAAAAGGATCTAATTAAAGGGTTGCGACACCGTGGTGGATTGCGAGCCCAGATACTGACTGCCGGGGTGATTCGACCTGGAGATCGAATCAGCGAATGAAATCGTGTTTCACAACTCGTACGTGGTTGGCGCTG
>Ga0126369_10003300_pt1 | contig 11653 bp, 9 predicted proteins | sample PanSoiMetaPlot_1_FD_109646 | JGI IMG/M metagenome (GOLD analysis project Ga0126369, IMG submission 109646) | Tropical forest soil microbial communities from Panama - MetaG Plot_1 | ecosystem: Environmental > Terrestrial > Soil > Tropical forest > Bulk soil | place: Panama | collected 2016-02-17 | reverse complement strand
TCTGCATGCACTGCGAGCACCCGGCGTGCGCCTCGGCGTGCCCGACCACGGCGCTCAGCAAGACCGCCCTCGGTCCCGTGGTCTTCAACAAGAATCGCTGCATCGGCTGCCGCGCGTGCATGCAGGCGTGCCCCTTCCTGATTCCGAAGTACGACTACGAGAACCGGGCGCCCCTGATCCACAAGTGCACGTTCTGCGCCGACCGCGTCGAGGCCGGCCTGAAACCCGCCTGCGCGACCGTGTGCCCCACGAGCGCGATCAGCTTCGGCGACCGCGACGAGATGGTCGCCGAAGCCAAGCGCCGGATCGCGTCGGCGCCGGGCACGTACATTCCCTACATCTACGGGCTCGAGGAGGTCGGCGGGACCAATGTGCTGCACCTGTCGTCGGTGCCGTTCGAGCAGATCGGCTACGTGACCGGCCTGCCGAAAACGCCGATGCCGGACCTCACGCATCGGTGGCTGCGCGTCACGCCCCATTTCTTCGCCCTGCTGTACGCGGTGTTCGCGGCGCTGACCTGGATCACGCACCGCCGCTCGCGCAAGCACGAGGACGGGGCGAAGACCTCGTGAACTGGCGCATCCGGCTGACGTGGTGGGACTGGGTGCTGCTGACCATCATGGCCATCGCCTTCGTCCTGGCGGTGGTGAGGTATGCCGGCGGGATCGGCACGGTGGCCAACATCAACAACGCCTACCCCTGGGGCTGGTGGGTCGGCTACGGCATCATGACGATGATCGCCGTGGGCGGCGTCGGCTTCACCATCACCTTGCTGGTAGAGGTCTTCGGCGTCCATCGTTACCACGCCTTCCTGCGCCCCGCAGTGCTCATGGCGCTGCTCTGCTACAGCGGCGCCATCATCATGCTGATGGTGGAGCTCGGTCGGCCGTGGATGGTCTGGATGATCCTCGTGTCGTGGGCGCCCACCGCCGCACTCTACGAGGTCGGCTGGTGTGCGTTCCTGTACCTGAGCGTGCTCGCCTTCGAGTTCGCCCAGGTGCCGCTCGAGCAACTGGGGTGGGGACGCGTCCTGAGCATCACGCGCGTGATCTACATGCCGCTCATGCTCCTCGGCGTGACCTTGTCGCATCTGCACCAGTCGTCGCTGGGAACGCTGATGACGCTCATCCCCCACAAGATCAACGTCCTCTGGTGGTCGGAGCAGCTCCCGCTGCTGTACCTGTTCTCGGCCATGATGGCGGGCCCGGCGATGGCGATTCTCGAATACCTCGCCGCGGCGCGATGGCTCGGCTTCGAGCCGCGGATGGAGATGGTCGCCGGGCTGGCCCGTATCGAGGCGTGGCTCGTCGCGCTCTTTCTTGTGTTCAAGCTGGGCGATCTCGTCTCCCGCGGCGCGACCGATGCCATGCTGAGCGGGACCTGGTTCGCGCTGTCTTTCTGGGTCGAGGTCGGCTTCGGCCTGCTGCTACCTCTCGTGCTGCTGATCATGCCGGAGGTCCGGCACAGCCGAGGCGGGCTCGCCGTCGCCAGCGCCCTCATCGTGGCCGGCGTGCTGCTCCACCGGCTGAACGTAACGGTGATCGGCTTGCGGGTGCGGCACTGGGAGACGTACGTCCCGTCGCTGGGCGAGATCGGGATCACGCTCGGCATCACGGCCGGAGCCATGTTCGTCTTCGGCGCGCTGATCCGCATCCTGCCGATCCACGAAGAGCTGTCGCCGGCGACCGAGCGCCACGCGGCCGCGCCGGCCGGCGCATTACGCCGCGCGCCGGGAGTCTCCTGACGTGACCTCCGAACCGCCGGCAGTCCGGATCTCCAGCTTTCGTATCGTCGTGTTGCTGGCGGTGTTCGTCAATCTGATCCTGACCGTCGCCCTGATCGCCCAGATGCGCGAGGTCCAGCAGCGTGTCGCCAGCCTGCCCCCGGATCCGGCGACCAAGCGCGACGTCGCGTCACTCCGCCCGCTTCAGATTCGCCAGATCCTGAGACAGAACTGCGTGGAGTGCCACACCGCGCGCAGGCTTGCTGCAACCCTGTCGATGGAGCCCGGGGACATCCAGCGGACCATCGAGCGCATGCAGACCCATCCCGGTGCGAACATCGCGCAGGGCGAGTTCGATCGCATCGCCGCTTCCATCCTGGTGCTCCGGTGCGCGCGCTGCCATGACGAGACGACCCTGAATCTGATGGCGTTGAAGACCGCGCCCGAGCGCATGACGACGATCCGGCGCATGGCGGCGCTGCCCGGCTCGGGTGTGCGGCCCGATCAGGTGCCCGCAGTCGCCCAAGCGTTCGAGAATCTGGTTTCCCCGTAGGGCGCGCGACAGGGTCCAGACTAGTAGACGTTGCCGAGCACCGGCGCGATGAACAGCGCCGCCAGCGCCGTGATGACGACGATGCCGGCGAGGTTCAGCCAGAAGCCGGCCTTCATCATCTGCGGGAGCCTCACCAGTCCGGTCCCGAAGACGATCGCGTTCGGCGGCGTTCCGACCGGCATCATGTACGCGGAGCTCGCGCCGAGCGTACACGCCATGATCAGCACGTAGGGATTCATCCCGAGGACCGGCGACATCGCCGCCAGCACCGGCACCATCGTCGAGACCTGCGCCGTATTGGACGTGAGCTCGGAGAGGAAAACCGTCATCGCGGTGACGGCGAGCAGCAGCAGCAGCGTTGGCAGGCCGGCCAGGCCACGGCTCGCGTTTCCGATGAACTCCGACACGCCGTTCGTCTCGATGGCGCTGGCGAGGGTCAGTCCTCCTCCGAAAAGCATCAGCACGCCCCACGGCAGTCTCACCGCCGTGTCCCAGTCCATCGCGCGGACGCCTTTGGCGCGGTCCACCGGAATCAGGAACAGCAGCAACGCCGCCAGCATGGCGATGCCGGCGTCCGAGAGGCCGGCGAGGGGCTTGATGCCCGCGACCGTCACGCCCTTGAGCAGGGGGCTGAATATCCAGAGCAACGCGGCGACGGCAAACACGGCCAGCACGACCTTCTCGCCGCGGGTGAAGGCGCCGAGCTTGCGATACTCCTCGTCGAAATACTGCCGGCCGCCCGCGATCTCGCCGATATCGGTACGAAACAGGACGCGGGTCACCAGGAGCCACGCGATGGGCAAGAATATGAGCGTGAACGGTCCCCCCAGGAGGAGCCAGTCGAAAAAGCTCACTTCCTTGCCGAACGTCTGCCGGATGTAGCGCACGGCGATACCGTTGGGGGGCGAGCCGATGATGGTCGCCACGCCGCCGATCGATGCAGCGTACGCGATGCTGAGCAGCAGGCCGGCGGCGAAGTTGCGCTCTGGAACTCGGTCCTCGGGAATGCCGCCGGATTCTTTCAAGCCGGCGCCGGTGCGGGTTCGCAAGACCAGGTCGACGACGCTCAGCGCGATCGGCACCATCATCGCCGCGCACGCGGTATTCGAGACCCACATGCTCAGGAACGCGGTGACGGCCATGAACCCGCCGATGATGGCGCCCGTACGAGCCCCGACCAGGCGCAACGTGAAGAAGGCGATGCGCCGGTCGAGACCCCAGCGCTCGATGGCCAGCCCGATGATGAAGCCGCCCATGAAGAGGAAGATCACGTCCGCGGCATAAGGCGGCAGGACTTTACCCAATGGGGCGATACCGAGCAGTGGGAAGGTCACGACCGGCAAGAGCGCGGTGACCTCGATGTCCACCGCCTCGGTGAGCCACCACACGGCCATCCAGACCATGAGGCCGAGCGTGGCGCGCCCGGCTTGCGTGAACTCAACCCACTCGCCCGGGCCGGTCGAATAGTAGAGGGGCAGCAGGTAGTAGCAAACCAGCCCCAGTATCGGCCCCCCGAACAGGCCGATGCGTTTGACGGTCGCGGCGGACATTCAGGCTAGAACATGACTTTGGCGATCAGGAGTCCCGTGAACACCGCGACGAAGGTCGCGATGAGGCCCGGGATCATGAACGAGTGGTTGACGATGTACTTGCCGATCTTCGTGGTCCCTGACAGGTCGAAGTTGATCGCCGCGATCAGCGTGCCGTAGGTCGGGATGAAGAAGTAGCCGTTGACCGACGGGAAGGCGCCGATCAGGAACTGGGGGTGGATGCCGAGCGCCAGCCCCAGCGGCATCAGCGCGCGGGTGGTCGCCGCCTGGCTGTAGAGCAGGACCGACGCGAAGAACAGGCCGAGGACGAAGGTCCACGGCGCGGCCTTCGTCATGCCGCCGATAGCTGGAACGATCACGTCCTGATTGGCGCCGATGAAGCTGTCACCCAGCCACGCCAGGCCGAAGATGCCGATCACCGCCACCACGCCGGAGCGCAAGGTCGGCGTCTTCGGCACCTCGTCCACGGGGACCTTGGTCGCCACCAGCATCACCGCCGCGACCGACAGCATGACGATCTCGATGACGACCGGCATGCCGAGCGGAGCCTTCGCACCCGGAAGCTGCCGGAGCTCGGGGAAGAAACCGAAGAGCACGACCAGCGCCACGCCGACGAGGAAGATCATCGCTGAGCGCGTCGCGGCCGGCTTGAGAGGCGGGCGCTCGGCGGCGGCCTTCGGTGCCGGAATCGCTCCGGACTTCAGACGCGCCTGGTACTCCGGGTCGTCCTTCAGGTCCTTGCCGAGGAACATCGAGACGATCGAGGCCACGAGGACGCCCAGCAAGGTGGACGGCACGCAGATCATGAGGATCTGGGGCAGACCCCACTGGGTGAGGCCCTTCTCGGAAAAGAGCCCGATCATGGCGGCCGTTGCCGCCGCCACCGGGCTGGCGGTGATCGCCTGTTGCGAGGCGATGGTCGCGATCGCCATGGGCCGCTCGGGCCGGATGCCGTTCTGGTGCGCGGTCTCGTAGATCACGGGGAGCAGCGGATAGACGATGTGTCCGGTGCCCGCCACGAAGGTGAAGGCCCAGGTGGTCAAGGGCGCCACGATCGTGACGTACTTCGGGTTCGCGCGAATGACGCGCTCGGCGATCCGGACGAGGAAATCGATGCCTCCCGAGGCGTCCATCACCGAGGCGGCCATGATGACCGCCAGGATGATCAACATCACGTCGATCGGCGGCGACGTGGGATTCACGCCGAAACCGACCATGAGGACCAGGAGCCCCACCGCGCCCCACAGGCCCAGGCCCACGCCGCTGGATCGGGCACCCATCCAGATGGCCGCGAGCACCACCACGAACTCGAGAACGATGGCGACCGTCATTCACTCACCCCCGGCTGAGGCGTCGCGTCGATCGGCTCATTGCTCGAACTTCGGGTTGATGAGGTTCTCGAAGGAAAAGACCTCGTCCCACTTCTGCTGGCTGATGAGCTTCCGCTCCTTCACGACGATGTCGTGCAGGCTCTTGCCGGTCTCGTAGCCTTCATGGGCGATCTCCGCGCACTGCTTGTAGCCGAGCGAAGGCTTGAGCACGGTGATGATGCCCAGCGAGTTGAGCACCATGTCGCGTGTACGCTCGGCGTTGGCGGTGATGCCCTCGATACAGTTCACCCGCAGGCTGGTGACCGCGCGCTCCATCGTGGCGATGGAGGCGAACAGGGCAAAAGTGATCACCGGCTCCATCACGTTCAGCTGAAGCTGGCCGGCGGAGGCCGCCAGGGTCACCGTGAGGTCGAGTCCGATCACGAGAAAGCCGGTCTGGTTCACGACCTCGGGAATCACGGGATTCACCTTGCCCGGCATGATCGACGAGCCGGGCTGCTTCTCCGGCAGCTTGAGCTCGGCGAACCCGCAGCGCGGCCCGGAGGCGAGCATCCGGATGTCGTTGCAGATCTTGGTGAGCTTGGCCGAGGTGTGCTTGAGCACGCCGGACAGCAGCACGTAATCGCCCGTATCCGACGTGGCCTCGATCAGATCCGTGGCGAGCGTGAACTTGATCCCGGTGATGTCTGACAGATGCTTCGTCGCCAGCTCGGGGTAGCCCGGCGCGGCGGTCACGGTCGTGCCGATCGCGGTGGCGCCGAGGTTGATGCCCTGTAGGATTTTTCGGACTTCACCGATCCGCTCCACTTCCTCGCCGATGGTCGTACCCCAGCCGTGTAATTCGGCGCCCATCGACATTGGGACCGCGTCCTGCAGATGCGTGCGGCCCATCTTGAGCACCTTGTCGAACTCGCGTGCCTTGCCGTAGAACGCGTTCTGAAGCTGGCGCAGCGCCTCCATGTAGCTTTCCAGGCGCAGGATCAGGCCGAGGTGGAACGCCGTCGGGTACACGTCGTTGGTCGACTGCCCGAAGTTGACGTGATCGTTGGGGTTGACGTACTGATACTCACCCTTCTTGTGGCCCAGGCTCTCCAGAGCCAGGTTGGCGATCACCTCGTTGGCGTTCATGTTGGTGGAGGTGCCCGCGCCGCCCTGGATGAAATCAGTGACGAACTGGTCGTTCATCTCGCCCGCGATCACCCGATCGCTGGCGCGGATGATGGCGTCGGCGATCTTGCGATCGAGCACGCCGAGGTCGCGGTTGGCCATGGCGGCGGCCTTCTTCACGTAGCCGAAGGCCTTCACGAAGTAGGGCTCCCGGGACATGGGCATGCCGGTGATGTGGAAGTTCTCCATCCCCCGGACGGTCTGGACGCCGTAGTAAGCGTGCTCGGGAACCTGCTTCTCGCCGAGGAAATCCTTTTCGATCCGGTACGCCATCACTCACCCTCCTTGGGAGCTGAGCACGCCATGATTACTTGAGGCCTTGGACGACCATCTTCCTTCGCATGAAGGCGATCTGGGTCTGGAGCGGCAGGTCCTTGGGACACACGTCGTGGCACGCGAGCAGCGACATGCAGCCGAACACGCCGGTGTCGTCGCCGATCAGATCGTAGTAGGCCGCGTCACTGCGCGTATCGCGCGGGTCGAGCCGAAAGCGCGCGATCCGGTTGAGCCCCACGGCGCCGACGAAGTCCTCGCGCATGCGGGCGGTGCCACACGCCGAGACGCAGCACCCGCACTCGATGCACCGATCGAGCAGGTAGATCCGCTCGGCGAGCGCCGGGTCCATGACCTCCTCGATGCGCGTCAGGTCGACGTCGGCGTTCTTCATGTGGACCCAGGTCGCGAGCCGCTCGCTCATGTGGCGCATCCACTTGCCGGTATTGACCGACAGGTCGCCGATCAGCTCGAAGACCGGCAGCGGCGCGAGCGTGATCTCGGGCCCGACCTGCTCCGTGAGCGTGCGGCAGGCCAGCCCGGGCCGGCCGTTGATCATCATCCCGCAGCTGCCGCAGATGCCGGCGCGACAGACGAAGTCGAACTGGAGCGACGGGTCCTGCTTCTCGCGGATCTCGTTGAGCGCGATGAACAGCGTCATGCTGTCCGCTTCCTCGAGCTCGTAGCGCTGCATGCGCGGCGGGGTCGCCGAATCTCGAGGGTTGTAGCGCAGGATGTCGAACGTGAGCTTTCGGTGCGCGCCTTCGTCGGCCATGGTCAAAACCTCTCGTCGATGCGCTCGTTGCGGCCGCGGAAACGTCCGGGCAGCAGGTCCTCGTATGGCATGAGTGCCTGCTGCACCGCGAAGCGATCGGCCGACAGCAGATTCGTCTTGATGCTGTCGACCTCCTTCTGGCGGGTGGGCGTGTCGGGATGGTCGATGTAATCCTTGGTGCCGTAGCCGCGCCAGCCCGGCGGTAGCTCCATCGTCTTCACGTCGAGAGCCTCGTAGGTGAGGGTCGGCAGGGTGTCCCGCTCGCCCGGCCACCGGGCGAGGGTGCGCTTGAGCCATTCGGCGTCGTTGCGTCGCGGATAGTCCTCGCGATAGTGCGCGCCGCGGCTTTCCGTGCGCGTGAGCGCGCCGTAGGCGACCGTCAGCGCGAGCTTCAGCATCTTCTGCGTGCGATACGCCGTCACGAGCTCCGGATTGGCGCCCGCGGCCCGGTACCGCACGCCGATGTTGCGGCTGCGCACCAGGAGCTTCTGCAGCTCATCGACCGCCTGCTCGAGGTCCGTACCGCGGCGGAAGATGCCGACCTTGGCGGTCATGACCTGCTGCATCGCCGCCCGCAGCGCCACCGCGGATTCCGTGCCCCGTCCGCTCAGCATGGCGTCGAGCTTGGCCTGCTCGCGCTCGAGATAGCTGTGCACGACGGCGGTCGGGATGTTGATGGCGTTCTCGGACCGATCGCAGAAATCGCCGATGAACTCGCCCACGATCATGCCGGCGACCACGGTCTCGGCGACGGAGTTGCCGCCGAGGCGGTTGAAGCCGTGCATGTCCCAGCAGGCCGCCTCGCCCGCCGCGAACAGGCCCTTGAGTGTCGGGCTCTCACCGGTCGGATTGGTCCGGACGCCGCCCATGGTGTAGTGCTGCGCGGGCCGCACCGGGATCCACTCCTTGGCCGGATCGACGCCGAGAAAGTAATGACAGATCTCGTAGACCTCGCGCAGGTTGTGCTTGATGTGGTGCTCACCCAGAAGCGTGATGTCGAGCCAGAGGTGCTCGCCGAACCGGTTCTTGGCCCCCTTGCCCTTGGCGAGGTGCTCCTCCATGCGCCGCGACACCACGTCGCGCGACGCGAGCTCCTTCTTCTCCGGCTCGTAGTCCGGCATGAAGCGGTGGCCGTCGACATCCTTCAGCAGGCCGCCGTCGCCGCGGCACCCTTCCGTGACCAGGATGCCGGCCGGGAAGATGCCGGTGGGGTGAAACTGTACGGCCTCCATGTTGCCGAGCGCGGCGACACCGGTCTCGAGCGCGATGGCGTGCCCGATCCCCTCGCAGATCACGGCATTGGTCGTCACGCGATACAGGACGCCGGCCCCGCCTGTTGCGATGGCCGTGGCCTTGGCGACGTACGCGATGAGCTCGCCGGCGACCAGGTCGCGCACCACGGCTCCATAGCAGCGACCGCCGTCGTGGATCAGGGCCAGCGCCTCGGTGCGCTCGTGCACCGGGATCGAGGCGGCGATGGCCTGGTCCGCCATCACAGTGATCATGGCGTGTCCGGTACCGTCGGAGACGTAACAGGTGCGCCATTTCTTGGTGCCGCCGAAATCGCGCTGCGCCATGAGCCCGTGTGCCTCGTCGCGCTCGGTGATGGTGACCTTCTGGCCGTTGATGATGACCTCGCGATCGCCCTTGCGTACACGGCTCCACGGCACGCCCCAGGCGGCCAGCTCGCGCACCGCCTTGGGCGCGGTGTTGACGAACATGCGCACGACGCGCTGATCGGCGCCCCAGTCGCTACCGCGCACCGTGTCCTCGAAGTGCACGTCCTCGTTGTCGCCCTGCCCCTTGATGACGTTGCCGAGGCTCGCCTGCATGCCGCCCTGCGCGGCCTTGGAGTGCGAGCGCTTGGCCGGCACGAGCGACAGGATGATCACGTCGTGTCCGCGGCGCCTGGCCCCGATCCCCATGCGCAATCCGGCGAGGCCGCCCCCGATGACCAGCACATCGGTGTAGACGATCTTCATCGACGGTCTCCCGGCGCCGCGCCGGGCTGCGCCCATGTCGGGACGTACTCCTCCCCGACCCTGTCCCGGTGCTGGTAGCCGAGCTTCATGTAGGCCGCGAGCGTGAGCAGCCCCAGGATCAGAAAGAACGCGGTGATTGCCCATTTGAGGCGGGTCAAGCGGACACGCGAACGATCCGGGTCGCTGCCCTCGAGCCAGCCCCACTTGACGACCAGCCGGTAGAGGCCAACGCCCCCGTGCAGCTCCACGCAGAACAGCAAGACGAGATAGAGCGGCCACCACATCCCGCTCCACACCCGGTCGGCCGAGCTATACGGACCGATGCCCTCCGGATTCAAGAGCATCTGGACCAGGTGCGGCGGGCCGAGGAAGAAGAGCAGGAAGCCGGTGATGACCTGCAGCCACCACAGGCTGGTGTCGGAGTGGTTCAACAGATTTTTGTGGCCGATGAACAGTCGATACTGCCGGTAGTCCGCCGGAAACTTGCGCATCGCCAGGAACGCGTGCGCCATGAACAGGACGAACACGATGCTGACGATCACCGAGACCATCTGCGGGAAGGCACGACCGAAGAAGTAGTAGCCCTCGAATGCCTTGGTGACCATCCACATCGCATCGTGGCTGATCAGGATGGTGGATACGAACGCCATGTGGCCCCACATGAAAAGACCGAGCAACAGGCCCGAGGCGCTCTGCGCGACGTCCATGCGCGCCGGCCACGCGCTCTTGCGCGGGCGGTCGGCGAGGCCGACGCCGGCGATCACGTCGCTACTTCTGCTGCTCATACTCTTGTCCTTTCCTGCTCGCGTCCGCCGATCACCGCAAGATCAGAACAGGTCCCGCTCCCAGTTGATGATGATCCGGAACTGGTAGCCCAGCGTCTTGGCGTCCTGCTGATCGAGGATCGCGGCGCGTGCGCGAATCCAGAGCCCGCGGAGCGGCGTCGGCTCGATCCACGGCGGCCGGTAGTCGATGTTGAAGTCGTACTCGGCTTGATTCGGGGCATCCTTCTGCGTGGCCGGGTTGATGGCGTCGGTACCCCAGGTCCCATTGATGTACCCGCTCAGGCCCTCGGTGAGCGTCTTCGAAAAGTCGTAGGCGAAGCCGAGCATCCACGCCTTCTCGTTGGCCCGGTTGAAGTCCTGGTCGATCATCGAGAGGTACCCGGGAAAGGTGCCCCACGGTGACTGGATGGTGTTGCCGGCGCCGGTGATCGAGAAGGCGGTGGTCAACGTGAAAGGCCCGTAGATCATCTGCACGCGCCCACCCCCTTGCTGGGTCGACCAGAACCGCTCGGACGCGTTGTTCACGAGCGCATCGCCTACCGCGCGCTCGTCGGTGAACTGCGCGCCGAACCGCAGCTTCCAGACATCGCTCAGCGGGTACAGGTAGTCGACGGCGCCATAGATGATGTTGAAAGTATTTACACCGTACTGGTTGCTCAGGTCGAGCTTCAGCCCTTTCAGCGGGGTCAGGGTGACGCCGGCCAGACCGGCGCCGTCGTTCGAGTTCTTCGCTCCCGCCTGCTCGGACATGCTGATGAACTCGTCGGAGTTACGCGGCTTGATCTCCCAGAGATAGCCGACGAGATACTTGACCCAGTCGAACTTGCCGCCGAGGGTGACGCCCTGAAAGGTGTTGGGCGTCATCCGGTTGTCCTGAGGGTTGATATACGCCTGGTCAACCAGCTGGCGGTAACCCGTGAGCAGCGCGTACTCCTTGTACCGGAGAGCGCCCCACGCCTCGCCAGGGACGTAATACCCCTTCTGTCCCGTCTTGAGCAGCGTCGTTCCGTCCCGGTCGTCCGGCGCGTACAGGGGCGCCGAGCCGTAGAGGGTCGCGCCCATCGAGAATGTGTCGAGCAGCCATCCCGACTTGATTCCGATCCAGCCTCCGAAGGCCAATGCCTCGTTCACGCTGTCGTCGGGCTTGGTGCGATTGAAGTAATAGGTCCGGAGATGCAGGGTCAAGTCGGCGTCGCGGAAGAAGGGCGGAAGGGTCTCCCTCTCCTCCTTGAACCCGGGGATCATGCGCTCGAGGAACGGCGACAGCGGCGGCGGCGGGGAGTCCTCGGCGGATGCCGGGTGCGGCCACCACCAGGCCCACGCCAGGAGGGTCAGTGCGAGCGCCATCGAGATCCCGTGCGTCCGCGGTGCTCGACGAACTGCGCTCATCACGACGAGCCTCCTACTCTTGCAAAGGCACACTCTGGCATCAATCCCGAGGGGGACGTCTGGAACTGCGCGTGTCTGCGGGCGGTATTGAGCAGGAAATTGCCAATTCTGACAATTACGACCTT
>Ga0126369_10003299_pt1 | contig 11653 bp, 15 predicted proteins | sample PanSoiMetaPlot_1_FD_109646 | JGI IMG/M metagenome (GOLD analysis project Ga0126369, IMG submission 109646) | Tropical forest soil microbial communities from Panama - MetaG Plot_1 | ecosystem: Environmental > Terrestrial > Soil > Tropical forest > Bulk soil | place: Panama | collected 2016-02-17 | reverse complement strand
TGGAAGACGGCGCGGGCCCGGTCCTCCGTCGAGGCCTCGATGACCAGCGTCTGCGTGCGGTTCTCGATCGTCGGGTTGGTGCCCTTGAAGTCGAAGCGGGTCGCGATCTCGCGCCTGGCCTGGTCGACCGCGTTGGTCAGCTCGGCCGGGTCGTACTGCGAGACGACGTCGAAGGAGTATTCGGGCATGCTTCCGCAGGTTCTAGAACCAGTGGAAGATGCCGTTGAGGCCAGCGACGAAGGCCGCCACGGCCAGGCCCACGACGAGCAGGCTGGAGCCTCCGAGCACCACCGCGATGCCGACCTGGGAGGCGTCGACGGGCTCGGCGCCGGCCTTCAGCTCGTCGGGCGACAGCGGGACCTCCTCGTCGTCCACACCCTCGGCGTGGGCCCGGGTCGCCAGCTCTTCGAGCACCGTCCTGCCGCCCGCCGGGACCGGTCGGTCGTCGAGCCGGTCGAGCGCCTTGCGGAGGTTGTCGCGGGTCTGCCCGAGCTCGGCCACGACCAGGTCGAGCGTCTTGGACGCCGACGGAGTCGGGTTCTCCCGACGCAGCTCCGAGATGATGTCGTACAGGGTGGCCATCCAGACTGGATTTATAACGGACGCGAGCACGTCGCCGCAGCCGAAGGGGCCTATGCGGAGCCGACCGGCTTCGTCAGCCGCACCTCCAGCCCGATCCCGTCCGTGGTGATCCGGCAGGTTCGGAAGGCGCTCTCGGCCGCGAGGCGCTCGAACAGGGCCGGCGAGTAGGCGCGCCGTCGCAGCATCGCGAGCGATCGCCTCGTCATGAACGCGTTGAAGCCGCCGAGGCGCATCCGCCGCACTTCCCGGGCGATGTCGGCGCCGGACACGGCGCGGTTCATGTCCTGGATCACCGCCACGCCGCCGTCGCGCAGGACCCGGTGCATCTCGTCGAGCGCGGCCACCGGCCGCCGGAAGTTCTTGAAGGCTGCCTGGCACACGACCAGGTCGAAGGAGTCGGCGTCGAACGGCATTCGCGACACGTCGCCCTCCCGGAAGTCGACGGACACCCCGGCCCGGCGGGCGTGGTCGCTCGCGAGGTCGACGAACGTGCGGCTGATGTCCAGCCCGGTCACGCTGAACCGTCCCAGGCGCGCCATCTCGACCGCGTGGTAGCCAGGACCGGAGGCCACCTCGAGCACGCGGGCGCCGTCGGGAAGGCCCGCGGTCAGGTGTGACGCCTGCTCCCGGAACTCGGCCAGCTGGCTCTCGGTGCCGCGAATCCGCGCGTACCAGCGCGCGATGAAGCCTTCCATCTCCGGCAGCCGGAGCCGCCGCTCTCGGGTCTCGAACGTTGTTCCATTCACGAACGGCATTCTAGTGCGGCTGACCGGTCCCTGTCAAACACCATTCGAGCGACAGAACATCGTTCGAGTAGACTGCGGGAAGATGGATGTCCCGGAGCCGCCGTGGCGCCTCGACGCCAGGGTGCGTCCCGCTCCCAGGGTGCCCCTCACGCGCGACGGCATCGTGGAGGCGGCGCTGCGGGTCCTCGACCGCGACGGCATGGACGGCCTGTCGATGCGGCGGGTCGCCGAGGAGCTGGGGACGGGTGTCGCCTCGCTGTACTGGCATGTCCGCAACAAAGGGGAGCTGCTTCAGCTGCTCTTCGAGCGGCTCTCGGCCGAGGCCGAGCTGCCGGAGCCGGATCCTTCCCGGTGGCAGGAGCAGCTCCGAGACCTCGCGCGCCAGATGCGCGCCTCGGCGCACCGGCATCGCGACGCGGCCCGGATCTCGCTCGGCCGCGTCCCGTCGGGTCCGGCCATCGCCCGCTTCACGGAGTGGCTGTTCGAGCTGCTGACGCCGGCCGGGATCCCCGACCGCGTGATCGCCTACCTCGGCGACCTCGCCGGCCTGTACGTGGGCGCGTTCGCGTTCGAGGAGAGCCTCGGGCTCGCGTCCCCCACCGGCGAGGACCTGCCCCCCGAGCAGATCGTCGCGATGTTCAGCGACTACCTGCTGTCCCTGCCGGCCGATCGGTTCCCGCACATCCACCGCGCCATCGGGGACATCTTCGGGGGCGACGCCGACGAGCGGTTCGAGTTCGGACTCGACGTCATCCTCAGGGGAATCGCGACCTACGCCCGGCCGGGCGAGTCCGCGAACGACCCTTAGAATCGCGACAGGATGAGCGTCCAGACAACCGACTACAAGCAAAGGACGAAGCAGCGGCCCGCGCACCCCAACAGCTGGGTCTTCTTCGAGGGGGAGTTCGCGCGCTACCACGACGTCCACATCGGCGTGATGACGCACGCCCTCCACTACGGCACCGGCTGCTTCGAAGGCATCCGCGCGTACTGGAACGGCGAGCGACAGCAGCTCTACCTCCTGCAGGGCCCCGAGCACTACCAGCGCCTCCACCGCTCGGCCCGGATCCTCCGCATGGAGCTCCCGTATGACGTGGCCGAGCTGATGGAGATCACCGTGGAGCTGCTGCGCCGGAACGAGTACCGGACCGACTCCTACGTGCGCCCGCTGGTGTTCAAGTCGGTCGAGCAGATCGGCGTGTCGCTGCACGGGCTGGCCGACAGCTTCCTGATCTACACGTCCGCGATGGGCAACTACGTGGAGATCGACAGCGGCATCCGCTGCGGCGTGTCGAGCTGGCGGCGGCTGCCGGACTGCGCGGTGCCGGCGCGCGCCAAGGTCACCGGCTCCTACATCAACTCCGCGCTGGCCAAGTCCGAGGCACTCGAGAACGGCTTCGACGAGGCGATCGTCCTGACCGAGTCGGGCCACGTTTCCGAGGGGTCGGCCGAGAATGTCTTCCTGCTGAAGGACGGCGTGTTCATCACGCCGCCCGTGACCGACGACATCCTGGAGGGCGTCACGCGACGGCTGGTCATGGGGCTCATCCGCGAGGAGCTCAACCTCGAGGTGGTGGAGCGCAGCATCGACCGCACCGAGCTGTACACGGGCGACGAGCTGCTCCTGTGCGGCACCGGCGCCCAGGTGTCGCCGGTCATCGAGGTCGATCACCGCGCGATCGGCGACGGCCGGGTCGGCGAGTTCACTCAGGAGCTCCAGCACCTGTATTTCGGCGCCGTGCGCGGCGACAACCCCAAGTACGCGGACTGGTCGCTGCCCGTCTATTGAGAATCGTCGCGGCGCCCAACCCGTACAAGGGCTCGCTGGGTGCGCCGGATGCCGCCGTGGCCATGGCCGCCGGCGTCCGGGACGTGATCCCGAACGCCGAGGTGGTCGAGGTGCCGGTGGCGGACGGCGGCGAGGGCACGGTGGAAGCGCTCGTGGCGGCCCGCGGGGGCGAACTCGTCACCGCGTGCGTCCACGGGCCGCTCGGCGACGCCGTCGACGCGGTGTTCGGCATCATCGACGGCGGCCGGACCGCGATCGTCGAGTTGGCCGCTGCGAGCGGACTGCCGCTGCTGCCGCCCGAGCGCCGCGATCCCCAGGTCACCTCCACCTATGGCTTCGGCGAACTCCTGGAGGCCGCGCGGCGCCGTGGCGTCGACCGGATCATCGCCGGAATCGGTGGGTCGGCCACGAACGACGCGGGTGCCGGTATGGGGCAGGCGCTCGGCTACCGGCTCCTCGATAACGTCGGTGACGAGCTGCCCCCCGGCGGCCTCGCGCTCCGGCGCCTGGCCCGGATCGATGGGTCCGGCGTCGATCCGGCCTGGGCCGGGATCGACGTGGAGGTGGCGGTCGACGTGACCAACCCGCTGACCGGACCGGAGGGCGCGAGCGCCGTGTACGGCCCGCAGAAGGGCGCGACGCCCGAGATGGTGCGCGAACTGGACGCCGCGCTGACGCGCTTCGCAGAGGTCGCGGGTTGGGAGATCGCCGATCTGCCCGGGGCGGGCGCCGCCGGCGGCGCGGGGGCCGGGCTCGTGCGCTTTCTGGGCGCCCACCTGACGCGCGGCGCCCCCCTCGTGGTCGAGGCGTCGGGCCTCGACGCGGCGCTGCCGGGGGCCCGCATGGTGCTCACCGGCGAGGGCCGGGTGGACGCGCAGACCGCCTACGGCAAGGGCCCGGTCGAGGTTGCGCGACGCGCGCGGGCCGTGGGCGTTCCGGCGGTCCTGATCGCGGGCAGCCGGGGCCCGGGCTGGGAGGCGGTGCTGGCTGAGGGGGTGGCGTTCGTCGAGGCGCTGGTCACGGACGGCGATCGGGCCGCCATCGAAGAGGCGGAGTCGCGGGCTCCGGAACTGCTTCGGGCCGCGACCGCGCGCGCCTGCCGGCGCCTGCTGGGCTGACCTGCCCTCAGCGGCCGAGCAGTTTCGAGACCGCCGCGCGGTCCAGGGGGTCGACGCGCTCGATTCCAGTGACGGTTTCGAACCCCGCGTCGGCCGTGCAGATGGCGCCGATCCCGTTCGCGGCGCAGGTCCCGGCGTGCAGGCGGTCGTTGGAACCGACGCTGGTCCCTTGCATGGAGAGGGCGAATTGAAGGGCTTCGTCGGTGACCGGGAGGAGTGGCGAGAAGATGGCGTGCGCCCGACGGGTGAGGCCGGAAACCGACCCTGCCTTGCCCGACAGCTCGAGGTGCCACACCTCCTCCAGCGCCGCGGTGGACATGTAGCCCTCAGCGGAGCCTGCAGCGATCGCTCGCAGAATGTCGAGGCAGGGCGTCTGGTACGGGCATGGCACTGCGCTGTACAGGACGACATTCGCGTCGACGAAGAACCTCACGATCGGTCACTCTGTCCGCGATCCAGCGGGATGCCTTCCCGTTCCTCCTCGACGGCCCGGTTGATCTGTTCAGGCGTCAGGTAGCGCCCGCCACTCATGGCGCCGATCGCTTCCACGGCAGCCAGGCGCTCCTGTCGGCTCACGGTCCCGAACCGTGCGTCGATGGCCTCGCGCACCAGACTGGCGACGGAGCGCGCCTGACGTCGCGCCTCGTCCTCCAGCCGCCGGCGCTGTTGAGGCGTGAGCAAGACCTGGACCCGCTCTGTGATCATGCACACATCATACACAACTCGGGGCAATCGCCCAGCGTTTCAGCACGAGCGCTGACATCCCCACCACCGATTGATCCCGGTGCGGGCGCTCCGCGTCGCACCGCGTCCTGCTAACCTCGCCGGCAGATGGGAGGGCCGCTGCTGCAGGTCGAGGGCCTGCGCACCTACTTCTCGACCCGGGCGGGCGTGATGCGCGCCGTCGACGGGGTGGACCTGACGGTCGAGCAGGGCCGGACGCTCGGGGTCGTCGGCGAGTCGGGCTGCGGCAAGACGGTGACGTCCCTGTCGATCATGCGGCTGATCGACGCGCCCGGGCGGATCGAGCCGGGCAGCCGGATCCTCTTCGAGGGCCGCGACCTGGCCACCGCGACCGAGGACGAGCTCCGCGAGGTCCGCGGCAACGAGATCTCGATGATCTTCCAGGAGCCGATGACGTCGCTGAACCCCGTGTACACCGTCGGCGACCAGATCGCCGAGGCCGTGCGCCTGCACCAGGGCCTCGGTCAGCGGGCCGCGATCGACCGCGCGGTGGAGATGCTGAAGCTGGTCGGCATCCCTTCGCCGGAACGCCGCGTGAAGGACTACCCGCACCAGATGTCGGGCGGAATGCGCCAGCGCGTCATGATCGCCATGGCACTCTGCTGCGACCCGAAGCTGCTGATCGCCGACGAGCCGACCACGGCGCTGGACGTGACCATCCAGGCGCAGATCCTGGAGCTGATGAAGGAACTGCGCGACCGGCTGGGCATGGCGATCATGCTCATCACCCACGACCTCGGCGTCGTGGCCGAGATGGCCGACGACGTCGCGGTTATGTACGCGGGCCGCGTCGTCGAGAAGGGCTCGGTCGAGTCCATCTTCAACAACCCCCAGCATCCGTACACCGAGGCGCTGCTGCAGTCGATCCCGATCCTGGGCATGACCCAGGCCGAGCCGCTGCGGGTGATCCGCGGCATGGTGCCCAGCCCGATGAACTGGCCGGCTGGGTGTCGCTTCGCGACCCGCTGCGACTACGCGTTCGACCGCTGCCGGGAGGCCGATCCGCCGCTGTTCGCCACCGAGGGCTCGCAGGAGGCGGCCTGCTGGTTGTGCCAGCAGGGACCGCGGCCGACGGCGGTGGCCCGATGAGCGCCGCCGTGGCGCAGGACCTGCCGAGCACGCCGATCCTGGAGGCGACCGGCCTGCGCACCTACTTCCCGATCCGGCGCGGGATCCTCCAGCGCACGGTCGGCCACGTGCGCGCCGTCGACGGCGTCGACCTGTCGGTGATGCCGGGCGAGACGCTCGGGCTCGTCGGCGAGTCGGGCTGCGGCAAGTCGACGCTGGGCCGCACGCTCCTCCGACTCATCCCCGCCACGGCCGGCGAGGTCCGCTTCGAGGGCCGCGACGTCCTGGCCCTGGGCGGTGCCCAGCTGAAGGCGCTGCGCCGGGACATGCAGATCATCTTCCAGGACCCGGTCGGCTCCCTCGACCCGCGCATGACCGTGCGCGAGATCGTGAGCGAGGGCCTGGCCACTCACCATCTCGGGTCCGGCCGGGAGCGGGACGCGCGTATCCGCGAGATCCTGGAACGAGTCGGCCTGCGGCCCGAGGCGGCGGGGCGGTACCCGCACGAGTTCTCGGGCGGCCAGCGCCAGCGCATCGGCATCGCGAGGGCGCTCGTGCTCCAGCCCAAGCTGGTCGTCGCCGACGAGCCGGTCTCCGCGCTTGACGTGTCGATCCAGTCGCAGGTGCTCAACCTGCTCGTCGAGCTCAAGCGTGAGTTCCACCTCACGTACCTCTTCGTGGCGCACAACCTGGCCGTCGTCGGCTACATCTCCGATCGGATCGCCGTGATGTACCTCGGCAAGGTCGTGGAGCTGGCGCCCGCGGCCGAGCTGTACCGGCGGCCCCTGCACCCGTACACGGTCGCCCTGCTCTCGGCCATCCCCGTGCCCAGGCCGGGCGGCAAGCGCGAGCGGATCGTGCTCAAGGGGGACGTGCCGAGCCCCATCGACCCGCCGTCAGGCTGCCGGTTCCGGACGCGCTGCCCGATCGCGAAGGACGTGTGCGCCGAGGTGGAGCCGCCGCTGGAGCTGAAGCCGCACGGGCACCTGGCCGCCTGCCACTTCGCGGGAGAGGCGCCCACGTCGTAGGTCGGCTGTCCCGCGCGCCATTGTCCGCGCCGCGTCCGCCTCCGTGTTCCAGGATGGTTGGCGAGGAGTCACCAGCCATGAGAACGACGATCGGTGAACGAGTTCGGACGTACCGGCTGAGGCGTGGTCTCACCCAGGCGCGCCTCGCCCACCTGATCGGCCGTTCGGAGCGCTGGCTCATCGACGTGGAGCGCGGCGGGGTCGACCCACGCCTGTCGGACGCGCTGGCGCTGGCCAGGGAGCTGTGCGTCGCGGTGGACGATCTTGCCCGCGCCACCACGCCGGCCGAGGAGCGAACCGGACGGCCGCCACCCCGGCCGCCGGTGCCTTCGTACTCCGGGATGGTCGGCAGACCGAGCGGGATCGGTCGTAGTGAGCCTGTATACCCGTCACGACTCGGCCGGCGAGGCCGAACGGCCGGCCGGCCGCGCCCCGCACCGGTCGTCGCGGCGCACCTCCAGGCGGTGCAGGTGCACTCATCGTTTTTGACGAAGTAAGTTGCGAACGGGCGGCGGTAACCTGAACGTCCTTGCAGGAGGTGGAGGGTGCGCACGCCTAAAGTGACCGCAGGAGCATGAGGGCGACGGTGCGACGGTGGATGAGCAAGGTCGGAACCTGGCTGCGGCGGTACGCGGGGGCGTCCGGCGCGTACGGAGCCGGTCTGCAGTACCTGGAACGAGGTGACGCGGCCGCGGCCGCCGAGGCGTTCGCGGATGCACAGCGGCTCTGGCTGCGTGAGGTGGGCCCGTGGCACGGCGGCGTGGTGCTGGCGATGGCGAAGCGCGCCGCCTGCTATGTCCGCCTGGGCAGGGTCCGCGAGGGCGTGCGGCTGTACGAGCGTGCGCTGGCGCTGGACCGGGGCCTGCGCGGCGACACGACCGAACGGGTCCGCGCCCTCAGCGCCGAGCTGGCGCAGGCCCGCGCGTTCCTGGCCTCAGGCCCGGCGTTAGGCGATCACGCGAGCCGTCCGTAGGGCTTCCGGGTCCTCACCGATCTCCGCAAGGACGGCATCCGTGTCCTGGCCGAGCGCCGGCGCGGGCTGAACGGGCCGGCGCTCGGTTTCGCCGAAGTCCAGCGCAGTCGCCGGCGGCCGCCACGCCTCGGCGTCGGTCTCCAGCAGCTCCTTGAACGTGCGGTAGGGACCCCAGAGCACCTCGTGGCGCTCGAACGTGTCCCTGACCTCGGCCAGCGAGCGCTCCGCGATCCACGGCTCGAGCTGGGCGCACAGCTCCTCGCGATGCCGCCACCGCTCGCCCTCGTCGGTCAGGTCGGCCTCGATCCGGTCGAACGGAAGGCCGGTCGCCTCGGCCAGGCTCCGCATCTGGCGCGGGGTCAGCGCGAGAACCATCACGAACCGGCCGTCGTGGGTGCGGAAGTCACGGCCGAACGTCCCGTAGACGTGGTTGCCGAACCGACCGCGCGGCTCCTCCACGAGCTGGGCCTCGGCCAGCAGCCCGAGGTGGCCGGCGACCACCAGCGCCACCTCGGCCAGGCTCAGGCGGACGAGCCGGCCTTCGCCGGTCAGCAGGCGCTGCCGGTCGGCCGCCAGCAGCCCGGCCACGGCCAGGAATCCGGCGGCGACGTCCCACGCCGGCAGCACGTGGTTCACCGGGCCGCCGGAGCCCTCGGGGCCCGTGATCCACGGGAAGCCCATGCCCGCGTTGACCGTGTAGTCGACGGCCGCGCGGCCGTCGGTCCTGCCCGTGATCGACACCATGACCAGGTCGGGCCGCAGCTCCCGCAGCCGCTCGTACTCGAACGGGCCGCGGGTCGGCAGGTTCGTCAGCAGGTTGCCGGAGTCCGCCGCCAGTCGAGCAGCCACCTCGACGCCACGCGGCGACCGCAGATCGAGCGTGACGGAGCGCTTGCCGCGGTTGAGGTTCTCCCAGTACAGGCTGCGGCCCTGGTGAAGCGGCCAGCGGCCGGCGTCGATGCCGCCGCCCAGCGGGTCCACGCGGATGACGTCGGCGCCCATCGCCGCGAGCGTGGCGCCGCCCAGCGGGGCGGCGACGAAGGCAGACAGCTCGACCACGCGCAGCCCGGTGAGGATCCCTCGCATCAGGTCACAAGCATCGCCGATGAGCCCCTCCCGGCCGCGGAAAGGGCGCTCGGGGGTGCATCGCTAGAATGCAGGACAGATGGCAGAGACAAACGGACACGACGCTGTCAAGGGATCCTTCCGCGTCAAGTCGGGGCACGCCGAGATGCTGAAGGGCGGCGTCATCATGGACGTGGTCACGGCCGAGCACGCAAGGATCGCCGAGGAGGCGGGCGCCTGCGCGGTCATGGCGCTGGAACGCGTCCCCGCGGACATTCGCAAGGAGGGCGGGGTCGCCCGGATGTCGGACCCGGCGCTCATCAAGTCGATCATGGAAGCGGTCACCATCCCGGTGATGGCCAAGTGCCGCATCGGACACACCGTCGAGGCCCAGATCCTGCAGGCGCTGGGCGTGGACTACATCGACGAGTCGGAGGTGCTGACTCCCGCCGACGAGGAGTACCACATCGACAAGTGGCCGTTCACCGTGCCGTTCGTGTGCGGCTGCAGAGAGCTGGGTGAGGGCCTTCGGCGCATTGCCGAAGGCGCGGCCATGATCCGGACCAAGGGCGAGGCCGGCTCCGGGAACATCGTGGAGGCGACGCGCCACTTGCGGGCGGTCGCGACCGGGATCCGCCGGCTGCAGGGCATTACCTATGCGCAGCTCGTCCACGAGGCCAAGGAGCTGGGCTCGCCGGTGGAGCTGCTGGCCGAGGTGCAGCGGCTGGGCCGGCTGCCCGTCGTCACGTTCGTGGCCGGCGGCATCGCGACCCCGGCAGACGCGGCGTGGATGATGCAGCTGGGCGCCGATGGGGTGTTCGTCGGGTCCGGTATCTTCAAGTCGGAGGATCCCCTCAAGCGAGCGAAGGCGATCGTCGCGGCGACCACGTACTACGACAAGCCCGAGATCCTGGCCGAGGTGTCGACCGGCCTGGGCCAGCCGATGCGCGGACTCGAGATCAAAGCGATCCCCCAGGAGGAGCTGCTCGCCAGCCGGGGGTGGTAGCCCCGGTGATCGGTGTGCTCGCCCTCCAGGGAGCCTTCCGTGAGCACGTCCGAGCGCTCGAGGCGTGCGGCGCCGGCACCCGACTGGTGCGTCTGCCAGTGGATCTCGAGGGCCTGGACGGCCTTGTCATCCCCGGCGGCGAGAGCACGACGATGACGATGCTCATGGAGCGGATGGGCCTTCTCCGGGCGGTCACGGACGCGGTGCGAGGCGGCCTGCCCACGCTCGGCACGTGCGCTGGAATGATCGTCCTGGCCACACGAATCAGCGACGGCCGCGCCGGCCAGGTGCCGCTCGGCGCACTGGACATCGGGGTGCGCCGCAACGGCTACGGCCGCCAGGTGGACAGCTTCGAGGCGGAACTGCGGGTGAGCGGCCTGGAGGGCGGCCTGTTCCCGGGCGTCTTCATCCGCGCACCGGTGGTCGAGCAGGTGGGCCGCGCCGAAGTGCTGGCAGAGCACGACGGGCACCCCGTGGCCGTGCGGCAGGGCAGCGTGATGGCGCTGGCGTTCCATCCGGAGCTCAGCGGGGACTTGCGTCTGCACCGCGAGTTCCTGAGACTTGTGGAGGGGGCCAGGACCGCTTGAAACTTCGCTCGGCCTCGTTGCGAGATCTGGTCCGCGTGGAGCAGATCTACCGTGAGGCCGAGGCTGGCTTTTCGGCGGTGCCGCCGCCGGCCCGGCTGTGGGGCCTCGTCAGCCACACGTTCTCGTCGCTGCTTCCCCTGTACCAGGAGACCCTGATCTACGTTGCCGAGGAGGACGGACGGGTGATCGGCTTCGTCCAGGCCACGGGCCATCCGCTGACGGTGAGCCTGCCGGCCAAGATCTCGTCGCTCCAGGTGCTCAACCTGTGCGTGGCGAGCGGGGTCGACGAGGCCGATGCCGCCCCGGCCCTGGTCGAGTACCTGTGCGACCAGTCGGGCCAGAAGGGCGTGAGCCGGCTGTTCGTGCGCATCCCGCTGGACGACCCCCTGATCGACGTCTTCCGGCTCCAGGGCTTTCGGCAGTACGCGACCGAGTCGGTGCTGTACGGCGAGTCGCCGGTGGCCGGCGCCTCCGAGCCGCCGCCCGGACTGCGGGCGTACCGGAGCCGCGACGACCGCGTGCTGTACCACCTGTACCGAAAGGTGACCCCGTGGGGCGTCGCCCATCTGGAGGCGCCCACATATCGCGACTGGAAGGCGCTGCGCAGCGCGCCCGGTCAACAGGAGGTGATCGACCGTGTCGAGATAGTCGGCTGGTGCCGGGTCCAGAAGGGCTCTCAGGCCCGTCCGCACACGCTCTCGTTCATGGCCCTCCCCGAGCGTGGGGTGGCCGACGAGCTCGCGGACCACGCGATCGTGGCCTCCGACGCCCAACCGGCCTGGTGCAGCCTCCGACACTATGATTCACACATGATCGACGCCCTCAGAGGGCGTGGTTTCAGTCTCCTCCTCACCCAGGCTCTCCTGGTCCGGGAGACCGCCGTGCGAGAGTCCCTGCCGGAAAAGAGCCTGGTGCCCTCCTTTGGTTGAGCAGAGCGAATGCAGAGT
>Ga0126369_10003298_pt1 | contig 11654 bp, 11 predicted proteins | sample PanSoiMetaPlot_1_FD_109646 | JGI IMG/M metagenome (GOLD analysis project Ga0126369, IMG submission 109646) | Tropical forest soil microbial communities from Panama - MetaG Plot_1 | ecosystem: Environmental > Terrestrial > Soil > Tropical forest > Bulk soil | place: Panama | collected 2016-02-17 | reverse complement strand
TCGATATAGATGAGATCGCGGCCATCGGCGCGCTGCGCGACGCGATGAAAATCCCATATTTTGTCGAATAAGGTTTGCTGCATGATCGGGGTATTCACGCCGGGCACATTTTGGTTGCGCGCGCGTTGTTAAGCAAGCGAGCCTCGGGAGGTGATTTCATGCCTCGCATTGTCGGTATTGACCATCTCGTTCTCAGCGTCGGCGATTTCGGGCGATCAAAGAGCTTCTACAACAAGCTCCTGACCTTTCTCGGCTTCAAGCTGAAGCACGAATACGACGATATGGCGGGGTGGAGCAACGGCAAGACACTGTTCTGGATCGCGGCCGCCGACACCGAAGGCAGGAGACATAAATATCGGAAAGGCGATATCGGTTTTCACCACTACGCCTTCGAAATGGCAAGCCGCAAAGATGTCGACGCGCTTGGTGCGTTTCTCGAAGCCGGCGGCGTCAATATCGTCGATCCGCCGGGTGAGTATTACGGCCGCGACTATTACGCGGTCTATTTTACCGACCCCGACGGCATGAAACTCGAAGCCATGATCTGGGCGCCGCCCGAAAAGCCAAGCGCAAAGAAGCGCAAATCGACGCCGCAGAGAAAGAGCAAGAAGAAAACCAAGCGTTGAGCTCGCGCAACGCCGGCGTTCCAAAAACGACGGCCGCCGCGTACAAATGGTTCTTGCGAAATCAGAACCCCTGGCTGCACGTGAAACCACACGCAAATCGCTCACCAACCGGGCAGCATGAATAAGCCGGACGGACTTTCAGCAGTGCGTGCAGAAATAGCGCGCGCCTGCCGCGACGCCGGGCGCGATCCGGCGAGCGTCACTTTGGTCGCGGTGTCGAAGACATTCGCAGCCGAGGCGATCGAGCCGGTGATCGCTGCCGGGCAGCGCATCTTCGGCGAAAACCGCGTGCAGGAGGCCAAGGCGAAATGGCCGCCGCTGGTTTCGCGTCACCCCAGCCTCGAACTGCACCTGGTCGGCGCGCTGCAGTCGAACAAGGCAAAGGAGGCCGTGCAGCTGTTCGAGGCCATCCATTCCGTGGATCGCGCGAGCCTCGCCGAAGCGCTCGGCAAAGAGATCGCCGAGCAAGGGCGCCGCCCGTTGCTCTTTGTCGAAATCAATACCGGCGCCGAACCGCAGAAGGCAGGCGTGCTCCCGCAAGAAGCCGACGGCTTTCTTGCAGCCTGCCGCGATCGCTACGCGCTCGCCATTGCCGGCCTGATGTGCCTGCCGCCGCAGAACGAGGCGCCGGCACCGCATTTCGCGCTCACCGCCAAGATCGCCCGGCGCAATGGGCTGGCGCTTTTGTCCATGGGCATGAGCGCCGACTATCCGACGGCGATCGCTTTCGGCGCCACGCATGTGCGCGTCGGCACCGCCATTTTCGGCGCAAGGGAGCTCAAGAGTCCCTAGGAATGAACAATAATTCGCGTCTTACGTGACAGCCGGCTCACCAGCCGCTGCAGATCGCTGCGCGCAAGCGCGACGCAGCCTGCGGTAGGGCCAAAACCCGGCCTTGCAGCGTGGATGAATACAGCACTGCCACGGCCGGCGATGCGCGGGCGGGTGTTATGGTCGATTTCGACGATAAGATCGTAGAGCCCGTCGGCGCGCTTGAGGCGGTCGCCTGGTTCATTGGCCGACCGGCGGAATGGTCGGTTGTAGCGCCGATCCCCGGGGTCCTCGCACCAGGCATCGTCTGCCGCTATGCGCCGGACCGGAAGGAGGGTCCGCGGGCGCGACAAGCGGTCCGATCGCCACCAGATCCGAACCGGATGGAACCGCCCGGCAGGTGTGGCACCGTCGCCTTCGCGTTTCGCCGCCTTGACGCTCGCCCGGCCCAAAGCCGCTCGGATAGCGCGCTGCCCTGCCACGAGCCAAGCCTGCGTGCGCAGCCGCGGGCGCACGTGCACGTGAACCGCGGACAGCGCGGCCTTACGTACCGGATTGTATTTTCGTCTCGCCATGACCGGTCGCGGATTTGCCGTCGCCGGGTTCCCCAAGCGCACGTGTTTCGATCCAAACTCAGTATCGCTCTAACGTTTTGTGGTCACATGATCTTTTCGGAAAACCGGTTTCCCCTTTCCGGATCATGCTCTAGTATCCTTGATGGTTCTATTTGCGCGCCAAACAGCGCGCCAAAACGACGGGGTGAACTCTGATTTGATGCCGAATACGCGCAAGATTCTCATTGTCGATGACGATCCCGAACTGCGCGATGGGCTGACCGAACAGCTCTCGCTGCACGAAGAATTCGAAGCCGTCGCGGCCGAAAACGGCAGTAAAGGCGTCCAGACCGCCAAGGCCGGACAGATCGACCTCGTCATCATGGATGTCGGGCTGCCGGACATCGACGGCCGCGAGGCCGTCCGCATCCTGCGCAAGAACGGCTTTAAGGCTCCGATCATCATGCTGACCGGCCACGATACCGATTCCGACACTATTCTCGGACTCGAATCGGGCGCCAACGACTACGTCACCAAGCCGTTCCGCTTCGCGGTGTTGCTGGCGCGTATTCGAGCGCAATTGCGCCAGCACGAGGCCAGCGAAGACGCGGTTTTCACGATCGGGCCGTACACGTTCCGACCAAGCTCCAAGCTCCTGCTTAATCCCAAAGGCAATAAGGTGCGGCTGACCGAGAAGGAAACCTCGATCTTGCGCTATCTCTATCGCGCCGGTCAGCGGCCGGTCTCGCGCGAGACGCTGCTGCAAGAAGTTTGGGGCTACAATTCCGGGGTGACCACGCACACCTTGGAAACGCATATTTATCGGTTGCGGCAGAAAATCGAGAAGGACGCCGCCGCGCCCGCGATTCTGGTCACCGAAGCCGGCGGCTATAAATTGGTGCCGTGACCGCGGATTGGCATGAGCATCGACGACGACATCGCATTCCTTGAACGGGTGCCGATGCTGGCGGAGCTGGGCGCGAGTGCGTTACGCATCGTCGCGATCGGCGCCGAGAGCTTTTCGCTACGCGAGGGCGAAAGCCTTTTCGCAGCCGGCGAAAACGCCGATTGCGCCTATGTGGTCCAGCACGGCTCTTTCGCCGTCAAGCCGGAAGCGGCGAACGCGATGGAAAGCATCGCTGAACCGGGCAGCCTGCTCGACGAGTCCGCGCTTCTCATCGAATCGCCGCGGCGCACGAGTGCGATCGCGCGGGAAGATTCCATCGTGCGGCGGATATCCCGCGCGATGTTTCTCAAAATGCTGGAATGCAATCCGGAAGCGGCGCAACGCTTGCGCAGCCTATTCACTTCGCGTGCGGACCAACTGGCGGGCGACTTCGAAAAGGTTCACGCCACGTTGGCCCGCGGCACTGGACCGCAATAACGCTTCCGCTCGCAACTACACTTCAAGCGTCGCCGTCACCGGCACGTGATCGGAAGGCCGCGCGGCGCCGCGGTAATGCTTGGCGATGGCGATGCCGGCGACGCGGTCGGCAAGCATCGGCGAAGTCCAGATGTGATCGAGGCGGCGGCCCTTGTCGGCCGTGGCCCAATCCGGCGAACGATAACTCCACCAGGTAAAGAGCTTGGCCGGCTCGGGCGTGAACTGGCGCATGCTGTCGACCCAGTCTCCGACCTTCTGCACGCCGACAAGCCTTTCGCATTCGGTCGGCGTATGGGAAACCACGCGCAGCATCTGCTTGTGGCTCCAGACGTCGTGCTCGAGCGGCGCGACATTAAGGTCGCCGACCAGAATCGCGCGCTCCGACGCTTTCGGGCGCAAACGCTCGCTATCGCGCATTTCATCGAGGAAGCCGAGCTTGTGGGCGAATTTCGGATTGGCTTGCGGATCGGGAATGTCGCCGCCGGCCGGCACGTAGAAGTTATGCACCGTTATCGGATCGCGTAGGCCAGCGCGCTCGCCGAATTCCGCCGCGACATGACGGCAATCGGACTTGCCGCAGAACGTCTGGATCTCGAAACGCTCCAACGGCAGCCGCGAGAGAATGACGACGCCATGATAGCCCTTTTGTCCATTGAGCGCGGCATGGTCATAGCCAAGCCGCTTCAGTCGCTTGAGTGGAAATTTATCATCCGGACATTTGGTTTCCTGTAGACACAAAATGTCCGGGCGCACCGCCTTGATGAAGCGCGCCACCAGATTGATGCGCAGCCGGATGGAATTGATGTTCCAGCTTGTAATGGTCAGTTTCACGGGGATTAGGAATCAGCAATCAGGAATCAAGATTTGGCAGTCAGAGATAAATAAGTATCGGTCAAGCAGCAAGCCAGCCTGTTAATTGTTAGTCCTGATACCTGATTGCTGACGTCCCATTCCCGATCACTGCACCCCCGACTGTTCGCGCTGGTAATTGATGACGAACAGATTCGGATCGGGTTTCTTGGTTGAATCGAGATTGTAGACCGCGACGGTCGTGTCAAAACCCTGCGGATCGGTCACCGTCCATTGCTTGAGCGTCAAGTCCTTGGCATCGAACATGATCATCAGGCGATCGGTGCCGACAAAGAGTTGTTTCTGCTCGATCACGACGGTCGCGAAACTTTCGTCGGCGGTCACGCTGACAACGTCGGTGTCACGCAACAGATCGATCCGCTCGGCCAAGAGATAGCGCAGCGGCGTCTGCGACAATGGATAGAGATCCTGGGTGGCGAGCTTGCGGTCGCGCACCACGACCGAGGAGCCATCGGAAACAATGTCGATCGGACTGGGCGGATTGTATTGAAAGCGCACGCGGCCGGGTTTCTGCATATAGAACGTGCCTTCGGTGCGTCCGCCGTCGGGGCCGACCTGGACGAATTTGCCGACCATGGTCTGCACGCTCGAGAGATAGGCGCTGATCCGGTCGAGGAGCGCGCGCTGCTTGGCATCGAAGGGCGACGCCGGTTCCGCAGCCGGCGGATTCGATGATTTGTGGCCGAACAGCGTCGAGAACGGAAACAAGCTCGGCGTTTGCCGTGTCTCGGCAGCGGCTTTGTCGGTTGCGGCCTTGTCGGCTGCGGCTTTGTCGGCGGCGGCCCTATCCGCTGCCGGCTTGTCATTTGCAGGCTTGTCGTTAGCAGGCTTGGCCGCCGCCGCGGCCGGCGGCGAACCGGTGCCGGTTTTCGGGAGCGGCGCCGGAACCGGCAGCGGCACATTTTCGCGCGGCGCCGGATCGGCGGAAGCCCGTGACGCAACCGCAATTGCAACACCAAACGTCACAAAAGCGGCGCAGCACAACGCGGTCGCAACCCGGCAAAGGATCGGCGCAACCGCGATCAGGCCAGACCTCGCCGGGCGCTTTGGCGCCATAATCACCCTCTCCCGCCGATGCGCTCTGTACGCACGCCCTGCCAGAAACAAGCTTCGCTAAATGCGCGTTATGGCAAATTCAGGACTGACTGATTCGAATCGAGCACTCAGAAAAACCGGCCCTCAATAAGCATCCTCGTCGGCGGCCTCAACCAGGATTTCCCGCTTACCGGCGTGATTCGGCTGGCCGACAATGCCTTCCGCCTCCATGCGTTCCATCAGCGAGGCGGCACGGTTGTAGCCGATCTGCAGACGGCGCTGAATATAGCTGGTCGAAGCCTTGCGGTCGCGCGTCACGATCGCCACCGCCTGTTGATAAAGGTCGCCGCCTTCGCCGGCGCCCATGGCGGTGGCGTCGAAGAATGGATTGCCGTCCTCGTCCTGCGGATCTTCCGCGGTCACTGCTTCGAGATATTCCGGCACGCCTTGCGACTTCAAATGCCGCACCACCCGCTCGACTTCCTCGTCTGACACGAACGGCCCATGCACGCGGCTGATGCGGCCGCCGCCGACCATGTAAAGCATGTCGCCTTGGCCGAGCAGCTGCTCGGCGCCTTGTTCGCCGAGAATGGTCCTGCTGTCGATCTTCGACGTGACCTGGAAGGATATGCGGGTCGGGAAATTGGCTTTGATCGTCCCAGTGATGACGTCGACCGAGGGACGTTGCGTGGCGAGGATCACATGCAGTCCGGCGGCGCGCGCCATCTGCGCGAGCCGCTGCACGGCGCCTTCGATGTCCTTGCCGGCGACCATCATCAGGTCAGCCATCTCGTCGACGATGACCACGATATAAGGCAGCGGTTCGAGATCGAGCTTCTCGTTCTCGTAGATGGCCTCACCGCTTTCGCGATCGTAGCCGGTGTGAACGGTGCGGCTGAGTTTTTCACCTTTGCTCTTGGCTTCGGCGAGCCGCGTATTGTAACCGTCGATATTGCGCACGCCGAGCTTCGACATTTTCTTGTAGCGCTCTTCCATCTCGCGCACGGCCCATTTGAGCGCCACCACCGCCTTTTTTGGATCGGTGACCACCGGCGTGAGCAGATGCGGGATGCCGTCATAGACGGAGAGTTCGAGCATTTTCGGATCGACCATGATTAGGCGGCACTGGTCCGGGCGCAGCCGATAAACCAGGCTCAGGATCATGGTGTTGATCGCCACCGATTTGCCGGAGCCGGTGGTGCCGGCGATCAACAGATGCGGCATGCGGGCGAGATCGACCAGCACCGCCTCGCCGCCGATCGCTTTGCCGAGGCAGAGCGGTAGCCGCGCCGACGTTTCGGCGTAGTCGCGCGACGCCAAGATCTCGCGCAAATAGACCCGCTCGCGCGTCGGATTGGGCAATTCGATGCCGATGGCATTGCGGCCGGACACTACCGCAACGCGCGCCGATAGCGCGCTCATCGAGCGGGCGATATCGTCGGCGAGGCTGATGACGCGCGACGACTTGATTCCGGGCGCCGGTTCAAGTTCGTAGAGCGTCACGACCGGACCGGGCCGCGCATTGACGATTTCGCCGCGCACCCCGAAATCGGCCAGCACGCCTTCGAGCGCGACTGCGTTCTCCTGCAGGATTTCGCTCGACATCGTGGCGCGGCCGACCCGGCTCGGCGGATTGAGAAATTCCAGCGCCGGAAGCACGTAGCCGCCGCTTCCCCGCCGCGGCCGCGGGCTGCGCGGCTTGCGCACCGGCCGCTGCTCGCTGTCCTCATCCTCGTCGGCCTCCTCGTCGCTGTCGGCCTCCGCGGCGGCGCCGAAGCGCGGCTCGATTCGGCCGCGCGTGACGACATCGGGCGATGGCATCGGCCGCCGCTTGCGGCCGGTGAACAGCCGCGCTAATCGCGCGCGCAGACTGAGGAGCGAATGCATGAGCCCGCCAAGCGAAAGCCAGCTGCGGTCGCGATCGTCCTCGCTGCGCTCGTCGGCGTCCTCCTCGTCGTCCTCATCATCATCGGCATCGGCGTCGCGCCAGAACAAACCGGAAGCGACGGCGATGACAAAAGCGGCCGCGCCGCCGAGCACGATCGCGGCGATGACGCTGTTGCCGCCGCGAAGCGGCACATGAAGCAAAAGTGCCGGCAGCCGCAGAATCGCATCGCCCACCACGCCGCCAAGGCCGCAGGGCAGCGGCCAGTGCACGCTGCGCGGCAGGCATGAGGCGAAGGCGGCGGCGAGTACCGCGCCGAGCGGCCACAGGATCACGCGAATGCGCTCGTGCCCCGCGGCCCGGTGCCCGAGGAGGCGATAGCCCCAGATGGCGATCGGCAATATCAAGGCCAGCGCGCCGAGCCCCAAGAGCTGCATCATCTGGTCGGCGGCGACGGCGCCTGGCCAGCCCATCAGATTGTGGACCCGATTGTCCGTAGCATGGCTGAGCGACGGGTCGGCCACTGACCAGCTGGCGAGCGCCAACGCTGCCATCATGGCGAGGCTGATCACGATGATTCCGCACAGTTCGGTGACGCGCCGCCGCGCCGCCGCGCTGAGTTCGCTGCTCAGCGCGGCCATGCCGTCAAGGCTGCGTTCGATCACCGACATCGGTTCGCTCGCCTCAGCGTCACCGCGTCCGGGAAACGTTTGATTGGGCACGGGATCATCTTCTACCCAAGCACCGCGACCAGGCGATGTAGCGCCTCGGCGGTGATTGCCTTGTCTTGCACCATGGCGACGCGGATATAGTCGGCGCCGGGATTGCTGCCGTCGGCCTGTTCGTGCCCGAGGTAGCCGCCCGGCACAACGCGCACGCCTGCTTCACGCCACAGCCGCTGCGTCACGGCTTCGCTGCCGCCATGGGCCGAGACATCGAGCCAAAGGAAAAATCCGCCGGCGGGGCGGCGATAATTGTAGCGATCGCCGACGATCTGATCGGCGAGATCGAACTTCTCGCGATAGAGGCGGCGATTGTCCTCGACGTGCTCCTCATCGCGGTAAGCCGCGATGGCGACATGCTGCAATGGCGTCGGCACTTGCGGCGCCGCGACATTGCGCAATTCCAGATAGCTCGCCAGGAATTTGCGGTCGCCGGCGGCGAAGCCGACGCGCAAGCCGGGCAGGCTCGAGCGTTTCGACAGCGAATGAAAGACGACGACGTTCGCGAAATCAGCGCCAGCCGCTTCGAGCATGCCGGGCGGCGCGCGGTCGGAGTAGATTTCGCAATAACATTCGTCGGAGAGGATGAGAAAGCCGAACCGCCGCGCCAGCGCCGTGAGTTTTTCCAGATAGGCACGATTCGCCACCGCGCCTTGCGGATTGGACGGCGAGGCGAGATAGACGGCGACCGTGCGCGCCAACAGGTCTTCGCCGAGCGCACCGAGGTCCGGAAGAAAACCGTTCGCCGCGGTGGCGGGCAGATAGACCGGCTCGCAATCGGCCGCGATCGCGCCAGCGGCATAGGCCGCGTAGAACGGATTGGGGATGAGGACCGCGGGCTTGCCGCCCGAATTGCCGCGCGTGGTTGCGTAATTGCGGGCCGCGATGCCAGCGAGGAAAAGCCCTTCGCGGGTGCCGTTGAGCACCAGGATCTCCGATGCCGGGTCGACGCGGCGCGGCAGCTTATAGCGACGATCGAGCCATTCCCCGACGGCGGCGGCAAACTCCTCGAGACCGCGGTTCATCGGATAACGGCCGAATTCGGTGACATGGGCGGCGATTACCGCGCCAACGAAAGGCGGAATCGGATGCTGCGGCTCGCCGACGGCGAGACTGATCGGTGTCTTGCCCGGCGGCGTATCGCCAAGGAGCTCGCGCAGCCGCACGAACGGCGAGCGCGCACTCGGCGCGCCAGCGGAGGCGCCGCCGGATGTGGCGCGAACCGGGTTCGCGGCCGAGAGCTTCGAAACAGACTCGGGCGTCATCCTCAACATCAATCAACAGCGGGACCGCCCGCCGCACCTACACGTGGATAACATAGGAGTGGCGAGGTTAAGACCCGATTAACTAATGGCTGTGCAGACAAAGGTTGTTAAAGGGTTAAAAGCCCTGTAGACACAGTCACTTCGTTAATTTATGGTTAAGTGGGGTAACGGGGAATGGTTGGCTAGGGTGTTGACCTAATGTTACCCCAGGGGGCTTAACCATGACCGTACTAGACCGGAAGACCGTGGCCGCGCTGGCGCTGCCGCAAGGCAAGTTCGACACCATCGTCTTCGATTACACGCTCAAAGGTTTTGGCATCCGGCTGCGCCTGGATGCTGGCGGCAAGGTGATCCGTAGTTGGGTCGCTCAGTTTCGAGTCAATGGTCGGCAGGGCAGGCTCAAGATTGGCGACGTTTTTAAGCTCTCACCAGAACAGGCACGCAAGCGGGCAACCGAGTTACTGGCTCAAGCCACGCTCGGCACCGACCCTGCTGGTAAGCGGGCTGAGGATCGCAAGCAGAACACCATTACGTTGAAGTCAGTGATCGACCAGTTTCTCCGCACCAAAGAAAAACAGGTGGAGACCGATAACCTTCGCCCAGCTTCACTGAAGGCGATGAAAATCTATCTCACCGGCGACTACTTCGGGCCACTGCACAGCAAGCCCATCAATGCCGTGACCCGCGCCGATGTTGCTGTTCGGCTCAATGCCATCACCAATGACCGCAGCGCCAACACTGCCAAGCAGGCCAGGGTCCACCTAAGCGCGTTCTTCGGCTGGGCCATGCGAGAGGGCATCGCAAACAGTAATCCTGTGATTGCCACCAACGAACCAGACGGCAACGCTGACCGGGAGCGCAGGCTGTCAGATGATGAGCTCGCCCAGGTGTGGCGTGCCTGCAAGGACGATGACTATGGTCGCATCGTCAAGCTACTGATGCTGACCGGTTGCCGCCGTGCTGAGATAGGCAAGGCGCAATGGTCTTGGGTCGATCTCGAGAAGGCCACGTTCACAATTCCTAAGACGGTCACCAAGAACCACCGCGAGCATACGTTGCCGCTTTCAGTTGTGGCGCTGGATATCATTAAAACCATTCCGCAGCGGGTGGGCTGTGATTATTTGTTCGGGCAGCGCGGCTTCAACTTCAACGGTTGGCAAGCACAGGACCTTGTCAGCTTCAGCGTGCCGTGGAAGCTGCACGATCTGCGCCGCACTATGTCCACCAGGATGCATGATATGGGCGTGCTGCCGCACTTCGTTGAAGCGCTGCTGAATCATACCGGCCACAAGGCTGGCAGCGCTGGCGTCTACAATCACGCTACTTATGAAAAGCAGATGCGACTCGCTGTTATCCGGTGGGCCGATTGGTTGCGTGCTATCGTGGAAGACACAGCCCCGAAGGTTGTCCATCTTCAGCAACTTAAACAAGCGTAAACTAACAACTTGCCACCATTGGCCGATGTGCTAAGGATTCGCACACATAGCGAATCTGAAAATCTAGCTCCGTGCCCCGCACTCGTAGTTTCTTAGTCGGCAGCTAAAGACCGACGTAGAGCGCAAGAGTTGCGGATCTTGTCTGCCCCGGTGGGGCAGACCAACCCCTTCCCCGAAGATGTAGCTCGGGAAAACCGAGACCGGGATGTGAGGGCTGCACGCCAGCGAACGCTACGCTGGTAGCATAGCGGAGAGCAAACCCTTAAGGGGTTGGCTCGCCGCTTTTTCATTTGGCGACCTCCCCGCAACAACGGAGGCCGCTAATGGCACGCAAGCAAGAACACCTCACCGTTGACGATCAGAAAATCCTGACCGTCAAGCAGTGGGCTGAACTCAACGCAATCTCATTGTGGTCCGCGAAGAAGCTGATACGCGAGGGCAACGGCCCTCGTGTAGTTCAGCTTGGTGAGCGCCGGATTGGCATCCGCGTCATAGACAATGCGCGGTGGCAAGAGCAGCGCATCCGCGACTAAAGCCATGATTGACATTGTTCGTTCAAACTCGCTGGCCGACTTGGCTGCTCGCATTAATGCGGAGCACGCCGAAGCCGTGCGCAGCTTTCGCGCCCCAATGGAGCACGGCATCAAAGCGGGGCATCTGCTTATTGAGGCTAAAGAGCAGTTGAAGCACGGCGAATGGTTGCCGTGGTTGGACGAGCATTGCGCGGTGCACCCGCGCACCGCACAGCTCTACATGCGGCTGGCTAGCAACGAGGAGCAAATACGAAATAGTTGCGGATTTGCGGAAGCGCTTGCCAATCTCACCAAGGTGCAGCGGCAAGCACGAGTCGCGCAGATGAAAGACCGCCGCGAGGAGCGGGAGGTTGAGCTTGCGGAAGCTACCGCGATGGCGTCCGAAATGCTTGGTTCGGAGCTTTACGGCGTCATCTATGCCGACCCACCCTGGCGGTTCGAGCTATGGGCTGAGAGCGGGATGCTTAAGGTCGCCGACAACCATTATCCGACAATGACCCTCGACAGCATTAAAGCGCTCTACGTTCCCGCCGCCGATGACTGCGTGTTGTTCCTGTGGGCGACGGTGCCGAT
>Ga0126369_10003297_pt1 | contig 11657 bp, 8 predicted proteins | sample PanSoiMetaPlot_1_FD_109646 | JGI IMG/M metagenome (GOLD analysis project Ga0126369, IMG submission 109646) | Tropical forest soil microbial communities from Panama - MetaG Plot_1 | ecosystem: Environmental > Terrestrial > Soil > Tropical forest > Bulk soil | place: Panama | collected 2016-02-17 | reverse complement strand
GACGCCGGCGCCTACACGCTGCGCATCGCGCGGCCGCGGGAATTTCATCCTTTCGTGAAGGAGGGCGTCGACATCAAAGGTGCAGCACCACTCGCCGATATCGTGCTCGAATACATCACCGATCAGGATACGCTGCCCCCGCTTCCGGAAATCATGGCGCAAATGACCGGCTCGGAATGGCTCATGAGCCTGTCCGGCACCGGCGCGGAAAAGAAGCTGCTTACCAACAACTGCAACTGGTGCCATTCCTATCAGCAGATTTTCCGCAACCGCTACGACGAGGAAGGCTGGGGCAAGATCGTCTATCGCATGACCCACGGCGCCGGCTCGCCGCTGATCAACATCAATGAGCGCGGTCGCTGGGGCGGCGACGAGGAGGCACACCTGGTCAAATGGCTCGCCTCGGTGCGCGGTCCGGACACGAAGGACCCGCAATTCGTCATGCTGCCGCGTCCGCAGGGCCGCCAGACCCGCGTCGTCATCACCGAATACGAGCTGCCGCGACTCGAGACCGCGACCCATGACGTAACCGGCGATTCCAAAGGCAACCTGTGGTACTCGACGCACCGCAGTTCCTACATCGGCCGACTTGATCCCGCGACCGGCGTCGTCAAGGAATTCCACGTTCCGCCCGTGGCCGAAGGCGTGCTGCCCGGCACGCACTGGATCTATGCTGACAAGAACGACATCATTTGGGGCTCCGAGAACTGGGCGCACAGCATCTGGCGGCTCGACCCCAAGACCGAAGAGTTCATTCGCATTCCCTGGAAGGTACGGGAGCCCCCTAACACCCCGATGGGCGGCAATTATGCGATCGATCCGGACGGCTTTATCTGGAAGGCGCGCGAGCGCAAGGTCAGCAAAGTGGCGGCCCTCACGGGCGAGCCGGTGACGAGCTATGTGCTCAAGAAGTACGCCGGCACCTATGGCAGCGCCATGAGCCGCGACGGCCGCTATTTCGGCGGCGGCGCCTGGCCGCGCGATGGCGTGGTGGTGGTGGACACCCAGACGGCGGAGGTGTTTGAGCCGGACACCTCACCGCGCTCCGGCCCCGCACGGGGCGAATTCGACTTGCACAACAACTATTGGGCCGGCGGTCGCGGCGGCCAGCTGGTCAAGTTCGACACCAAGGAGAAACGCATCCACGAATACCCGCTGCCGACGCCCTACGCCTCCATGTATTCCGCCCAGACCGACAAGAACGGCGAGGTGTGGGCCGGCGAAATGCATTCAGGTCGCTACCTGCGCTTCGACCCGAAAACCGTGCGTTTCACCGAATACGTGCTGCCCGAGCCTTACGGCATCGACCGAGAAACGTGGATCGACAACTCGACCGATCCGGTGACGGTCTGGTACGTGGACCATGAGGGCTGGCTGGTGCGCATCCAGCCGATGGATTAGCGCCTGCTTTGAGAGGTGCAATCACGGCAGACAACGGTAAACGGACTCAAGCGTTTCACCAGCGCCTGCCCCAGCGCCTGTATCCCCAGCCCCCGCCGCCAATCAGGCGGAGGATCAGCAGCAATATAATTGCGCCTATCAGCGCGTTGATGACCAGAGCGACAATTCCCACACCGAGATGGATGTTGAGCTGCGGCAACAGCCAATCACCGATAAGCGCGCCAAGCAAACCGACGATCAAATCCCCGATCAGCCCAAACCCCGAACCTCGCATCAATTGTCCGGCCAGCCAGCCGGCAATAAGCCCAACCAACACGATGACCAGAAGGCTCTCATTCGACAGGTGCATGGTTTGTTCCCCAAAATGAGAAAACGCATTCAATCGGACATAGTTCCATCAGAGATTACCATTCAAGTCTATCCGGCAATCCTCTTACCTTCGGTGGCCCCGGCCGCCGATCTTGCGATCCATTCCGGGCGCCATCATCCTACGCCGTAGCCGCTATCGCCAAGGACCCCTTCCGCAAATGACCCACGACGACATCAAGCAAAAACTCATACTTGCCGGCAAGGTATTAGTGGCCGAAGGACAGGACGATTTTACGCGCGGCCATATTTCGATGCGATTGCCCGACAATCCTTCGCTGTTCTTCATGAAGCCGCACAGCGTCGGGCTTGACGAGCTCACGATGGAGAACATTCTCACCATCGATCTCGACGGCAATGTCGTCGCCGGCGCGTCGCGACGCCACAGCGAAGTCTACATTCATTCGGAAATCTTCAAGGCGCGACCGGATGTGCATTGTGTGATTCACACTCATCCGCCGTACGCCGTGGCGCTGTCGGCGAGCGGACGCCCGCTCAGGTGCTACAGCCAGCCGAGTGCGCTGTTCTTCGAAGAGCTTGGCGTCTACAGCGACACCATGGCGCTCATCCGCACCCACGCAACGGGAAAGGGGGTCGCGGCCGCGCTCGGCCGGCATCGCGCGGTGCTGCTCAAGAACCACGGCGTCGCCGTCGTCGGCGCGTCCATTGAGGAGGCGGTGATTGCCGTGATCATGCTGGAAAACGCTGCCATGGTACAAATGGTCGCCGAGGCCGCCGGCGACCCCGGCCCCGAATTCCCGCGCGCCGATATCGAAAAGCTCCGGCAGAACGTTTCCCAACCCGAGCAGTTTGCCATCAATTTCGATTACCTGGTGCGCCGCGTGCAGCGGAAGGCATAGCCCGGATTAAACGAAGTGAAATCCGGCATCGCCCTATCAATGCGTCCACGGCCTTCCGGGTTTCGCTGGCAGCGAAACCCATCATGCGGGCTATACGGGCTACCCCGCTTCAGGCCTCCCCGAAGGTCTCGAACATGATGGATTCGAGCGCCGCACGGGGACTCTTGCCGGCCCACAGAACGATCTGGAAGGCCTGGTAGTGACGCTCACAGGCCTCGAGTGCGATGCCGAGCAAAGCCTCGCACTGGGCGTCCGCTGCCACGACCCCGCCAGCGAGCACCAGCGCATGGCGAAACATGATGATGCCGTCGTTGATCCAGACATCGAAATGTCCGACCCAAAGTTGTTCGTTGATGAGCGCGACGAGTTCGATCATCTCGGCGCGACGGCGCTCCGGTACCTTGAGATCGAATGCGCAGGCCAGATGCAGCGCCTCGATGTTGGGCATCCAGGTGAAGGAGACTTGGTAGTCGGTCCAGTGCCCGGCGACCAGCAACGTCACCTCGTCGTCGCTCGCACGGGCGAATGACCACTCGTTGATGGCCGCCAACCGTTCGACAACGTCGACCGGGTTGTTGCTCTGCTTTTCGATATCTACCAGCGACATGTTTCGGACCACCTGTTATTGGAAACAATTTCAACGCGATTGCACACGCGCGATGATGCCGCAGTCGCAGGGCGCCCGCGATCAATCCGACACCCCCCGGCGGCAGGCTTTTGACCTGACCTCGAATCATCAGCGGCCCTCTCGGGCCGCTCACCATTCCTGCCGTCGGAAATATCTGACACGCCGACTGTTCTAGGATTCGCCGCGACGCCGCAACGCGATCCGGGCGACCTTCCACAAGCGCACATGCGAGAACGCGTGCGACAAGTTGACTCGGGGGCGCCCTGGTCAGTCAAACAAGCTCGATACCGACTCTTCAGCCGCGGTGCGGCTGATGGCATCGCCGATTAAGGTTGCAATCGACAGCCCCCTGATGTTAACGGCGACGCGCACTTCTTCGGTCGCCTGGATCGAGTCCGTGATCACTAGTTCCTTGAGTTGGGATGCCGTGATACGCGCGACTGCCCCGCCCGACAGCACTCCGTGGGTGATGTAGGCGTAGACGTCCTTGGCGCCCTGGGCGAGCAGCGCGTCGGCGGCGTTTATCAGGGTGCCACCGGAATCCACGATGTCGTCGACCAGGATACAGGTGCGCCCGTCGACTTCACCGATGACGTTCATGACTTCGGAATCACCCGCCCGCTCGCGTCGCTTGTCGATGATGGCGAGCGGCGCGTTGATGCGCTTGGCAAGGCCGCGCGCCCGCACCACACCGCCCACGTCGGGCGACACGACCATGACAGTAGAGAGGTCGAAGCGCTCGCGGATGTCACGCACCATCACGGGGGCGGCATACAGATTGTCGGTCGGAATGTCGAAGAACCCCTGAATCTGTCCGGCATGGAGGTCGAGCGTGAGCACGCGGTCGGCCCCCGCGTTGGTGATAAGGTTGGCAACGAGCTTTGCCGAGATCGGAGTGCGCGGGCCGGGTTTGCGGTCCTGGCGGGCATAACCGAAATACGGCACCACCGCCGTGATGCGCCGCGCCGAGGCGCGCCGCAGGGCGTCGATGATGATCAGCAGCTCCATCAAATGGTCATTGGCCGGGTACGAAGTCGACTGGATGACGAAAACGTCCGCGCCACGGACATTTTCCAAAATCTCGACGAAAATTTCCATGTCGGCGAAGCGTCGCACCACTGCCTTGGCAAGTGGCGTGCGCAGCCGCGCTGCAATGGCCTCGGCGAGGCGCGGATTGGAATTGCCGGCAACGAGCTTGATCGCCCCGTTCATGCCTGCCATTCACGCCTCCCTGATGGTCGCGATTGCGGGAGCAACCGCCGCGGCATTTTCAGGCCAAGCATTCACAGGTTCGCCCCCGGAAAACGCCATGAATTTCAAAATCCAGGCGGGGCGGTCATAACAATTACGGCATGGCAATGGCAATACAAGGCGATCATTGTCCCGGTGGTTCTGCGACCGAGCGCCGCTTCAAGGTGAAGCGAACAGCACTCTAACCCCTTTGATTTTTCACATGATCTTGCCCAGGCCGGTCGCGGATCATGGGTGACGAGACGCCGCCTTATGGTGGGACGAAGGCCAGCGCCCCTTCGACCCCGGATGTGGACGCCACATCCGGCGCATACTCGCCGGGTGCCGGAACCGGGTTACCGAGGAATGCTGCAAGCCGTTCCATGCCATCATGGGCCATACGAGCAACGACCTTATCATCTGCGGCCGCCCAGGCGCGCTCCGACGGAGCGCCCGGCACTTCGCCGGCGAGCCGCATCGTGTGCTCGCGCTCGGCGTCGTAGACGTCCCACACCCAGGTGATGGTGGTTTTGTTGCTCTGCACGTGCGCTGCCACATAGCCGCGAATCCGGTATTGGGCAGGTGATTCCCGCGACACCATCGCGACCTGGCGAGCCCGCGCCTCCTGGCCCAGTTGTGCAACGAGCTTGCGGAATAACGCTTCGGGTGGCCCATCGATCGACTCGAAGGCGACGGTGTGCAGCGCCGATCCGCTCATCGCCGCCTCGAGCACTGGCTGCCCGGACGTCGTACAACCGCCCACCATGAGGCCGCCGCTCAGTACGGCGAGCGCCATCCATGCCGCCCTGCACACGGTGCGCCATGCACCGTTTCGGTACGTGCCACGTAACATCGCCGATCCCCGTCCGGCGGCCGTTCCCGTTTATGGGTCGCGAATGGAGGAACGTGCCGCTGTCCCGCCGCAGGGATACTCAGAAATCGCGCCGAGGTCCAGGGATTCTGCGGGCAGATGCCTAAGTTAAGATCAGGCGCTCAGCTTGAGATTTGATTGCGTCGTTCGCTCAGAGCGCTGCCGCCCCGGCCCAACGAGGCGTGTCGGGGCTGTGGCCATGCCTGGCTGACAAGCTCGCCAACGTATCTGCGAGGACGCGCGGGCTCACAGGTTTGGTCAGATAGGCGTTCATGCCGGCTGCGATGGCGGTGTTGGCGTCACCCGCCCCAGCGCGGCCCGAAATGCCGATGACCGGCATCGTAGCGGCCGCGCCCGGTAGCGCACGAATGCGCCGTGTGGCTTCAAATCCATCCATACCGGTAAGTGTAATGTCGATCAGCACGACGTCGGGCCCGCCGCGCGTCACCACCTCGACCGCGGTCTCGCCACTGCCGGCGAAATCGACCCGATGGCCGAGTTCAGTCAAGATCGCGTTCATCACCACCCGGCCGTAGGGACTATCCTCGACATAAAGGACGTTCAACGTTCGCTCATTCTTATGGCCATCTGTCGTGGCTGCACTTGCGCCTGTGCCAGCCCCGCTGGCGGCGGCACAATCAACCGTGACCGTGAGCCGAAACGTCGAGCCGCGCCCCGGCGAGCTCTCGACCTTGAGGCTGCCATGCATGGCTTGCATGAGCCGTCGCACCTGCACCAGACCGAGACCCGAACCGCCGAATTTCCGCGCGATCTCGCGGTTTGCCTGCGCAAAGGGACGGAACAGCCGTTTGATATCGGCAGCGCTCATGCCGATACCGCTATCGGTGACAGTGAAGGTAAGCCGCAGCTTGCCGCGTGGCCGCGGCACGGCCTCAACCTTGAAGCCGACTTGGCCGTACTCCGTGAATTTCACTGCATTGGCCATCAGGTTTTCAAGCGCAATGCGGAGCCGTGTCGCGTCGCCGCGCACATGCTCCGGCAAGTCCGTGGCGATCGCCGTCTCGCAGGTGAGATTTTTCGCCTCGGCGCGCCCCGCCAGGGAAGCCGCGAGCGCAGCCGAAAAACTCGGGAGATGAAAGATATCTTGCGTCACTGCCATCGGTGCGACGCGGGCGCGTGCGCCCTCGATCATCAGAGTGGTCAGCTCGGCGATATGTGCGGCAGCACCCTTGATGGCTGCGACCCAGCGCCGTTCGCGCAGCTCAAGTCCGGAGGTGGCAAGCAATTCGCTCAGCGCCAGGATGCCTGTCAGCGGCGTGCGGATGTCATGAGCGAACGCCGCCAAAACGATCTCGATCGCACGCGAATGCCGGTCAGTGTCGCGCTTGCCGTTGCCCCGTGCATGCACAGGCTTATGAGCCCTGCGGCCGGAGGCCCTGGATTTTCGCACCCGGGTACTGGCTTTACTCATCATCCACCTGCCCGCTCGTATCATGGCATTATCATGGCACGAGTTGGGGCAACCTTTAATCGGCCAAAGGGCCAGATTGCGGTTGTCCGATTGTCCGACGGATGTCGGGTGCCAGGGTGCCGCTCGCCCGCAGCTCTCGCAAACCGGTCGCACGGGTGGATTTGGACAGCTTGTGGCCGTCCGCGTCGCGGATCAAGATATGGTGGTAATAGACCGGTTGCGGCAGCCGCAGGAGTTCCTGGAGGAGGCGGTGCAGGCCTGTGGCATGGAACAGGTCCTGACCGCGCACTACATGCGTAATGCCCTGACGGGCGTCGTCGACCACTGCGCAGAGATGATAGCTGGTCGGCACATCCTTGCGTGCCAGGATAACATCGCCCCATACGGTGGGGTCCGCGACGATGATGCCGGTTTCCCCACCCGGCCCGGTGCCCGTTTCGGTCCAGGCCAGACGCCCACCGCCCCGCAAGCATGCGAGCTTCATCGCAGCGGCCACGTCGAGGCGCAACGCGAATGGATCGCCGGCATCCCAGCGTCGCCGCCGCTCAGCCGCCGACAATCTCTTGGCATTGCCGGGATATAGCAGAACGCCATCAGGATCGCGCGGCCACGCGCCGGTATGATCGCGTTCCGCCACAAGGCGTGTGATCTCAGCGCGGCTTTCGAAGCTGGGATAGATGAGCCCCATGGAGTCGAGCTGCGCGAGCGCCGCCTCATAGATGGCAAGGTGGGCGGACTGGCGCCACACCGGCTCCTCCCAGGTCAAACCGAGCCAGGCGAGGTCCTCATAAATGGCGGCCTCGTATTCGAGGCGGCATCGCGCTGGGTCTATGTCTTCAATCCGCAGCAGAAACCGCCCTCCGGATCTCTGCGCCATGTCGAAATTCAGTACCGCCGACAGCGCATGTCCGAGGTGAAGGTATCCGTTCGGGCTCGGCGCAAAACGGAAAGTCGGTTTCGTCATAGGCGCATCACCACGCATCCTATGTGGACTACGCCTTGAGTCGCCATGCCGCCCGAACGGAGGCGGTGCTATCGCACCGCCTCGATTACTTTGCCGATCTTCCCGAATATCTCCCCGATTTCGTCGTCGCTCACGATCAGGGGCGGGCTCACCGCGATGGTATCGCCGGTGACGCGAATCATGATGCCGTGCTCATGGAATGCCTTCTCCATAGCCGCAAAGGCGCGCTTGCCGACGCCATCGGGCTTGGAGGCAAGGTCGATGCCGGCCACGAGACCGACGGTGCGGATGTCGAGCACGTTGGGCAGGCCACGCAACGTCATGGCGGCGTCGGCAAACTTCGGCTCCAGGGCGCGGGCGCGCTCAAACAGCTTTTCCTCGCGGTAGAGATCGAGAGTTGCAAGCCCTGCCGCGCAGGCGAGCGGATGGGCCGAATAGGTATAGCCGTGGAATAACTCGATGACGTGCTCGGGTCCGTGCATGAAGGCATCGTGGATGGGAGCACCCACAATCGTGCCGCCCATCGGCACTGTGCCAGAGGTGATGCCTTTGGCGAAGGTCATAATGTCCGGCACGACGCCGTAGCGTTCCGCCGCGAAAGCAGAGCCGAGTCGCCCGAAGCCCGTGATGACCTCATCGAAGATCAGCAGAATGCCGTATTTGTCGCAGATCGCCCGCAGCCGCTGCAAGTAGCCCTTCGGGGCCGGCAGCACGCCCGTCGAGCCCGCCATGGGCTCCACGATGACGGCCGCTATGGTGGAGGGATCGTGGAGCGCCACGATGCGTTCGAGATCGTCGGCCAAGTGCGCGCCCCATTCGGGCTCACCTTTAGTAAAGGCCTGCTGGTCGCGGCTGTAGGTGTGGGGCAAATGGTCGACGCCGGTGAGCAGCGAGCCGAAGAATTTCCGGTTGTTCACGATGCCGCCGACCGAGATGCCGCCGAAGCCGACGCCGTGATAGCCGCGCTCGCGGCCGATCAGGCGCGTACGCGCGCCTGCGCCCTGCACGTGATGGTAGGCAAGTGCAATCTTGAGCGCGGTGTCGACGGCCTCCGAGCCAGAATTGCAGAAGAAAACATGATCGAGATCGCCGGGCGCCAGCGCCGCGACGTGGCTCGCCAGCTCGAAGGCATGCGGATGGGCAAATTGGAACGCCGGCGCATAGTCGAGCTCCTCGGCCTGACGCTGGATCGCAGCCACGATCGGGTCGCGGTTGTGACCGGCATTGCAGCACCACAGGCCCGCGGTGGCATCGAGCACGGCGCTGCCGTCGGCGGCGTAGTAGTGCATGTCCTTGGCCCGCGCGATCAGCCGCGGCGCCTTCTTGAAGGCACGGTTCGCCGTGAACGGCATCCAGTAGGCCGCAAGATCGTTGGGGCGCGCTTCCGGCACGCGGCGTGGTTCGGACAATGACATCGGAGCAACTCCTTGGAAAGCGGTACAGAGTGAAAGAGAAGAGGCACAAAATGAAAGAAAGATCGTAGCGGCACATCAGCGCGGCATTGCGGCAGCACTGGACCAACGGCTCACCTTTGGGCCGGTTTCCCTGTTATTTTCCCCTGATCTGGGGAATTCAGCCCGATCCTCCTGACTGCCACATCGTAAACTTATGCAGACTGCTGCGCTGTCTCGTGTGCACGCGCCTCGACGAATCGGGCCGCCAACCTCTCGATGACAAAATAGAAGGTCGGCAACAAGAACAGGGTCATGAGCGTCGCCATCACGAGGCCGCCCGCCACCACAGTGCCAAGGCTGCGCTGCACGTCGCTGCCTACTCCGGTCGCCATGGCAGCCGGCAGCATACCAACCGTCGCAACGGTCGCGGTCATAAGAACGGGGCGCAGGCGCTCAGTGGCGCCGGTCACCACCGCTTCGAGCAACGGAATGCCGAGACCGCGAACCCGATTGAGATTAGCCACCATGATGACCCCATTCATGACAGCAACCCCGAACAGCGCAATGAAGCCGACGCCGGAGGCTACGTTGAGAGTGACACCGGTGACATGCAGTGCGATCAGCCCGCCAAGTGTTGCCAGCGGCACGACGCCGAGAATGAGCGCTACCTGGCGCAGCAACCCGAATTCAGCGTAAAGCAGGACGATCATGAGCCCGAGGATCAGGCTGAGAATCAGCCCCAAGCGCGCCTCAGCCCGCTGCTCGTCCTCGAAATGCCCGACCCATTCGATACGATAGCGTTTCGGATCAAACGAAACCTGCTCGGCGATGGCTCGTTTGGCCTCTGCCAGAAGCGACGGGAGGCTGCGACCAGCGGAATCGAGCTTCACCATGAGATAGCGGCGATTCATGTCACGATTGATCGTACTTTCACCTTGCTGCAATTTGACGCGCGCGACCTCAGAGAGTGGAACAAGAGCGCCACTGCTCGATGTGAGCAGCAGCCGGCTGATGGCTTCCGGACTATTGCGAACCGCCTCCGGAAAGCGGACGGTCGTGTCGTATCGGCGCTCGCCGATGAAGACCTGGCTCACGGCGCCGCCGCCAATTCCTGTCTGGATGAGATCCGCGATGTCTGCGACATTGATGCCATATCGGGCCGCTGCCTCGCGATCGACCGTGATGGTGATTTGCCCAAGCGGCGGTCGGTCGTCGACCAGCACATCGGTGGTGCCGGGCGTGGCTTTGAGCACGTTGGCGACCTCTTTGCCGATACGGCGTAGTTCATTAAAATCTTCACCATATATTTTTGCCGCAAGCTGGCTATGCGGCTCAAAAATCTTGTCCTTGATGCTGTCGAGGATGGGTTGGCTGAAGGCGAGTTCGTACCCTGGAAGCTCGGCGAGCCGCTCCTTCATGCGTCGGATGAGATCCTGTTTGGTTTCTCCCGACGGCCAGGTGTCGTAGGGATGAAGCACGATGAGTGCTTCGAGATGCGAGGGCGTATTGGGATCGGTACCGTCATCATTGCGACCTATATGGTTTACGATGGTTGATACCTCTGGAAACGCCAAGACAGTCTTGCGCAAGTCGGCATCCATCTCGCTCGCCTTCGCGAGGGAAATTCCTCCGACCATCTCGCCATGGAGAAAGAGGCCGCCTTCGTCGAGCTCCGGCAGGAATTCGCGAGGCACCGTCGTCGCGAGCCCAACCACCACGGCAACGGCGCCGGCCGCCGTCACGTAGGCAATGCTTGGCCGGCGCAATGAGCCTTGCAGCACGCGTCGATATCCCGCTTCGATCCAGCCAAGGGCGTAATTGCGGAAAGCGCGCCGCGGCTTGCGATATGCGAGATACGCCAGGCCGGGCACCAGCGCCAGCGCCAGCAGCAGCGCGCCGAGTTGCGCAAATCCGACCGCGTAGATCATTGGATAGAACAGCTTCGCCTCGATCCTTTGGAAGGCAAACAGCGGCAAGTAGGCGGTGATGATAATCAGCGTTGCAAAGAAGATCGGCCGTGCGACCTGATGGGCGGCAGTGCGGGCGTCATCTTCGGTGAGCGGTTCGTCAGGTTTTGCCTCGCGACGCCGCAGGATCGCTTCCGTCACGACAATTGCGGGATCGACGATGATCCCGAAATCGATCGCGCCAAGGGACAACAGGTTCGCAGGAATCTTGAAGAAATTCATCAGGACGAAGACCGTCACCATGGCGAACGGAATGGTGATGCCGACGATCAGGGCGCTGCGCGGACTGCCGAGGAAAAGAATGAGCACAATGAAAACGAGGCCTATTCCTTGAAAAATGGTATGCGAGACCTTGCTGATCGTTTGATCGACGAGGTCCGAGCGGTCGTAATAAGGTACGATCTGCACGTCGTCGGCCGCTAAACGCTCATTGAGCTCGGCAACCTTTGCATGGACGCCGTCCAAAACCCGTGAGGGATTTTCGCCTTTCAGCAGCAGCACAGTGCCTTCGATGACGTCGTTCTGGTGATTCTTGCCGACGATG
>Ga0126369_10003296_pt1 | contig 11658 bp, 12 predicted proteins | sample PanSoiMetaPlot_1_FD_109646 | JGI IMG/M metagenome (GOLD analysis project Ga0126369, IMG submission 109646) | Tropical forest soil microbial communities from Panama - MetaG Plot_1 | ecosystem: Environmental > Terrestrial > Soil > Tropical forest > Bulk soil | place: Panama | collected 2016-02-17 | reverse complement strand
AATCCCGCGTCTTCGATCGGGACCAAGCCGCGACCGCGACGAATTTTGTCGGCGCGAAGCTGGTTGAGCCAAACCGTTTGCGCGATGCGAAAGACCCAGTGGTCGAGCCGCGTGCCGACCTCGAACTGATCCTCACGCTCCAACGCACGCAGGCAAGCGGCCTGAACGAGATCGTCGGCCGTGCTGTGGTTGCCGGTCAACACCAGACAAAACCGCCAAAGCCGAGGCAGCAGCCGGTCGAGCCCATCCCTGACAGTGTCGGTTGATCTTATCAAGGTGGCGATCTGCCGGAGATTGTCGCGCCGCGCCCTCAGTCGCGGCGGCTGGGAACGGACGTGCATTATACGCGCCGCAACTTGGCAGATGGCCTACCGACTGCTCACGGTGTTGGTTTCGTGCTCCGCAATGCCGCCTTCACGACGGACAAACGGCTACATATTGGAAAACACCTGATGAGCAGCATTTATTCGGTCCTTGCCACGAACTACGGGACTATACGTACATTGCTGCCGTGCGCCTCAATTTTTCACATCGTTGCAACATGCGTTTGCCGCTCCGACCCGTCGCCAACGAATATTAATTGGCGACTTGTGTTTACTAGGCTGGGCACGTCGCCCTGCGAGGCCAAATTATTTTCAGGAGATTGTGATGCATCGGATTCCTCTCGTCATGGTCGTTTCAATTGTTGCCGCCGCCCTGTCAGGCGTCACCGGTGCAGGCGCAGGCGAAACCATCGCGCCGGCGGATGCGAAGGTGTTTTTCCTCAATATCAAGGACGGCGATACCGTCACATCGCCGGTGAGCATCAAGTTTGGCATATCGGGAATGACCCTTGCGCCCGCAGGCGACCAAACACCGAACACGGGTCATCACCACCTCATCATCGATGACGCGATCCAGGACGACGCGCTCAACCAGCCGATCCCGTCTGATGAGCATCACATTCATTACGGTAAAGCCCAGACCGGGGCGACGGTGACCCTGCCAGCAGGGACCCACACATTGCAGCTCGTCCTCGGCGATTGGACCCACATTCCGCACAAGACGCCGGTCATGTCTGAGAAGATCACGGTTACGGTGAAATAACGCGCGCTGCGGCTCACCTCTCCCGCAAGCGGGGAGAGGTCGACCGCATGGCGCCCGCTCAACCAAATCCGGCAGCCCTCGGTCAACTATCGCGACATCGCCGCGAGCAATCGTTCGATCTCTCGCCCCGGTTCGTCCGAGCGCATGACGGCGCCCATGACCGCGATCCCCGCGGCACCGGCGGACAGCAGCTGCGGCGCCGTGTCCGGCGTAATGCCGCCGATCGCAATCACGGGTACATCGCTCACTGCGACGATCGTTGCAATGCCGGTGGCGCCGAGCGCAGGACCGTAGCCGGGTTTGCTTGCCGTCTCGTACGCTGGTCCGGCGATGACGTAGTCGACGACATCAGGCGCGAGTGTTGCCGCCTCTGCGGCCTGATGCACGGACACGCCGATCAGCGCCTCGCTCCCCAGCAACGTCCGCGCCAGTCCCGGGTCGCGCTCGGCCACGAGATGCACGCCATCGGCCTTTGTCGCTTGCGCCGAGCGCAAGGTGCCGTGGATCGTCACGCGTGCTCCCCATTGCCGGGCTATCGGATGCAGGGTGGCGAACAGCTCGGTCTGTTCCGGCTCGGACAGGTCTTTCTCGCGCACGCTGATCCAACGGCAGCCGGCCGCGCAGGCTTCGCTGATGATCTGTGCCATCGGAAGCCGGGCTTGCAGGCGATCGGTGACGAGCAGCAACGGGGGCGCCGGCAGTCTCACGTGCCGGCTAGTGCCGTTTTTCGATTTGAGGTCCCTGAACGCACGCGCGGCAACCAATGCAGGGACCTCAAATCGACGGCACTAATCCGAATTGCGGGCTCGACGGTTCGGCCATCGGTGATTTCGGAATGCGTCCGGCTATCCGCGCCGAGCGCCCTGCCGCGACGGCGTCGCGCATGGCGGCGGCCATGCGCACCGGGTCTTGCGCTTTGGCGACCGCCGTATTGAGCAGCACCGCCGAGCAGCCGAGCTCCATCGCCAGCGCAGCATCGGAGGCAGTACCGATGCCGGCGTCGAGCACAACCGGGACCGGCGAGCGCGCGCAGATCAATTCGATCATGTGCGGATTGGCGATGCCGAGGCCAGATCCAATCGGAGAACCGAGCGGCATCACCGCAGCGGCGCCGGCGTCCGCGAGCTTGCGACACGTGACGGGGTCGTCGTTGACGTAGGGCAGCACCACGAACCCGCTCGCGGCCAGCGTCGCGGTTGCCTGCACGAGCTCGTCGACATCAGGATAGAGCAACTCGCGATCGCCGATCACCTCGAGCTTGATCCATGCCGTGCCGAGCGCCTCGCGCGCAAGCTCCGCGGTCAGGATCGCATCCTTGGCGGTCTGACATCCGGCCGTGTTGGGCAGAATTTGGACGCGCCCGCCAAGAACATCGAGAAGGCTTTCGTCCTCGCCGGCAAGGCTGATACGGCGGATCGATGCCGTCGCCATCTCGGCGCCGCTGGCAGCCAGCGCAGCCAGCATCACCGACTGATTGGGATAGCCCGCGGTCCCGATGAACAGGCGGGAGCGAAAGCCGCGGTCGGCGATGCGCAGCGTGTCCGATGCGGATTCAGTCTTGGGTTTCGGCATTGGTGTGCTCCTCATCCGCCCTGCATGGCACGCACGATCTCGACCCTGTCGCCGTCACGAAGCGACGTCTCCGCCCACGCAGCCCGCGGAACGACGCGCCCGTTCAAAGCCACCGCCACGCCGCGTGCATTGGATGCAAGCGCGCGCGCCGCCATGAGACCGGCGATCGTCGCCGCCGCAAGGCGCTGTTCCACGCCGTTGACGCACACCGTTATCGCGATGGCTGCGCCCGGGTTCATTCAGCCGCCCTTGCTGTCAGGAAGCGGTCGAGGGCAAATGGCGCCATCCCCGGATCGGCAACGCCATCAAGCACGAGGCGCGCAATCATCTCTGTCGTCACCGGCGTTAGCAAAATGCCGTTGCGATGATGGCCGGTGGCATAAACCAGGCCCTCGACCGGCCCAGGACCGAGGATCGGCGCATCATCGCGGCTGCCAGGCCGGTGTCCGACCCACATGTCCGCAATCGACAATTCCTCGAGCGACGGCACCAGCCGCCATGCCGCGTCGAGCAACGCAAGAACGCCACCGGCGGTCAACGTTGCATCAAAGCCCTTCTCCTCCGTGGTCGCCCCGACAATGAGACGTCCGTCGTTGCGCGGCACCAAGTAAACATTGTGGGCGCGCAGGACACGGGTGACGAGCGGCGCCAGCGGATCCATTTGCAGGGCCAACATCTGCCCTTTGACCGGGCGCACCGGCGGACGCAAATCGGTCGGCAGCCCTTCAATGCCGCGCGACCAGGCTCCAGCCGCCAGCACCACGACATCGGCACGACTCTCGACGCCGTCGTCCAGGGTGACGCCGACTGCGCGATCATGCTCCACGACGATGCGGCGCACGGGCTGGTGCTCGTGGATGACCGCGCCGGCCTTGGACGCGGCAATTTTCAGCGCTGCAGCGAGCTTGCGGTTGTCAACCTGGTGATCTTCCGGGCTCCACACCGCGCCGACGATGCCGGGCGTGAGATGTGGCTCTCGCTGTCGCGCCTCCCGCGTGGAGATCCACTCAACCGGCAGCGCCAGTGATTTCTGGAACGTGAGGTGATGATGAATGCGCGCCGCCTCGCCCGCGTTCATCGCCACCACCAATGTGCCTTCCGCACGCCGATCAATGGCGAAGCCGCTGGCTGCTTCGAGCTCCGTGGCAAAAGCTGGCCAGAGCGATTGGCTGAGGCGACCCAACGCAACGAGATCCTGCTCGCCAGGTTCCGCCTCGGCACAGATCGCCAGCATGCCGGCGGCAGCGTGGCTCGCGCCCGACCCGGCAGCCGCCCGGTCGAACACAGTCACACGCGCGCCGCCCTGGACGAGCCGCCAGGCCACGCCGAGCCCAATGACGCCGGCCCCGACGATGATCGCATCGGGCCGTGAGGCCGATGAGCCCCCTGATGATCGAAACTGCCGATTGCTTGCTGGCATCGGCGGCTCCCTTCGCTGGCATGACCCAGACAGGTTCTATGGGTTTGATCTCAGCCGCGCGCTCAGCGCGGCACCCCAGTGCCGTTAACGCATCATCGCCAGTTTTGGGCGCGGCCGCAAGGGCCCGCCTGCGACACGCATACGCAACCCGAATTGGGGGCAGCCCTAGTCCCGATTCGAAGTTCGCGGGATTTTGCGGCACCCCTTTTTGCGAACTTCGGAAGCGAAAGGGTACTAGCAAACTATTGTGCTAGTGCAGCTTTCCGACTCGAAGTTCCTGAAAGAGCCCAAATCGCGCGGGAACTTGAAATCGGCCGCACGAGTGTGCCTTTGGTTCAGAAGTCCTTATTGCGAACTCGCGGAACGAATGTTGCGGACTTCTGAACCACCACACTAGATCATCTAACGCGAGCGGCGCGCCTAGGTCTCCCGGCTTGCGGGCTACGGCGTGGACCCATGTTCTTTGAAGGAGCGCGGAGTTCGCGCGGCGTATTCAGGCTGCTCCCTCTCCCTCGCGGGTAGTGCTATCGCATTTGATCCAGCCAGGTGCGTAAGAAGTTCGACATCAGCACCGCGGCCATACAAAAGAATAAGAACCAGTCGAGCAGCTGCGGGAGCAAAAGGAAGATCGAATGACCGTTTGGGTTGCCATTTAACCACAGCACCGCCAAGACGGTAACGAAGAGGCCCTGCTCAGCCATCCAGGCGGCCTTCTCGCCTTCACGCCATCGGATTTGCCAGTCCTGAAGCTGCGGGAGACAAAGCAGCAGAAACATCAAGCGGTAGATAAAATTCGTGCCTAACAGATACGTTCCACAATAAATTCCAGCCCCGAACAGAAACGCAGTTCCGGCGGCGGACATATCGACCGAGCAGAATTTGCGCTCGTTACGGAAGCAACTTACGGCGACGACGGCAGCACAAATCAGGACCACCGCAGCCGTGGACGCAGGCACCCAAGTGTCAGCCAGACCGATGGGGCTCAGTCCCGCTTCGCTCCTTATATGATCGACACCGAGGAAAATCGCCTTGTACCCATACGACAAGACGAAGGTAGTCGGCACATTCTGTCGAATTAAGAGGATGTATTGCATGTCGAGACCCAAATAGATCAACGACAATGCCGCTGTGACGCACGCGAAGATGAGGGTCTGCCTGCTAAAGCGAGCCGCAAGCGAGACACAAAACATCGGAAATAGCTTCAAGACGACACCAAGGCAGAGAAACGCAATGGCCCCGCCTGCGCGTCTGGCTTTTCTTTCGTCGTAAATCAAAGCGGCCGACCCTGTTAGCGCCAAGATCAACAAGTCGAGATTGCCGCGCTCGACACCCATTATTACGGAGGGTGAGATCACAGCTCCCAGTGCAATCGCTCCATGATGCCAGGGGCGCCCCTTGAGCAATAACACCATCACGATCGCGGCAGCGGCGATTATCACCGCTGACAGCCAAACCGAGTCCGACCCATCGACTCCGAGAATACCGAGCCACAACCAAGTCGGCGGAATATTGAAGTTGTCCACATTACATGCGTGCGGCGCGTACGCATCTGCTCCTTTCCAAGCGCAAGCCGCGTAGTCGTTGATAACGTGCATGTCAAAGAACGGTGGCTGCAGTGGTGTGACGCCAAACGCACGCCAAGTTGGGTCCCATCCGACCACGCGACCAAGCGCAAGCAACGAGATCGCTGCGCCCACAATTCCCAGCGCCGCAACGGTGCCGGACGCGATGCTGCGTGCATGGAGACTCATCGAACCCATGTGCCCCCGCTTCTTGGCGGTACTTTCTGCAGCTAATCTGGCGCGAGCCTCGTGATCCTCATGTGATGCGCGCTTTGTGATGAGATTGTTGGTGCGCTGCTTCATCGTCAATGGTGATGAGGGAATGTCGCAGTCCCTCCATTCGAACTACCGGCCGCCTGTCGGCAGACCTCACCCCTTGAACTTCTTCGCCAGGGCGTCGGCGTTCCGCGTCAGCAAGCCAAGATCGGCGCCGACGGCGACGAAGGTATAGCCCCAGCCGATGTACCGCCGGGCCTCCTCTTCGTTGGGGGTGAGAATCCCGGCCGGCTTGCCCACGGCCTTGAGGCGCCGGACCGCGTCCTCGAGCGCCTTCTGAACGTCGGGATGCTGCGGATTGCCGAGGTGTCCGAGCGACGCGGCGAGATCGGAGGGCCCGATGAACACGCCGTCCACCCCGTCGACCTTGGCGATGGCTTCGAGCTGAGCGAGCGAGGAGCGCGTCTCGACCTGCACCAACAGGCAGATCTCGCTGTTCGCCTTCCTGAGATAATCCGGCGTGCGTCCGAAATTGCTGGCCCGGCTCGCAACCGCGACCCCGCGCACGCCGGCAGGCGGATAGCGCACGGCCTGGACCGCACGTTCCGCCTCCTCAGGGTTTTGCACGTACGGCACGAGCACGCTCTGCGCGCCGACGTCGAGGATCCGCTTGAGCAGCACCGTATCGTTCCAGGCCGGCCGCACGATGGGGCTCGATGTTCCGCGCATGCACGCCTGCAGCTGCGAGAGGAGATCGGGAACTTCATTGGGGGAGTGCTCGGTGTCGAGGAGGATCCAATCAAAGCCGCTCCCCGCAATCACTTCGGTAGCGATGTTGCTGCACAGGCTGCTCCATAGCCCGATCTGCAGCCGGCCTTCGGCGATGGCGTGCTTGAACGCGTTGCGCGGGAAATCCATAGGGCCGATCCTTAGTGAGTGGCGGAAATTCTTGTCGTGCAGGGCCGATCAGACGAACTGTATGGCGATGCCGCCGAGCGAACCGAAATCGGCGTGCAGCGTGTCTCCCTTGCGCGCAAACACGACACGGGTGAATGAGCCGGCGAGCACAATATGCCCCGGCTCGAGCGTCACGCCGTGGGAGCCGAGCTTGTTGGCGAGCCAGGCGACCCCGAGCGCAGGATGCCCCAACACGCCGGCTGCGACGCCGGTCTCCTCGATCTCGGAGTTCCGATACACAATGCCGCCGACCCAGCGCAGATCGACATCCATCGGGCCGACCGGGCGGCCGCCGATGACGATGCCGGCAGCGGCGCCATTGTCGGCGACGGTATCGAAGATCTTCCGCTGGTCGCGAATACGCGCATCGACGATCTCGATGGCGGGCACCACGTACTCGGTTGCCCTCAGCACCTCCGGCAAGCCGACCCCGGGGCCTTTCAGCGGCTTTCCGAGAATGAAGGCGAGCTCGATTTCGACCCGCGGAAGGCAGTAGTTCTCGTGCGGAACCTTGGCGCCATCTGCGATCATCATATGGTCGAGCAGGTGACCATAGTCGGGCTCATCGATCTGCGACGAGCGCTGCATCGCCTTGGAGGTGAGGCCGACCTTGTGTCCGATCAGCCTGGCACCAGCCGCAATCTTGCGATTGGCGACTTCGGTCGAAATCGCGTAGCTGTCCTCGATGGCGATGTCTGGCCAGGTCGTTGACAGCTGGACCGCCTGTTTACGCTCCTTTTCGGCAGCCATGAGAATATCGGCCGCCTTCTTTCGATCGGATTCTGACAACATGACGAGACGTTTCCCCGGGGCTAGTGGTCCGATTCTAACATTCGCAGCCCTTGGGGCAGATTCCCTATGCGAATGTTGGAATCAAAGGACCACTAGCAGAATAAAAGTGCTAGTGGAGCTTTGGATTTGACATTCGCTTCGCGGATTCGCTGCTGGGCGGGTAACGAATGTCAAATCCACCCCATCAGAAGGCAACAATACTTCGTGAGCATGGGAATAGGTCGTTTGGGATTGGCTAATCAATGGGTTGCGCAGGGGCATGTGAGGTGTTGTTCCGTTGGCCAATCAGGACTATTTCAGGAGCGAGGTCGAGACCATGGAACAGTCCGGCAACATCGTTCCCGCGCAACGGTTCGCGTCACGACCGGTGGTGGTGCTGTCGGCTGGGATTTTCGGGCTCTTGCTCGCAGTGACGCTGGTTCTGTGGGCACACTACGGCAGCGCGGTGTTCTACGAGATGATTCTCGCCGGCATCGCTGCGTGCTTTTGAGAACTTCAGGAGGACTTGATGCAAGCGAGTCGCGTGCTGCCCATCGTGGGGGCCTTTCTCGGTGGCCTCGCGCTCGTTTTCGGCGTCGTCCTCCTTGTCACCAATGGTCCTCTGCGGTCGGCCACACAAGCCGTCGAGATCGGCGGCCCGTTCCGCCTGACCGATCAGGATGGCCACACGGTCAGCGATCAAGATTTCAAAGGCAAGCCGCTCCTCGTCTTCTTCGGCTTCACCCATTGCCCCGACATTTGCCCGACCACCCTGTTTGACGTCTCCGAGGTCCTGCGCAAGCTCGGTCCGGACGCGGATCGCGTCGGCGCGATTTATGTCACCGTCGATCCCGAACGGGACACGTCCGCAACCCTGAAGGACTATATGGCCAGCTTCGACCCGCATCTTCGCGGTCTGACCGGCGACGCGGACGCCATACAAGCGATCGCCAAGGAGTACAGGGTCTATTACAAGAAAGTCCCACTTCAGGACGGTGACTACACCATGGATCACACGGCGATCGTCTATCTCATGGGCAAGGATGGTCATTTCATCGCGCCGTTCAGTCTCAAGCGATCGCCAGAGGTCGCGGCCGCGGATCTGCGCAAGTATCTTTGACCGGCGATCCGAAGATTCCTTAGTGTGCAAAATCGATTGTGAACCGTGACTATCATCGTAGCCGAATGCGCCCTGACACCATGACCGAAAAGGCGTGCTTTCGCCCGTCGCTTCTTCTCGCGATCCTGATGGGCATGGTCGCTCTCGCGGCGCTCGTCGCCGCCGACGAGCCCGTCGTCGCCCAGGCACCCAGTCAGCCGAATTTTCAGCGGGCGACCGTACCAAGCTTCTGGGATCCGCGGCGGCGGCCGGAACGACCCGATATCTCACGTATCAATCTCGTCCGCTTCATCACCGAGGTCGACTATCCCCCCTTCAACTACGCCGGTGCCGACGGCAATCCCGCCGGGTTTAACATCGATCTCGCGCGCATGATCTGCGAAGAGCTGAAGGTCGCCTGCACGGTCCAGATGCGCCGCTTCGACACGCTCATCGATTCGCTGAACGAAAATCGCGGTGATGCGGCCATCGCTTCGATGTCGGTGACGGCGGATACGCGCAAGCGGGTCGACTTCAGTGATCCCTATTATCGGCCGGTCGCGCGCTTCGTGGCACGACGCGACGCCGGGATCGACGACTCGAACCCGGAGCATCTCGAGGCAAAGAAGATCGGCGTCGTCGCCCGCACCGCACACGAAGCCTATTTGCGGGCCCTGTTCACCGAGGCTGAGGTCCGGCCCTATCCGACCGCAGAGGCCGCCCGTGAGGCCTTGCAGCGGCGGGAGGTGGATCTCGTGTTCGCTGACGGATTTGCACTCGCGTTTTGGCTCAACGGCACCGAATCCTCCAATTGCTGCCTCTTTGTCGGCGGCCCCTATTCCGAGAGCCGCTTTTTCGGCGAAGGGATCGGCGTCGCGGTCAAGCGCGGCAACGATACGCTGCGGCAGGCGTTCAATTGGGCGCTCTTCCGCCTCTGGGAGAAGGGCCTCTTCGCCGATCTCTGGCTGCGCTATTTTCCGGTCAGCCCGTTTTAGCATTCACGTTTGACGCTGGCGCCGACCATTTCTAGTGTCGCGCCCCGGAGCAATCGATCGATGTCCGAGGCCGCCTCATTGCGCGAATTCGCCGAATCCTCCAACGCCTGGCCGTTCGAGGAAGCGAGAAAGATTGTCGCGCGACTGAAGAAGATGCCGAAGGACGAGGTGATCTTCGAGACCGGCTATGGCCCTTCCGGTCTGCCACACATCGGCACGTTCGGCGAGGTCGCGCGCACCACCATGGTGCGCCACGCCTTTCGCGTGCTCACGGACGACAAGATCAAGACCCGCCTGATCGCCTTTTCCGACGACATGGACGGCCTGCGCAAGGTCCCCGACAACATCCCCAACAAGGAGATGGTGGCCGAGCATCTCGGCAAGCCGCTGACCAAGGTTCCCGATCCCTTTGGCACCCACGCGAGCTTCGGCGAGCACAACAATGCGCGGCTGCGGGCATTTCTAGACACTTTCGGTTTCGAGTACGAGTTCCTGTCCTCGACGACCTGCTACACCTCGGGTCGCTTCGATCATGCGCTGCTGACGATGCTGGAGCGCTTCGAGGACGTGATGGCGATCATGTTGCCGTCCCTGCGCGAAGAGCGGGCACAGACCTATTCGCCGTTTCTTCCAATCTCGCCGCGCACGGGCGAGGTGCTGCAGGTCGCGATCGTTGCGCGCGACGTGAAGCGCGGCATGATCACGTACGAAGATCCCGACACGGGCGAACGCATGAGCACGCCCGTTACCGGCGGATGTTGCAAGCTGCAATGGAAGCCCGACTGGGCCATGCGTTGGGTCGCGCTCGGGATCGATTATGAGATGGCCGGAAAGGACCTGATCGATTCGGTCAAACTGTCCGGCGAGATTTGTCGCGCACTCGGCGGCACGCCGCCGGAAGGCTTCAACTACGAGCTCTTTCTTGATGAGAAAGGTCAAAAGATTTCGAAGTCGAAGGGCAACGGGCTGACGATTGAGGAATGGCTGCGTTACGCATGCCCGGAAAGCCTTTCGCTGTTCATGTATCGGGAACCGAAGGCGGCCAAGCGTCTCTACTTCGACGTGATCCCCCGTCACGTCGACGAGTATCAGCAATTTCTCGAGGGATACGGTAGGCAGGACACGAAGCAGCGTCTATCGAACCCGGTTTGGCACATCCATTCCGGCAGTCCGCCGCAACCCGAGGTGCCGATCTCGTTCACGATGCTGCTCAATCTCGTCTCCGCCTCGAACGCGGAGAACGCCGAAACGCTGTGGGGCTTTATCGGGCGTTACTGGCCTGGCGTGACGCGCGAGACGCACGTCAAGCTCGACCAGCTGGTGACCTACGCGATCCATTATTTCCGCGATTTCGTGTTGCCGGCGAAGCGGTTCCGGGAACCCAGCGCATCCGAGCGCGCAGCGCTGATCGATCTGCGCGAGGCGCTGTCGCAATTGCCGGCCGACGCCCGCGCGGAGCAGATCCAAGAGGTGGTTTACGAAGTCGGCCGGCGCGAGCCGTTTCTCGACACCTCCGGCAAAATCAAGACCAAGGACGGCAAGCCGGGCGTATCCCTCGACTGGTTCAACATGCTCTACCAGGTGCTGCTCGGACAGGAGAAAGGACCGCGCTTTGGTTCTTTCGTCGCCGTTTACGGACTGTCGAATACCGTCGACATGATCGACGGTGCCCTCGCTCGTTCGGCTTGAGCTCTCAGTCAAGTTGCCGAGAATCTCAGGGTTTCATTGCGGGGCAACGCAGACAAGTTTACGCAACCTGCGGGTGCGAGCCCGGAATCCAGAACGCACGGTTTGCAGGTGTCGCCGGATTCCGGGTTCGCCGCTACGCGGCGCCCCGGAATGACGATCTAAGGGTTACTGGCTCGCCCACACAATGCGGGCGGCCCATAGCACCTCCTCCACCGGCAAAATCCGGTCGGCTTGGTTCGGGTTGAGCGACTTGAGCTCAAACGTCTTGCCGGTCTTGCGTTTGAGCTCCTT